>Ga0187772_10001734_pt1 | contig 10517 bp, 7 predicted proteins | sample 0116_SJ02_MP15_2_FD_133137 | JGI IMG/M metagenome (GOLD analysis project Ga0187772, IMG submission 133137) | Tropical peat soil microbial communities from peatlands in Department of Meta, Colombia - 0116_SJ02_MP15_20_MG | ecosystem: Environmental > Terrestrial > Soil > Wetlands > Peat | place... | reverse complement strand
GCGATTGTGCGGTGTCTGAGCCGCACGCCGAGATCTCGAGCGCAGCGAGGGCTCTGAATCACGCATCGGTTGCGCATCCTTATGATGAACCCTCCGAGGTCGATCGGTACCAAATGATTCGCACGTACTTCCAGATGCTGATCGAAGAAGAACTGCCCGACGCTGTCGGCAAGATGAAGCAGTTCGCCTCATGGTTCACGCACGGCGTCCCTGGCGGCGCAGGATTGCGCAAAGCGATCTACGAGTCGAAAGCCGCGCCGGAGGTTCTGAGCAGAGTGGAAGAATTCTTCGAAGCGAGGCTATGTGCGGGCGCCCTTGCCCGCGAAGGATGACTAAGGTGCTGTGGCAACCATCTTCCCGGTTACGTCTTTCTCGACATACGCCCACGGCACTGCCGGGTCGTGCGTAAAAACGGTCAGCCATTTTTCTGGAATGGCCTGCGCATAGTACTGCTTCTTGCTCTCAATGGTCTGCAGCGGATACAGATCGAACGACATTCCCCAGGTGAGATCGATGTGCGCCGTCGTGGGGATTAAGTCGGAGATGTAGCAGGCCGTATATGGATGCACGCCAATCGCGCGATCTGTGTCCTCGTGCACTATGCTCGGGTTTCGCGCGGCGCGCCCAGGTCCCTCGTCGCCAATTGCGGGCTTCTCGGGATGACAAGCTTCAATAATGATTCCCTGCATGTGTGCCGTGTGGCCGGGGAAAGTCTGCACAGAAATTCCGGGGACGATTTCTTCTCCGCCTTTCAGCAGCAGCATCTGGCCGCTGGCGATCAGCGGATCGTAGTTGTCCGAAATGTAGCTGATAGCGTCACGCTCGCTCGGTTTGTGGGCGTATTGCCATTCGCCTTCCGGCGCATAATACTTCGCGTTGGGGAAGGTCGGAACGATCTTGCCGTTCTGGTCGCGGACGGTATTCCATCCACAGTGATCGAAGTGTAGATGTGAGTTGATGACAATGTCGATTTCGTCGGGAGCGATGCCGGTCGCGGCAAGATTCTCAAGCAGCTTTGCCGGCTGGCCGTAAAACTTGATCATGCGGTCGGAGAGCTTGTTGCCCATGCCGGTTTCGACCAGTACGGTTTTGTCCCCCGTACGGATGAGGAGTGAATTGAGGCCGGCAGTGGCGTAGTTGCGCTCGTCCGCTGCCACTTTTTTCGACCACATCACTTTCGGAATTACGCCGAAGAAAGCTCCGCCATCGAGCGGATAGGTGCCGTCGGAGAGGATGCTGAGTTCGAAGTTGCCAAGCGTGAAGTGGTGCATGCTTTCAGTGTGCCATACGCCAGAAACTCCCAAGCCGCGGATTTGCGGGATCAAAGGCGATGTTTTGAGAAAAGTAATGCTTTCGGAGCACGCTGACCCAGCACCTTGTTTGCTAGCCTGATGCCGATGAGCACTGCGACGCCACGGCCGACATTAGTCACTCTTATTGCTGGGCTGTTTGCGCTCGCAGCCGTCTATCTTTGGACGCTTGCTGCGATAAGGCTGCTGGCGCCCGGGTCGATCCCGCTGACTGCGGGTTCGCCGCTGATGTATGGGATGGAGCTAGCGGGACCGTACATGGCGTTGCTTTTCGGAGCCGGCTGGGGCCTTGTGGGTTGGGGTCTCGCCCGCCAGCACAACTGGGCGCGCTGGGCGGCGATTCTGGTGTTGACGATCGGTGTTGCCTGGCTTGTGCCGAAGATCTCGTCGGCGGAATTGGGCAGCGTGAGGTTCTCTTGGGACGGGGTGCAGATCGCAATTCAGGCAGCAGCGGCCTGGTATCTGGCGCAGGCGCCTGCGGTGATTGACGGGTTCACAGCCAAGGCAAAAAGATCCGCCACGGATCAAGAGGGATGATTCCCGAAAAGGTGTATCCCTGATGATCCGTCCTTGGCGGCTTTACGGCTTAGTTTTCGCAGGTTCTTTTTCTCCCACTCGCTGGCTGATCTCAAACTTCATCTTTCCTGTCTTCTTGTCGGCGTCGACGACGACATGGTCGCCGTGGAGTACCTCGCCGTCGAGAATCTTCAGCGCCAGCGGATCCTGGACCAGCTTCTGGATGGCACGCTTCAGCGGACGCGCGCCGAAGTTCGGATCGTAGCCCTGGGTGAAGAGCAGGTCTTTGGCTGCGTCGGTCAACTCGAGCGAAATCTTGCGGTCGGCGAGCAGGCGTCGCAGGTCTTCGAGGCGCAGCTCGATGATCTTGACCAGTTGTTCTTTGCCCAGCGGACGGAAGACGATGATGTCGTCGACGCGGTTCAGGAACTCGGGCCGGAAGTGCGCATGCAGCTGGTTCATCACCTTTTCCGAAGCCTGCTCGAACTCTGCGTCGGAACGAAGTGCCTCGGCTTGCAAAAATGATGATCCGATGTTCGATGTCATGATGATGATCGTGTTCTTGAAGTCGACCACGCGGCCTTTGCCGTCGGTGAGGCGGCCGTCGTCCATCATCTGCAGAAGAACATTGAAGACATCGGGATGCGCCTTTTCAATTTCGTCAAACAGTACGACGGCATAAGGGCGGCGACGAACTTGCTCGGTCAGCTGTCCCCCCTCTTCGTAGCCCACATACCCTGGAGGTGCGCCGATGAGGCGTGCGACGGAATGCTTCTCCATGTATTCGGACATGTCGATGCGTAGCATGGCGTGCTCGTCGTCGAAGAGGAACTCGGCCAGAGCGCGGGCCAGCTCGGTTTTGCCGACGCCAGTCGGGCCAAGAAAGATGAACGATCCGATGGGACGCTTGGGGTCGCTTAGTCCGGCGCGGGAACGGCGAATGGCGTTGGCAACGCGCTCCAGAGCCGGATTCTGGCCGACTACTCTGTGCCGGAGCCGTTCTTCCATGTTGACCAGCTTCTTGACTTCGCCTTCGAGCATCTTGGATACGGGGATGCCGGTCCATTTGGAGACGATGCGGGCGACGTCTTCCTCGTCCACTTCTTCCTTCAGCATGCGGGATTGGCCTTTGCTCTCCATCTGCTGGGTTAGCTTGACCAGTTCCCTCTCCGACTGGGGAATCAGGCCGTAGCGAATCTCGGCTACTCGCTCGTTGTTGCCCTTGCGCAACTCCGCCTGCTCGTCGACTTTCAGCTTTTCGATTTTCTCTTTGAGCTCGCGGGCACGGGCAATCTGCTCTTTTTCTTTCTTCCAGCTTGCCTTCAGCGCTCCGGATCGCTCGCGAATCTCGGCGAGCTCTTTTTCGAGAACGCCGAGCCGCTCTCGTGAATTCGGATCATCTTCTTTCTTCAAAGCCTGCTTTTCGATTTCGAGCTGCGTGGCCCGGCGCTCGAGTTGGTCGATGTCGGTTGGAAGAGAATCAATCTGAATTCGCAGCGACGCCGCAGCTTCATCAATCAAATCGATCGCCTTGTCGGGGAGGAACCGATCGGAGATGTAGCGATGGGAGAGCGTGGCGGCAGCAACGATGGCCGAGTCTTTGATGCGTACGCCGTGATGCACTTCGTATTTCTCTTTCAGGCCACGCAGAATGGCGATGGTGTCTTCAACATTGGGCTCGCCGACAAAAACAATCTGGAAACGGCGCTCGAGCGCAGCGTCTTTCTCGATGTACTTGCGGTATTCATTCAGCGTGGTGGCGCCGATTGCCCGCAGTTCGCCACGGGCCAGGGCCGGTTTCAGCATGTTCGAGGCATCTATTGCGCCCTCGGCCGCCCCGGCTCCGACCAGGGTATGCAGCTCGTCGATGAAAAGAATGACCTGCCCCTGCGAATCTTCGATCTCTTTCAGAACCGCCTTCAGCCGGTCTTCAAATTCACCTCGGTATTTTGCTCCTGCCAGCATCGCCCCAAGATCAAGCGCAACGACGCGCTTGTTCTTCAAGACTTCGGGGACGTCGCCGGAGATAATCCGCTGCGCAAGACCCTCGACGATTGCGGTCTTGCCCACTCCGGGTTCGCCGATCAGTACTGGATTATTCTTCGTACGGCGGGAAAGCACCTGAACGACGCGCCGGATTTCCTCGTCGCGTCCAATGACAGGGTCCAGCTTCCCTCGCCGCGCCTGCTCGGTCAGGTCGCGGGCGTAACGCTCGAGAGCCTGATATTTCGCCTCGGGATTCTGATCGGTGACTTTCTGCGATCCGCGTACAGAGGTCAAGGCTTTGAGAATCGCATCGTAGGTTGCACCGTGACGCGACAGAATCTGCTGGGCTGCGTCCCGCTTCAGATGGGTGATGGCGAGCAGCAGGTGCTCAGTCGATACGTATTCGTCCTTGAAATTCGAAGCTTCTTTGAAAGCCTGCTCCAACAGCTTGTTAACTTCGTTGGAAAGAGTGGGCTGCGCGGCCTCGCCTGAGACTTTTGGCAGCTTGTCGACCTCGCCGTAGACCTCATGCAGCACGGCCTGCGGCCCGATTCCGATTTTCTCCAGCACCGGCGGAACGATACCCTCCTTGTCTTCGAGCAGCGCGGCCAGCAAGTGAATGGGAAGCAACTCCGGATTACCGTGCTCGGAGGCGAGTTGGTTGGCGCGCTGGAAAGCTTCCTGCGCTTTGACGGTAAATTTATCCCAACGGATGGGCATGAGAACCTCGATTGACTGATTTTTGTGATTTGCTAATTGAGTAATTTGAGGCGCCGGCCGTGGTGAGGTTCCAAACTACGCAATTGCCGAATAACTAGGCTACAAAATAAATGGGAGGCGGTCACCTCTGCCGCCTCCCCCACGAACTGGCTACTGATCACTGACAACTAGCCCCTGCTCTTACGCGGCTTTGCTGGGGCCCTTCGCTTCGATTTGCTTTTCCGAGCCAGGCTTTTCAGAACCAACGCTGACCTTGATCTGCTTCGGCTTGGCTTCGGCCTTCTTGGGGAGGGCGATCTTCAAGACGCCCTTGTCGTAATTCGCCGAGACCTTGTCGCTGTCGACGGTCTGGGGCAGAGTGAAGCTGCGGGTGAAACTGCCGTACTGGCGCTCCACACGACGGTAGTTCTCTTCTTTTTCTTCCTTCTCGATTTTGCGCTCGCCGTGAACGGTGAGAGTGTTGTTCTCCACGCGGACATCGATGTCTTTCTCTTCGATTCCGGGTACTTCGATCTTCAACGTGACCTTGTGCTCGTCTTCGTAGACGTCAACGGCAGGGGCAAAGGTGCTGGTGGTCAGGGACTCGTCCCGGCCAGCATCGTTGAAAGACTCGCGGAACAGGCGATTCATGCGGTCCTGCAGCGTTGCAAATTCACGGAACGGCTCCCAACGGGTTAATACAGTCATGACTGAAATCCTCCTTCGGAAATTGGGTGATTCTATTCTGCTAAAGTCCTGAATTCGCCGCACGCCCTACTAGATTCGCTCTGGGGTGCGGTCAATCCATTAGACGCATAATTAGCGTAAAAGAAGCATAAAAGTTGAGCATTGTATTGTCAAATAATATATCGGCTGATTTTTCATCAACTTACGGAGGAAATCACGCACTTGAGGTATGCAGTTTCGGGTACGTTGAGCAGGACCGGGTGATCTCTCGCCTGGCCTCGGACTTCCACCAGGCGAACCGTGCGATGGGCGTCCAGTGCTGCCGCTGTCAGCATGTCCAGGAAAGCGGCTTGGCTGACGTGATAGGAACACGAGCAGGTAATCAGCACCCCGCCGGGGCGGAGCATCTTCAGGGCACGGAGATTGAGTTCCTTATAGCCGCGCAGCGCCGAATCGACATCGCGCCTTGTCTTGGCAAATGCCGGAGGGTCGAGCGCGATCGTGTCGTAGCAACGGTTTGAGGCCGCGTAGTCCTTGAGCAGGTCGAAGGCGTTGGCCTCGATCCATTCGATTTCCCTTCGACCGGCTAACTCGCGGTTGAGCGTCGCGTTCTGATCGGCAACTTCCAGGGCCGGACGTGAGCTGTCGACGCCCGTTACTTGTGAGCAGCGGGGCGCAAGATGCAGAGCGAAGCCTCCCTGATAACAGAAAACGTCGAGAGCCTCACCATGGGCGTATTGCGCGGCGGCGGCGTAGTTCTCCCGCTGGTCGAGGAAGGCCCCTGTCTTCTGGCCTTCGAGGGCGTCGTAATGGAATTGCACGCCGTTCATAGTGAAAATGGTTGCGGTCTTATCTCCGGATCGCAGGCCCGAGGCATTGGGTGGAAGATCTTCCAGTTCGCGAACGCGCGGGTCAACTCGCTCAACGATCGCAGCAGGGTTCTGGCGACGGGTTAGTTCAGAGATGACGATTTCGCGAATGAGGCTCGCGTTCATCGCCTGAGTGAGAATCTGGAGCGAGAGGATGTCGTTATAGCGATCGACAATGAGTCCAGGGAGAAAATCGCCTTCGCTAAAGATGACGCGGTAGGCATTCGTGTCGCGCACGATGCGGTCGCGATAAGCAATGGCATCGGCAATGCGTTGGCGAAGCAGCGCTGAAAAGTCCGGGACAGGCCCGGAGGAGATCATCCGGATTGCGATCTGCGAGGAACTGGAGTACAAGGCCGTACCAAGCGGTTTTCCCCGCTGATCGGTGACGTTGACGATGGAGCCTGGGGCTACACTATCGGCCGCAACGATGTCGGAGCGGTAAACCCAGACGTGGCCGGACTTGAGGCGGGCGGCTCCGCGAGAGGAGATTCGAACTGCAGGAAGTTTAAGCCGAGCCGAAGTCGCAGGCATGGAGACATGGTACCGCGTGGATCGCACTCGGAGGCTTCAAGGAATGGAGCCCGCGATCTCGCAACGACGGCAGACGTCCCCCCGGCAATCAATTCGTGAGCTCAGAGGTTTGTCCTCGAGCAAAGTGATGAAGCACACAGTCAGAAAAAAAAGCCTGCCAATCTCTGGCAGGCTAAGAGCGTTCCGGGAACTGAGATGGCTACAGCGCTAAAAGGAAACACAACCTCCGATGAACGAGCAATTCGCGTTCTGGAAGAGCAGGCTTTGCAAGCCTACTTGCTTCACCGTGGAGATTTCTTGGGTGACACCGTCATCAACCATGTCAATGACAGCGGTCGCCGGGTCCTGCTGGCCGGGGACGAACAGCTTCCCCGCGCCGTCAAGCGCAGCCGCAGCCGTGAAAAATTCGCCCGGAAAGTAGTTGGCTAATGCGAGCGGGTAGCCGTCGGCATCGCAGCATGGTCGTTCCACGATCTCCTCTACGCTGCTTCCGACCAGCGCCGGTCCGGTCAGGTATGCAAGCTCAAATGTGCCATACCAACCTTGCGAAACGTCCTCTTCAAAAACATATTGGGTAGAAGAGTTGGCGCCGTACGTGACGACAAGAAACTCGTCACCCGGCTGAACAGGGCAAGCGACGTTGACCGCGCAGTCGATTTCCAGGATCGGATAGCTCGGGTACCATTCAACCCATCCGATATACAGACGGCCTCCCTCGCAATCGGCCGCCGACAAGCTGCCCCCCTGGAGCACGTCGCCGTTACTGAAGCCGTCGATCCCGTTCCAGCTTGCCTCATAGAACCCGTCGGCACCCTGGGCGCCGGTGATTCCGTAGCCGCAGGCACGAAAGGGTGGTTGGGCGTTCGGCACACTCCAAATTGATTCGACCTTGACGAATGATTGGTTGGGGTCCCATGCGGATAGCTTATTGGTGTTGGCGACACCGCTCCAGTTATAGGAGAAGAGCTGCGTCGGTTTTCCGCTAATTTCAGGTGCTGCGCCCGTTTTCTGCCTTGCCAGCATCAAGTTCTTGCTGTATTGCGGCATCGCCTTGAGGTTCGCGGAGGCGCGATATTTCAGCGCCTGCATTCCCTCTGTCCAGCGGGCAAAGCCGTCCGGGTCTGCTTGTTGGTTAGGACGCTGGGGCAAGCCGTATCTGCCCAGCTCTTCGCTACTCACGGTCAGTGGGTTGAAGCCAGTCGGCCGGTCCGCAATAATGCGGACGCCGGCTATGTTGGTTTGCTCTTTCTCTGCTGCCGCAAACATTGCTACAGCGGAAGCACCCTCACCTTGGGCCAACGCGATCGCTGAGAAACACACGAACAGCAGCGCACTTGTCGCCGCCGCGCCTACTTGCTTAAAGGATAGCCAGTTCCGCTTCTCCATAGGTGTTCATTCCCCCTAATCAGTGAAATGTTGCTAGTTGAGCTCCGGAAGAAAAGCAGCAGGGGCGTGGAGGCCAACTTCGGGCAAAACAGAATCTAGACTCTCCACTACCGACTGAGCCTCGGGCCGGACACCTGCTGTTGTCAAGCTGAAAAAGGGAGTAATACCCGAAACACTGCGAATGAAAAATCTTGCATACTGCACCATGTTGAACTTAGCCATCGATTCCGTTCAGCGGCGAAGAATCACTTTTGGCCCCAAAATTCTGAAGTCCGCTGATTCACAAAAACGCACCGGTGTAGAGCGTTTTTCTTGATCCTAGCTGGCAGCTTGCTCGGTTGGGATGGTCTGGGCGGCTTCTGGTTTGACGCCGGGACGGGCGTTCATCTCGCGGCGGGCGGCGTCGAGGTCGGCTTGCAGCGAATCCAGTACAACCATAGGGAGTTCCGTGCCCCAACTTTCCAATTCCTCTTCTTTCCAGTCTCCGTTAAGGCGAATCGCGCCGGTGATGTCCTCGGGGAAAGCGTGACGGTAGTCTCCTTCGCGGATGAGGATATCGCCGACGAGGCGGCCGGTGTGAATCTCATAGACGCGCCGGCTGGCCTGTCCTCCAGCGTTGGTGAGGCAGATGTAAACTTCGCCGGCATCGCCGTATTCAGCGCGATAGTACCAGGCTTGCGGGGCATCGATTTTGGGATGGTGGCGGCGTGCGCGATGAATCGTTGGCTTCTGCTCGACGAGTTCGTCGGCGGGATTGAAGTAGAGAATGCGCTGGCAGGAATCACACACGACGGTCTCTTTGCCGGAGCGGACGTCGTTGTACGTCTGCGGCCGCAGCATGACCTGGCAAGCCATGCATTTGTGGTCGCGAACCTCGGAAATGCCGCTGCCGCGGAACTTCGAGACCCGCTCATAATGGCGGAGTAGATCGGCGTCGATGCCCGTGCGCAGCCCATCGCGTTTGCCGCGCCATTCCGAAAGAAGCTTCTCATCTTCCGCCGTGCGCTGCCGGGCCTGCTCCTTCTCCGTCTCGATCTCAGCAGTCTCAGCTTTCAGCTCGGCCTGCGCGGCCTTGACTTCCTTGTCGCGGGAGTCCGCATTGACCATCAGCTCAAGAATCTTGTCTTCAGTCGCAGCAATTTCCTTTTCAGCAAACTGGATTTCGTGCAGCAGGGCTTTGTATTGATCGTTGGTTTTTACGTCGAGCGATTGATCGCGATATTTGGAAATTTTGCTGCGCAGGTCGGAGATAGCGGTTTCGTGCTTCCGTCTTGCAGCTTCGTCGGTCTTCACCGAAGCCTGGGCTTTCTCCAGTTGAGCTTTGGTTCCGGCCAGTTTCTGTTCGATGGCGGCGACGCGCCTCGGCAGTTCGGCGATCTCATCCTGCAGGCGGCGGATTTCCTTATCCGCTTCTTGCAGCTTGAGAAGATTTTCTATGTCAGGAAGCATCCGGCATCGATTCTGCATTGATTTTATCATGTCGTGGCCCCATGCCGGCGGTGCAGGTCGAGCCTGTCGAGCCGCAAAACCCAAAGCAGGCTTGGCGTTGCGCAGTGTACACTCATACTTTTGCCCGTCGTGGGGTACGTCGTCTCATTCCCTTTCTGCGAGGTCACGCGTGAAGCCACGCTTCTGGAAGTCTGCGCTGTCCGTCATTTTCCTCGGATGCTGTTCTGCCCTATTGGCCGCGCAAGCCACACCCACCAAGCCACTGACCATCGACGCGATCTATCAGCCTGGTGGGTTGACGGGTCGTCCCCCGGAGACGATTGAGTGGAGTCCGGACGGGACGAAACTGTCGTTCATCGAAAACGATGGGAAAAATCATGCCGGCGAGTTGTGGTATGTGGACACAGCCACCTGCGAGAAGAAAGGGCTGGTGGGGGCAGAGAAGATGGCAGCGCTGGCTCCCGACGTCACGCAGATGAAGAACGAGCGCGAGCGGGAACGGCTGACGCGCTACCACGTGGCGCCCTACTTTTGGGCTCCGGATTCGAAACACCTCATTTTCAATTCGCAGGGACAGCTTTGGATGTTCGATCTGGCATCGCAGACAGCCGTGCAATTTACTTCAGCGCCGGACCCGACCGAATATCCGGAGTTTTCTCCTGACGGAAATCGTCTGGCCTACGTACGCAAGCACAATTTGTATGTGCGACCGGTGAACGGCAAAGGCGAGAAGCAGCTCACGAAAGATAACGGCGACGATTTGCTCAACGGCGATATTGACTGGGTCTATGCCGAAGAGCTGGCCGTGCGCAGCAATTATTCCTGGTCGCCCGACAGCAAGGAGATTGTCTTCCTGCATATGGACGAAACTCATGTGCCAACGTATCCCATCACCGACTGGATGCCAACGCATCCCGCGGTCGATCTCGAAAAATATCCTAAGGTGGGAGACCCGAATCCGGTGGTGAAGCTGGGTGTCGTCGACGCTAATGGAGGCAAGGTGCGCTGGCTCGATCTCACCAGCGATCAGGAAACATACATTCCCCGATTCGGCTGGGTGAAGGAGGGAGTGATTTGGGCG
>Ga0187772_10001732_pt1 | contig 10521 bp, 6 predicted proteins | sample 0116_SJ02_MP15_2_FD_133137 | JGI IMG/M metagenome (GOLD analysis project Ga0187772, IMG submission 133137) | Tropical peat soil microbial communities from peatlands in Department of Meta, Colombia - 0116_SJ02_MP15_20_MG | ecosystem: Environmental > Terrestrial > Soil > Wetlands > Peat | place... | reverse complement strand
TCATAAGTATCCTCAAAAAGAGCGTCCGATTCACGGAAGGCGTTCTCCACGTTTCCAAATTCCTTCCGGATAGAGGCACTCACGTTGTTGGGGACTCCCTCGTGAATGACGGGAGCACCGGGCTTCATCGCTTCGGTCGGGTCGAAGACGGCCGGGAGCTCTTCATAGTCCACCCGGATCTTTGCGACGGCCTCCTCCGCTGCATCCGGGGAGGTCGCCACAACCGCTGCAACTTCGTCTCCGATGTACCGAACCTTACCGATGGCGAGCGCATATTCATCCTTGGCCATGGGAACAATGCCATATTTTCTCTTAGGAATATCCCCTCCACTGATTGCTCCCTTGATTCCAGCCACTTTCTCTGCTTCGGAGAGATCGACATGAAGGATCTTCGCATGGGCAAGGGGGCTTCGTAATATCTTTCCGTAAAGCATGCCCGGCAGGGCGAGGTCGTCTGTAAACCGTGCCCGACCCGTTGCCTTCTCCCATGCGTCGAGCATCGGTTCCCTCTTTCCAACCACATCGAGTTTATTCATGAATGACTCCGTTAATAACTCGGACAAAAGGATTCCCCTCCCTTGATGGGAGGGGTTAGGGGAGGGTGAGCAGACTGTTATTTCTTCTTACTTCCAAAACCCCCTCTGTATTCTGTAAGACTTCATTATTCCAAAATCTGAGGACTTTAAACCCCTGACTACGTAGCCATTGTTCCCTCTCCTTATCTGCTTCTTCTGAATGTTGACCACCATCCACTTCAACGATGACTTTCTTTTCAAAAGACACAAAATCCACGATGAATCTTCCGATTGGTTCTTGCCGTCTAAACTTAACTCCCTCCATCTGCTTTATTCTGAGATGCTTCCATAAGAGTGACTCTGCATCCGTTTGTCCTTTTCTAAGTTTCTTGGCTAATTTTGTAATATTGGCTTCCATTTTCTGAAATGACCCCTCACCCTGACCCTCTCCCACAAAGGGGAGAGGGTGAATATTACTCTCCCACTATTGTTTGTCAATAACTGATAAAATTGCTTCCACAATTTTTATGTATCCCGTGCAACGGCAGAGGTTTCCGGAAATTGCTTTTTTAACTTCTTCCTCCGAGGGATGGGGATTCTCGTCGAGGAAAGCCTTGGCCGTCAGGATCATCCCGGGTGTGCAGAATCCACACTGAATGGCCCCTTTCTCGACAAAGGCCTTCTGAAGGGGGTGAATTTCTTCACCTTGAGCAAGACCTTCGATGGTAACAATCTTCTTTCCCTGCACATCAACGGCTAATGTCAAACAAGAAAGATAAGGTTTCCCCTCAATCAAGACAGTGCACGCTCCGCAGGTGCCCAAATCGCAGCCTCGTTTTGTTCCTGTCAGCCCCAGATCCTCTCTCAAAACCTCAAGAAGGGTCCTGTGGACTTCTGTGAGAACTTCGAATGCTTCTCCGTTTACGTTGAGTTTGATCACCCGTTTCATAAGTCAGTCCTTGTCGCTCTAATCATCCCCTTATAACCCCCCTTCATCTCCCAATCAAACGCCCCCTCTACTCTCCCCCTCTTAAGTTAAGAGGGGGAAGGGGGAGTTATAAAGAGGGGGTTAAGTATTATTCGAGTTTCGGAATTGGGTGCTGGGACCTTTATTTAGGATTGTTTCCAGCGCTTGTCTCAACAGGATTCCAGCCATCCTCCGCTTATAAGAAGGAGAATAAATGGAGGTCCGCATTGGGGAGATTTCTCTCACGGCTTGATTTGAGACCCTCTCGATTGCTCGGTCGTCAAGAGTCGCGTTCTCCAGCATCTTTTCTGCTTCTTTCGTCTCTACGGGCCCGGAACCGACCGCACCAAAAATAATCCTTGCCCTTCGGATTTCTTCCTTTCCACCTTTTTCAATATGAAGCGCTAAGGAAACGAGGGGAAATTCTATGGACACCCTTCGTCTCCATTTGAGATAGAGGCTTTTCCCGGAGGGAGGGGGGACTATCATCTCTTTCAAGATTTCTCCCTTTTTTAGGGAGAGAGGTTTTTTCCCGTCCTGGGTGTAAAGTTTACTTACAGGAAAAGCCCGTTCTCCATGAGGGCCCACAACCCGGACCCGGGCGTTCAAGGCAATGAGCACCGGAGCCATGTCGCCGCAAAAGGTAGAATGGCATTCTCCGGGCTTCCGAACCACGTGGCAGACCTTTCCTCCTGCCTTGTAACACGGGGATTTTGCGCCCCTCCAAAAAGCGGATTGATTATAGAACCGGCACCGATTTCCCTGGCAGAGATTTCCACCCAGGGTCCCCATTGTCTGGAGGGCGTAGGCTCCGACCTCCGTAGCAACATGGGAAAGGATGGGGAATCTCTCCTGAATCTCCGGTGACGAAGCGAGGTCCCGGAGAGCAGTCATGGCTCCAATCCTCAGCTCGCTCTTCACATTCGTGACATAGGCTAATTTTGGGATGGTCTTAAGGTTGATGACCTGTCTGGGCTCGATGACTCTGTGTTTCATGTTGACCAGAAGATCTGTTCCTCCTGCAAGGAGAACGGATCCTTTGGCGTCCGAAGCCAGGGCTTTGGCCGCCTCTTTTAGAGTCTTCGGTTCCAAATATTCAAATTTGGGGAGACGCATCTTTGATCCCTTTCAAATCAGTAGCGTGACAATCTCGTTTTTGGGCTCTTCCGGCTCCTATATGGGGATTATCCTCTCTTGTAACGCCCTCAGTTCCCCTCTCCCCCTCTTAAATTAAGAGGGGGAAGGGGGAGTTATAACGGGGGCGGAAGGGGAGTTACTTATGGACAAAGTTTGCGTTGACCTTTGCGCCATGTTTTATAAAATTATCGATTCCAATCTTCCTGTCCTCGGTGCCGAAACACTCACCAAAGATCTTGGCCTCAAGTTTCAGGCCATCTGCAAGGGTCATTTTTGCTCCTTCCAAAATTGCCTTTTGAAGAAGTGAATCAATCTTTCGGCTCAAATGCCCGATATCGACCTCTGGAAACTTCGAAGGGACAGGGATCGGACCTTTGGGGATGGGACGAACCTTCACTTTTCCCGAGAGAATGTTTTTCACCCAAGTGATACCCGCCTCGACGATATCTCCCTCCACTTCTTCCTGGATCAAGCCAATTTGCTTGGCCTGAGCGGATGAGATGGGGTTCGAGTTTCGAAGGATGGGCCAGGCCTTTTCTACACCTACCCACCTTGGAAGCCTCTGAGTTCCGCCCGCTCCGGGGATGAAACCAAGCTTTGGTTCGGGTTGACCCACCAAGACCTTCTGTCCCTTTTTGGCAATCCGGGCGGTACAGGCCATGGCGATTTCATTGCCGCCCCCAAAGGCCAGTCCATTCATGGCACAGACCACAGGTTTACCCAGATTCTCGATCAGATCAAGGACAGAATAGTTTTTGAGACACCCCTCTTCTCCTTCCTTGGCGGTTTTTTGAGAAGCCAGCATCCCGATGTCAGCACCGGAAACAAAGGCCCTTGTTCCAAAGCCGGTCAGAACCGCACCCTTGATCTTAGGATCTTTCTGGATGCCGAGGAAGTTCTCTCTCAACTGTTCGAAGACGTCCTCATTGAGCGCATTGAGAACCCTTGGTCTCCGAATCTTAACAATGGCGACATCACCTCTGTCTTCTCTGAAAACCACAGGAATCTTCCAGGGCTTGCCGGTGGCCGCTTGCTTCTTGAGGATTTCGGCCACCTTAAATCCAGGATTTTCTTTGGCGTAGTTTTCCACCAATTCAAGAGATTTCTTGATCCCAACCTGGTTCATGAACTGGAAGGGAGGAGTCATGACCAGCCCGTTTTCCACGGCCAAATCGAGATCGCCGATATTACTGATTCCGCTCCCCACGATTTCGCAAGCGATCCCGAAGAAAGCCCCCATCACCCGGGTTGAGACAGCTTCGTAGATTTGTTGGCTGTACTCGACCTTCTCACCTTTTCCGGCCGTTTCCCAGGGAGCGCCGGATTTCACCCGGTCGTCCAATATCTTCGGGGAACGGAACCAGGGCATGATGACCGAAGTATAGATTTGAAGCCCGTGCTGTGTGAGCGGGTTCCCACCGGCGAGATTATGACCGGTGAAAGGACCGACGCCCATCCCGAGGGTTTTCTGGATAACGGCATCGATCTCCTTGACAGTGCCAAGCCCCTTCTCCGCCAACAAGGCAGCGGTAAGGAAGATTCCTTCAAAGAAAGGATTGACGGCAAAGCCGAACCGACTCCCCGCACGGATTGGAGCCTTGCCGATGAATTCGTAAAGTTTCATCGAATAGTCAACCAGGGCGGGATCCGTCTCCTTCATAGGAACGATTTCAAGCAGGATGTTTCTCTCCGCAGGGAAGAAATAATGAAGCACAAGGCATCGCGTCTTGTCCTTCATCTTTGGGAAGATCTCCTCAGGAGGTATGTGGGAAGAGTTAGAGGCTAAGATCGCTGTCTTCGGACAGGTCCCTTCAAGCTGGGCGAAGATTTTGTGCTTCACATCAAGCCTCTCAAAAGCAGCTTCTATCACCAAATCGGCATCGCTTAACTTCCCATAGTCTGTGGTGAAAAGAATATTTCGGAAGACAGCCTCTCCCTCCTCTTTCTTATAAATCTTTTTCTCTACGGCCTTATTCACTTTCGATTCCGTTTTCTTTGAACCCGAATCAAGGGCGGCCTGAAGAATATCAACGACCACAACGGGCACTCCATGGGAGTAAAGATTTTGGCTGAAATGAAGGGCGATATCCGGGCCAATATTGCCCGATCCGATGACGCCAATCTTTCGAATCGTCCGGCCAAACATCGTAAATGCCATGAGAATCCTCCTTTCCTGTCTTCCGTATTGTCGAAATTTACTTTCCCCGTCTCTCCTTGGAGACTGTGCCACAATTGTAGGGGCTCGATTCACCAAGCCCGCCATAGGGCTCAATAAATTGAGCCCCTACAAAACATGATTTTGTGTGCCTATTCGGTAAATCATTACGACACGGGGGAATTTTTTTTGAAAATGTATTTTCTGGGCACTATGTATCACTGTGCCGCAATTGTAGGGGCTTGATTCATCAAGCCCGCCATAGGGCTCAATGAGTTGAGCCCCTACTTAGAATGAGGATGATGGGTGAGCGATTCTATTCGGTATCATTTTATCGCAGACTTGACCACGTCATTGGAGGTGAAACCACTGCCTTCAACAACTCTTCCAACAGACGCATCTACACCGAACAGGTTGGTGACTCTTACTGTCCCTTTTAGCGTGCCGGTGGTCCAACCGAGAGACATGCTCGTATTGGGGTGAACGACCTCCTTCCCGGGTTCAAAGACTTCCAGAGTATCTCCGACTCGAACACCGGATAATTTGCCTGCATTAAGATAGATATTCTCTCCATCGACCTTTGCCACCGTGGTGGACCAGTCCAGGAGGTCGAGCTGCCGAAGGAAACCTTCCAGGATATCGTCCAGACCCACGTCGATCGCTTTGAGCACGGCCTTCCCCCGGCAATTTTCTCCGGTTTCCTTGGTGCCGAAGATGGGGCTTCTGCCGATAAAGGTTTTCAGCGGGTTTCCGGTGGAGGCATCGATGAGACGGATCTCCACTTTCGTTGTGGCAAAGGCCACTTCCTCATCCGATGTTTCAGAGACCTTGGACGAAAGGAGGCTGACATCTGTCACGGCTCCGAGGGCGAATGCCTCGATCCCCATGGATTGATGAGCACGTTTCAGCACCGCTGGCTCCGAAAGGTTTTCGAATTTAAAACCCTCTCGATTTAACATTTCTGAGACGATGGTCTTATCCACCACGACCACTCGCTGGGTTGCCTCGAGCTTGTCAGAAAGCTTCTTGGCCACGGCCTCCCCAATCTTCTCCTCTTTGTAAGTGGTATTATTCTCGAAGTCTAAGATAGCCACCTTTTTCTTAAATCCCATCTGGAGGAGGGGAAGAGAAGGGCTATAGAGGGGTCTGGGAGGAGTGGAAGCGACCTTGCTTTCCGTTCCTTTTGTCGGAGAGGGCGCGGGGGTTGAGGGATTCTTAGGAGGAGAGGTCTCGGGCTTCGGAGGGTTCACGCCCTTGATCGTTTCCATTCCTTCGACAGTGACGGTCCTTCCCTCGGGCAGCTTTTCTATCTTCTCTTCTTTCTTACTTCCGAAAAGATTAAAACAGGAGGTGAGGGTGAAGAGAAAGGCGGTTGAGAAAACAAAAATGGTTACGATGGACTTCTTATTCTGAATCATAAGCTCTCCTCACGTCCCCCCCTCATCCTTCCTTTTTTATGTAGGGCCTTGATTTATCAAGCCCGGTTCGGGTCGGATAAATCCGACCCCTAAATTGTGGCCCGCATTCGGGTTCGACCCGCCTGCCAAAGTCCTGTACGGCGGGCAGGTAAATCGAACCCCTACCTCTTTTCCAACAGGGTTTGTTGCACTGTTATATTACCAATTTTAGAGGAGATGTCAAGAGAAGTGATAGTATCCATAGTCGGTAATCGTCATCCCGAGTCCGTGTCAGGATCTCTGGGTTGTGGAAAATGAGAGATGCTGAAAAAATTTCAGCACGGCAGGGATATCCCCGGGATCTCGAATTTTGGGCGCATCCAGGTTTTGTGCGGAAATTACTCTCATGTAACCCCCCTTCATCCCCCCTTAAGTTAAGGGGGGATGAAGGGGGGTTAAAGTCTGATGAACCGAATTTTAATTATGGATTATGGGGCGGATGGGGGGCATCTTATTCAAGAGCAGAGGGAGATCACTTTTGGCCAAAAAAAAGGGCGGCCAAAATGACCGCCCCTTTAACTACACTCTTGTTAGAAGGTATACATCAGTCTTGTCCTAATCGCCCAGGGGTTCGGCGCTGCGCGGTTCACATAAATCCCTGAGGTACCCGTTGGCATACTGACATCCATGGCGTTCCCGGCAAAGAGGTATCCAGCACCGACGAAGAACCTGAGGTTGTTATAAATCTGGAACTGATTGAGCAGATCAAATTCCCAGCCGATGCTCTCTTGATTCCTCAGTCTTACACCATATACGTTTGTATTAGAATACTTCACAGCGCTACCAAAGGTAGTCCCGTGTTCGGTGGTATCGCCGATATAAAGTGTCTGGAGCGTAAGTGAATACCAGGGCGCCAACTTCATAGTGGCGTAGAGCTTGCCAAACCAGGTTCCACCGAACCCGCCTCTGCTCAGTGCGCCGTAATTGGCGTTGTCGGCAATACCGTAACCTCCGGTGGCTCCGGGCTCCATGCTATAGACAACCATCGACTCACCGTTAGCCGGCCCCTGTTCTGAACCAGGGGGAACGAGATAGCTTGAGTTGTAGCGACTCGGAGTCCCCGCCGCCCCGATACCATTGTTCCAATTGGTTGTAAAGCTTCCGGGGAGGCCAGTAGGACTAGTCCTTCTGGCGTCAGCCCCCGTCGCATACATGCCAACTCCTCCAAAGTTGAACTTCTCCCATGGATAGTCAACTTTGAGCCGTGCGACCCAGCCCTGATTTACGACATTGGGGATTGGAACACCGTTTCCGAAATATGGGGTATTTCGCTCCTGAACCGTGCCATAGTCCATCACCCAGTCGAAGTTGAGATTAACCGGACCTGCCTTCCCATCCGCATAGAGTCCCCCCCAAAACATATGGGATTTGTAGGTACCTGGGAGTTGGGTAGTGATACTACTGTAGCCAGTACCACTAGATTGGCCAGGAATAGCGGTACCGGCGGCGCCAGCTCCGGTTACCACATAGAACGGATAGGTGTTCATTCTGTACAAGAGGCCATAGCCCCCTACCGTGAAAGTGCCAATCTTGGCATTTGCATGAAGACCCCAGACATCGCAATCGTCGTCGGCAAAATCAAGGTTTTCAAGAGCCTTGGCATAAATCGGCATAATCAGCACAGGGTCAATCTTGATGCCCGCTGTAACCCCTGCACCATCTGAATAGACCATCACATTCGGCCGGACGCCTATCGGCTGGGCACCTACTCTTACAGTAATGGGTACCGGGATTCCGAAATAGGGGAGGCCAACATCGACATAGATGTTCTTGACCTCGACGGCAGTCCGGTCAGTCGTCCATGCGCCAAAGTTGTTTGCCTCTCTCGTGTTCGCGCCTGTATTAAATACGCCGCCATATCGCATGGAGTCTATCTCGAAGTAGATGGTTCCGCTCAAATTCGGGCCCATCACCGCATCGAATTTGAGGTGGGCACGACCTTCCCAGTTAGATTGAACCCCTTTCCAACCTACACCCGCTACTGTTGCTCCTCCAACCGCCTGTCCACCATAGTTTGGGTTGGTCATCAAATAAGTATTCGAGCCTGTTTGATACTGCGGAACACCTTCGCCCCAAAATGTTTGCGCATCGATGAACCCCGATGCTCTGAACTCTAATTTTGGCGCCTGGGCATATCCTACTGCACTAAACGCCAAAATGAGAAGTCCTGCTAAAGATAGAACAGTTAATTTTCTCATCTCTTTTCCTCCTCCTTGTTTTTGTGATTCGTGAATTAACAAAAACCACTACACACCCGACTCCTTCACCTCCTTTCTTCTTGGATTTTTGAAAAATTCACCCCGCAAGATTAGAAATTTCTAATTTTCGGTTTTTATACCACCCCCCGAAAAACTTGTCAAGCTTTTTTTTAAGGCTTTTTTTTAAGGACGTGTCCGTGACCGTGTCACGTGTCCGCATTCAAAATTATTCTAAGGATTTTAGCAACTTGGATACCACCTGGCGAACACGCTCGTATTTAGGTAGGAGAATAGAATATGTATCCGCAGAATTATGGTTTAATTATGTTTCTAAGTTCTTCCGACTTTCATATAGTGGCATCCCCCTCTTGTAACCCCCCTCTATTCCCCCCTTATGTTAAGGGGGGATGGAAAGGGGTTAGCTTTAAGTTAAGTGGGATGACGGGGGGGTTACTATCGATATTCTTGGGGCCTAAACACAGCGTGCTTCTCGTGTTAGATTCGTGGGGTATGGAATAAGAGTGACGCCTTACACGGTCACGTTGTTTACAAGGGTTTCCCGGTCAGGCAATATGTGACATGGACAGGATCTCTAACAATGGTTTCCGGACACGTGACACGCCCGCCTCGATGAGCCAGAGGCGAGGCGGGGTCACGGACACGTCGCTTAATACAGCTTGAAGAAATAGATGTTGCTTCTCGATTTTCCGGAGAGGATTCCTGTAATGCCTTCTTCAGACTCAGTGGGAGCAACGACAGCGACGACCAGATCGTCATTGCCGTTATTTTCCACATCTCTTATCTGGTAATCGGCTATATAGCCTTTGATCTCCCGGGTCTTCCAGCTGGCCATGAGGGTGTCTTCCTCCCAGATGAGACCCTGGATTTCTCCTTTCTCTGGAACTCTCACCCTGTCGGAGAGCATTCCGCCTGCGAATTCATTTTTGTTGACAATAACCTCAGGGGTTCCGTCTCTATTGAGATCCCTGACGAGGATTCTTCCGGCAATAAATACCCTCCAGGGGGGAGCATCCCCGGGCCGGAAAGCAAGCTCCGCTTTCTTTTTCGTATCGTAGAAATTGCTCGTTCCTCCGAAACGGTCGCTGGTCTTCCACTGGCCCTTTCCGTCTTCTGGAAAGATGTTCAAACGACCAAACTGATCAAAGGCAATGATCTCAGGTTTCCCTTTTCCCCGGACGTCAGCCATGGTGATGCCGAAAATCATCGTCTCACTCGGGAAATTCATCTTGGGCCCCTTCTCAAATGATTTTTTCTTCCAGACCATCCTGTAGATCGGGCCGACGGGCAGGCCCTCTGAGCCTCTCTGTTGACCCAGCAAGATAGGTCCTTCTTTTGGATGGTCGAGCACGCGAAAAAACCAGTCAGCCTTTTCGGTGACCTTCTTGAATTTTCCCTCTTCGTATTGCAGGATGAAGGAACGCAGGTCATCTTCAACGATAGAGGTGACAATGATTTGCGCATGTCCACTACGGTTCAAATCAGCCACGTCAAGGGTCAAAAAGTTGTGCTCGCTCCCTTGCTCGATCTTTTGAAAGAGCCTTAGTTTTTCTCCATCATATTTAAAAACGTAGAGGTTATTCTTGTCCATGACCACCAACTCGTTCTTTCCGTCTCCATCCACATCCCCGATGTCGAGGCCCTTGATTTCGAACCCGAAAGTCTGGCTCTTCTTATAATCGATACTACCGCGGTCTAACCTCGCGATCCCCCTCCTCTGTAGGGGTTCACCGGGGCGGCCGGCCGTGGTGCGGCGTCCCAGAATTTTGTATCCGATGTCCTGCGCAAAATCACCGATCTTCACCATCACATCATCAATGCCTTTATGCTGGGTGAAGGCGGTGAGAGGAGGTTTTTCTTCGGTGATGCTGACGAGGCGTGCGTCGAGACTGATATAATCGCCTACCTTTGTGATACTTCCAAGGACGACATAATCGGCCCCGATTTTCATTCCGATCTTCGTTGCCGCTGCCTCATCAAGGCGCGTCGGCTTCTCTTCGTAAAGAGCCTGTTCAACGATGGATCGTTCCATGACAGCGATTCTCCCCTCCACGGTAATTCGTGAGGTGAGGAT
>Ga0187772_10001731_pt1 | contig 10524 bp, 9 predicted proteins | sample 0116_SJ02_MP15_2_FD_133137 | JGI IMG/M metagenome (GOLD analysis project Ga0187772, IMG submission 133137) | Tropical peat soil microbial communities from peatlands in Department of Meta, Colombia - 0116_SJ02_MP15_20_MG | ecosystem: Environmental > Terrestrial > Soil > Wetlands > Peat | place... | reverse complement strand
TCTTCCCCGACCGCACCCTGGCGCTGGGCAGCCTGCGGGTTTCCCTGTTCGACATCGGGACGCTGACGACCGCCTGCGTCATCGTCATAGGCCTGCAAGCCTTCCTGAACCGAACGCTCGTCGGCCGCGCCATGCAGGCGGTGGCCCAGAACCCGGAAGGTGCGTCGGTCCTCGGGATCAACGTAAAGCGGATGGTCCTGCTCACCTTCCTGGGCAATGCCCTGCTTGCGGTGGTGGGCGCGCTGTTGGTCACGCCCACCTATCTGGCCAAGTTCGACATGGGAGACGCCATCGGGCTCAAGGCCTTCTTCGCGGCCATCATCGGCGGCTTCAATCAGACTCGGGGGGCGTTGGTGGGCGGACTGCTGGTGGGCATCCTCGAGAACGTGATGGGACACTACCTCTCCTCCTCCTACAAGGAGGGGGCGGCGCTGATGGTGTTTCTGGTGGTGATCCTCTTCCGCCCCGAAGGCCTGCTCGGCAAGCGAGAGGAGCGGAAGGTATGACGCGGGGCCGGGCGATCGCCCTGGTGGCGGCCGTGATCGCGGTCGGGGTCACTCCACTGGCGCTGCGGAGCTACGGCGTCTACCTCATGACGCTCTGGTGTGTGTACCTCATCGCCGCCATGGGGCTGAACCTGACCGTGGGCTATGCCGGCCAGATCTCGCTCGGCCACGCGGCGTTCCTGGGGATCGGAGCCTATGTCGCGGCCATCCTGATGAGGGCCGGCCTGTCCTTCTGGATGGTGCTTCCCATCGCGGCTGCGGCCTGCTTCCTCATCGGCCTGGTGCTGGGGTTTCCGGCCCTGCGCATCCAGCACCACTATCTCGCCTTCGCCACCCAGGGCTTCAACATCCTGGTGTACCTGTTCTTTCGCAACGAGGAGTGGCTGACCGGCGGAACCTATGGCATCAGCGGGATCCGGCGGCCATCGCTGTTCGGCCTGTCGCTGAACGGCGCTCTGCCCTACGCCTACCTGACCTACGCTTCGGTGCTGGTGCTCGGGGTGTTGCTGGCGCTCTTGCTGCGCTCGCCGTGGGGGCGCGCATTCGCAGCACTCCGCGATAACCCCATCCGCGCGGAGAGCCTGGGCCTGAACATCACGGCTTATACCCTGTTGGCCTTTGCCATCGGTGCCAGCTACGCGGGCATCGCCGGGGTCTACTTCGCCTCGCTGGTGCAGTTCATCGAGCCCGCTCCGTTCAATTTCGGGGCGTCGCTGAGCATGCTGCTCATGGTGGTGGTGGGCGGATCGGGCCGCTTCCTGGGGCCGGTGCTGGGATCGATCCTGGTGGTGCTGCTGCCGGAGTGGCTGCGCTTCGCCCAGAACTGGTATCTGGCCATCTTCGGGTTTGCGGTCGTAGCGTTGATGGTTTGGCTGCCGGGCGGCCTTCTCTCCATCCCGGACCGGCTGGTGGCTCACCGGCGGAGGACGGCGCCGCAGAATTCCCTGCAGCAGAGCCAGGGGGTGGGTCGGTGAAGGCGCTGCTGGAGATCAAGCGGATCTGCAAGTTCTACGGCGCCATCAGGGCCGTCGACGACGTGAGCTTTGCCGTCGAGAACGGCGAGATCGTGGGGGTGATCGGCCCCAACGGCAGCGGCAAGACCACGCTCTTCAACAGCATCCTGGGGCAGATCCGGCCGACCTCCGGGAGCGTAGAGCTCGATGGCGAGGACATCACCGGCGTGTCGCCGCTGGCGCTGAGCCGGCGCGGTGTGGGCCGCACCTTCCAGAGCCTGCAGGTGTTCGGCCGCCTCTCGGTTCGCGACAACCTGATCGCCGCCGCCCAGGAGTTTCGCGGCTCCCTGGCGCGGCGGCTGTTCCTCGCCCCCGATGCCGGGCTGGGGGAGCGCGCCGACCGGATGCTGGAGCTGTTCCGGCTCACCGAGGTGGCCCAACTTCCGGCCGGGAGCCTGGCCTACGGCCAGCAGAAGCTGGTCGACATCGCCATGGCCTTCATGCCCGCCCCGCGGCTGGTTCTGCTCGACGAGCCTTGCGCGGGGGTGGATCTGGGTCTGGTCGAGCGCCTGGGAGAGCTGCTCCTCGAGCTCAACCGGACCAAGGCCGGGAGCTTCGTGATCATCGAGCACAACATGGAGTTCGTCATGCGGCTGTGCACCCGGGTGGTGTGCCTGTTCGAGGGGCACCTGCTGACGGCTGGCACGCCCAAGGAGGTTCAATCGAACCCGGCGGTCCTGGAGGCCTACCTTGGCAATTGAGATGCTCGAGGCCGAAAGGCTCGTCGCAGGCTACGGCAGCCTGCGCACCTTGAACGGCATCACGCTCTCCGTGAAGGCCCACCAGGTCACCTTGCTCACCGGTCCCAACGGCGCCGGCAAGTCGACCCTGCTGAAGACGCTCTTCGGCCTGGTGCCGCTGACCTCGGGGGAGGTCCGGTTGGAAGGCCGGGTGGTTTCCGGATACACCCCTCGGCAGATGCTGGCCCTGGGGGTGGCCCTGGTTCCCCAGGGGCGCAACCTCTTCCCATCGCTCAGCGTGCGACACAACCTGGAACTCGGCGGGATCACCCTCGCGCCGCGCAGCGCGCTCGCCGACCGGATGGAAGAGGTGCTGCAGCATTTCCCCCGCCTGCGGGAGCGGATCGATAACCAGGCGTCGACCCTTTCCGGCGGCGAGCAGAAGATGCTGGAGGTGGGAAGGGCCCTGCTGCTGCGGCCCCGGGTGATCCTCGTCGACGAGCCTTCGCTGGGACTCTCCCCCAGGCTGGTGCAGGAGGTCTTCCGGGTTCTGCGCCGGCTCGCGGAAGCGGGAACGACCATCCTCATGGTGGAGCAGAACCTCCGGCGTGCGCTGGCCATCAGCGACCACGCGCTGGGGATGGAGATGGGGAGGTTGGTGCTCGACCGACCCGCGAGTCAGCTGCTCGACGACCCCGACCTGAACCGGCTGCTGCTCGGTGGCGCGGCCGTTCCCGACGCGACGGCGGGCGGGCGACCGCCGGCGTGATGCCCTGGTCCGCCGGGAGGCTCGGGGGTACCGCTTCGCCCGAGCGCGGTCCATGGGTCCAGGAGACGCAAGGAGGCTCATCCGCCGAGGAGACTCGCCCCGGCAGCAGGCCGTCCCACCGGTGTGATAGGGTGCCCCGCCAGGCCGCCCGGCGCCGGCGATGGTGGCGACCCGGTCCGCAGTCCAACCCGAGCGGTTCCTGAGGAGGGTTCCATGCCCACCGGCATCTCGGTCCAGGGAAAGCCGATCGCGGGCGGTAAGTTCCCGCTCATCTGCACGCCGCTGACGGGGAAGACCCGGGAGGCGGTCCTCGCCGAGGTGGTGGCCATCCTTCCCAAGCGTCCCGATGTCATCGAGTGGCGCGTCGACTTCTTCGAGGCCATCGCTGCGGCGGGGGAGGTCGTCGCGCTCGCCGGCGCCATCAAGGAGCGGGCGGGCGGCACCCCGGTGATCTTCACGCGCAGATCGGCCGGCGAGGGTGGACAGCGAGTCGCGCTGACGGAGGGTGAAGTCGTCGAGCTCTACGAGCGGATCTGCGCAAGCAAGACCGTGGACCTGGTCGATTACGAGCTTTCCAACACAGCGGAGAGCCTGCGGCGAGTGCGGGAGGCGTCCCGTCAGTCCGGCGTCGGGCTCATCGGCTCGTACCATAACTTCCAGTTCACCCCATCTCCCGAGGCCATCCGCGACCGATTTCTCGCCGCCGAGGGGCTGGGAGCCGACGTGGCCAAGGTCGCGGTCATGCCACGCAGCGCGGAGGACGTCCTCATCCTGCTGGTGGCCACGCTGCGGGGCCGACGCGAGGTGCGGATCCCCATCATCAGCATGTCGATGGGCCCCTATGGCTCGTTGACGCGGATGTTCGGATTCGCCTTCGGCTCGGTTCTCACCTTCGCGGTCGGCCACTCGAGCTCGGCGCCGGGCCAGGTGCCCATCGAGGACCTCCGCAGCGTTCTGGAGATCGCCCAGCGGGCGCTCGGCGACGCTCAGCTCTGATCTCGCAAGGGCCCCGGGCCCCGGTCGTTGCCCGCGTCGCCGGAGCGGACGGGTCCTCCTCGGCCTTCCATCGGGTTCCGGTCGAGCCGGGATGACCCGGGCGCGAAGGAGGCCAAAGGGCCTACGCAGGTCGCGGATGGGCCGCGAGGTAGGACTTGGCCGTCTCCAGGCAGCGGCGTGCGTGCTCCGCGTAGCCGATCTCCTGCACCCGCTTCAGATGAGGGAGCTCGATGGAGTAGGGCACCTCGGGCATGTGATGGAGGATCCCAGCGATGTCGATGCCGCCCTCGCCCAGGTAGAGCCGCTCGTCTCGCCCGGTGTGGATGAGCTCCTCCTTGGTCGTGGGGATCTCCGGAGGCGCGTCGCACAGGTGCGCGAAGTGGAACCACTCACGGGGGACGGAGTCGAGCTCCTCCAGCTTCACCCGGGATCGGTGGAAATGGAGGGCGTCGACCATGACTCCGGCGTTGGGCTGGTTCGCAGCGCGAAGCACCTCCAGCGCCTGCCGGAGGTTCGTCACGCTTGCCCAGGTCGGGAACTCCAGGTCTACGGTCAACCCCAAGGGTCGCGCGAGCTCGCAGATCTGGGCGAAGGCCTGGACCGAGAAGCTGCGATCCGGCGTCCAGATGCTGCAGAGCAGGCACCGACCGCCCAGCTCGGCGGCGACCTCCATGGCGGGCAAGTAGGAGCGAGGATCGAGCCCATCGTGGATGTGAGCGAGCTCGATGTCGTTGAGCACGAGGCCGGTGTCGCGCAGCGCCGCCTTCGCCTGGTCAAGGAGCTGCCGATTGCTGGCCAGGGCGTAATTGGGCTCGCCGGGCAAGCCCATGAAGATGATGCGAAAGCTCACCATGTCGTAGCCGGCGCGGTGAGCGAGGTAGGTCATCTCGTGGGGCGGGAGCCCGAGAACGGTCAGGTGCGCCAGCGAGTACCGAGCGGTCATGCGCGCTCCTCCTCGGCCTAGCGGGCGATCGGCCCGCCCGGCGGTGCTTCCTTGCTCTGTTGCGTAGCGAAGAACAAGGTTCTATAAGGTTACTCCGCAGGCTGGTGGATGCAAGAGGAGTGATCTTGAGCTCGGTCATCCTGCATGAGGTGGGCCCACGCGACGGCCTCCAGTTCGAGAAGGAGATCGTCCCGACCGCGCGGAAGCTGCAATGGCTCCGGGCCGTGATCGCGGCGGGCGTCGACATCCTACAGGTCGGCTCCTTCGTCCGCGCCGACCGGGTTCCGCAGATGGCCGACAGCGAGGAGCTTTTCCGAGCGCTCGCCACGGAGAAGCGCGGGAAGACCATCCTCTCGGCGCTGGCGCTGAATTCGAAGGGGCTCGATCGAGCGCTCCGCGCCGGCGCCGAGATGATCTGCATGGGCGTCTCCGCCTCGGACACCCACAGCCGGAAGAACACGGGCAAGAGCACCAGCGAGGCGCAAAAGGAGATCCTCGAGATGGGACGCCACGCGCTCGCCGCCGGCGTTCGGGTGCAGGTGGCGGTCCAGTCGGCATTTGGGTGTGGGTTCGAAGGGCGGATCTCCGAGGAGCGGGTGATGCGGGTGGTGCGGGCCTTCGCCGACAACGGACTGATCAACATCAGCTTGGCGGACACCGCCGGGCACGCCTATCCACAGCAGGTCACCCGGCTCTTCGGGGAGGTGTTTCGGCTCGTCCCCGGCGCGCGGTGCACCTGCCACGTCCACGACAACTACGGCCTCGGGATCGCGAACATCTACGCGGCCATGGCGGCGGGCGTGACGACCTTCGAGACCTCCTTCGCCGGCCTAGGCGGTTGCCCCTTCACCAAGGAGGCGGCCGGAAATGTCGCCACCGAGGACCTGGTGTACGCGCTACAGCGCGCCGGGCTGCGCGCAGAGGTGGATCTGGAGCAGCTCATCGAGGTCGCCCGGGATGTCGGCTCGTTCTTCGGGCGCAGGATGACGGGCCGCGTCCAGCAGATCGGACCGCTCCCCTACTGAAGGTGTTCGGGCCGGCGCCCGGTGCTCGACGGCCATTCCCCCACCCTCGACGAAGCGCCGATCGGACGTTTCATGCATGCCACTCCAGGGGAGAGCGGACGGGGGTTCTCCCCGGTCACCACGGGGGAGGGCTCCCTTCCCCACAGCCCGCGCGGTATGGTGATGCGCACGTCCTGAGGCGGAGAAGAGGCGATGTCGGCTCGAGGGAACCTCCCGAGGTACGACCACCACATCAACGGTGCTGCGATCCCGCCCGCCTCGCTTCGATACTTCCAGACCGAGGATCCCTTCACCGGCAAGGCTTGGGCGGAGGTCGCCCGCGGAGAGCCGAGCGATGTGGACTCCGCGGTCCGCGCGGCGGCGGACGCGTTCTCCTCGGCGAGCTGGCGATCCCTCTCGGCCGGAGAGCGAGGGGTGCTCCTCCATCGGCTGTCCGAGCTCGTTCATGGGGAGGCCGAGAGGCTCGCCGAGGTCGAAGGCCGCGACAACGGGAAGCTGGCGGCGGAGGTGGTGCGCCAGGTCGGTTACCTTCCGGACTACTTCCGCTATTACGCCGGGTTGGCCGACAAGGTGCAAAGCGAGGTCATCCCCACCGACAAAAAGGGCGTCTTCACCTTCACCCGCTACGAACCGAAAGGCGTGGTAGCCATCATCACCCCCTGGAACTCGCCCCTGACCCTTATGAGCTGGAAGCTCGCGCCCGCTCTGGCCGCTGGGTGCACGGCGGTGATCAAGCCCTCCGAATACGCATCCGCATCCACCGTCGAGTTCGCGCGCCTCGTCGATCGCGCTGGGTTTCCCCGGGGCGTGGTGAACGTGGTCACGGGCTACGGCTCGGAGATCGGTCCGGCTCTCGTCGAGCATCCCGGCGTGGCGCACGTCGCGTTCTCCGGGGGGGAAGCGACCGGGCGCAAGGTCTACGAGCTGGCCGCGCGGGGCCTCAAGACCGTCACGCTCGAGCTCGGCGGCAAATCGCCGAATATCGTGTTCGACGATGCGGATCTGGATCAGGCGCTGCGCGGCGTGGTGAGCGGGATCTTCGCTACCGCCGGGCAGAGTTGTCTGGCGGGGTCACGCCTGCTGGTCCAGCGAACCATCCACGACTCCTTCGTGCAGCGCCTGGTCGAATTCGCCCGCGCCGCGAGGCTAGGCGACCCGCGCGACCCGGCCACGCAGATCGGCCCCATCGCGACCCGACCCCAGGTCGAGAAGACCATGGCCTACATCCGGCTTGCCATGGAGGAGGGGGCGCGTTGCGTGCTGGGTGGGCACGTCCGAACGGACATCGGCAGCGGGAACTTCGTCGAGCCGACGATCTTCACCGAGGTATCGAACTCGATGCGGGTCGCGCAAGAGGAGATCTTCGGTCCGGTGCTGTGCGTGATCCCGTTCGACGACGAGGAGGACGCTGTCCGGATCGCCAACGACGTCACCTACGGTCTCGCGGCCGGGGTGTGGACCCGTAGCCTCCACCGCGCGATGTTCCTCGTCAGCCAGCTGCGCGCCGGCACCATCTGGGTGAACAACTACCGCGCCACCAGCCACACCTCGCCGTTCGGCGGCTACAAGCACTCGGGCATTGGCCGGGAGTCGGGTACCGAGGCCATCAAGCAGTACCTGCTCACCAAGTGCGTGTGGATCTCGTCCGACCTGGAGATCGCCGATCCGTTCGTTCGGCGCTGAGCGGGCGTGATGGCGAACTCGGGCCCTCGGTCAGCAGCGCGCCAAGGGCGGTCGAGAACCCGGGCGGTGGGCCAAGCAGGTCGGCTTCCGCGCGCCGGCGAGAGGCCCGCTGGTCGCCCTCAGCGCGCCGCCCGGCGCGCGGAACTCGACTTCTGCGGCGCCCAGAGGCGGGGGTAGGCGCCGGCGATCGCCTCCTCGGCCGGGAAGACGTTCGGGTTCCCCCCGAACGTGCGCGTCAGCTCGCGCGCCTCGGCGAAGAGCACGGGCAGGATTCTCTCCGCGGGCATGTCCTCGAGCCGGTAGCGCGGCCCGGAGATGGAGACCGCTCCCATGAGCTTCTGGCTCGCGCCGAACACGGGGCAGGCCACCGCCGCCGTCTCGCCGTCGCGCTCTCCGGACGAGGCCGCGAAGAAGCTCTCGCGAATGGCGTCGTACCTTTCGCCCGGCTGAGCGCTGAACGCGAGGATCACGTGGCCCGCCGCGCCGGCATTGAGCGGCAGGCCGTCGCCCTCGTGGACGGTGTCGCGGATGTGACGGGGCGAGTCCACGCGGTGCAGGCAGATGCGTCGCTCGCCGTCGCGGATGAAGAAGGAGGCGCTCTCGCCCAGGTCCTCCACCAGCTTGCGGAGCGCGCGCGGCACGACGTCGACCGTGCGGAAGTGGCGTTGATACAGCGCTGCCAGGAGGAGAGGCTTCGGGCCGAGCCGGAACGAGCCGTCGTCGAGGCGGTACAGATAGCCGAACTTCTCCAGCGACTCGGACAGGCGGAGGATGGTGCTCTTGTAGAACCCGGTCCGGCGCGACAGCTCGGTCAGCGTCAGGCTGTGATCGGCCTCGCTGAATGCGTCGACGACGGTCAACGCCCGCTCGACAGAGGCTACCCCTTCCTTGGCCATTCCCGCTCCAGTGCGACGCAAGACACTCTCTTAGCGCACCATGGTAACCCGAGCCAGGTCGCTGTCGACCGCGCGCTGCTGGCGACCCGCCGATGGCCTGCGCCCGCCCGCGCATTGGTCGCGCCCGATCCCAAGGCGGAGCTCCGCCGCGGGGAGGGGTCAATGGAAAAGGGCAAGAGCATCGGCCGCTTGAGGATTCGAGCGCTTGGCAAGCTCGCCCTCGATCCAGGGAAAGCCGGAGGCGTGCCGCGGTGCCCTGGCGGACGACGATGTGGGACACCCGTGCCCTCCACCGCGGCGCCCTCCGCGGTGGAGGACCGACCAACCGTCATTGCTGGGCAGGCGCGGCCGTGGCCGGGGCCTTGCCAAGATCCTCCAGCGGGATCTTGTACGTCTCGCGGGTCGTTGCGGCCGAGACCGCGGAGATGATCGAGACGATGCTCGTGAAGAAAGCGACCGGCATCCAGCCGTCGGGCCCCGGCCGCAGAAGCGCACTGGCGATGGCGGGGGCGAAGCCGCCGAGCATGAACCCGATCTGCGTGCCGATCGCCATTCCCGAGAGCCGAACGCGCGTGTCGAACTGCTCGCCGTACAAGGCAGGCCAGACCCCGTTCGAGGCGCTGTAGATGACGCCGGAGAGGAACAAGCCCAGGCCGAAGATCAAGGGAACGTTGGTCCGGCTCACCGCCCAGATGTAGGGCCAGATCAGCACCGCACACCCCAGCGCCCCGAAGATGAAGACGGGCTTGCGCCCGATGCGGTCGGCGAGGCTAGCCCAGGCCGGGATGGCACCGAGCGCGATCACGTTTGCCAACACCACCACGGTCAGCATCGTCGCCCTGGGGAGGTGCATGGTGTTGACCGCGTAGGAGAGCGAGTAGAGCGCGAAGATGGTACTCACGACCGAGATGAGCGCCGCGAAGATGATTCTCACCACGCTCGCCGGCGCCTCGCGCAGGAGGACCGCCACCGGAAGCCGGACGGCCTTCTTGGTCCGCTGAGCTTGCTTGAATGCCGGCGTCTCCTCCAGCGTCCGGCGGATCCACAGACCGACCGCGACCACGATCACGCTCAAGAAGAAGGGGATGCGCCACCCCCAGCTCAGGAGCTGGTCCTCGGGCATGTCGGCGATCGGCAGAAAGACGATGGTGGCCAGGATGAGGCCCGCCTGAGTGCCGCTCAGGGTGAAGCTGGTGAAGAAGCTCCGCCGGTGGGGCGGTGCGTGTTCGAGGGTCATCGAGTTCGCGCCCGCTTGCTCGCCCGCCGCGGAGATACCCTGCAGCAAGCGCAACAGCACGAGGAGGATGGGCGCAAGAATCCCGACGTGCGCGTAGGTCGGAAGACAGCCGACCAGGAAGGTGGAGGCGCCCATCAACAGCAGGGTGAAGATCAGCACCTTCTTGCGCCCGTACCGGTCGCCCACGTGGCCGAGGAAGAAGGAACCGACCGGCCGAGCGAGGTAGGCCACGCCGAACGTGGCCAGCGAGGCGATGATTGCCGTGTTCGGGTCGGCGGATGGAAAGAAGACCTTCCCGAATACGAGCGCCGCCGCGGTGCCGTACACGAAGAAGTCGTAGTACTCCAGCGCGCTCCCAATCCAGCCAGCCAGCGCGGCCTTCCGGGGCGTCCTCACCTCGGAAGCACCCGGCGCCACCTCGCTGCCCCGCAGAGCCTCTGCCATCGTGCGTCCTCCCGTGTCGGTCGCCAGAAAAACAGAACGATGTTCTTCTTTTCTTCAGAATAGGAGCTTGTTCGGGGTGACGCAACGACCGAGTGCGCGCCCGCGCGGCTCGGCGGATCGAGCGGCAGCCCGGCGTCCCTAGGCGCCGGAATTCACCCGGGATTACCCGTCCGGCCCCGCGCCGAGGGGTTGGCGGCCCGATGGCGAGCGGGCGCGGTCCGGCCACGTTTGGTCGCCCGCAGGAGGCTCGGCCCTGGGGCGGATCCTGCCCGCTCGGGCGACGGGTCGCCTACGCCGCCCTGCGCAGACGCGTGCACACCGGCGCGTGCAGC
>Ga0187772_10001730_pt1 | contig 10525 bp, 7 predicted proteins | sample 0116_SJ02_MP15_2_FD_133137 | JGI IMG/M metagenome (GOLD analysis project Ga0187772, IMG submission 133137) | Tropical peat soil microbial communities from peatlands in Department of Meta, Colombia - 0116_SJ02_MP15_20_MG | ecosystem: Environmental > Terrestrial > Soil > Wetlands > Peat | place... | reverse complement strand
TTCGGCCGGCCCGCCCGACAACATCATCCACAGGTCCTGCACGCGCGGTCCCGTGGCGCAGTCGTCCAGGTCGACGAATACCGGACCGTGCTCGTCCCACAAGAGGTTCCCGAGATGGCAGTCGCCGTGGATGCGGATCTCGCGCACGGTGGAGGCTTCCGCGAACGCCGCCACCACCCGCTCGAGCAGCGCGCCGCTGACCGAGGAGTAGCGCTCGCGCAGCGCCTCCGGCAGCAGGGGACTGCCGAGCAGCTGCGCGCGCGCCTCCCAGCCGAGGCGCTCGACGCCGATGCGCGGGCGCACCGTGAAGGGCCGGGTGGCGCCTACCTGGTGCACCCGCGCGATGCTGCGGCCGAGGAGCGCCCGCGCCTCGGGGGCGTCGAGCTCGGGCGCTCGCCCGCGCCTCCACGGGAAGGCCGCGAAGCGAAACTCGCGGTAGCGCAGCAGTGTCTCGCCCGCGATGACGAGCGGGGCAGCGACCGGCAGCTCCGCGGCGGCGAGCTCGGCGGTGAACTGATGCTCCTCAAGGATCTGCGCATCGCTCCAGCGGGCCGGCCGATAGAACTTCAGCACCAGCTGCCCCCGGTCCGCGCCGAGCTGGTAGACCCGGTTCTCGTAACTGTTGAGGGCGAAGAGCCGCCCGTCGGGCTCGAGCCCGCAGGCGGCGGCGGCGTCCAGCACCACCGCCGGCGTAAGACCGGAGAAGGGTCGCAGATCGCTACCCGGGGTTTTGTTTATCATCGCCGCCCCATGAAGCACGGCAGCATATTAGTCACCGGCGGGGCGGGCTACATCGGCAGCCACGTGGCGCTGCAGCTGCGCGAGCGCGGCGAACGGGTGGTGGTGCTCGATGACCTGTCGCGCGGCTTCCGGCAGGCGGTACTCGATGCGCCGCTCGTCGTCGGCAAGGTGGGCGATCGCGACGCGGTGTTGCGGCTGCTCGGGGATCACGGCGTCGATACGGTGATGCATTTCGCCGCCTACACCATCGTGCCCGAGTCGGTGAGCGAGCCGCTCAAATACTACGGCAACAACACCTGCGCGACGCGCACGCTGCTCGAGTGCTGCCTCGAGGCGCGAGTCCGGCACTTGGTGTTCTCTTCCACCGCCGCGGTGTACGGGATACCGGCGGGGGGCGTAGCCGCCGAAGACACCCCCACCAACCCCATCAATCCCTACGGCGCCTCCAAGCTCATGTCCGAGTGGATGCTCTCGAGTGTCGCCCAGACCGCCCCTCTGAACTACGCTGCGCTGCGCTACTTCAACGTGGCCGGCTCCGATCCGCGCGGTCGCATCGGCCAGGCAACCCCCAACGCGACGCTCCTCGTCAAGGTCGCCTGCGAGGCCGCGGCGGGCCGGCGGACGGGGGTTGCGATCTACGGGACCGACTACCCGACCGCGGACGGCACCGGCGTGCGCGATTACATCCATGTGCAGGACCTCGCGGCGGCGCATCTCGATGCGCTCGCCTACCTGCGCCGCGGCGGGGCCTCCACCACTCTCAACGTCGGCTACGGCCATGGCTACAGCGTGCGGCAGGTGCTCGCCAGCGTCGAGCGGGTGTCGGGCCGCAAGCTCACGGTGCGCGAGGAGCCACGCCGCCCGGGCGATCCGCCGACGCTGATCGCGCGCGCCGACCGTATCCGCACCCAACTCGGCTGGCGTCCGCGGCTCGACGATCTCGACACCATCGTGCGCCACGCCTATGAGTGGGAGCAACGGCTGCTGCGTGAACCGTGGTAGGCGCACGAGCTGTGGCAGCGCGCGCGCCGCACGCGCCCGGTAGAATGTTCGATCCATGAAGTGGGCGCGACCCAAGTCGTTGAGTGGCCTGATGCTGGTCGGCCTGGTGCTGATGGCCGTGCCGCTGCTGATCGCCATCGCCACCGCCCTGCTGCAGATCCGCGACCTGTCGGAGACCGGACACAAGATCGTCATTCAGGGCGTAACCGGGGCTCGCGCCAGCCAGGCGCTGTTCGGTCAGATCGCCTCGCTCGAGCGCACGGCGCGCCTGCACCAGGTGCTGAACGATCCGAAGCTCCTCGAGCTCTATCGCACGCAGGACGAGGCGCTGAGCGCCACGCGCGAGCAGCTGCAGCGCCTCACCACCAGCGACGCACGCCGCACCCTCACAGAGCTGGCGCAGCTGCAGGCGAGCATCCGCTCCTCGGTGACATCGCCCGCCGCCCGCAGCGCGGAGGCGACCTCGGACCTCTCCGCCCGCTTCGCGCAGCTCTCGGCCCTGGTCGAGCGGGTCGCGCAGCAGAGCAACGCGCAGGTCGACACCGAGGTCGCCGCGCTCGAGGAGCGCACCCTCGAGGCACGCAAGCGCCTGGTGTGGCAGGCGGCTCTCCTGTTGCCGCTCGCCGTGGTCGCGGTGTTCGTGCTCACCCTCGGCGTCGGACGACCGCTGCGCCAGCTCGACCGCGCCATCAGCGAGCTCGGCCAGGGCACCTTCAGCAACGCGATCGCGGTCTCCGGTCCCCACGACCTCGAGCGCCTCGGCCGCCAGCTCGAGTGGCTGCGCCAGCGCCTGCTCGAGCTCGCGCACGAGCGCAACCGCTTCCTGCGGCACATGTCGCACGAGCTGAAGACGCCGCTCGCCAACATCCGCGAAGGCACGGAGCTGCTCATGGACGGGGCGGTCGGCGACCTCGATTCCAACCAGCGCGAGGTGGCGGCGATCCTGCGGGAGAACGGCATCAAGCTGCAGCGCATGATCGAGAACCTCCTGTCCTTCAGCGCCTGGCAGACCTCGAGCGTCGGGCTCGAGGCGAGCGAGTTCCGGCTGCGGCCGCTGGTGAAGCAGGTGCTGGAGAACCAGCAGCTGACGCTGCTCTCGCAACGCGTGCGCCTCGACGTGCGCGTCGAGGACGTCACGCTGGTCGCCGACCGTGGCAAGATCCGCCTGATTCTCGAGAACCTGGTGTCGAACGCCGTCAAGTACTCGCCCAAGGGCGGCACGATCCATGTTCACGCGCGAGCCGCCGGCGTGCAGCTGCTGCTCGATGTGGCCGACAGCGGCCCGGGCATTCCGCCCGAGGACCGCGCGCACGTGTTCGAGGCCTTCTACACCGGGCGCGCGGCCCGCGGCATGCCGGTCAAGGGCACGGGCATCGGCCTCTCGGTGGTGCTCGAGTTCGTGGCCGCGCACGGCGGCACGGTACAGATCATCGACGGGCAGTATCCGGGGGCGCACTTCCGCATCACCATGCCGATCCGTGTGACGACCGGCGACCGCCCCGCCAAAACCGAGACCAAGGCACATGCGCATGCCGCCTGAAGCGCTCACGACCTGCGCCCGGGCGCTGCGCCGGGGCACCGGCTGTGCGGCCGCCTGGAGCGGCGCTGCGCTCGTGCTGCTGGGGGCGGGCGGATGCACCGGCACTCTCACGGGGCAGCGGCCCCCGCCGCCCGCACCGCTGGTGAGCCCCGCGGCGACCGCCTCGGCGCTGTTGAGCGATTACCTGCAGCTGCTGCAGCGTCTGGTGCAGGGTCCACCCGCCGAGCAGGCGGAGATCCTCACCAGTGCCCAGCACGACTACGACATCGCCCCCACCCCGAGCCATCAGCTGAAGCTCGCGCTCGTTCTCGGCACCCCGGGCCACCCCGGCACCAACCTGCCGAAGGCCCAGGGGATGCTGCGCGTCCTCATGGCGAACCCGGAGATGCTCCTGCCGGGGGAGCGCTCGCTCGCCTTCCTGACGCTTTCGCAAATTGACGACCATTTGACGCTCGAGGCGGAAAACCGCAGGCTCCAGGCCGACGCCATCAAGGCCGACCGGGAGCGCGTCGCGAGTGCCACTCATCGACTGCAGGCCGAGATGGACGAGAACGCGCGCCTGCGCAAGGAGCTCGAGGAGGCGCGCGCCAAGCTGGATGCCATCGCCAACATCGAGCGCTCGCTGAACGCACGCAAACCGGAGAGCAGCGGACACCAACCATGAGCACCCTGACTGCAAGCAGCAAGGAAACCCTGTTGAATCAGACCGGCAAGCGCAAGGCGCGCATCCTCCTGGTCGATGACGACCCGGGGCTGCTGCGGCTCCTCACCATCCGCCTGCGTGCGGAGAGCTACGACGTCGAAGCAGTCGAGAGCGCCGCGCAGGCGCTGGCCGCCTCGAGCCGCTTCCGGCCCGACCTGGTGATCACCGACCTGCGCATGGACCAGATGGATGGCATCGGGCTGCTGAAGGAGCTGCAGAACCGCTGGCCGGGGCTCAAGGTCATCATCCTCACCGCGCACGGCACCATCCCCGATGCCGTGCAGGCCACGCAGATGGGGGCGTTCGGCTTTCTCACCAAGCCGGTCGACAAGCAGGAGCTGCTCGATCAGGTGCAGAAGGCGCTGCGCATCTCGGGCTTCGGCGCCTCCGACGAGGACTGGCGCGCCGAGATCATCACGCGCAGCGCCGCGATGGAGGAGAAGCTCGCGCAGGCGCACATGGTGGCCGGCACCGATGCGCGCGTGCTGATCACGGGAGAGAGCGGTACCGGCAAGGAGCTGCTGGCGCGCGCCATCCACCGCGGCAGCCCGAGGCGCAACAAGCCGTTCGTCGCCATCAACTGCAGTGCGATGGCCGAGAACCTGCTGGAATCGGAGCTGTTCGGCCACGAGAAAGGCTCCTTCACCGGCGCCATCCGCGCCCATCGGGGCCTGTTCCAGGCTGCCGACGGCGGCACGCTGCTGCTCGATGAGATCGGCGACATGCCGATGCCGCTGCAGGTGAAACTGCTGCGCGTGCTGCAGGAGAACGTGGTGCGCCCGGTCGGGAGCACCGAGGGCATTCCCGTCAACGTGCGGGTGATCTCGGCCACGCACCGCGATCTGCAGCAGCTCATGGCCACGGGGCAGTTCCGCGAGGACTTGTACTACCGCCTGAACGTGGTGCACATCGAGATGCCCTCGCTCAACCGCCGCCGCGAGGACATCCCGCTACTGGTGGCGCACTTCCTCGCGCAGATCGCCAGGGAAAGCGGCGTGCGCAAGATCTACGCGCCGGAAGCGGTCGAGCTGCTCGCCACCGCCGAGTGGCCGGGCAACATCCGCCAGCTGCACAACGTGGTGCGCCAGAACGTGGCGCTGTCGCAGACGCCGATCATCCCGGTCGAGCTGGTGCAGCAATCCCTCGGCGGCACGCCCGGGCGGCTGCCCTCCTTCGATGAGGCGCGCGATGAGTTCACGCGCAGCTACCTGTCGCAGATCCTGCAGATCACCGGCGGCAATGTCAGCCAGGCGGCACGCCTCGCGCGGCGCAATCGTACCGACTTCTACAAGCTCCTCGCCCGGCATCAGCTGACGCCGGAGGAGTTCAAGCAGCGCTAGGGCGCCGCGCGGCCCAGCGGCGCTGCTGCTGCTGCCGTGCCTGCAGTGTGCACGCTTCGGCGCGCAGCAAGCCCGGCGCTGGCGGCGTGACGCTCATTCATCAGGTCGTGCCGCCACCGCTGCCGGTGCGCTTTCCGACGGCGCGGCTCCCGGGGCAGTCGGTGAAGCGTGGCGGCCGAACTGGGCGGCGTCGATGCTGTGCTTGCCGAGCAGATCGTAGAGCGTCGGGCGGGTCACCCCGAGCAGCTCGGCCGCGCGCGACAGGTTCCCCTTGGCCACCGCGAGCGCCTGGCGGACCGCCTGCGCCTCGGCGCGCTGGCGCGCCACGCGCAGGTTGAGGTACTCCGGCTCATCGCCCGGATCCTCCAGCCCCAGGTCGCCGGCCGTCACCACGGCGCCTTCGGCCATGATCACCGCGCCCTTGATACGGTTCTCCAGCTCGCGCACGTTGCCAGGCCAGCGGTGCGCCTGGATGGCGCGGATCGCATCCGGAGCGAGCCCGCGCGTCGGCTTGCCGAAGCGCTCGGAAACCTGCTGCAGCAGGAACTGCGCGAGCAGCAGGCTGTCGCCCTGACGATCGCGCAGCGGTGGCACGCGGATGGTCACTTCGCTGATGCGGTAGAACAGGTCATCACGGAAGCCGCCGTTGCCAATGAGTGTATCGAGCGGGCGGTTGGTGGCGCATACGATGCGCAGGTCGAGCGCGAGCGGCACGCGTCCGCCGACGCGCTCCACGGTGCGCTCCTGTACCACGCGCAGCAGCTTCGCCTGCAGGGAGGCGGGCATCTCGCCGATCTCATCGAGGAACACCGTACCGCCATCGGCGGACTCGAGCTTGCCGGCAGTGCGCCGATTGGCGCCGGTAAAGGCACCCTTCTCGTAGCCGAACAGCTCGCTCTCGAGCAGCGTGTCAGGGATCGCGGCGCAGTTGATGGCGACGAAAGGCTTGTGCGAGCGCCCCGACAGTCGATGCACCGCGCGCGCCAGCAGCTCTTTGCCCGTGCCGCTGTCGCCAAGCAGCAGCACGGTCGCATTCGTTGGGGCCACCTTCTCGATGGCGCGGCAGATGCTGCGCATCGCATCGCTCGCACCGATGATGCCCTCGAGCGCCATGGCGCCGGTGCGCTCGCGCAGCTGCCAGTTCTCCTCCTCGAGCTCGCGGATACGCAGCGCGCGGCGCACCACGATCGACAGCACCCCCGCGTCGAGGGGCTTGTGATAGAAGTCTGTGGCGCCGAGGCCCACGGCCGCGACCGCGAGCTCGCGCGCATCGTGCTCGGTCATGGCGATGATCTTGGTGTCCGGGGAGATATTGAGTATCTGGCGCAGGAGCTCGAGGCTCTGCTTCGCCACCGCCGGCTCGCGCGCCGGGCCCAGATCGAACAATACCGCGTCGGGTTCGGTGCGCCGGACGGTGGCAAGCGTCTGGTCGGACGTTTCGCACGCCGTGACGTCGAGATCGGAGAACACCGCCTCGAGCTCGCGCCGCAGCGCGCGGTCGTTCTCGAGGATCAGGAGTCTGCGGCGTTGCATCGTGGCGCCCATCAACGCGCTCCCTTGCCAAGCAGTACCCCCTCGGCGCTCTGCACCAGGATGCACAGATCGAGGAGGTTGTTCCTAGCACTACCTCGGCAGCAACTTTACACCAGAGTGTAAAGGCCGGCGTACATGCCACTGTGAACCGGATCACAGTTGCTCAGGCAGAGATCCGCGCCGCCGGCTGACGCTGCTACGCAGCCGCCGCCGGGTGGGCCTGATCACGCGCCAGGGCCGGCAGGGTGACCGTCACGGCAAGTCCGCCGCCTTCGAGGTTCTGCGCCGTAATGCTGCCGCCGTGCAATGCCACGGCACGCGCGGCGATCGCCAGCCCGAGGCCTTCGCCGCCCGCACTGCGGTGCTCGCGCGCCGCATCCACCCGGTAGAACGGTTCGAAGATGAGGCCGAGGTCCTTGTCCGGCACACCGGGGCCGCGATCGCGGACGCTGACCCGCACCGCATCGCCGGCCGACTCCTCTCCCCGGTCGCAGCGTGCGGTGACGGCGACCGTGGCACCGGCGGGGCTGTAGCGGACGGCGTTGCGGATCACGTTCTCGAAGGCGCTGCGCAGCAGCTCCCCGTCCCCCGAGACCGCGAGCTCCTCCCCGGCGTCGAGCTGCACCCGGCAGCCGCGGTCGTCCGCCTCGATGCCGACATCGGCGGCGATGTGGCGCAGCAGCTCACCGACATCGACGCGCAGCTGCTCGAGCGCGTGCGCGGGGCGCTCGAGACGCACCAGCTTCAGCGTCCGTGCAATGAGTTGCTCCAGGCGGTCGGCCTCGGAGCCGATGCGGGCCAGGTGGCGTTCCGCCTCGCCGTGCTCGCGGCGGGCGAGTGACAGCGCGAGCTGCAACCGCGCGAGCGGCGAGCGCAGCTCGTGTGACACGTCGCGCAGCAGCTGTTGCTTGGCCTCGAGCAGCTGGCGCAGCCGCTCCGCCATGGCATCGAGATCGGCGGCGAGCAACCCCAGATCATCCTGCCGCTGGCGCAGCGCCGGCAGCACCCGCACGTTGAGGTCGCCGGCGGCCATCTGCCGCGTCGCGATCCGCAGTCGGTCCACCGGGGAGGCGAGGTAGCGCGCGAGAATGAAACACACCGCCGCACTCACGCCGAGTGCAATCGCGAGGATGGCGAGCGGCACGCCGGGCAGCTCGAGCTCGCCGAACAGCCGCGGGCTGTCGCGTACCGGCCCGATGACGACGTGGTAGCTGCCTCCCCCGGCCGTGACCAGCACCAGCGCTCCGCCGATGGGCGCGATGGCCCCCGGTGTCGCGGCGTGCGCGGCGCCCGGGCCCGCCCCGCCCGCAGCGGCATCGCCCGCAGCGGCGCGCAGCGTCGGCGGCAGCGGGCGGCCCAGCATTTCGTGGCCGTCGGGCCCGACGATGAAAGTGCGGCCGAAGGGCTCGGCGGCGAGCGTCTGCAGCCAACCCTTGAGCGCCTCGGGTCCCCCGGCCTCGAAGGCGCGCGCCGCTTGCGCATACAGCTGCCCGCGCTGTACCCAGGGACGATCGGTGCGGTGCGCGGTCGCATTGACCGCCACCGTGACCGTTCCCACCAGGATCAGGGCGAGCGCCGCCCAGAACGCGAGGAAGATGCGCCAGTAGAGCGAATGCACGGCTAACCCTGGGGCGCCCCGGTGAGGGTACGCGCGGCGGAAAGCGTCAGCGCATAGCCGGCGCCACGCACGCTCTGCACGCTCACGCGGTCGGTGCATTTCGAGAGCTTGCGGCGCAGGTTCGAGACATGCGTGTCGAGGCTGCGATCGGTAGGCAGCAGCCGCCGCCCGAGCGCCTGGGTCATGAGCTCATCCCGCGTCACGGTGCGCGTGTCGGCGCGCACCAGGAGCTCGAGGATCCGCAGCTCCGCGGACGTGAGCTCCAGGTCGCGCTCGTCGGCGAGCGCGCGGCGCGCGCGCAGATCGAGCCGCAGCGGACCCCAGACGATGAGCCCGTCGGCGCCGGCGCTCTCGCCCGGGATGCGCCGCAGCACGGCGCGGATGCGGGCCACCAGCTCGCGCGGACTGAAGGGCTTGGCGAGATAGTCGTCGGCGCCGAGCTCCAGGCCCACCACGCGGTCGACCTCCTCGCCCCGCGCCGTGAGCATGATCACCGGCACGCGGCTGACTGCGCGGATGCGACGCAGCACCTCGAAGCCCGAGAGCTCGGGCAGCATCACGTCCAGCACCACGAGATCGACGGGCGCGCGCGCGAGCTGCTCGAGCCCGGCAGGGCCGGTCGCCGCGGTCGCGGTGCTGAAGCCCTCCGGGCCGAGGTACTCCACCAGCATGGCGCACAGCTCCTCATCATCGTCGATGATGAGGAGCACCGGCCTGGCATCAGCGGCGGGTTCGCGTCCTTCCATGGGACGGGACGATACACGCTCCGCCGGCCGGCCGGCCGCACGCCGGGCGAAACGCAGATTTCTTTGCACTTCTTTGCCGCTCCGTTACACCCGGGGGCTGCCGCGATGCCAACTTCGCCCGTCTCGTCCTGGGGGCGGCCCCGGTGCTCCGAGTCGCCCCGCCTTTCCCCGCTGCTGCCCCGCTACGCCGGGTTCTCGAGGCTGAAGACCTGGCGGCGGTCGTCGTAGGCGAAGACCTCCGCGTAGCGTCCCCAGCTGATGACCGTGCGCAGCGTCTGCTCCGCGGCCTCCTCGGCCATGTAGTCCTCGAGCTCATCGAAGAAGCGGCTCTTCGGTGCGCTGTGGCTCGCGCGCTCGTCGAGCACGCGGCGGATGTGCGCGGCGAGCGGCACGTAGGTGATGAGGTGGCGGGCGAAGAGCTTTTTGCGCTCGTCCGTCTCGCTGCGCGCGAACTGCAGCCCCGCTTCGGTGAGCTTGATGTCGCCGCCCTCGACTTCCGCCAGGCGCAGCAGCTGCAATGCTTCGGCCGCCGGGAACAGGTCGTCGACTTCCAGGTGCTGCTCTTCCGCGATGGCCGGCAGGTCCGCCTTGCCGTTGTGGGGCGGCTCGTTCACCGTCTCCAGCAGTCCGGTGAGCACGTTCGAGGACACATGCGTAAGCGCGGTGCCGATGCCGATGCCGGCGTAGCGCTCGGACTTGGGGCCGACGCGCGCCTCGCCGCGGGGCTTGGCGGTCATCTCGACGTACACCCGGTCGATGAGCGCGCGGAAGCGCGGATCGGCCGCGTGCCGTGGCTGCGGCAGATCGACTGCGATCTCGCCCACGACGCGCCCCGGGTGGGTCGAGAAGATCAGCATGCGGTCGCACATCTGCACCGCCTCCTCGATGTTGTGCGTCACCAGCAGCACCGCCTTGATCGGTAGCTGCCCTTCGCCCCAGAGGTCGAGGAAATCGCTGCGCAGCGTCTCGGCGGTCAGCACGTCGAGCGCCGAGAAGGGCTCGTCCATGAGCAGCACGTTGGGATGCACGACGAGCGCGCGCGCGAAGCCCACGCGCTGGCGCATGCCGCCGGAGAGCTCGCGCGGATAGGCAGACTCGAAGCCGTCGAGTCCGATGAGGTCGATCGCCTGCAGCGAGCGCTTGCGCATCTCGGGCTCGGGGACGCCGAGCGCCTCGAGTCCAAGCTGCACGTTCTCGAGCACCGTCAGCCAGGGAAACAGCGCGAAGCTCTGGAATACCATGGCGATCCCCGAGGCGGGACCGGCGACCGGGCGGCCGAGATAGTTGACCACGCCCCCGCTG
>Ga0187772_10001729_pt1 | contig 10526 bp, 10 predicted proteins | sample 0116_SJ02_MP15_2_FD_133137 | JGI IMG/M metagenome (GOLD analysis project Ga0187772, IMG submission 133137) | Tropical peat soil microbial communities from peatlands in Department of Meta, Colombia - 0116_SJ02_MP15_20_MG | ecosystem: Environmental > Terrestrial > Soil > Wetlands > Peat | place... | reverse complement strand
GTGACGGGAGGTCCGCTCGCGGTGGTCCGGGAGGAGCTGCACGAGGTCGCCGCGGTCCAGTTCGGGCGCGTGGCCGCGGATCGTCTGTTCGCCGGACCGATCCGGCTCGCGGGACGACCGTGGTTCCAGCGGCTCACGGACGGGCGAACCGATCTCGCGACGTTGCGCGAGGAGCGCGGGCTGTTCCATCTCACGGTTGCGGGGGCCCGACGGCTCTGCCCCGATCCACCGCTCGCCGTCGAGGTCGATCCCGCGGTCCCCCTCACAGGAGATCTCTTCGTTCCAGGGGTCCGCGCGGCCTCCCACGACATCCGCACTGGCGACTCGGTGATCCTCCTCAAGGACGGCTCGCTCGCCGGTGTCGGAGAGGCGGCGTTACCCGGTCCCCTCCTCACCGAACTCCGCCGCGGGCTCGCGGTCCGGGTCCGGCACCGCGAGCACCCCTCCACCGACACTGCCTTGACGGTCCAGGATTCCCCTCTCGATCGAGGGCCGGTCGTCTAGCGGTGAGGACGCCGCGCTTACAACGCGGAGATCGGCGGTTCGAATCCGTCCCGGCCCATAGGGATATCCTTCCGAGGGAGGCACGATCCCCTTTCTGAGCCCAACGAGCTCCTGCGGGCCAGCCCCAGCGGGAACCGCGTTCGGGGCTTCGGCCGCCCCCGTCCGGTACCCCTCCGTTGGCTAGTCCCGTCAGGGGCCCCCCGTCGACGACGCCGCGCGGTTCATAAGAGCGTCTCGCACCCCGTCCGGCACTCCGGCCCTGCTCGCGAGCAAGCTCCGAGAAATCCCGGTGTCGGCGCTCGAGGTCACGGCATCGGGGACACTTCTGCGAGGACCCGATTCTGGGGGGCGGCTCTCGGCCCCTTCAATCCCGAACGATCTCGAAGCCCACTAACTCAGGGGCGAGCGGGAGCACCGCGACCCGGTCGACCGAGCGGGCGTCGCTCGAGCCACGGGGTCCGCTCACATCGCGAAGGAACGCCTCCACCGACTCGAGCCGACCTTGGACCTCGATGAGCACCGTCCCCTCCGGTCGGTTCCGGACCGTCCCCGCCACGGCGTGACGGTCGGCCGCCTCGGCCACACGCGCCCGGTAGTTGACGCCCTGGACCCGCCCGATCGCGATGCATCGCCAGTGCACGAGCAGCGACACGGGCCCGGCAGACGGGCGGGCGGCATGGAGTTTCTGGCCGATGGCTCGGCCCGGGATCCCGCTCGTCCGGGTCAGCCGTTAATCGCTCGGGCGCAATCCCTTCCGCGGCATGGCGCGAAACTACCGGTTCGTTTGGCTCGACGTGTTCACTCAGCGGCCACTCGAGGGCAACCAGCTCGCCGTCTTCCCGGACGCCCACGGGCTCGGCGACGACGAGATGCAGCGCATCGCGCGCGAGACCCACCTTTCCGAGACGACGTTCGTCTTTCCGAAGGGAGATGCGGAGGACCGCCGGGACGGGTTCGCCACCCGCATCTTCGCGGTCGCCGGGGAGATGCCGTTCGCCGGCCATCCGACGCTCGGGACCGCGAGCGTCCTCGCGCGGCGCAAGGGCTGGCCCGAGATTGCCCTCGCCCTCAAGGTCGGACGAATCCCCGTGACGTTCACGCCGGGTGACGGCGCGCCGTTCGGGGAGATGGTGCAGAACGAGCCCGAGGTCGGCTCCACCCACGACCTCGGCCGGGTGGCAAAGGCGCTCGGGGTCACGGCCGACGATCTCGATCCCACGGTCCCGATCGAGACCGTCTCGACCGGGGTTCCGTTCGCGATCGTTCCGTTCCGCTCGCTCGACGCGCTACGCCGTTCGCACCCGAGGTGGCCGACGATGGAAGAGTACCTCCGGGACTCGGACGCTCGGTTCTTCTACCTCGTCTCCCGAGAGACGGTCGACCGTTCGGCCTCCCTCCACGCCCGGATGATCTTCTCGGGCGGCGAGGACCCCGCGACCGGTTCGGCGGCCGGCCCGGCGGTGGCGTGGATGGTCCTCCACGGATGGGCGAAGCCCGGGGCGCCCGTTCGGATCGAGCAGGGGCTCGAGGTTTACCGGCCGAGCCTCATCCACGGACGCGCCGGCCTCCGCGATGGCAGCCCGACCGACGTACGGATCGGAGGACATTGCGTCGAGGTGATCGAGGGCGAGCTCACGCTCTGATCTCATCGGTCGGTCGCCTGGGCCCGCGCCGTCCCTCGGAGGACCGGGAAACGCCCCGCATAGTCCCCCGGGTCCGGAGTACCCCGAGGCACGCCGGGTCCTGCGAGGCCCCCCGCAGACCTATAGTCGTAACTATAGTCTCCATTGATTTTCTATATATGCGGTGCGGGGCGTTTCAGCCCCGATGACCGCGAACGAACGAGGGCGGAACCCGGCTCCGTCGCCCGCCCCGACCCCAGAGATCGACCCCGAGACCCCGCCCACGACCCGCTACCGCCTCGCCCGGCCCGCGCTCGGTGAGCCGTCAGTCCCCGGCCCCCGGGTCGGAGATCGGCCGCGGCCCTTGGCCCCGTCGGGACGCAGCCCCGTCGCGACCCTCTTCGTCGGCCGAGCCGAACCCCCCGAACACCTCTTTCGCCGCCTCCTTGGCGCCTACCTGGACGGCGCCCGGGAGTTCGTGATCCGCGAGCGGCCGAACGTGCGTGGCGGCACGCGCGAGGTCGTACGCAGCTTCTGCCGGCGGACCCGACAACCCGAGATCGTCTCCGACGAGTCGGGGGTCCTCCGCCTCCGGGACATCGCGTACGAGAGCCCCGTGCCGCTCCCCCAGCGGATCGCGCGCATGGGCCACATCGTCATCGAGTTCCACCGCGAGGCGGTGGAGAGCTGGTCCCGCCTTCCTTTCGGGGAAGACGGGTACTGGGACCGACGCGACGACGAGATCGACCGGGAGGCGTGGTACATCGAGCGGCTCGCTGCCCTCGGGATCAACGGCTCGGGCGTGGCGCTCCTCGGCCCCTGGACGGTCGCGCGGAGCCTCGAGCGGATCGCCGACCACGCGGTCGTCCTCGGAGAGGCGGGACGGCGGCTGATCGACCTCCCCCAGACCGCGGGACCCCTCACCTCGCTGAAGCAGTTCCACCGCCAGGCAATGGACCACCTCGCGGGGGTCCTCGGGGCGACCGACGGCGCGGTCGCGAACGACCTCCTCGACATGGGCGATGCGCTCGCCGCGTCGGGTCGCGCCCTCGGCGATCGACTGCTTCCCGCGGTCGGGGGCGGGACCATGCCGCCCGCCACGGCGGCGGCGATCGGCCGGATCCTCGAGTCGATCGGGAGGACGATCGCTTACAGCCAGGACATCGCCCAGGTCGTCCTCGATCGCTCGATCCCGGTCGGACCGGCCGAGGTCCGGGCCGCTCGACGACTCGCGCTCGCGCCGGCGGCCTAGTCCGCGTCGCTCGGGGGCGGCGGAAGTTGTTTTCCCTTCCCGTGACTCCCGCGTCGCCCCAACGGTAGGTGCGGCGCGCGTGGCGGCGGGCGTTCGGGCGATCCGGGTCGTCGTCGTCCGGCACGGTCCGGCCGAGCTTCGGGACCCCGCGCGCTGGCGCGACGACGACGCACGGCCCCTGACCCCGAAGGGGGTCGAGCAGATGCGCCGCGCCTCGCGCCGCCTCGCCCGGCTCGCCCGCAGCGCGCGACGGATCGGCACGAGCGGCGCGCGCCGCGCGATTGACACGGCCGAGATCCTCCGCGCGGCGTACCGGCGACCTCCCCGGATCGAGCGGTGGGAGGAGCTCGGGAGCGGACGGCTCGCGCAGCCGATCTTCGATCGGATCCGGCGGACCGCGGGCCCCCGGGAGACCCTCGTCCTCGTCGGCCACGAGCCGACCCTCAACGAGTTCCTCGGGCTCGCCCTCGTCGGCGAAAGCGTCTCCGCGGTCCGGCTCACGAAGGGCGGCGCCGCATGCGTCGAGTTCACGACGCGCGTGAGCCCCGCGGGGGGCCGCCTCCTCTGGCTCTTCACCCGGAAGCAGCTCGCCGGCGCCCGCGGCTAGCGGGCGGGCGCGCCGCGGGGCGATCCCCTTCGACCGGCGGCGGGGCCGGCGGGGGCTGCTCCCCGTAGAGCGGGGCCACGAGGCACTGGACGTCCCAGTGCACCTGCGTCGGCATCCGGTTCGCGTCGACGCGGTGGAAGCCGTACTCGCGGGCCATCCAGTCGAACTCCTTCGAGAGCCGGTCCTGGTAGAGGAAGAAGCTCTCGAAGAGGTCGCGCGAGAGGCAAAGGTCCATCCCGGACTCCCAGTAGTCGAGCGAGCCGTACTTGCCGATCGACCGATGGAGGAGGATCACGGGGCGGGCGTCAAGGAAGATCACGAGGTCCGGCTTCAGCGCGAACCCGTAGAGCTTCCGCGCCCACTCGCGCGAGGCGCCCCGGGCGATCGCGCGCGCCATGAGCGTGTAAATGTACCGGTCGGCGAGGACGGTCGACCCGGCCGCGAGCGCGGGCACGATCTTGTTCTCGAGCTGGTCGGCGAAGTCGACCGAGTAGAGGAGCGCCATCGTGTTCGCTCCGAGCGTGTGGCCGAGCTTCGCCTGGTCGATCTGGCCGCTCACGAGATCGGAGCGGCGGAGGCCGGTGTCGACGACCGCGTGGCCGGCGACCTCGAGCCAGTCCTTCAGCAGCGTGACCTCGGTCGAACGGCCCGAGCCGTCGGCCCCCTCGATGACGATCAGCTTCCCCGGGAGCTCCTCGGCGGTGAGGCCGGGGAGGTGGGTGCCGTACGTCCTATCCGTCATGCATCAGACGCTCCCCCGTCGGGAAGTTCTCGAGCAGCGGCCTCAGATCGGCCCTCAGGTCCCGCTGGATCTCCTCGACCGGACGACGGGAGTCGATCACCGTGAACCGGTCCGTCCCGGCGAGCCGGTCGTACTCGCGCTTCAGCCGGGACTGGAATCGCGAGTAGCTCTCGTTGAGGTCGTCGGAGAGCCCGAGGTCCATACCGGCCTCGTAGTAGTTGATCTTGAGCCGGGAGGCGAGCTTGCGCTTCAGCGTCACCGACACGGGGACCCGGAAGTAGAAGACCCGGTCGGGCCGGGGCGCGAACGAGTAGTTGTTCCGCACCCAGGCGGGGTCGCAGCCGCGCGCCGCGTCGCGGACGAACGCGGTGAACGCGTAACGGTCGCAGACGACGATGTAGCCGGCGCGCAGCGGCGGGAGGATCCGCCGCTCGAACCGGTCCGCGAAGTCCGTGGCGTGGAGGAGGGAGAAGGTCGTCGGCGTGAGCAGGCCCTTCTTCTTGCCGCGCCGGATCGTGCTCGCGGTGAGCTCGGAGGAGTTCCATTCGGTGAAGAAGACCCGGTAGCCCTGGCTCTGGAGCCACTTCCCGAGGAGCGCGGCCTGCGTCGACTTGCCGCTCCCGTCGAGGCCCTCGAAGACGAGGAGCCGACCGGGGTACCCGTGGCTCGGGGATGGGGTCTCAGAGATCACGGAAGCGAACCTCGAGGTCGAAGGCGCGTTCCATCGGCTTGCGGACCTTGTCCTGCCATCGGGGAGGCAGAGCGGTATCGGACGACGCAGAAAAAGCTACGGTGAGCGAGCGGCCGCCGCTTGCGACCGAGAAGCGCGGACGCACGGGCGCGGTGATCTCCGCGGCCTCGAGGATCGCCCCCAGGTGGCGGGCCGCCGCGAGATCGGAGGGGCCGATGATCGGCTGGAAGTCCTTCTTCCACGCTGACGGGACGTCGTCCCCCTCGTGCAGGAAGGCGACCATCGACGCGAGCAGAACCTCGCGCTGGTCGAGTCCCCAGATCGGATAGTTCTGGATGAGGTACGCCGAGTGCCGCGCGTGGTTCCAGAGGTCGATCGCCGTCCCCGCGTCGTGCATCCACGCCGCGACGCGAAGCGCGAGGCCCTCGCTCCTCCCCCAGCCGAAGCCGGGCCTCAGCGCCTCGAAGAGGAGCACCGCCGTGTCGGCGACGGCCCGCCCGTGGTCGACCCGGAACGCGAACGAATCGGACGCGGCGACCGCGGATCGCTCCGCAAGGACCTCAGCAGGTACCGGCAGCTTCGCGCCGATCGCCTCAAGCGCGATCCCCTCGCGGATGCCGGTGCCCGAGACGATGATCCGGTCGGCCCCGGTCGCCCGGAGGAGCTCGGTGAAGACCACGAGCCCCGCGAGGACGACATCGGACCGGTCCGTTCCGATCCCCGGGACCGCCCGGCGTTTCGCGGCGGGCATCTCTCCGAGGAGCTCGCTGAGCGCCTCGAGGTCGTGGTCGAAGAGGGGGTAGCCGTGGACGCGGCGCACCGGGTAGTCCCGGAGCTCGATCGCCGCTCGGGCGAGCGACCGGACCGTCCCGCCGATCCCGTAGAGGAGGTAGGAGCCACCGCCGAACGCCTCGAGCACGCTCGACAGCGTCTCGCGCACGTGCCCCCGGAGCTCGTCGAGCTCGCGCCGCTTCGGCGGGTCGTGGTCGAGGAACCGCTGGGTCAGGCGGAGTACGCCGAGCGGCAGGCTGACCGAATTGCGCAGCGCTCCCCGGCGGACCTCGGCGAGCTGGAGCGACCCGCCTCCGAGGTCGCAGACGATCGCGTTCGATAGCTCCCACGCGCTCGCGACCCCGAGGTAGGCATACCGAGCCTCCTCCGCTCCCGAGATGATGCGCAGGAGCACGCCGCTCGATCGCTCGACTTGGCGGACGAAGTCGGGACCGTTCGACGCGTCGCGCACCGCGCTCGTGGCGACCGCGAGCGTCTTCGGCAGCCCCAGCGACCGGACCACCCGCGCGAACCGCCGGACCGTGGCGACGCCGCGAGCGATCGTCGCCTCGTCGAGGCGTCCCTCCGTCCCCGAGTCGAGGCCGAGCCGGGGCGCGTCCTTCGTCTCGTAGATGGCCCGGACCGTCCCCACCGGGGTGGTCTCGAAGGCGACGAAGCGCGCGGTGTTCGACCCGACGTCGATGACGCCGATCGACCGCGCGGCGCGGGCGCGCGTCCGCTCGGAGTCGGGCTCGAGGAGACGCGCGCGGTCCACGCCGGGGGAAGAAGGCTCGGGCGCTAATAGACCTCCGATAGAACCGGGCCCCTCCCGGCGATTGGCTTACAATGGGCGAGACGCTGGGGGACGAGCGTGGCGCCTCGGGCCGCACGTCGCGCGGCGGGATCGGCCTCCCTGGTCGCGGAGCTCGATCGGCTGCTCGGCGACGTGCTCCGCTCGGTCGACGAGGTGCTGAAGCCGCCGCACCCCACCCCGGAAAGCCTGCACTGCCTCCATCGCGATCTCCGCCGGCTCGGCGTCGGCCTCTCCATCTGGCAGGAGCTGCTCGCCCGACGGGATCGGGAGCTGCTCCGCCCGCTTGACGCGCGCCTGCGCCGGCTGAGCCAGCTCGTGGGCCGCGTTCGGGACCGCGACATCGCGATCGGCCTCCTCGAACGGAGCGACGGGAAAGCGTACCCACCGCGGGAGATCCGCCGGCTCGAGCGCTACCGCACCCGCCTGCGCGACGACGCCCGGACGGGTCGCGAGCTCCTCCGGGCATTCCTCCGCGCCGAGCGGGACGCGCATCTCTTCGACCGCGTCCAGGAGAGCTTCCACGCTCCGCTGCCCGCCCGTCGCGCCGCCGACCTGCCTCGACTCCTCGCGCGATCGCACGAAGAGAACCGAGATCGGCTCGAGAAGGCGCACCGACGAGCGCGTCGGCGCCCGTCCATCGGCCGGCTCCATCGCCTCCGGATCCGCGTCCGGGGGGTTCGGCACCTCTCGGAGATCTCGACGAAGGTGCTCCCGGAGGAGGCGGCGCCGTTCCCGGCGGTCCTTCGACAGCTCCAGGGGGACCTCGGCCGGCTCCACGACCTCGACGTCGTTCTCGCCGGGCTCGAACGGGAGATCCGGTCGACCGCGTGGGCCGCGGCGCTGCGGAAGAAGCGACGGCGGCAGCGACGCCGCATCGTCGATCGCCTCGAAGAGGGCCCCCTCCTTGCGGCTCCCGCCCGCGGTCCGGGGCCGCGTGCGGTGCGTCAGGACCTTAGACCCGAGCGACCGTAGGAACGCGCATGCGGAGCTCGGACGGGGACGGGATCTCGGGTCCGTTGCGGGCGGCGCTCGGGGAAACCGGCGCCATCGGCGCGACCGTCCGGCAGCTCGCCGACCGGCTCGCCGACGAGCCGACCCGGGTCGAGGCCGAGCTCGACCGCCTCCGGCGGAACGGCGACGTGCTCCGAATGGGCCGCGGCCTCTGGGTCCTACGGGACTTCGAACGGCTCGAGGAGAGGGACGATTTCGTCGACCCGGTCGCGTTCGTTGAGCGGTTCGAGCGGGAGAACGGAATCTCGCTCGGACGGTACGCCGGTCCGATCACGTTCCGGTCGAACGAGGCGCGGCCGATCCACCGTTGGTGGCCGTACGTCCAAGGGTACTCGGCGGAGTTCGTCGAAGGGGTGCTCGAGCGCGAGGAGGCCGGGCCGGGCGCGACGGTCCTCGACCCGTTCGCGGGCAGCGGTACGACGCTCGTGGAGGCCCGGCGCGCCGGGGCCCGCGCCCTCGGCACCGAGCTCCTCGCGCCGGCGGCGCTCGCCGCTCGAGTGAAGACCGATTTCGAGCTCGATCCGCGCGCGCTCCTCCGGTCGGCCGACCGGTGCCTCTCGGCGGCGGCCCGGCGCGACGCGGGACCACCCCCCTTCCTCCGGGAGACCGCACGGCAGTTCTCCCGGCCGGCCCTCGAGCAGCTCACCCGGCTCCGCGACGCGCTCCCGCTCGGAGCCTCGGAGGCCGCGAACGCCCTCCGGCTCGCGTTCGGGGCCATCCTGATCCCTGCGAGTCGGCTCCATCGCTCGCCCTGCCTCGGGTACCGCCGGGGCCCGATCCCCGAGGGCCCTTCCCCGTTCGAGCGGTTCCGCGCCGCCGTGCGAGAGATGGCCGACGACCTCGACGCGCTTCGCTCGGAGCGGCCCGCGTGGGGCCCCCGCGCCACCGTCCGGACCGAGGACGCACGGACGGCGACCTGGCCGCCGGGCTCGGTCGATCTCGCGGTGACGAGCCCACCGTACGTGAACGGGATGGACTACGTCATGAACTACAAGGTCGACCTCGCCTGGCTCGGCTTCGCGCGCTCCTACGCCGACCTCGCTCGGCTCCGGGCCGCGGAGGTCGCGTGCGACAACCTCCCGCGGCACGAGACCCGTCCGTACCTCGGGTTCGACGACCTCCCCGATCCGTGGCTGGGCGAGATCCTCCCCCGGATCCGAGCGAACGTGGCGCGGCACGGCTCGTACCGTCGGGACGATGCGCACGCCGTCGTCCGCCGCTACTTCGCGGACCTCGTCCCGGTCCTCAAGAACGTCCGGCGCGCGCTCGCCCCCGGAGGCCGGTTCGTGGTCGTCGTGGGGGACTCGCTCCTCGCTGGAGAGTACGTGCCCGGGGACCTCCTCTTCGCCCGCATCGCCGCCTCCCTCGGCTTCTCCATCCGCTCGGTCGAGGTCGCCCGCGCTCGTCGGAGCGGTCAGCGACGCTCGTTCTCCCTCCGCGAGTCGGTGGTGACGCTCGAGCGGCCCCGCTCGGCGGGCTAGTGCGTCGCGAAAGGGTTCTTCCCCTCGGGCGGGCGTACCTACCCCGTGTACTGCCCGGTGTGTGGACGCGCGATGACCGGACCCCCGAAGCCCGCGGTCCCGTACCCGCTCTACCTCTGCGCGTTCGATGGCGTCGTCCACGACCGGCGGAGGGACGCCTGGTACGGTCTCCCCGAGATCGATCGCAAGCTCCACTGCCCCGTCTGCGGGGCCACGATGGAGTACGAGCCGAAGGAGCCGGTCGCCCGGATCTTCTTCTGCTACCAGTGCGGAACGACGTTCGACAAGGAACGAGGGACGTGGTACGGGCTCAAGTTCCACGAGGTCCCGTGACGAGGGGACCCGGAAAGGTTCCGCTCGAAGCAAATCCTTAACGTCCCTCGAGGAGCCATTCCTTCGCAGCCAGGGAGGGGATGTGACGCCCCGCGACGCGGAGCCTCGGTACGTGGAGCCGGTGCTTGGGATCGTCTTCGATCTCGACGGCACCCTGATCCTGTCCCGCCACGACTTCGGCCGAATGCGCAAGGAGGTCGTGCGCCTCGCGGAGAAGTACGGCGTCCCTGCGGGCGTGCTGTCGGTCGATAAGCCGATCCATCAGATCGTCGAGGCGGCGCGGGAGGAGCTCCGGCGCGTCGGGGCGCCCGACGGGATCCTCTACCGGTTCGAGGCCGAGTACCAGCACCGCATCGACGCGATCGAGCTCGAAGCGATTCCGCGGACTGTCCCCCGCCCGGGCGCGGAGCGCCTGCTCGAGTCGTTGAGCGGCCGCGGCTTCCGCCTCGGCGTCCTCACGCGCGCCTCCGAGGTCTTCGCGCGCGAGGCGTTGAAGCGTACCGACCTTGGACGCTTCTTCCCCTACCTCCGCAGCCGGAGCTCCCCGGGCCCCGCGAAACCGTCGCCCGACTCGCTGATCGCGCTACTGAAGGAGATGGGGACCCCGATCGACCGGGCGCTGTTCGTGGGCGATCACCTGATCGACGCCGAGTGCGCGACCGCCGCGCGCGTCCGCTTCTATGCGGTACTCCCGGACC
>Ga0187772_10001728_pt1 | contig 10527 bp, 8 predicted proteins | sample 0116_SJ02_MP15_2_FD_133137 | JGI IMG/M metagenome (GOLD analysis project Ga0187772, IMG submission 133137) | Tropical peat soil microbial communities from peatlands in Department of Meta, Colombia - 0116_SJ02_MP15_20_MG | ecosystem: Environmental > Terrestrial > Soil > Wetlands > Peat | place... | reverse complement strand
GCTAATGGAGTACTTCATATCATCGACTCCGTCTTACTGCCCAAGTGAGCGCGATTTATAATTTGAGTAAGTTATATTCAGTCTTAAACAGGCTATATAACGGGCCTTATCAGGATAGCGTTGCGAACAAACTTATAGAAAATAACCTTTTTGTGATAAAAAAGAACAAAAAGAGAACTGAGAACAAAAGAAAAAAGCTGTCCCCCGTTCATTAGTTCTAGACTCGTCAAGAATTCGAAGTTTCACTCCGTCTCAGCGCACAGCATCGTTTACTATCTATATTATAAATATCACAAATGCCATAACCGATCTGCCTCCGGTGCTTCTTGCCGTTGCTTTGTTTGCAGAGCCTATTATTACGCTGATATTCGTATCTTTGTGCTTTTCGTGTGAACACCCGGTTAAAAGACTGTAGCAATAGCTATCGTAGCCAGCAAGGGATTCGTTGTTATCATAGTTGACGAGAATGGGGGGGAAGTCGCTAGAAAGATTACAGCAACTGCAGCTATCGGCCCTACGCCTGGTATTAATGCCAACATCGTTTATTCACCTCCTTTTTAAGATGGGCTTTTGTTCTGCCCTCAATGTAGTATAAATGCAATGCGACCCTTGTGTTGTCGTTCAATAACGGATACCCGCGATGTCGAGACCTTGTTTTTAAATTGAGTCAGTTTTATATTTAATTCATCAGATTGAAAGTTGCAACATCGTGAATTTCCTTTGCTCCCTTCATCATGATTCAAACCACCGAATAATGCAAGGCGATCTAGAGCAGAATTGGAAATGGTATCGGGAAGCATATCCAGTGGAACATGACTATCACCTCTTTCCCCTAGTTTTTCAAGTAGTTTAAAATGTTTTTCTCTATACTATATTTAGAAGAATGTAATTAAGAATCAGAGTGATTTATTTTTGTGAGTCTAGTATAATTTAACTATATAACCATTTTTATTTGTTCGTAACAACACTTATTTTAAATAGTTAAACCGTATGTTGTCAAGCGCTAATACCGTTTTTTTAGGGGTTAGATTAAAAAAGCTACTACCCCCTTACGCCTGCAAATTTTATTGTGATATTCATTTGTGTGATATTGCTTTTTCATGAAACGGGGAAAAAATAAGAGTACATAAAGGCGGCTTTTGTAAAAAACATCGATATCAAACCTTTTCACTTTATCTTTTCAGATTGGGATTTTCGTTATGATCGTTATGTTAATTCTTCCAAGTTACTGACTGACCTATCTTTGTTCAACAATCAATAAAAAAACTCTCCTCACCAGTTTACCTGTAAAAGCTATCGCTTTGTGCCGGCTGACATCACAATTGCATTTTATTTGGATTAACAAGATGATTTCCCTGTTTTAATATTCCACTACCCGGTCGAGCCATTCATTGACCATACAATTGAACACTACTTCCTGTTCGATTTGGAGGCTATGTCCGGCTCTATCCAGGATTGCGAACGTTCCACGGGAGTAATTCTTAACGATTTGTAATAGATCAGCATACCCGACAGAAGTATCTTGGCGACCCGCAAGCATTAATGATGGCTTATCGAACGGACGTTCAAGTTTGTCTACGTTAAAAGAAAAGCTGTATCCTTCTTTTTTAAGCCGCTCAATAAAGTCGAAATCGTTCATTTTAATTCCTGGAAGTATATCGAGCTGGAACCTTTCCCATCGTATTTTATCTTGCAGTACGAATAAGTTTTCAAATATTTCTCTTTCCAGCGGTTCTATGTCGGCCAAAAGTTGAGTGTCTCTAACGAACACTCGACGATGTGGCAAATCACGCTTCTCCCGGTCGGTGATGATAGCTGGACAGATGAGAAGAACTCCATCCAGTTGTTCAGGTATTTCATGGACAAGCCCTCGGGCAAGGTATCCACCGTAAGATTCACCTACCACTGAAAAATTGTGATTTGGCATAACCTCTTCGCAGAATTGGATTACCGTCCGAAGCATGTCATCTGAATTTTTTAACCGATCACTGACCCGCGTACGGCCCATGCCAGGCAGATCTAAGTAAATACGCTTCCAACCTGGACGTTCTTTGAAGATCGGCTCCATACAGCCAGTCATAACGTTATGATCAACGCCTCTACCGTGGATCATAAGTACAGGTTTTCCGTCGCCGTAAATTTCATAATAGATTTTCAGCTCGTCAATCTCGCATATCATCTTCTCATTGCATACGTGAGTTAAGATCTTAAAAGGTTGTCCCTCGGTCCTCCTGCTTATTTATATTTCCGTTAACCTTTTGCTGCATACAGTAGTATGTTAGGCCCGTAAGTTTCAAACGCAAAACCTATGAATCCTGTCCATGAGAGCACCCAAATGATACACATGCCGCGTTGAGACCGTGAATGGAATAAGTTATTTAAACGGACATAAGCCTATAATCCCCCGCGAAACCATGCTGTGTGTTGAACGAGACGGTTAAGTCTAAAATGCCAAACGTGCAGGCCAAGCACCTCTTAATCATGAAGATTAGTAGAGTTTACCAGTGTGCTGCCGGCCCCACGCAAGCGAAGAAATCGTGTAATCTTTATCCCTTTCTTTTACCAACTGGTCTTACTGCCAACAGGAAATTTGAGTCACGGACGTGAAAGCATGGATCTGTCAAAGGTGAAGAGTGATGTGAAGGAGATTGCGCTCGATTCCAAGGCCTTCCTGGCCGAATATGTGCCCTCGCAGGAATAGCATTAAAAAATGATGATGAGACATACTGAGTCGGATCTGAAATACATGAACGCCTAGAGTTAGACGCTCCCTGACATAAGATAGTCGGAGCAGTAGCGCTACCCACCACAGCCTAAAGTGTTGTGCGGGACCAACAAGCAAAATGGCACAGGAAATCATCTACCTGAGACTGCTTCAGAGTTCAACGGCCCAATCAGTTCGGTTGTGTTGTAGTCGGTAGCCAAAATTCAGTAAGCGCCAAATCAAGTCGAGCATTTTTTAATAGCGCATGCATGTTGTGACGGTATGAGTGTGTGACTTACGTCCCATAACTAACTTCCAGGAATGTCGTCACTAATTTCAACGTTTTAGTCCCGTCCTTCTTCTAATCTATCTTTTACTGATAAGAACTCCTCCCCCAATAAAACTTCAACAGGTGATGCGGATATTTTACGTGCGTCTTGCCATAGCCTCTCAAACGTCGCTATTAGTTGCTTAGCATACTCTCGTTCATTATTCCAGAATGCCGAGTCATCGACATCTAAAGAGAAAATCCCATCGTGAGTGGAGATAGGAGTAACCGTTTGTCTTCCGTCAACGACTAGAAATCTCACCCCGATGTACTCGACGTGCTGGCGAATCTGCATACCCGCAGCTTCAGCGCGTCGGAACTCATCGATATGTGAGGTATCTGTGGTGATGATTCCTCGTACTACAACTCCCTTTCGCGCCGCCGCGATCGCGTCATCGATTATTTCAAATCGTGAAAACCGGTAGAATCCGTTCGCAGTGTAGACAAAAAAAACTTCATGCTGGGCGGATTGAATAAGCTCTCTCATTAGGCTGTATATTTCTCTCCTGCTCTTTAACACCTTGAATCGGGGAACATCGTCGGAAACAAGTCCCCCTTTAGAAGTGAAGGTGTGAACACGATCGATAACTTTAGGCATGAGCTCTTCCATAGCTCGGTTATCAGCCTGATGTTTCAGAATAACAGCATTGAGAGCGGCTTTAATCGGAACCGCAGTATACGTAGTCGGTTTAGCTAGAGAGATCTCAATGAGTCCATTATCTGAAAGCTGCTCGAGATTTCGTTGAACATCTTGTCGATAGGAATCCGTTAATTTGATGAGTTCCATAAGAGTTTTTGGACCATATTTCAGCAAAATAAGGTAGAGCCTAGCTAACTTATCGGACAGTCCAAATACTGATAACGATGTGACGAGTTCAGAATCAATCTCCACGTAAGTCTGTATTTCTCGCCAAGAATATAAAATTTTATAATTTCATAGGCAAATGGAATGCTGTACGCTCTGCGTTACTCGCACATAGTAGATATGTACATTGTGCCGCTTCTATGGTAGGCGTGAATAACAGCACTTCTTTAGATCGACTTCTGTTTCGCTTTCACGGTGTCGCTAACAACACGTAATCGACATGCAGTGCCTCAATGTGAGATATTGTTGCACATTTGTTTAGCTCTTCAATGTGATATAAGGGGCACGCTGTAAATTCTAGAAAAAAGCTTCGACGACACATATAGTCAGAAAGTCATTGACCGTCATGATTCCATTCTCTCCTTCTCTCTCACGTAACAAACAAATTTAAAATGCTTGCATTTCGCATTTCGCAGGACTTCGATCATGAGATAACACGAACGTTGAGTTAAATAAGCCGTGACATGGTGACTTGTTACATAAACCGCGTTTTTGCAGAGAAAAATTTTTGTTCCACAGGTTTATTTTATCAAAGTGTGATTTAGTAGTGGTCCCGTATGTATAGAGACAACGTTAAGAAGGACAATTTCGGGCTAAAATGTTGTGGTATTGTTTATGCGAATGTTGGTTTAGAAGAATTGAACGCTGTCGCAGCAAGACTAAAAAGGAATAGAAATGTACCTCACGTTAATTGCGAGGACGGTAATGAAAATTATAACCTGCAGTTCACGATAATAGCTAATGACTTCTCACATTTTAAAGAAATTATTATGTCCCAGTGCAAGTTTGATGTTAAGTTTAGATACGGTTATCTTAATGTTTAAGTGACGCGTTAGGGTCTCTCTTCCACGTTTCAGCAGTTGCTCACAACACACAGGCGAGGCTACCGGCGACCTAGTACCCTTTTCCTAAGTTTAGGATCTAGCTCATACGTTTCCGTGCTACTGCGACAGAAACGGGGAAGAGAACAGGAGATGCGACGTGGAGTGGAGTGCAATAGAGTGGGGTGCGCTAATCCCTTCCCGCTCCGATCAGCTACGTGATGTAGTGGTCCTCGCGCGGGGATCTACGCGGTGCAACTGTTTCAGTAGGCTTTTCTAGGGAATCACAGCATTTATACGCTGTCGATTGCGAAGCAATCTGGCTTATCGAGCGGCCACTGCGAGGCTTGCAATCGAGAGGTAATTATAGCAAAAAATTCGCTGGCACGTAAACGAGAGCATTATTGGTGTGTGAGTACTCGAGCGTTTGCCACAAGGGTGTGAGAGTAGTGGCAGTAGGGTAAAAGTGGGATAAAAAGTGACAGTGTGAAAACTTGTGATCTATTCTCTTTGCTACTTCATTCGCACTGAGTACATTCCAATATATTTATTCAAGGTAAATTATTTAAAAATTTAAATAATTATTCATGCAACGAGGTGTCGTGCAGCAGTAAAACACTGGATAAAATCCTTCAATTCTTGTAGTAAGCCCCCATGGCATTTGCTACCTTCTCAATGTCCATGTAACAGTTTTAATACCGTTCGGGAACTCATGGACAGGTCGTAACTGCGATATACCCTGAAATACTTTTGAATCTAACGATCAACAGAATATTGATACCCGAAAATTCAAACGATGTATATCGAACAAATGAGGAAGGGTCGAAATGTTATCTAAAAAGAAAGATTTGGGCAAGATGAAGGAACCGGAAAAGGAACACACCACCGCGTACGGCCTCAGGTATTTCGATAAAAGTATACCGAAATATGTCATGCCTGAAGAGGGCATGCCAGCAGAGGCCGCATATCGATTAATACACGACGAACTGAACTTGGACGGCAACCCCTCCCTGAATCTGGCCAGCTTTGTAACCACCTGGATGGAGCCAGAAGCTGATCTACTAATCACCGAAAACATCAACAAAAACTTCATTGACAACGATGAATACCCTCAAACCGCGAAAATAGAGGAACGAGTCGTTAATATGCTGGCCCGACTCTTTAACGCCCCGGAAGAGAGTCAATCAATTGGAACCAGTGCCATCGGATCATCAGAAGCCATCATGCTGGGACTTTTGGCGCATAAATGGAGCTGGAGAAAACGCAGACAGGCCGAGGGTAAACCGCGTGATGCGCCCAATATCGTCATGGGGGCAGATGTGCACACCGTGTGGGAGAAATTCGCCCGCTACTTCGATGTAGAACTAAAGTTAATCCCCCTAGAGAGAAAGACCTACGTCGTAACCGTGGACGACGTGGCAGAGGAGATCGATGAGAACACCATCTGCGTCGGTGCAGTTCTGGGGACGACCTTCACAGGACAGATGGACCCTATAAAAGAAATTGACCAACTCCTCATTGAGATCAAAGAAGCCAAGGGCTGGGATATCCCCATCCACGTCGACGCTGCGAGTGGAGGATTTGTCGCGCCATTCATACACCCCGGTCTTGAATGGGATTTCAGACTTTCACAAGTGAAATCAATCAATGTCTCTGGACATAAGTATGGCTTGGTGTATCCGGGAGTCGGTTGGCTGGTGTTCAAAGACAAAGAAGACCTCCCCGAAGACTTGATCTTCAAGGTGACCTATCTGGGCGGGCTCATGCCCAACTACTCCTTGAACTTCTCCAAAGGGAGCAGCACCATCATTGCACAATACTATAACCTCATAAGACTGGGAAAGCGAGGGTATCGGGACATCATACGAAATATGATCGACAACAGCTGTTATCTGGCTAAAAAGCTGCGGTCGTCGAACAAATTTGAGATCATCAATAAACAAGGTATGTTCCCTATTGTCACGGCACGCTTAAAAGACGCCAATTTTACTGTCTTTCAACTCTCAGAAAAGCTCCGGGAAAAAGGCTGGATCGTGCCAGCCTACACCCTGCCTGAGCATGCAGAGGATATCGCCGTTATGAGAATGGTGATAAAGGAAAATTTTAGCAGAGATATGGTGGAGATGCTCTTTAATGATATAATGAACACTTACAACAACCTTGAACTATCAGAAGCCGAGAGAGAAGAACGTATAAAAGGCAAGGAGAGATTGTCTCTGTTGTACTAACCTTAGCTAAAGCATACACCACCCTGAATCGATACGTGAGAGATGTCGGACTCTCCTTTCGTATCTCTCTTGATGTTTCGGTGGTAACGATTTGCTCAATCTCGTGGGCGTGGGGCCCCGTGACAACGCTTGTACTTCCGGCCGCTGCCACACGGACAAGGATCGTTACGTCGCGCTGTGGCGCAGGCCTGCCGGAGCCTTTGTTCATCTTCGGTAGCATAAATTCGCATGATCTCCGCTGGTGCCCAGCCTCTGCGCAAGAGGTCAGCCATTATCCGCATGGGGCGGTCGATGTGTGTGAAGAACGCTTTGTACCCCGCACACAGGTAGTTTAACCCGTCTTCACCATCGGGCGTTGAGATAAATCGGTTTTTGGGGCACTCCCCATGACATACAAACCGCACGTGGCACTCTCGGCAGTAGCGCGGGAGTGCATCGCGCTTTGCAAGGCCAAACACGCGTTGCTTGTCTGACGCTGCCAGTTCACGCATTGAAGTTTCAAGAATATTGCCGAGGAAGTAGGTTGGCTCTACAAAGTGGTCGCACGAGTACAGATCCCCGTTATGTTCGAGTGCGAGTGCCGTGCCACAGGTCGGTGCAAAGATGCAGAGCGCTGGCGCAGCACCTGCCCACGCCGCTAACGCTGCATCAAAGAACTGCACGTATATACGGCCGACATCATGACGCACCCATTCGTCAAAAATGGTAATCAGAAAGCGCCCCCACTGGTCCGCTGTTACTGAGCGATCAGTGACGGTATCGCCTTCTTGAAATCCCGTCGCGTTATCGCGCTCCACAATCGGTATGAACTGTATGAACTCCGCGCCTACTTCATCGCGAAAAAAGCGGTACACGTCCAGAGGGTAATCGGCATTCGCTGCATGGACCGTGGCAAGAATGTTAAATTCGACGCCGTGCTCGCGCATGAGCGTTGCCGCGCGCATGACCTTGTCGAAGGTTGGTTCTCCCTTCTTATCCCGTCTATATACGTCATGGAGCTCCCGCGGGCCGTCGAGGCTGAGACCGATAAGAAACTTGTTCTCGCGGAAGAACTCACACCATGTTTCGTCGATAAGCGTCCCGTTAGTCTGCAAGGTGTGCTCGACGGTGAGGCCCGGTCGTGCAATCCGTTGCTCAAGCTCGATCGAGCGGCGAAAAAAGTCCAGACCCATGAGCGTCGGTTCGCCCCCCTGCCACGCTATGGTTGCGACTTCTTGCTGTTGCGTTAAGTACTGGTGGAGATTGGCTTCCAGCACGTCATCTGACATGCGAAAGCGGCTGCCCGGATAGAGTCGCTCCTTTGATAAGAAGAAACAATAGGAGCAGTTAAGGTTGCAGGTAGCACCAGTGGGTTTGGCCAAGACATGGAACTCTCGAGACGTGCTCGTCGGAACGTCGGCATCCTTGTTTGAAACGGTTTTCGTCACGATGTACCTCTCGCTCTTACTCCATTACACTACATTATGTTGCACAAATTTATTCGTCTCGTCATATATTAGTTATGTGCTAATTTTGCACAGTTTTTCGACTTCTTGGTTGTGTCAAGATATGAGTGTAATTAGCACGGGGACAACTCTTATAAATGTGCATCACGATATAAGTTAAAACTCCTAACAACCAGTTCCACTAGTTTAAAGACAAAGATGACTTTAAGGATTGAGATTGCCTGTCTGACTCACAGCCTTTCCCACGCGCCAGTGGAAGGCGAGATATAGCATAATGAAAAAATAGTCTTGAGGGAGATAAAATGGGTAACAAGCCAGAACACAGTCTTACAGAAGACCTACAATCCGCCATTGACGCGCATGGCTTGCAAATAGGTGAGGTACTCGGACAAGCTCGGCAGTTCACCACAGTTTCTGGGCTCGCTTTTGGTTTCCTATTGAACATAGCAGCTTCATCTGGAGGGGGCCAAACTGTTCCAAGGGTTATCGGCCGTACCCTCATAGCTTTAGCACTTGTCAGCACTGCTGCTGCAATTCTTATCTTCGCCTTACCCGCTATATACACTCAAATTAAGTTTCCCATGGATAAGAAGCATATATTGCGCTTCTACGTGTGGAGTCACAGGTTTATATTGTGCGGAATTGCATTTCTCAGTTTGGGCCTATATGCTGCGGTGTGGTTCGCCTTGGACAAGCTAATACTCCTCGATTGGCCTGCTCCCATACTCGCTACAGGCATATTTATAATCCCACTCACTGTATACAGCCTGAGGAAAATCGGCGAGCCAAAAGAACTTGCATAACTAGATAGCTCCTCTTTTTCTTCCTACGCGTGCTACTATAATGCCCTCTCCCCTCAGCTGAAGATCCCGTTGAGGCCCTTGCCTAGATTCATCGCGGCTAGTGCAAGGAACACGACAACCATAACTGCAGTGTAATGTTCTATATTCCAAGCCTTCCAGCTGTCCAGCCTTTGCGCCGCCTTATCTCCCAAGACGAAAGAAGTTAGTATTGGGACGATAACAAGGATGCTGCTGATGAAGATGAAGACGGCAAGCACAAGTGTGTTTAAAAGATTGCTTACTTGTGCTTGAGCGATGTTCAGAGCCGCTATTATGGTGAGTGTGAGGTTCTTCGGGTAGGCGGCCGAGAGCAGCAAGCCTAGTCCAAACGCCTTGGCCGGTGTGTAAGTATCGATTGCATTTATCCGCATGAGCAGTGGCGGCTGCTTACCTGGCGTGCTGCTGACTCTCCACACCCACGCAGCCAGGTACAAAAGCAGCATGCCCGCCAGTACTCTGATGATAGAAGCTTCGATCGATGGTTGACTGTTGGGCGAAAAGTTTCGCCTGCCGATAATTGTGAGCACAACGCCGCCGATGATAATCAGGCCAAGGATCCAGCCGAGGAGGAATGTTAGGCTGTTGCTCTTCGCGCGCTTGGATGAGAGCATCGAAATGACGGCGATGATAGATAAAGGGCTAATCATAACGCCGATAGCGAACGGTAGGACGTCACCGATTGGGTTTACCATATTAATCTTCCACAAAGTTCAGTTGTCATTGTTATTCGGTATTTCCCAATAATAATTATATGTTTGGTCATCGAGTTGACGATCGTCGTCATTGTCAACACATCCTTCGTGGCGTCTTGATGGTGCTTTGGATTCCACCAGGCAATTGGCTCTTCGAACGGCGGACACTCCAGCACGGGAACCGCAGGTTCGAGTGAATATTCGAGAAGATCAAACAAGCGCTGGTAGAAGTTGTGAAAGTTTGACGTTATATGACTGGGGCAAGAGGGAGTGCTCGCTCGACTCGAGGACAGCGAGTGATTTATTGGTAATGCCATCCCGTAAGCGTGTAGATTAACGACACCACAGAATAATAGATTGGACGTGAAATAGCACATGATTTTCGTCGCTGCAGTCATATTGAACTTCGTCATCTTCTTTCTCGCAGGGTTCCTCATTTTAAAATCAACGGATGTGTTTGTGAAGGGTGCCGTTGAGGTATCAGCTGCACTCACATTATCAAAAGTCCTTGTAGGAGCCACGCTAGTCAGTTTAATTACCACGACACCCGAATTCGCTGTTTCGACAACCTCAAGTTATGTTGGTCAAACAGGTATGGCGGT
>Ga0187772_10001727_pt1 | contig 10529 bp, 9 predicted proteins | sample 0116_SJ02_MP15_2_FD_133137 | JGI IMG/M metagenome (GOLD analysis project Ga0187772, IMG submission 133137) | Tropical peat soil microbial communities from peatlands in Department of Meta, Colombia - 0116_SJ02_MP15_20_MG | ecosystem: Environmental > Terrestrial > Soil > Wetlands > Peat | place... | reverse complement strand
GCCTGGAATTCCCGTGCTTCCCGACATGAGCACGGGCGCCTCCGATGGTGTCTACACCAATGCCGCAGGCATGCCGACCTACGGGATTTCCGGCGAGCAGTACGAGCGCGACGATGTGCGCGCCCACGGAAAAGACGAGCGCATCGAGGTCAACTCGTTTTATCGCGCAGTCGATTTTTACTATGCCTTCCTGAAGGCCGTCACTGCGCTGTAACGCAACTCATCGCACAGAATGCCGCCGCAGCTCTCTAGCGGCGCGATCGCTGTCTACCGCGGCCAGAGCCAGCCGAACGTGCCCGCGGTCAGCAGCCCATAAATCAGGCCGTCGATCACCTCTTTGATCGTCATACTCCACGGCTGTCCCTTCCAGATGCTGTTGACCAGCGGCCCGAGGCCGAAGGACATAAACGCCACCGTCCCGGCCACGCGAAACACAAACAGATAGTTCGCGCCCGGCGGAATCGAATGGAAGGTGACATACGCGGTGAAGAAGGTGACAACGATGCAATACGCAAACCACGAACCGAGATATTTCCCCATCGCCGGCGGACCGCTGGGAAGAACAGTCAGAATTCCGACCGGGCCCTGCTTGAACTTTTCCATCACGGCCGGCGATCTCATTTCCTTGTGCGTTGTGTAAGGGAAGTGGTAATAGCCTGGCTTCACGCCCGCCGAGCGCAATGCGGCAAGGGCCTGCTCTTCATTCGGAAGCTGGTAACAATCGCTCTGGTGATACTTCAGCACCATATGCAGAACGGAGCTGGCAACAAAAACGATGACCGCTGACAGCACGATAGGGAGCCAGAGAACGGAAAGGAACATCATGCGCAGCCTCCTGAGAATTTCAGCTTGCGAAGGGGACCTACAGTAAACTCCGCAGGAGAGTACGCTCGCGGGCGCGCGCGGTCAAGTGTAGTTCACCATCGGATCTTTCCCTCGGCATCATCGACCAGCACCACGTCGTATTTCTCGATCATCGGCATGAGCAGGTTCTCGAGTTCGCGCTTCCAGAGTTCTCCCTCATAGAACTTGGCCTTCATCGGCTCGCGCGATTCAAGATCGGGAAATCCGCGCATGAAGAAAAACGTGTCGGGATCCTCGATGGAGAGAAACGGCCCGAGAATCTTCATGCCGATTTCGTCATGCGCCGGGACGGAGCGGGTGCGGAAGATTTCCAGAAATTCCGGCCGCTTTCCAGCCTTGAGTTTGTAGGTTCGCATTTCAATGATCATTAAACGTCCTTCCGTGGCCGAATCAAGAATAAAACAGATCACGGATTATCTTGTTTTGTGGAATCCGCCCCACTCAAGGCAGCTGAAAGCAGCGGGTTCCCGCCGCAGGTCCTAGTAAGTCGGGGCGACGGGTTGAGTTTCTACCTTGACATACATGCACTCCTCTGATATTGTCGCGCACCTACCATGAATATCACCATTGCCAATATCTCAACGCAAGTGTCGGCTGCGCAGTTACAAAGCGCAGTTAGTGCCATTGGCCAGCAGATTACACAGCATTTCGAGCCTGAATGGCACATCGCCGCGACCCTCAACGGCACCGCGCTCTCACTCAAGGGCAAAGCGCCAATTCAACAGGACACCGACGCCATCATTTATCTTGGCGACTCGTCGCAGGATCCGACGACCGGTGTCCAGGGAGCACTCGGCTATCATGCAACCAACCACGCAAAGATTCCATACGGTTTTATCTATCTCGACATCTGCGAAAAATACGGCGAGGTCTGGACCTGCACGCTTTCCCATGAAGTGCTCGAGTTGCTCGGCGATCCGGATGCTGTGATGACAGTGACCGGGCCGGCGCCCAAGGGCAAAGGGAAAGGCGATGTCTACTACGACCTCGAAGTCTGCGACCCCACGCAGGGTGACAGCTATAAGATCGGCGACGTGGTCGTCTCCAACTTCGTTGGCCGCAGCTACTTCGGCATGACCGGCGGCAGCGGCAACACGAACTATCTCAAACTACCGCTCACTCCGTTCGGCGTTCGCCCAAAAGGATACTTCCAATATGAAGACAAGACCGGGGCGCATCAGGTTTACGGCAAGCAGGTAACCAAGAGCATGCTCGCAGCCAAGGCACTGATGGAAGATGGCCGTCGCAACGAGCGCCGGAAGGAGCGTCTTGAGAAAGCGATGAAAGCGGCGCGCGGTGCGCCGTCGCGCACGAAGGCCAAAAAGAAGCGCTCGCGCTGAGATGGATTGGCGCATTTGCTCCCGGTGAGCGGGCACAGCTTCTGTGGCGAATTACATTCCTGATACCCCTTTCTCTCTTGACAACAGCCTTTACTTTCGCCTAAGCTTCGCCCATGGCGATCACTCGACGGCAACACGAGCTCTACGATTTCATCTCGCGCTTTCAAAACGAAAAGGGCTACTCCCCTTCGTTTGAAGAAATTAAAGATGCGATGGGCTTGAATTCGCTGGCCACCGTTCACAAGCACGTCACCAATCTCGAGAAAAAAGGCTTGCTGACGCGCGACTACAATCGCAGCCGCTCCATCGATCTGCTGCCTCCGCGCGGCAAGCTCAAAACATCGATGGCGGTAAATACGGGAGTCGTGCTGCCCCTGGTCGGCAGAATCGCCGCCGGCCGGCCAATTGAGGCGGTTGAAAATCCGGAGACGATCTCGCTCGCCGACTTTGTGCGCTCGAAAGAAGTGTTCGTGCTCGAGGTGCGGGGCGAGTCCATGCAGGACGAGGCGATTCTCGACGGTGACTACGTGCTGGTCGAAAAGACCAAGACCGCCCACAACGGCGATATTGTGGTGGCGCTGGTCGAACGCTCCGACGCAACGCTCAAGCGCTTCTATCGCGAAGGCGACAACATTCGCCTGCAGCCTTCGAACGCCATCATGAAACCGATTATCGTACCCGCGGCCGGCGTAGAAATTCAGGGCCGCGTGATCGGAGTGCTGAGGAAGTATTAGGTCGGTTTACCGCTTACTGCCAACCGCTTACCGCCCAGGATCTCAATGCCAAACGTGGTTTGATCGTTTGCGGTTAGCCGTAAGCGGTCAGCAGTCGGCTGCGTTAGCTGAGATGGCGGTCGAGCGCCTTCTGAATGTCGTCTTTCGAGCGGTAGCCGACCAGCTGCTCGACGACCTGGCCGTTCTTGAAGACCAGCAGGGTTGGAATGCCGGTTACCTTGTAGCGCATGGGAGTAGCGCCGTTCCGGTCCACATCCAATTTGCCGACGGTGATTTTGCCTTGATATGCGTTGGCGAGTTCTTCCACGATGGGCGCGATCGCGCGGCAGGGGCCACACCAGGCGGCCCAGAAGTCGACGAGCACGGGCTTCTCCGACTTCAGCACATCGGAATCAAAATTCGCGTCGGTAATTTCGACGGTCGCGTGACCCGGTGACGATACCTTCGGCATGCTCCCTGAGTCTGTTGTTGTCTTGCTTACCATTGATCCTCCAGAGGTCCCAAAAAAGTTGTCCGTTCGCCCGCGGGGGCACGCTGGCCCTGGCGGGATGAACGATCTATCGTAGCATCATTAATTGGATGCAACGCAAGGACAGAAGTCGCATCGGGCACCGCGCGGCGCGGCGCGGGCTGGCGGCAATGGTAGGCACAAAAAGGTTACCAGCCGCTATGTTGGTGCTGGTGGAATAACGCAAATTGGAAGCAATTAGGAAACTACGCGCCGCGAGGCCTGAACCTGGAAATGGTTTCAGTGAGCAGACAACTCGACAATCTGCGCGTCGTGCTGGTGGGGACGCGCAATCCGCTGAACATCGGCGCTGCCGCCCGCGCCATGAGTAATTTCGGAGCGGGGCTTTTGCGGGTGGTGCATCCTTATGAGGCGGCATTTCGCGAGGCTCGCTCGGGAGTTGGAGCGGCGGAGTTGCTCGCCAATGCCGAAGAGTGTGCAACCGTAGCCGAGGCCGTCCGGGATTGCAGGCTGGTGGTGGGGACGACGGCAGCGGGGCGGCGCGAACTGCAACACGAATTGCGGCGCTTGGAACACGGCGCGCGCTCGATTCGGCAGCACCTGGCGACGGGCGCGGTGGCGTTGCTGTTCGGCTCGGAAAAAGTTGGATTATCGAATGCCGACATGTGTCATTGCCATTGGCTGATGCGGATTCCGACGCGCGCAGAGCATGGCTCGATGAACCTGGGGCAGGCCGTGGCGGTCTGCCTGTATGAATTGGTCCGCGCGAGAGATGGCTCGGGTGGGCCAGAGTCAGCTCGAAAGTTGGACGTGCCGGCGAGCGCCGCCGAACTGGAGCGGTTGACCCAGTTGCTGTTTGTCGTCCTCCGGGCCAGCGGATATGTGAAGCCGCGAGTGGCGCGCGCGACCGAAGAGAAACTGCGGCGCATGGTGCGGCGCATGAACCTCAACGCCGCCGATGCCGAGATCTGGTTGGGAATGCTGCGGCAGATCGAATGGAAGCTGGGCGCCCGCGGCGATGCCACCGCGTCTCCGTCACGGTAGCGCCGGCCAGTTCAGCACCCGCAAAGCGGGCACGTGCTCGACCGCTGCGGAAACTCGCACAGCCTCATCTTGATTCGCGAGGCGCCGTCGTGGCGATCACCGTGCCGAACACCAGCAGGGTCAGCAAAGAAATAATCCCCAGCGAGATCGCGCAATAGATGCACCATGTCCCAAGCACATACTGCTCAATGTCGGCCAGGTGAACGGCAAACAGCAGGGCAACGGTCACAAAAGGCAGCATCCATGCATACGCTCTGCAATATGCCAACAGGGCGAGGAACAGATATCCACCTATGCCAATCACGGCCACGGGAACTCCATACAGCATGGCATACGGACTGTGATTGACGGTGCCGCAATCCCAGCGCGCGTTGATGCTGCACGGTGAAACGTCGGTACGGTAGTGCTCGCGTAAGGCGAGCCCCGACACCACAATACCGAAAATAGCGAGAATCACGAGCAGCCATCTCATGCAGAATTTCCGCTCCTGGAGAATTTCAATTGGCGCAAGAACATTATGCGCGATTTGCCCGCTCCATGTAACGACGTGCTCAAGATTCATCTTTTTGCGGTCCGTCGATCTGTGCTACAACACCACATTATGAGTTCGCTTCGCGCTGCCGCAGCGCAAGAGCGGCGCCAGATTTCCAATTTTATCTCGACCAATCCCGCCGCGAAAACTGACACTTCTAACATTTCGAGTGCGCGCGCCCCACAGCCGTCGACCGATGCCTCCGCGTTTTGTCCCAACTGTTCCACTGCATTACAAGAGCATCGCTGCAAGGTCATCTGCCAAAAGTGCGGGTTCTATCTAAGCTGCTCCGATTTCTACTGAGATCGTCTCGCCCCCGCCTGCGCAGGTTCCTAGCTCGACATGATCGAAAATCGCTACAGAAAAGGCGTCCGCCGAAGCGGACGCCCAGTGATCGAAAAGATATGCCGTCTCAGTAACCCGGTGGCTTCTCCTCTTTCTTCTTCTTGTCCTCCTGTTGCTTCTTTTCCGCCGGTGGTTGCTGGTGAGCCGGTGCCGGACGCGCCGCGGGCTCATTCCGCTGCTGCTCCGGCGGACGCGCTGCCGGTTCGTTTCGTTGCTGTGGCTCCGGCGGCCGGTTGGTTTGCGGGCGCTGGTTGGGCTGCTGTGCAGGTTCAGTACGGTTATTCGGCTGCGGTTCCGGACGATAGCTCGGCTGCGTCGGTTCGGGACGGTTGTTCTGGGCCGGTTCGACACGGTTCTGCTGCGGCGCAGGATGATACTCCGGCGTCGCCGGACGCTCGTTCGCGGCGGGCGGATTCCCCGGCCGATTCGCCTGCTGGTTTTGTGCCGGCTGATTTCCCGGGCGATTCTGCGGATTCGCGGGCTGGTTGCCGGGCCTCGCCATGGTCGGAGTCGCCGGCTTGGCGGGAGGCGCCTGCTTCACCTGCGGTCGTGTTGTAGCGGCGTTAGCTGGACGCAACTGCTGCATCTGGTGTTTCGCGATTGGCTGCCCCGGATGTGCCGCGAGCGCCTGCTGCCGAGCCGCGAACGACACCGGCGGAGGTGGAGGCGCGGTCTTGGCAACCACCGTGCGTCTGGCAATCGCGACCGGCGGCGCCGCGGCGTGGCCCGCAGTATTGGCCTTCGCCCCGAGCACGCTATTGGCAGTCGGCGCAACTGCCGCTCTCGAAGCCACTGGCATGGACGCAATCTGCTTCGCGTTCACCGCGACCGTAACATGCGCCACCGGCTGCGCGTTGACGAAAGCTTGTTGCGGAACGACGGTTACGGCTCCAGCCACGCCCTTATTTGCGTAGGTGACATTCGTGATGGTCGTGTTGTTGTTGATGATGGTGGTGTTGTAGACGTTGGTGACGACCGTAGTGTTCACCGTCGTATTGCTGATATTTATGCTCGTCACATAGGCGCGGCTCACTGGATACGACGGCACAAAAACCTCGCGCGGCCCGAGCGGGAACCAGCCGACGTTGCCGCCAAACCCCATCGGCCCGCCGCCAATGAAAACCACCAGCGCCGGCGCATACACCGGAGCGACTTCGATCGGCCCGGGCACCCATCCCCACTGGCCCGCGGCGAACACCCACCGGCCATAGTGAAACGGCGCGTATCCCCACGGTTCCTCGTCCACCCAGGTCCATCCCCAGGGATCGATCCATGCCCAATGGCCTTCGCGGTACGGAACCCAACCCGCGTAAACATGCGGGAACCACACATCGCCGTAGCCCAACGTTGGCCGCCAGTCGCCATTGCTGTCGAGATCTTCATAGCCGATCACATCGTGCGAAACAAATCTCGCCGACATCGAGTTGTCATAGCGCCGGTCGCGGTCGGCGCAGAAATTGTCGAAGTCGTCCGGGCCCCAGAGATCCTCGATCCGCGCATTCAGGTAATCGGTCCCCTCGAAGGTGGCGCGCTGTCCGGCCTCGACGGTGTAGCTCTGGCCGTTGCCGGTCGACTCGCCTTCGCCGTCGCGGATGCTGACCACGGAGTACGTGCCGTCTTCACTGGCTTCCACACGGTACCGGCCGGTTTCGAAGATCGTAAAAGCCTGGTTGGGTGTATCGATCTCAAACACATCGTCGCGCCCCAGGCGGCGAACGTGGATGCCGATCGCTCCGGCGCTGAGCTGCAGCTGCACGGTGTGGTCGTCGAGATTGAGAAACGAAACGCCCGTGTTGCTGTTCACATCGATCACAGCCGACCCGAGTCCGATCTCGGCGCGCGAATCCCGATCCACCCATAGCTGGTCGCCGCTGGTCATCGGGCGATTCCAAACCGCATCCACCCACTCCGACTCTCCGGCAGGTTGGAATGAAACGGAACCATACAAGTATGCGAGCCGCGCCACTCGGCTCGGCGGGTCATCCTGGTCGGGTTGATCTTGCGCGGCCACGCGCCCGTTCAGGGCCATGCTCATGAACGCTGCCACCAACAACACAATTACCTTCTCCCAGCAAAATAGTTCGTTATCCGTTTTCATTTGAGTTCATCTCGATGTGGGCTTTCCGCAGGTTTCGCGTGGAATCCCTTTTAGGTTCCGGCTGCAACCCGGAACCGATTCAAAATTTTGCGAAGTGTGCGCAGCGCAAGGATAAACCATGCGCTGTCGGGCGATCAAAGCTGCGGCCGCATTCCTCAGAATCCAACCCGAACGACGACCTAAAGTTTCGGCCGGTTGTGCCGATTCCACAGGCATGCAAGGTTGACCTCGGAAAAGCACTTAGCGCCGACAGGGAGCCTTGCCTCCACTTTTTCCGAGTTCCGCGGTTGAATGGCAGACCCAAAGGGCCTAATTAGGGTCCCCAGTTTTGTCGATAGAAAAGCTCGGCTGGTAGAACCAGCCTCGGGAGGTAAGAAATGATAATCCACGAATTACCAGGAACACTTCGCGTTGAGTTCGACGATGCGGCCAAAGCAATGATTGACACCTGGTCCAGTTACACGATCAAAGCCCCGCAGTTTCGGGAAGCCATCCTCCACAAAGGAGTCAGTTACGCCAGGTCCCATGGCGCAAAAGCCTGGATCATGGATGCCACCAAAGCCAAAGGAGCGTTTCCTCAGGAAGTGCAGACGCTGATCGCGACCGAGGTTTTCAAGACCTTCGCTTCGATCGGGATCAAGTACTTCATCACAATCAAGTCAGCGACGTCAGCGATCACCAATATGTCCATTCACAGCTACACAACGCTACTTGGCCCGAGTGGAATCAAGCTGGTCGAGGTTCCCGATCAGGCGAAAGCGATCGAATGGCTGAAGGCGCAGAAGTAATTCGTCGCGCTCCCATTCGAGGTGAAGACGCGTTACTTGCGATAGCGCTGCAGCAGTTGCTGGAAGTGTGGATCGCCGCGGAGGGAAGAGAAGTAGGGGCTGCCATCGATCGCCCCAAAATCGTGAAAGCCCATCTCCAGTGTCTTCTGCAGCGTTGCGAGAGCGTTCTCCTTGTCGCCGCGGGCCGCGTACGCTGCGCTCAGCCAGTAGTAGTTAACGGCCGCGGGCTGAGGGCTTTTTGACAGCGCCGACACAGCTTTGTCGTAGTCTCCCTCGGCTAGATAGGCTTGTCCCATCCCCATCTCTGGGAAACCAGTAGTCGGGGCGAGCTCCTTTTCATGCTCGAACGTCGCAATCGCCTCGGCGTAACGTTGCTGCTGAATCAGCGCGCGGCCAAGGTGATAATAAGCCTGGTAGAGCGTTGGTTGCAGGCGCAGGGCCTCGCGTGCCGCTTTCTCCGCCTCTGTAGACTCGGGCGGCTGTTCGTACGTTAGCACCCACGAGACGTTATCCCAGGCAAAGCCGTTCTCCGGATCGAGATGCACCGCTGCGCGAAACTCCCGCGCGGCTCCCGCATAGTCGTATTTATCGGCGCACACCGTTCCTAGCGCCAAATGGGTTTCGGCCAACCGTGGATCGATAGCCTGCGCGCGCCGCGCAAACTGCTCGGCGTGCTCGAGGTGGACAGGATTCGCGTCGATATTGCGATAGATCTGCCCTTCCACCCACGCCAGCCCAGCCAGCGCCCGAGCGTAGTTCGGGTCAAATTTCAGCGCGTCTTCGAAGGCCCGGCGCGATGCCTCCAGCTTGTCCGGCTGATCCGGATACTGATGTAGCGCCTGCCCGCGCAAAAAAGCGTCGTATGCCTGCGGATTCCCCGTATCCCGCTGCTGAATCGCCTGCTCCTCCTGCGGGCTAAGTTTCAAGTTCAGCGACTGCGCGATCTTCACCGCGGTCTGTTCTTGCAGCGAAAAGACATCTTTCATTTCGCCGGTAAAATCGTCGGCCCACACCTGGAAGCCGGTTGTTGCGTCGATCAGGTGTACGTTAATTCGCACCTGATCTCCCGCCTTTCGCACCGTTCCTTCCAGCAGATAACGCACGCCCAGCTCCTTGCCGATTTGCTGCGCAGTTATATCTGCAGTCTTCAGCGCCGCCGCCGAGGAGTGAGGAGCCACCTCGATTCCCTGAATCTTCGAGAGCTTGGTGGTGATCTCGTCAGTCATGCCGTCGCTGAAGTAAGCGCTGTCATGCTCCTCGCTCAGATTTTGTAGCGGCAGGACTGCAACCGACGGTTTGGCGGCGACGGCCGCGGCGGGAGCGGGAGAACGCTTCTCAAACCAGGCAACCGCGCCGATTGCGATCAACACAACAGCGACAGCAGCCCCGACCGCGATCCCACGCTTCGATCCCGGACGCTTCGCCGGTTCGATCTGTGCTGCCGAGGTTCGCCCCGAATCCGCGCCGCGCTGGACCCGCTTCAAATCGGCGCGCATCTCGGCGGCCGACTGGTACCGCAGATTCCGGTCTTTTTCCAGCGACTTCTCGAGTACGCGTTCAAACTCGGCCGGCAGCGCCGGATTCAGCCTGACTGCCTGAACTGGCGCACGGTTCATGATCCCGTCAAAAATCACCCCGGTGCTCTCGCCACGGAAGGGCAGCGCTCCCGTCGCCATCTCGTACAAAACGACTCCAAAGGAGAACAGGTCGGTGCGTGCATCCAAATCCTTCGCCCTCACCTGCTCAGGCGACATATAGGCCACAGTACCGAGCGTGGAACCCGGACTGGTCAAGTGCTGCTCGTCAAGTGCCGTCAACGTATTCGCCGCCGGACTGGATGAACTGGCCGCCGGTGCAACCTTGGCCAGTCCAAAGTCGAGCACCTTGGCGTGCCCGCGCTTCGTAATAAAAATGTTGGCGGGCTTGATGTCGCGGTGGACAATGCCCTGAGAATGCGCCGCGTCCAGGCCATCCGCAATCTGAATCGCCAGCGAGAGCACGGTTTCGTTGTCGAGCGCTTTGCCCGCGATCATGTGCTTCAGCGTCACGCCGTCCAGAAACTCCATTGCGATGAACGACTGATCGCCGTGCCGGCCGATCTCGTAAATCGTACAGATGTTGGGATGATTCAGCGCCGACGCCGCCCGCGCCTCCCGCCGAAACCGCTCAAGGGCTTGCGCATCGCGTGAAAGTTCGTCAGGCAGAAATTTGAGGGCGACGAAGCGCCCGAGTTCCGTATCTTCCGCCTTGTAGACCACACCCATACCGCCCCCGCCCAGCTTTTCGACGATGCGATAGTGCGAAATGGTCTGTTC
>Ga0187772_10001726_pt1 | contig 10533 bp, 11 predicted proteins | sample 0116_SJ02_MP15_2_FD_133137 | JGI IMG/M metagenome (GOLD analysis project Ga0187772, IMG submission 133137) | Tropical peat soil microbial communities from peatlands in Department of Meta, Colombia - 0116_SJ02_MP15_20_MG | ecosystem: Environmental > Terrestrial > Soil > Wetlands > Peat | place... | reverse complement strand
GCCGATGCCACCCGATGGCGTGGAGATGGCAAGGTTAGTTCACAAGACAGAGCTCGCCGGACAGCGGATCTCACACTAGGAAAATCCCAAGATGAGAATCGCGTCTTACGACCACTTCGGCGTCAGCCCGCCGAAGCTCATTGGGATAGGTCTCGCGTCGTCCTTAGCGGCCTACTTCGCAATTTGGGACCTGCTGGCTGAGGCTCTGGGAGAGGCCTCCCAGCCGGCCGCCCTGGTTGTCGCGGCACTGGTATTCTACATGGTCGTGTCGACACCCAGGAGGATTCTTGACAGGCAGCGCCTCTCCGAGGCCCGAGAAGCCGTGGCACTGTCAGCCTCGGCCATGGCTTGCCTTAGCGTCACGGGTTCGAGGTCGAAGACTTTCATGATGCTTCGCCCTCGCGATCAGACTTCGGCTTCGGCGACGAGGGAGTGCGCTAGAGAGATTCTCCTAGGACTGTCTGTCGGAAGAGCGGCTGGCGAGTCGTCCAAGGTTTTGGTTTCGTATTCGGCGGCAGACGCGTTAAAGAGCGTCGCATCAATGGAGCCCGACGATTTCGTGGCGACAGATGAAGAAACGCGAGGCATCGAGTCCTCGGCAGACTTGTACAGAGAGACGAAGCTCCCGATGTTCATGACTGTCTGTTTCTTCTCCCCGATAATGCTGGTGCTTTACGCTGTGTTCGCCCACATCTATGACCCGGTGAAACTGCTCGGGCTAGTTGTGTTCGAGTTCATCATCGTCGACCTTGCCTTCTTCTTCAGTTCGGTAGGAAGGGGGCCCGCTTGAAGGGCGAGCTCCCTATGTTATTCGCCCTGAAGAAGGTGCTCGAATCAGCAGACTCTGGGGAGGGAATCGCCCACTCCCTGGTGCGGGAACTCCGAGGCATGGACCCGGAGGGCGCAGCCGTGGCCCGGATGATCCTCTTGGGACAGCCTCTAGCCGTTTCCATTCGGCCGTTGGTGGAAAGTAGGGCCAACGAGGTCTCCATGCTGTCATCCCTGATAGGGTCTGCGACGAAGAGCAGTTCGGCCGCGGTCGGCAGGAGGGGGCGCGCGTTCGCAACGGTTCTTGAGAGATGGGTGAGGCTCAGGGAGAATGTGAAGCTCGAAATGAAGGTCCAGGCCTTCAGGAGCCTTGTAACCTCCGGGGTTCTGGGAGCGGTGACGGCCATGATGGCTTCGCTGGGACCCCTTGTCGCGAACCTCAACTTCGAAAGTTCGACCCCTCCCCCCTCAGGGAACCTTCTCCTCGCCGCAGGGATGATGACGGCCATCAGCTCCGGGATGCTGGGGTTCTACATGTCGGGTCGGAGATTCGTGATCAACGTCGCGGTGGCCATGCTGGTGTTCGCATTGGTCTCCACAGTCGTCTCCCCTCTGGTGGACATCCCTTCAGTTACCCTGTGGGGCATTAAATAGGAAAAAGACGTTGGATATCGATGCAAAGACATCGAAAGTTCAGGATCAGCCGGAGGGGCGCGCAGCTCATCGAAGAGGCACTGCTGCTTTCCGTCGCGCTCGTCGCGCTATCCCTTCTTGTCGGGGGAATCGAGTCGATACTGAAACAGAGCGCTGACTACACGTCGAACATCTGGAACTCGATAACCAGTTCCCTGAACGGGATATTTGGATCTCTCTTCCACTGGTGAGAGACGTGCGCCCAGTGCGTGAACTCCTCTCTCAGGCAGCGTGGCGCGTAATGCCCCGGGCCAGGATTGGCCTGGAAGACTTCCGGATATCAGACGGGAAGTACGCGGTAACGAGCGCGGGGACGAGGACCCGGTCCATGGTCCTTTTCAGGGTGGGGGTCCCCGACTTCGCCGAAGAAAGGACCGATTATTCGGCAGCCCTGAGGACGACCTTGCAGCAACAGAGGATGCGGGGCATGTTCGAGGGGCTCAGGAGAGCGTGCGTCCCATTCATCTACGTGGTGCTGATGAACGAGTCAGAATCTCAGCAGAAGAGCGACGAGAAACCCGTCTTGGAGTTTGACCTCGTCATCGGGACCTGGGTCGACGCCAAGAGCGAGGAAGACGTGTGTTCCGCACTGGAACAGAGGGCCAACATACTTTCAGCGACGATGAGCGTCGCTCTTCCAACAGCTTCCGTTACGAGGCTCGAGAGGAGGGAGCTTTCCGGGTTCTTGAAGTCGGCTTTGCTCCCCGGTGGGAGGCAGCTTCCGCAGTCCGTGCCGTCGGCCGCAACGGGAGCGCTGTGCACCTTTGACGATGTTTCACCGGTTGCAGCGGGTACCGCACCGGTACCGGACTACTATGTCCCAAGCGTGAGCGAGGCGGGGGCGGGGGACATCGTCCTCGGCGTTGTGGAGTCCGGGGGGAGAGAATACCACGACCTCGGGCTCTCGCTGGATGACCTCAAGCGCCACACGAGCGTTCTCGGCATGACAGGTTCGGGGAAGTCGACAACTGCTGCCACCATCGTCAGCCAAATCGCCGATAGAGGAGTGCCCACCCTTGTCCTCGACTGGCACAACGAATACGGTCAGACGATTGCAGAGGCAGGGGGGAAGGTGTTGGCGCCGGGCAAGGACGAGTTCTGCCTCAACCCGTTGGAAGTGGGACCAGAATCAGATCCAGTCGAGCACATAGCGATGGTTTCAGACATCTTCTCTGACGTGTATCATTTCACCCATCCGCAGGCCTACATGTTTAGGAACGCCCTCCAGAAGCGGCTCAGCGAGACCACGACCGACGAAGTTCCGACAATTTCGGCGCTGGTGAAGACCATTGAAGCCTATCCGCTAAGGTCGGCATACGACAACGAGACGAAGGTCGCACTGCTAAGGAGGCTGGTCCCCCTCACACAGGGGCAGTCTGGAAAGGCCCTTGGAGGGACCGGCCTTCTGAGGCTCGACGAGCTTCTGGGGACGGCCGTCTGCGTCGAGCTGGGGCACATGCGTGACGTGCAGTCGAGGGGAGTCTTCGCCGACGTACTGTTGAAGATGATCTACGAGGAGAAGGTCAAACGAAAGGGGAGCATTGACCACTTGACGGTCGTGGAGGAGGCGAGGAACGTCGCACCCGCGAGAAGACCCGAGGATCCGCCCAGCGTCGGCGAACGGATGATATCTGAGCTTCGAAAGTTCGGGGAAGCGATGATGTTTGTCGCACAGTTCCCCACCCACGTGGCAGCGGAGGTGGTGAAGAATTCGGGCACAAAAATAGTCCACCGCCTTGCGTGGCCCGACGACGTCGCACTTGTGGGAGACTCCCTTTGTCTGAGCGAGAGGCAGCGGGAGCACCTCACAAGATTGAGGCCAGGCGAAGCCGTGGTGGGACTAGAAAGGCTGCAGAAGCCTGTCCTCGTTCGGGTCAGGCCGGCCTAATGGTCTGTCGAAAATAACTTCCTCAGCTTCGGCCCGGAGTCGTAGTTCTCCGTCCAATCGATTCTTCGGCGAGGGCGCCACTTTTCGCGCAGGGACCCGGCTATGGAAGTCGCGGCCTCCTCCGGGGAAGTGTAGGTGGTGTCGAACTCGAAGGTCTTCGCTCCCCCGAAGACCCTGAACGAGTCGGAGGACACGAGCCCTATCAGCTCGGCCTCGACGTCTCCGATCAGCTTTTTCGGCGGGTATCCTCGCGAGGCTAGCCTCGCCTTCAAGACGGCCGGTTCGCACCTCAGCACGACGACCTTCGTCAGTGACTTTCTGCCCAGGACGTAAGGGAGGAGGTGGCCGAAGTACAGCGTGTTGCTCCGGCGATCGGGCCGCGAGAGACACCTAGCCAGTGCATCCGTGTCCACTTCCCCTGTCGTCGGCCTGAGGGCCCGGAACTCGCGCGCCAGTTCGTTCAGGCTGGATGGTTCGAGGCCCAGCTTCGTCGCTAGGAGCTCGGAAACTGACTTCTTCCCTGTTCCTGGGGTGCCCGTGACGCCCATGTCCCCGTTCATGAGAAGCGACCTGCCTTCCAGCTCAGACACTAGGAGCCTGGGCTTCTGACTTCAGCTTAGACTTCCAATGAGACCTGAACTTCGCCAGCTTCGGGGCGATGACGGCCCTACAGTACGGCTGGGAAGGGTTACGGCTGAAGTAGTTCCTGTGGTAGTCCTCTGCGGGGTAGAAGGCCTGCAGGGGGGCAACTTCGGTGACGATCGGTTTCCTGAACACCCTCTCTGCCGTGAGCTCCCTGATGATCGCATCGGCCTCCTCCTTCTGCTTCTGGTCGTGGTAGAATATCACCGACCTGTACTGGGTCCCCTGGTCAGCCCCCTGTCTGTTCAAGGTCGTGGGGTCGTGGGTCGAGAAGAGTACCTCAAGCAGCTCCCTGTAGCTGATGACCGAAGGGTCGAAGGTGATCTGCGCGACTTCGGCGTGACCCGTGGCGTCTGTGCAGACGTCTTCGTAGGTCGGGTTTGGGACTGAGCCTCCGGCGTACCCCGGCTCTACCTTCTCGACGCCGCGGAGCTCGGAGAAGACAGCCTCGGAGCACCAGAAGCAACCACTCCCGAAGGTTGCCACTTCAGTATATGACACGACTTTCATTCGTCCTTGCATGCATTAAAACTTGCCCGTCATTGCCGCGGCCACCCGGAGGCTACCCCCGTTCAGGTCGATTGCCGCTGCCTTCATACCCTCCCACAGTGGGACCTCCCAAGGCATCCTGGCGGTCACGGTGCCGGAGCCGGCCGTTTCCAGGCGTGCAGGTGCCATCTCACCCGGGAGTTGTACGTGAAGTTCCCTTGATGTGATGTCCGGTCTGTAAAAGGGGGACTTCGACGCTTCGAAGGTCGGTGAGCTGGACGTCGCGAACGACCCATCGTCAAGCCAGTGGCTCTTTTCGAGCGCTTCCGGGGTCACCCCGCGCAGGGCAAGGCCCACGCGTATCCCCCTGCCGGCCGACTCGAAGTCGACGTCGTTGATCTGGATCCCCTTCACGTCCGCGCGAACACCCGAGGGCCCCGGGATTGGCCTGAGCTGGTCGTGTATCGAAACCCTTCCCGATAGTACGAATCCGAGGGCTACGGTGCCGACACCCTTAACGGTGAAGACACGGTCGACGTAGACCAAGGTCCTTTGGTTCCCCAGATCTCCCCTGGGTGCGGAGTGGCTGAGGTCGATGGCCGAGTCGTTTGTCCGACGGAGGACGGTGGAGTAGTCCGCCACGATTGTCCCTTTCAGCGCCCTTTTCGCGTCCTCGGCGGCAACCGAACCGTCCAGGAGCACCAGGGACCCCGGTAGCCCGAATGATCCAAGTAGGACGGCCAGCTCCCCGTCCGGTGGGACGAGCCTTCCGCCTCTAGGGAAGAGGTAGAGAGCGTGGTCGACAATGGAGGCGATCCGCGCGTAGCCCTGGATCCTCCCCGGGAAGTCGTCCGTGTCTAGGAAGGAGTAACGCCTTTCGCCTTCGGTCCTGGTGTGCACCATTATTCCCTCGGCCTCGCTCTTCTTCGCAACGGACGCTTCAAGGACGGACTTCGATTGGATGTCGGTCCCAAAGACGCCCACCGTGATCCCTTCCAAGTGCTGTTCCTCTCGTCTGCCGGCCGCTTCCAGGGCCAATCTTATCCTTTCGTCGTGCGGGAACGGATAAATCGGAATGGCAGGGCGGGAGCTCAGCCTTGGTCAGTGAAATCGTAATCATAGGTTCCTTCCTCTTGGCTTTCAAGGCCGTCCTGGTCGAGGGCAGTGAGGTCGCGATTCTTTCAGTCGCCATCGTGAATCAGCTCGGAAAGAACAACGTGGTCGCGGGGGTTCTCGCGGGAGCGGCAGCTTCTGTGGCCATATTCCTGGGTGTGAGGCAGATCTTCCTCCTGTTCCCCGAGGCAATCATAGACATCCTGACTGGTTGCGTCATCCTGTACTTCTCCTACAGGTTCCTCCGGGGGTTCAAGCGGTACTACTTCGGTGAGCGGTCTTTTCGGGCGAAGATGGAGAAGATGGAGTCAGAACTGGTGGAGAAGGATCTCCAGAAGTACGGCACAGAGAGGCCTTCGGTGCTGCCGTTCTCGCCACTGAACGTGCTGCCGGTGTTCACGATTACCCTTACGGAAGGGTTCGAGGCGAGTCTGGTTCTGAGCGCCTCGGGGACGTACAACCTCGAGTGGACCCTGGTGGGCGCGTTGACGAGCCTTGTGCTCCTGGTCATCATATCAGCTATCTCCTACGACTACCTGATCAGGATACCAAGGTGGGGGCTTGATTTGTTGGCGGGGTCGGTCCTCCTCATCTTCGGGAGCTTCTTCCTTTCCTCGGGGGTCTACATGCTTGTGACAAGCGGGCCCTGGGTCAGTCTGCGTATTCTCTGATTTCTGACCGCAGCTCGCCCGCGAGCCTACTGAGAGTCGACGGACCGAAGCCCCATTCGAGCCCCGCGGCCTCGAAGAGCTCCGGGAGGGGCCGCGCGCTCCCGAGGGACAGGGCGGCCTTGTATGCCTCGACTGCGTCTCGCGGGTCTCTCCTGTATCGGGACCAGATTCCAAGGGCGCCAGTCAGGGCTATGCCGTATTCGATGTAGTAGAAGGGAACTTCGAAGAGGTGCAGCTGCCTCTGCCACCTGTAGGCCCGGCTCGTTTCAAGCCCCCCGAAGCTTTCAAGCCCGCAGAAGCGGCTGAATGTCTTCACCCACGCCTCAGCCCTCTCGTCTGCCGTGTGGTCGGGGTGCGTGTAGACCCAGTGCTGGAAAGCGTCTATTGTTGCGACCCAGGCAAACAGTTTGACGTTCTCGACGGCCTCGTCCCAGTTGGACCGCTTGGCCTCTTCATGGTTGTAGTAGGCGCCTTCGAGGTGTCTGCCTGACATCATCTCCATGGACATTGAGGCGACCTCCGCGAATTCGCTGGGCATGTTCGCGCCGGCGTTGAAGAAGGGCAGGCCTTTCTCCCGCATGAGGAAGATGTGGAAGCTGTGGCCGGATTCGTGCAGGAGTGTCCTGACGTCTGTGTCCTTCCCCGCCGCGTTCATGAATATGAATGGCAGCCTGACCTCGGTAAGCTCCTCCTGGTACCCCCCGGGCGCCTTCCCCTTCCTGCTGTCCAGATCGAGCAGCTCAAGGGCCACCATCCTTTCGAAGTACTCGGAGAGCTGCCTGTCGATCCCCCGTATCACTTTCCGCGCGCCATCGACGAGCCCTTTCACGTCGTCGAAAGGGCGGAGGGGCGGGCGCCCTTCGGGGTCAACCCTCATGTCCCATGGCATGACGGTGTCAAGGCCCAGACGTATCTTCCTCTCTCTGTCTATCTCCCTGCTCAGCGGCACCAGGCTCTCCGCTACGCCATCATGGAACGCCTCGCAATCCTTGGCGGTATAGTCGAACCTGTCCTTCTTGACGAAGACGTAGTCAACGTAGTTGGAGAAACCAGCGTTGCGTGCAATCCTGTCACGGAGCCTAACCATGTCAGAGTAGATACCATCAAGGACTGCCCGGTCTCTCAGTGCCCTCTCGTTCGACTGTCGCCATGCTTCTTCCCGAAGGGAACGGTCAGTCTCCTCGAGGAACCTGGACATCTGCTGTAGGGTCCTCTCTTGCCCTCTGAACTCGACGGTCATGGCGGCGGTGGTGTGGAAGTAGCTCTGCGCGAGCGATGAGTCTTGCTTTTCGAGGTCTACGTTCTCCGTCCTGAAAGTCGACGCGGCCGCCCGGCGCCTCCTGTCTTCAAGACTGTACACTGCAGCAGGCAGCTGCGACCTAAAGGGAGAGGAAACGTACTTCTGCAAGAGACCGAAACCGGCGACTTTGATCTTCGGCTCCAGTGACTCGACGTATTCCTGGTATGCCTTCGTGAACTCGGGGTTGTCTGTCTGACGCGTGCTGTTGAAGTACCTCAATGACCTCTGCTCGTAGATATAGGCGTCAAGCTCCGCTTCGTCGAGAAGCCACTCTTCCAGTTCCCTGGAGCCATTTATCGGCCGCCGGGACAGCTGCTCGAATATCGGGTTCAGGGAACCCCAGTCGAAGTCGAGGTTGTGTGGGAGGAATCTGCGTTTGAAGTCCCTTGGGAGCCTTTGATAGTCGAACACCATGGCAGGACAACGGCGGCCCCCAAACAGGGATACTTATGTCAGAATTTGAGCCCCATACGCCTGGAAAGCGGAGTGGATCGAAGCCGGCGTGAAGAGGACTCCGTGAAGCGTCCGGACCAATTGGACGAGGGATAGCCCCTAGGATTCTTCCTTCAGCGCGTCCTGGTTGAGGTAGTATCTCCCGTTGATTTCGATGAAGATTCGGGTCTTTCCCTTTCGGCGTTTCATTATCCTTACGAACAGCCTCGACAGGCCGAGCTCTTCTGCAGTCAGCGCGGTCTCGGGGCTGATGGCTCCCTTTTCCTGGAACGACCTGATGATCTGCCGTATTCTTCCCCCGCCACCCCAGCCTTCCGGCTCTTCCAGTTCTTCTTGTTCGGGGGGAGGAGGCGCGGGTCCAGGCAGGACGGTGGGGGTTGCCGCGGCTTCTGGGGGCGTGTGTGCGGTGACAGATTGGGGTGCCGGGCTCGGGCTCGGTGGCGTGGCCTCCGGCCCGCTTGGACCTCCACCTCTTGGACCAGTCGGCCACTGGTAAGGCGGGGTTGCTCCTGCTGCGGATTCGACCCGATCCATTCGCAGTTCGTACTCCGTCTTCTTCTTCACTTTCACGATCACCGGTGGCAATGGGGTGTACCCTTCGGCGCTGGCGCTGACAGAGTAGTCACCCTCGTTCACCTTCCCAAAGGCGATCTTCCCGTCTTTGCCGGTGAGGCCCGATAGCTTCTCTGGACCCTGTGCGATGACGCTCGCCCCCTGAACGGGCCTGAGCTTCCGCGAGTCGACCACAAGGACGGTGAAGCCCCTTCGGCGGCTGTACCAAAGGAGGATGAAGAGCAGCAGGGCGCCAAGGACTACTATTATGATCACCCAGTCGATGGTGGGGAGGCCTGAGGACACAGGGGTGGGACCCGGCCCAGACGAAGTGACTGACGACGTGGTTGTAATTATGGTAGCGCCGGAATTCAGCGTGACGGAGAGCCAGTACGCCTGGTTGGGACCGGGGTGGGCTACGGGTGAGCCTTCTCCCTGCTCCATGATGATGTAGAAGGGCCCTGTCCCGACTTGAGATGTGAACAAGCCAAGGACCTGGCCGGCCTGACTAACGGAGTATTGCGCGCTTCCTGAGGAGTCGACAGAAATCTGCACCGTGTAGGTGATGTTCACGTTCGGAGTCTGGTAGAGTTTGGCTGTGCGGGTCCACGTCCCATTCCCTAGCCCGATCTTGCCGTCAATGCCGTAGTAGCACTGGCCAGCGGGGATGTTGGAGTTTGCCGGTGTGCCGCAGACCGATTGGTCGTCGCAGTCCCCTAGATGGCTGCAGTTTGTCGGGTTCAGGTTTCCGTACACAACGACCCCGTAGCTCGCGTTCTCCGTGGTGATGGCAAAGCCGAAGGTGTGTCCGTTCGAGATGGTCCCGTAGACCAATGCTGTCGCCGTGAAAGGCGGTGTGAAGTTCTCGATGCTCTGGATTGTGCCAACCTCCTGACTCGCGTTTATCTGATCAATCATCATGCCCTTCGAAGAGAACGAGGGCAACAGGGTGATTATGTTGAAGCCCACTTCTTCCGGACCGAAAACAGTTCCGACAGGGCCATTGACCAGCCACATGCTTGAGTTGAGAGTCGTATCGTGGGTGAAATCATCGTAGAGCAGAGGCTTCGACCCTGCGGATTGCGCTTCTGCCGTGTTTGAGCTTGCAACAAGGGGCACGAGGGCAGAGGCAACCAATAGAAGCACAGCCAAGGCCGCAGCAGCGCGGTTCAACCGCTGTGGATGAACCAAGCTCTCTTGGCCGACGCGAAGAGAGTATTACTTACGGCCTGTCCCTAATCACGGAGGTTGGTGCCGCTTTTCTGCGGGGAAAGGCCCCCCCGAACCGTTTAGGAAAAACAATGGCTCTATTGTCTCCTGACGAGCCTGCGAGCCGTCGCTTCATTGGATGAACCAATGAACGATTTATAGGTCTCCGTGACCCCCGGCCCTTCCGTGAAAGGTCCCCTTTCGAGTGAGCAGATCTCCTCCATTTTTTCATTCCATCCTAGCATACACTTCGTCACGTTGGTGAACGAGGATGGGACGCTCCTGGACGCCGTCAAACGTGCCGGCTTGAGCCCCTTGGAGCCGCCAGAAGAGACCCACAACATTCTGGAGCGCTGGACCGAAGCCAGGAATTGGTTGACCGGCTCGGACAAGTTCCTTGGCGAGATGAAGACTATCATCGTCAGGCGAGAAAAAATCGTCGAGCTATTCTTTCCGCTGCGCGGGTTCGTGGTTCTTGTCAGCGTCCATCCCGCCTTCCCACTCGACAAGACCCAACAGCTGGAGAACCTTCTGCACAAACTCAAGGTCGGCGGGGACGAATGGCGGCAGCCGTAACAACAGTTACAGCATGGTACCTGCCGTTCTGACGTAACTCGGAGATGCCCCTGCCGAGACCGGAGAGATGGAACAAGGATCAGGTCTAGCGGCATGAAAGCCAGTCGTAGCGTGTTGCAGAAGCTATTGCGGAGTGTCCTGATCGAGACGGGTCATATTACTGCGACAGCCTCAATTTC
>Ga0187772_10001725_pt1 | contig 10537 bp, 8 predicted proteins | sample 0116_SJ02_MP15_2_FD_133137 | JGI IMG/M metagenome (GOLD analysis project Ga0187772, IMG submission 133137) | Tropical peat soil microbial communities from peatlands in Department of Meta, Colombia - 0116_SJ02_MP15_20_MG | ecosystem: Environmental > Terrestrial > Soil > Wetlands > Peat | place... | reverse complement strand
CTACACCCGGGCTTCCTCGAATACAAGGTTCCTCGGCTTTTCAGTTCTGCTTGCTTTCACGGCGCGTGGAACGGCTCATGCTCCGGAGTTTCCGATTTAGACCTGTGTCTGGTGCGCCCTACTTACCCGCCCTCGACGCGACAAGATCAATGAGATTCTGACGGCTAGCTCCTGGTGCACGCGGTTACCGGAAAGGTTTGCAATGGGACCGAAACGTCTGGCAATCCGGTTAGAGTTACGATGCAGGGCGCGAACATATTCGCCTGAACCGTCTGGATGCCCTGCTGGCGATCGAACACGCGCGGTGGGAAGCTCCCTGATGGTCGTGTGACCTGGCTGTGACACAGTTCCAGAGCAGGGGGATCAGCTGCAGAGCTCAGCGTTCTGCGCGTAGGGCCCGGAGACCGAACCTAGGAGCAGTCGCGCAGCGTTTCTCATAGGATGGACTTTCCTACGAACCTCAACGGGGATCATAGCAATCTTCGACGGTACGTATCGCGAGGGAGGGGACCAGACGCCTACTTGGTTAGACAGGCGCCGTGAGGGCAATGCGGGGGGCGCACCTCATTTCTCTATTGCAGATGTAGCGTCCTGGCCGCGCGCCCAGAGCTGGCGAAGGCGGCGCATCGCGTGGAGCCCTTTCAGTGCAATGAAATCCTTGACCGTCTGCAATACGATATTGTCAACAGGCAAGATCTGAAACTTGTTCCACGGCGTTCCCATAATCGTGTCGAATCCCAGCGGTACGGCGAGGGTCAGAAATGCGTTCTCGGCGAGTTGCCGCAATGACACGTCATCGAACTTCAGCGGCGGCAACATATTCCCGATGTTCGTCAGGCCGCCGATAATGTGAACACCCTTGAGCTCGGGATCGTCGCCGATCGAGCCGATGGCTTCCAGCGCCATTTTCGTCAGACCTTCCAAATCGGATACGAGGCTGTGGATGGTCACATCCACAAAGATGTCGCCTCGGGAGAATCCGCATTCCCGGGTTAGCCTGGCCGTCATGCGCCGGGCCACGCCGAGCACCTCGCTCGTCAATTTATTGGATTTTGGCGAACCGTTCTCGAGGCGCTCCGAGGCCATCAGAATCACTTGGAACGGACGAATCTTCACGAGCTCGAACATCTCCTGCCGCGTCTCGGCGATTGAGTTGACTACTGGCTTGCGGCCTTTGGCCTTCGCCGGATCATAGGCCCTGAGACAGACCTCCTGAACAGCCGCACTCGGGTAATCAAAGCAAAGAGGCACATCCACGGCCGCCTGCAGCGCTTTGATCACTTCGGTCAGAAAATGAGAGTCCTGGTATCCTCGCGGCCCAACGGTAACGTCGAGGCACCACGCTCCGGTCTGCACTTGGCGCACGGCCAAAGCCTGCAAGCCCGCGATGTCTTCCGCTTCGATCAATGCTTTCGTGGCTTTGAAACCCGGATTGATGCGGTCGCCGATGATGCTCACGCCGGGAATGGCCATGGTCGCCTCCTGTTAGTTCTTCTTGCGGTCGGGAAAGCGCATTGCGTGCATGAAAGCCCTGTTAAAACGCAGCGATCCCGCCAGCTCGATGTACTGGCTGCTCGCCGCGATGCTTTGCGCAGTCGCACGATGCGGGTACGATACAAGTGCGAGCTTTGCCCCGATTCCCGCCGCATTGCCGACTTGCGCGAAGCGATCCAGGGGCAGGTCAGGGAGCATACCGATCGCCACGGCACTCGCGAGATCTATGTAGTTCCCAAAGGCTCCGGCGATGATGACTTGGTCGATCTGGTCTTCGCGCAGCCCCGCATCATCGAGCAGCACTTGTATCCCGGCGCGGATCGCGCCCTTGGCCAGCTGCACCGCGCGGACGTCACGCTGGTTGAAGACGATGGCCGTGCCTTGTGCCTCGCGTTCGTCTGCCAGAATGAATTCAGGTTGCCCATCGCGAATGCGCACGCGCGGATGTTCCCGGATCATGCGGCCCGTCCGAGTTACAACCTCGGACAAGTACAACTGTGCCGTGGCGTCAACTACGCCCGATCCGCAAATCCCGACCGGCGGCGCGTTCCCAATCGTCTTGAAGCGTACTCGATCGCCTGCAATCTCGACCGATTCGATCGCTCCCGGCGCCGAGCGCATGCCGCAACGAATGTGCCGACCCTCCAAAGCCGGTCCCGACGGACAGGAGATCGTCGAAAGGCGACCCTTATCGATCAACGAAATCTCCGTGTTTGTGCCGATGTCAAGAGCGACGACCGTTTTTTCTTCATGGTCGCTGCCGATGGCTAGTAGCATTGCCGTGTGATCGCCGCCTACGAACCCTGCGATATTGGCGATCGCGTGAACGTAGGCACCAGGAGCGGTCTCGATCCCGATGTCGCGCGCTTTGACGTCAATCGCACTCGTGGAGGCCGCGACAAAAGGCACAGCCCCCAGATGTTCAACGGGGAGTTGCAGGAGCAGGTGGTGCATCACTGTGTTCCCCGCGACGACCACGTCCACGATCTGGTCGGGGCTGAGTGACTGTGAACTACACAATTCACGCACAGCGTCGTTGACGCCACCGACCACCAGGTCATGCAGCTGCTTCTGGCGCTCGGGGGACGATCGCGCCTTGCCGATGCGCGTGATTACATCTGCGCCGTGGCTCGTCTGCGGGTTCTCCACCGCGCGACTTGCGAGCGTCCGACCGTTGCGCAAGTCGACCAAGAGCACGCCGATGTTGGTCGTGCCGATATCAACGGCGAGTCCCGGCAGAGGTCCCTTCGTCGGCGGGATCACGCTGATGACTTCACCGAAGCGGACGATCGCCACCACCTGCCCTCCAGGTGCTCGGAGTGTGCCGGGGAGGCGGCGCAGTGCGTCAAGGTCGATTCTCGAACAGGTTCCCGGCCACTTTTCATTGAGGGCGGTTAAGAGCCGATGATCATCGGCGGCTGGATATTCCAAGCTGGGGGCCGCGACCTTGACCGGATACAGCCGGACGGCCGGGTCTGGGCGTACCCAGACATCTTCGCTTTCGACTTCGGTGCGGATTGGTACCGCACGGGCGCGCGCCGAGACTTCTACGCGGCAGTCGCCACAGGCGAGTGTCTGGCAAGCCCGCCGCCAGTTGTCTGCGAGCTCGTCGGATGAGAAAAACTCCAAGTCCTGCTGCGACGGCGGCCCGGCCGGACCTTCGGTCACTCGAACTACGCAGGAGTGGCACAGTCCGCGCCCGCCGCACACGCTCGCAATTCGCACACCGGCCCGCCGGGCCGTGTCGAGCAGTGTTTCACCTGGTAGGTTCCAAATGTGATGGCCGCCTGGCTCGAACGTGACCCAGTGGCCGGAGAGCGCCGATTCGTGCACTCGGGTCACCTCGCGACCTCGACCAGCTGTGGCCGCCGGTGTGGACACCTCTCGCGCGCCCCGCAACTCGCACAACGGTCGCCGCGGCTCCACTTCGGCATTCGTGTCCCCAATCCGACGACCATCGAAAGACTCTTGCGGGGCGCGAGCATGCCGCTGGCTGTTTGCGAAACGTCTATTTCCGCAGCGTGGGCAAGTTCAAGAACCTCCGCCTGCTGCGAAATCTCAAAGCCGTCTTCGCCGGGACTCAGCACGCCGCCAGCCTCAAGCCCACGTTTCACTGCCTCGCCTTGCACCAGTTCTTCCAGTTGGTCCTCCAAGCGAAACAGTGCGAGGGTCCCGATCTCATCCAGCAATACCGCCCGCAGCCGGTCGCTTGCGGCAAACCCTTCGCGGACTTGTTTCTCCACCCCGTCGCCAATCGTGCAGACTCCTGCCGCCAACTGAATGGCTCCTGGCAAGTGATGGCCGAGCGTGCGTGACGAGATTTGCGAACCACCACGCAAGTCGAGCCATGTTGGCCCGCTCGAGACGACCGGCCAAACGCCGTAACTGATTTTCGGTTGAATCCAGCGGTTGGCTTCCGCCCGCGCAAGCAGTTCGGAAAGCATTGTCACCATGCGCGCGGAAGCTAATCTGGCCCCCCGGGAACCCCAGGAGGCAGTTATTTCCTCGACCGTCAAGGTAAACTGAAGATTTGTGAATAGCGGCATGCGATCCTTCAGTACACGCACTCTTTTGCGAACTGATACATGGCCAAAACGTTCTCAGGTTTCGCCTCGTCCGGCACGCCCACGCCGGCGTCCAAAATGAAACCGCCTCCATCGCCCACAGTCTCGAAGAGCTTCTTACAATATTCGCGCACGTCATTCGGCGTGCCGGTGATCAGCATCGATGCGGGCACGTTGCCTCGAATACATACCGTGTTGCCCAGCGCTTGCTTAGCCTTGAACATATCCGTGCGCTCGAAGAAGTAGACGCATTTGCCGGCGGGCACGTCCTTGATCACGTCCAATCGTGACGTGCAGTCTCCTTCCCACAGGACGTGCGGGTAGATTCCCGCCTCGATCAGGGTCAGCAACACTTTTTGGAATTGCGGCCAGAAAAAGGTCGTGAATTGCTTCGGCGACATGAACCCATCGAGCCCCCAGTGCAGCGGAATAAAGATCATGTTCCCGCCGACCGCCTTCACCGCCGCAATTCCAGCACGCGGAATCAGTATCGCGAGGCGGTCCATCAGGTTCAGGAGCTTGTCCTTGTTGCGGAACAAGTCCAGCATGGCTCCCTTGGACCCTCGCAAATAGTCGGCCGCGACATCGAATGGTGCGTGGCTCGTTCCGTGTGATGCGACTGGAAATCCAAGATCCTTGAGCTCCTGAATCACACCGCTCTGCACGGCGCGCATTTCTTGCATCTCTTCACCAGCTCGGATCAGCGCTTCCAGGGCGCGACGCACTTCCGGCCGAGCGTAGGCTTCCATCGACTGAATGATTCGCGTGTGAAGTACACCCGGGTACTGTGGCAATTGAGAGAGTGGCTCCAATGCGCCGGCGACCCGCGGCATATATTTGTGGAGCATGAATCCGGTTGGGTCGAGCAGGTAGTCCTCGTATTCCTCCGCCGCCATGTATTGGGCGTCCAAGTACTGGAAGCCGACATCCTCGACGAGTCCCTTATGGCCCGGCCATTCCAGTTGCTTGTAGTCGAGGATGTCCATGGTGGGCCCGAACGCTACCAAGGCATGTACCGGCTGGAAGGCATCCGGCTCGAGATCGATGACAGCCTTGCGCACGGCCGCAGCAAGACGTTCGTAGTCATACATGGCGTCACGGCATGTCATACCGCAGTAGCGTGCGACCCAGAAGTGCGAGAAGAGAATCGTAGGCAATCGGTCGGGTTGGCGAAGCTCGATCGCATCGAGCAGGCGCTTTTGACGCTGCTGGTAGAGCGCGGACGCTGCTGAAGCCGCGCTGCCCACGCTCATGCGGGCACCCACCGCTTGCACAGAGACACTGCGTCCATCGCATTCAGGCCGAAGGCGTCCGCACCGGTGTAATTCTTCACTGTCTCGTCGACCTGACCGCCGCCGATCATGATCTTGATGTTCTCCCGCAGGCCGGCCTCTTTGATCGCTTCGACGGTCTTCTTCATCGCGTCGAAAGCCAGGGTCAGGAAGCCACTGAGACCCACGACTTGAGGCTTGTGCTGCTTGATGCTGTCGACAAAGTTCGCGATCGGTACGTCGATGCCGAGGTCGATCACTTTGAAACCGTTGATCTCGAGCATGAACGTGACGATGTTCTTGCCGATGTCGTGCAGGTCGCCCTGAACCGTGCCGATAATTACGGTGCCGGCAGTCTTGCCGTCGGATGTATCTTGCTGGATCAGAGGCTTGGCCATATCTCCAATCGCCTTGAGCATCTCACCGGCAAGCATCAGCTCCGGCAGGAAGTACTCTCCCTGCTCGTAGCGTTTGCCTACGATTTCCATGGCCTCCCGGCAATGCGCGAGGAGCTTGATCGGATCGTATCCGCTGTCGAGCATCTCACGAGCCAGTTGTACCGCGTCCTCTTCCTGCATCTCGGCAACGTGCTCGACCAATCGCCTGCCTTCGTCGTCCAAGGTGAGCCTCCTCATTCCTTCGATTGCTTGAGCTTTCCGTGAAGAATCGTCGGGCGGCTTCCGGGTGCCCACACCTGTCAGGGCTGGGGCCGTAAGTAGCGCTGTAAGTGTGCCGTAAGCGTCCCCCGGGGGCTGTGATATCGATCACCCAAAGGGGTGTCTACGATCACGTCTGTGCATCCATAGAACGGTCAGCATGCGCCGTGAGGGTGGTAGGCGTTCGGTGGTGGCCGGCCGCGTCGGTGCTACATCGACAGTCGCACTGGCGAGATCACAGGAGGAGCAAAGGCATGGAAAGCCAACCGCAGGCGTCAGCGTCTACGCCAAAATTCGAGGAGCGGGCCAAGAGATGGAAGTTCCCGGAGGACATCGAGTTTGCCAGTGCGCAGGCGCGGCAGTCCTATCAGCGTAGGGTGCAGATGCTCGTCGACGTGATCACGCTCAAAAAACCGGAACGCATTCCCTGTTGCCCCTTACTGGGCTTCTATCCCTTTTCGTACTCGGGCGTTACGCCGGAAGAAGCGATGTACGACTACGCGAGGCTCGCCTACGCATTCCGAAAATTTCACAACGATTTTCTGCCGGATAGCATGGCCGGCACCGCGCTCTATGGCTCGGGAAAGGTGCTCGAAATACTCGACTACAAGCTTTATCGCTGGCCCGGTCACGGCGTGTCGTCCCGCGAGCCCTATCAATGCGTGGAAGACGAATACATGCAGGCGCATGAATACGATCGGCTGATCAACGACCCTTCGGACTTCTTCCTGCGCAGCTATTTCCCCAGAGTTTTTGGTTTGCTGAGCCCGCTGGCGACGCTCGGACCATTCACGAACATTCTCGAACTGGCTTCCGTGACGCCAGCCCTGATTCCGCTTGGCTTGCCGCAAGCGCAAGAATCCTTTCGGAAACTTTTGGAGGCGGGCCGTGCCGCTGTCGAGTGGGCCCAGGCCTGCGTCACCATCGACCGGGAGATCATCTCGACTCTCGGTCTTGCGGGACTCATGGGTGGCATGACGAAGGCGCCATTCGACATCGTGGGCGACACTCTGCGCGGCACACGTGCGATCATGCTCGACAAGTTCCGCCAGCCCAAGGCTGTGCTCGCAGCCGTGGAGCGGTTCGTCCCGCTTGCGATTGACGCAGGCGTGGATTCGGCAAGGCACTCGCGAAGTCCGGTGGTGTTAATGCCCCTCCACAAAGGCGCGGACAGTTTCATGTCAAACAAGGACTTTCAAACTTTCTATTGGCCGACCTTGAAGGCGGTCATCCGGGGCCTGATCGAGAAAGGGTTGATCCCGTGCCTTTTTGTCGAGGGCTCCTACAATACGCGCCTCGACACGATCGCAGACCCGGAAATTCCCGCGGGTCGAACGATCTGGCTGTTCGATCAGACCGAACTGCGTGAAGTGAGAAAGCGCTTCACCGGGTGGGCCTGCTTCGGCGGTAACGTGCCTTCGTCACTCTTGATCGCCGGCACACCGGAAGAGGTGAAAGCGCACGTCCGACGATTGATCGATGACGTTGGGCAGGAAGGCGGCTATATCCTGTCGACGGGCGCAGCTGTTGACGACGCCGTCGCGGCAAACCTGCGTGCCATGATCGACACCTGCAAAGAATATGGCGTCTACCAATAGGGGAACAGAACGAGCCCGCGGATCATGACTGATCGCGGTCGCCAGACGATTGCGCCAAGGAAGCTCTCGGTTTTCCTGTCCGCCACAAGATTCGGTCGAAGCACAACCCTCGAGTATGCGATGGAGATCGTTGATGGGAGGTGAGATTCGAGGGATTCAGCTGGCTCGCGCTCACTTGGGTGTGAACTCGCCCGTGACGATCAGTTTTTCGCTGAGAAGGCGAGCCTGCTTGAATTGCTCGATTGTTTCCGCAGGTGTGTTTCCCGGCAGTTCGCGCAGGATGCGGGATATCTCTTCGTCGAAGAGCTGCGTGATCCGTTCTGGCGTGTGCGAAACGGGCTGGCCGGCATCATCGACAATTCGGAGTGCGTCGCGATGGCGCATCCGTTGCGCGATCATGAGCCGGTAGATGCGGTCCGTGGCAAGGTCTTCCATGTAACCATCCAGCAGACTCGCGCCGCGGCCTGCGAGCACGCCCTGTCGGTAACGAATGACCGTGCGAACCGCCGCCCGCGTCCCTGCGAGCGTCTGCTTGCCGACGCCCGCCGGAACAGGCCGCAGGTCCGGGTGACTCTCTGGATGGGACGGCCGGGCCCTCAACTGATTCGGGAAAGGAAACTGCTTCACGGCAATCTCGTTCTGGTCGGGGTGGCCTGTCCACGCACCGTCCATCAAGCAGGTGGCTTCGTTCTTCTTGTCTTTCTCAAGGACGGCCAGTGCCCGCGCGTTGAGTTCGGGATCTTCCCGGCTGGGATAGAGTGCGGTCATTCCTCCGATGGCAAGCATCCCGTGTTTGTGGCAAATTTCCGGAATGCGATTGCGCAGGTGCTGGAAGAAGGCCACGTCGTGCGGAATCGTGTTGCGATCCGGCAGAACCCAGCGTGGGTCATGGAGATTGAAGTGGATGAGGCTCGCCATGTAGTCCCATCGTCCAAGATTCAATCCCAGCATGTGCTCGCGGAGGTTGTAGGCGAACTCCTCCATTTGATAAGCGAGTGGATGCGACTCGACGAGAGCCATGCACTTAATGGCATCCTTCGGCCAACCTCTGGCTCGGCTGATTGCTTGGAAAAGGTCGCGCCACCAGAGCCCTTCTTCTGCAGATTCTGACTTCGGAATGTAGAACGTAAGCGGGTGCTTCATTTCGGCCGGATCGACCTGGAAGGCAATCAACGCCACGTCGAAAAGCGATGCGGGCAGAATCCCTCCGGCCATGACTCCTGCCTGATGAATGTGCAGCCCGCGAGGCCGCACGAAGATCGCAGATTTGCTGGGCTGGATAGTGACCGTGTGATTCCGCTTGTGATCAAAATAGCTCAGGTCGCCGCGCAGTGCCGCGAGGGCATTCGCGACGCCCTGCGTCACGTGCCACCATGTGTTAGCCACAGAATCCTCTAGGTCCAACATCACGCCCGGCGCCCCGGAATTTAGCATTTTGACGACGAGTTCGGCGTCGTCGGCAGGACCCGTCATCTGGTTGCGCTGGTCCCGGCACCAATCGGGCAGCTCGATCCGCCAGTTCTCCTGTGTTGCGAGCGAGGGAGGAAGATAGTCAGGAAGCCGGCCCTGGTGGGCCGCCGCGAGTGCGGTGGCACGTTTATGAACCAATTCGCGCTGGCAGGGCGTGAAGGCTTGGTCCAGTGGGTGGAGAAATTCGACAAATCCTTTCGGCAGGTCGCGCGCAGGTTCAAATCTCGCCGGAGTCGCGTTCATCGGCTGGATGGGATCCGGGAGATTCATGCTGCGCCCTCCGTCTTTGGTGTCGCAGGCACTCTCGATTTGCAACTGGCCTAGTCACAGTCTAGAGCGAGCACCTGAAGCCTCAGTGTTGAGTAACAAACGTCTATGATGCGTGCTGTGACCGATATCACCGAACAGGGTGAGACGGCTCACGTACTCCGCGGGAGGTGCCTACAGAGCTGCGGGGCGTCGATCTCGCGTCGTCAAGAAGAGGGGCAGGAAATGTTGACCGACCGAAGGCACATCCAAATCGAGGGGGGCGATTGCGACGCCGCGGGAACAGTCTTTTCCCGGCGTTACTTCGAGTATGGGGACGCCTGCACGAACGCTTTGTTCGCCAAAGCCGGACTCTTCAAGCCGGTGATGCTGAAAACCCACAAGATCATCGGTCTTCCGATTGTCGACTTGCGCGCGCGGTTCATTGTGCCTTCCGATTTCGGCGATGAAGTCGTTTATGAAACCTCCGTCACGGAGTGGGGACGCAGTAGCTTTCTAGTTCAACACAAAGTCTATCGGCCCGACGGCGCCCTCGGGCTCGAGATTTTTGAGAAACGTGTCTGGGTGAGGCGCGTGAGCGAAGATCCGGTGAAGTTTCAGAGCGAGCCGATTCCCGAGGAAGTGAAGAGGCGATTTGCGAACGCCGCACCCGCCACGGGGTCTCGACCCGCGCCGATCTCGCCAAGGCCCCGCAGCCAGAGGATGGCTCCCGAAAGGACCAAGTGGCTCCGTGCCAATGAATCCATACAAACGCTGCTCATCCTCTGCGCTAACCAAAAACATAGGACTCCGGTTCCTGAATGCCTCCTAGCTTCTCCAAGCGCTGGTAGGCGAGTAGAGCCGCCCCGAGGGCTGCGACCGTGTCCGGTTCCTCACTAACATTCACTTGACGGTTGATCGTCTGCTTCAAAGCCTCCACCATTCCGGTCTGACGGGCCACGCCGCCGACAAAAGTGACTTCATCTTCAAGCCCAACCCGAGACAGCAGGGCCCTGGATCTTGAGGCGAGCGAGTTGTGAATCCCGCGGATTATGTTTTCCACGCTCTGCCCTTCGCTGACGTGATTGATGATCTCCGATTCCGCCAGCACCGCGCACACGCTGCTGATGGTGGTCGGTTTCTCGGCACCCATTGAAAGCGAACCGAGTTGAGTAAGAGGGATTTCCAAATAGTGAGCCGCTCTTTCGAGGAATCCTCCCGAGCCAGCGGCGCACTTG
>Ga0187772_10001724_pt1 | contig 10539 bp, 9 predicted proteins | sample 0116_SJ02_MP15_2_FD_133137 | JGI IMG/M metagenome (GOLD analysis project Ga0187772, IMG submission 133137) | Tropical peat soil microbial communities from peatlands in Department of Meta, Colombia - 0116_SJ02_MP15_20_MG | ecosystem: Environmental > Terrestrial > Soil > Wetlands > Peat | place... | reverse complement strand
AAGGTCACCGAGGCCGGCGCCGATTGCGACAAGGCCACGGCTCTGGAAAATCCTCCCAACGCCGCGAACGATGCTCGCTGCTGGAAGAACATCGGCATCGTTCTCACCAACAAGGGAGATTTGAAAGATGCCGTCGCACCCTTACTGAAGGCCACCACAGCGGATCCCAAGGACGCGCAGGCGTGGTATTTGCTCGGCAGTGCCTACACCGGCTTGATCGACACGAAGCAGGAAGGCGACAAGATGACCTATATCATCCCGCCGGGCACGGCCGACGCTTACCAGAAATGCATCGACGCCGACCCGAACGGACCCAATGCCACCCAGTGCAAGACAATGCTCGACAGCTTGGCGGCGATGTCCGGTGGCGACGTCACTTCTTTGGGCACGAAGCCGAAGTCGACTAAGAAAAAGTAGGGATTCGGGTTCGTTATTCTCCGGAAGACGCTCGCCGCGCGCGGCGAGGCCGTGGTTTTCGTAAGCGCGCAGCACGGTTGCGCTCTGCGCGAATGCCCGACACGGCGAAGAGCCTTCACCTTTTTCGCTCAAACCTCGATTTGCTAGCCTAATATCGCCTCTCGACCAGCCGCCGCGACAATGCTATCCTCTGGCAGGTCATCCAGAGGTTCTCCCGTGGCAGAAGTAGCTTCAGGTCATCTCAGCACCCAGCGGCGGCGCAGCGAGCGCATTTCGAAGTCTTTGCCTGTCATCGTTCGCGGAATCGATCTTCTTGGCCAGCCGTTCGAGGAGCGCACGGCGACTCTTGCTCTGAACCTGCACGGCTGCCGTTACGCGTCCAAGCACCACCTGCCGAAGAATACGTGGGTCACACTCGAGGTTCCCGAGAGCTCTCAGCGCCGGCATGTCCGCGCGAGAGTCGCGTGGATTCAGCGGCCGCATTCGGTTCGGGAGTTTTTTCAGATTGCAGTCGAGCTCGAAAGCCCAGCAAACATTTGGAACATCGCTTCCCCTCCGCAAAACTGGGAAGCGCAAGAGACTGTGCCGTATCAGCCTGCCGAACACTTGAGGGAATTCGAGCCGCGCACGGAGGAAGCCGTGTTCGCTTCCGCGGCGACCGATCTATCAACGGAGAGATTTGTGGCCGACACAGCGAACCAGTTTCCAGATTCCGCACCCGAAGCTCAGCCGGCTATTGAACCCGTGCTGCCGTCAGAAAGTCCTTTGCTACATCAGTGGAGCGCCGAGCTGGAGCGCCAGGCCGCTGCGGCCGCCGAATCTGCCGCCGCGCGCGCCACCGACCAGATTCGGCGCAACATGGAAGAATTCGAACAGTTGCAGGCGAGCGCTCGCGAGCGATTGACGTCGCAGATTGCCGAGACGCAACAGGAAATACTCGCCACGCTCAAGTCTGAATTCGATCGTGGCTTCCAGCAGACGCGCGATGTCCTTCAGGATCTCGACCGCGGCGCGCAGGCCCTTCGCGCCGAAACCGAGGCGGCGCAGGAGGCAACCAGCCGCATGGCGCAGACACGCCTCCAGATCGAAGCCGCCGAAGCCTCGCGCGCCCACCTGCAACCCGTCGAAGCGCCCTCCGCGGCGGAGACGGACGCCGCGAATTGGCGGCAGCGGCTCGAATCGGAGATGGCGATCGCGCAGGCCCAGTGGAATGAGCTGCTGCAGTCGTCGCTTGATAGCAGCCTCGGCCGGCTCGTCGAGCAGCTTTCCGGGCGTTCTCAGGAATTGCTCCGCAGCGTCGAGCAGAAAATCTCCGAGCGTTTCGCCGAGCTCCGCCAGCCTCTCAGCCAAATGTATGTCGAGGCGCGCGAGACGCTCTCCTCCGTCCGTTCGTCGCTCGAAGAGGAGCTGGGCCGCGCGCGCTCGTCGCTCACGGATATCGAGCACTCCGCCACGCGTATGAAGGAATATTCGGCACAGCTCGAAGCCGCAAGCCACGATACGCTCAACGAATTGCATCGCCGCCTCGAAAACATCCTGCAAGCGCAGACCGACGAAATGCATCGCCGCGCCGAGCACGTCTTGTCCGCCGTGCCGCAGCGCCTGGCACCCTCGCTTGATTCTCTCAGCCAACAGGTTGTCGAGCGCACGATGGCGGAGATGGAATCCAAGCTTTCGCCGCGGCTCGAGCGCGCCTCTGAACTGCTCAACGGCCTCGCTTCGCGCGAAGCCGAATCCGATGCGAGCCTGCGCCTTCACCGCGAGCGTTTGCGTCAGGTCTCGGAAAACAATTTGCGCGAGGCCGCTGCCCAGACCGCGGCGACGCTCTCGAACCTCCGCGGCGACTTCGAAGCGGCACGAACCGAAGCTCTTGGGAACTGGAATCAAGAATTGGACGCGAGCGCCGCCCGCGCCTCGCACTCCGCCGCCGAAACCATTGCGCGCTCCTCGGAGTGGTTTCAGCAGGAGGCGCGCGCGCGATTGCAGGTGCTTGTCGAGCAGGGCCTGGTTTCCGCCGCCGGTGAATTCGAGGCCAAGACCGCCGAAGCATCCCGCCAATTCGAGTCTCGCCTCGAGGAACAGTCCTCCGGTCGCATCGCGCAGATTCACGAGCAGCTCAATGGCGTCGCCGGCGAAGTCACGGGGCAAGCGCGGACGCAGCTTGAGCTCGCGGCTGAAGCGGCTGCGGCGTCTTTCGGTCAAGTCTTGCGGAACATTTCTGAACGGGAAGTGGAAAACTTCACAGCTTCGAGCCGTGGCGCTCTTGCGGAGCGTGAACGCGAGCTGGGCCGCGCCGCCGAGCAGTTGCTTCAAAATCTCGAAGCGAGCGGCCAGATTTCGCTTGATCGCTTCCGCGCCGAAATGGCGTCGCACGTCGAATCGGCCGTTGCCGAAGGCCGCAACGCTCTCGCCACAGAATCGGTCTCAGCGCTCGATGCCTTCCGGGCCGAGCGCGACGCGCAACAGAAGGTTTGGACCGAAGACCTGCATCGCCTGAGCGAGGAAGCCTCTGCCAAGCACCAGGAGCGTCTGCAGACCGCGAGCGACTCCTGGATCGTATCGTCCGTGCGCCGCCTCAATGAGCACGGACAGGACGCAATCGAATCGCTGATGCGCTCGGCCGATCAGAGCCTCCGCGATTCTTGCGCAAAGCTCTTCGAGGGACTTTCGGAGATGCTGCGCGAGCATCCCGCGAGCTCGCCATCGCCCGTGGGCTTTGCTCCCGCGCCCGTGCACGAAATTGAAAGCGCCCCGGCGCCTCACAACGAGCTGGCGAACGGCGCCAACGCCTGAAGGACAATTCCTTGCGCGGCTCGCGCCCGCTACTTGCTTCCCACAATTTCTTTCACTGAATTCGCCACGTATGCGACCTGCTCCGCCGTCAGGTCCGGCCTCATCGGAAGGCTGAGCACGCGCTCGCACGCCCGCTCGGCGTTCGGGCATGTCCTCGGCGGACACCCGAGCGAGGAATACGCCGGCTGCAGGTACACGGGCTTCGGATAATGCACGACGGTTTCGATCCCTCGGGCCGCGAGCTGCGAGATCACCGCGTTGCGGTTGCTCACGTAGATGACGAACTGGTGATACACGCACTCATCCCGGGGATCATCCGCCGGCATTTCGACCCGCGCGCCCGCCAATAACCGCCGGTATTCTCGAGCAATCTCCTGCCGACGCGCTGTCCACGCATAGAGGTGCCGTAGCTTCACTCGCAGGATGGCACCTTGAAATCCGTGCATCCGGTAATTGAATCCGATGAACTCGTGCTCGTACCGCGCCGTTTGCCCGTGCGAGCGCGCCGCCCGCGCGTATTTCGCGATTTGGTCGTCGTCCGTCGTGAGCGCGCCTCCCTCTCCGTATGCAGCCAAATTTTTCGTCGGATAGAAGCTGAACGCCGCCGCAGCAGCGAGTCCGCCGAGGCGCTTCCCCCGGTAGCGCGCCCCATGCGCCTGGGCGGCATCCTCGAGAATGCGAATGTTGTGCCGGGCGGCGATCTCTCGAATCGGTTCCATGTCCGCCGGACGCCCGTAGAGGTGCACCGGCAAAATCGCCCGCGTGCGGGGCGTGACGGCGCGTTCGATCAGCTTCGGGTCGAGGTTCCCCGTTGCTGGATCGATGTCGACGAAAATCGGGTCCGCTCCGCAATAGCTGATCGCTTCCGCGGTTGCGAGAAATGTGTTCGGCGTCGTGATTACTTCATCGTCCGGCTGTACTCCCAGCGCCAGCAAACCCAGGTGCAGCGCCGCCGTCCCGGACGCGAGCGCTACGCAATGCTTCGTTCCGCAAAAGTCGGCGAATTCCCGCTCGAACGCGTCGACTTCCTCGCCGAGAATGAACGACGCGTTCTGGCACACGCGTTCCAGCGCCGGAAGGATCTCCCCTCGCAGCGACTCGAATTCCGCCTTCAAATCGAGAAAGGCAACTTTCATTGCTCGCGCATCTCGCCCTCGAAACTCTACTGTACGCACCGCCACCGGACAAGCCTCGAATCTGCCGTGCACGCCGTCGTCGGCATTGATCCGAAAGAGAATCCGGGTCAGTATCGATGAGGAACTGATAGGCAACTCTGGGATGAATCGCTCGGTTCGCCAGCTTATAGTCTATTTACTCAGAGCTTATGCCCAAGGACACCGCCAAATCGAACCGCCGTTTCGATCGCATTGCCACGCCCAAGGGTCTCTGGGTGGCTTGGCAGCACAACACGAACCAGAACGTCTCGCGCGTTCGCGACTTGAATGTCGGCGGCCTCTTCATCGCCACGCCGACTCCCACTCCGCAGGGCGTCACGCTCACGGTCCTGCTCTCTGTTCCCGAGGGTGAAATCCGTAGTCAGGCGCTCGTGCGCAACGTTACGCCCGGCGAAGGCATGGGTATCGAATTTAAGGACATGAGCGCTCAAGACTCCGATCGCCTCCAAAGGCTCATCGCCCGCCTCTTGCGCTCCGGCCCGAACGACTCCGCCTAGAACGTAATCGGCGGCCACTCCCATTGCCCCAACTGTCGGTCGCCACTGTTTACGCCGCCTCCCAAATTGCGCTATCGTGTCACCCCAGAAAAGGCCTCAGAAGGAGTACCCCATGAGCGACGATTTTGCCGTCGGCCAGAAGGTAGGAGACTACGAAATCCTCGGCGTTCTCGGCGCCGGAGGTATGGGCAAGGTTTACAGGGTCCGCAACGTCATCTCCGACCGCGTCGAGGCGATGAAAATCCTCCTCGGCAATCTCGCGGGCCAGAAAGAACTGGCGGACCGCTTCCTGCGTGAAATCAAGCTCCTCGCGAGCCTCGACCATCCCAACATCGCGAAACTCAATACGGCGCTGACCCTGAACAATCAATTGGTCATGCTGATGGAATACGTTGACGGCGTCACGCTCGCCTCTCGCCTCGAGAACGGTCCGATTCCGCCGGCCGATGCGGTCAATTATTCCGAACAGTTGCTTTCCGCTCTGAGCTACGCGCACAAGCTCAACGTCATTCACCGCGACGTGAAGCCCGGCAACATGATGCTGACGTCGCAGGGCGTCGTGAAGCTCATGGACTTCGGCATCGCCCGCCCGAATAACGAAGTCGGGATGACTCTCACGGGCACGACGCTCGGCTCGCTCAATTACATGTCGCCTGAGCAGGTCCGGGGTGAGCCCGTCGACGCTCGCTCCGATCTGTATTCCTTCGGAGTCTCGCTCTACGAAATGGTCACGGGACAGCTCCCGTTCCGCGGCAATAGCAACTACTCGGTGATGTCCGCGCACCTACAGGAAGTGCCTCAGCCACCCGTGACGCTGCGTCCCGATCTTCCCAGAGGCCTGAGCGAAGTGATCGTCATGGCGATGGCGAAAAATCCGAATGATCGCTTCCAATCGGCCGAAGCCTTTTCCAACGCGCTCAGGACGACCATGGGAGGCGCTGTCGCAGCGCGTCCGGCAACCGCGCCGACTGTGACCTCGCTGCCTCCTGCAGCCAAAGTACCCACGCAGCCGGCCCCAGTCGTCGCCGCTGCAGCCGCTCCTTCGAGCAGCCACCGCGGCCTTTATATGGCGCTCGGCGGCTTGCTGGTCGTCGCCATTCTTGCGTTCGGGGCGCTGTATGCCCCGCACTGGATCAAGGCTCGCGCGAGCTCGGGCTCTTCTTCGTCAGCTCAGCCGCAGCCCGCCGCTCCGGCGTCATCGACATCGACCGACGCGCCGGTAGATATCTCAGCCGCTCCCGACGATGCCGTGCCTGTCAACCCACCGGATACGTCCGCGGCACCTCCGCCGCCCGCAGCGGCGCCTGCCGCTCCGGCACAGGATGATGCCGCCGCGAAGGCAGCAGCGGAAGCCGCCCGGAAGGCTCAGGAAGAAGCCGAGCGCAAAGCCGCCGAGCTAAAGGAAGCTCAGCATGAAGCCGATCAGCTCGACGCTCGCGCCGCCGCCATTTCGCAGAGCCTCGACAATCTGCGCCGCCAGCAGGAAAAGATGGGTTTTGGCCTGCGCGGCGACATGGCCTCCGCCGAAGAACTGATGAAGACGAATCTCTCGCGTGCCCAGGCCGCACTCGACCGCCAGGACGGGGCCAAGGCCAAGGAGTATTTGGACCAGGCCGAAACGCAAGCCGAGAAACTCGAATCCTTCCTCGGCCGCTAGCCGCCTTGGCTTGCTTGCCCTAAGCGAACTCGTAGGGCTGCCGCGGTGTTTCGTACGGGCGCAACATGGGTAAGCCCGCTACGTCTTATTGGCTCGATACCGCCCATCAGGCAACCACGGGCCGTCGATTTGTTCGCGTCGTCAATGAGCGCGTTCTTAGTTGTGCGCTTTTCTCTGACGAATTTCCGGTGGAAGCGCGGGGCTTTAGCCCCGCCTTAATCGACCGGCGCGAAGCGCCGATCCTTTGCGCTGGTTCACCCGCAGCTTGTATTCGACTTCGGTCAGGTTCAAGCCAATTGTCTCTGTCCGCGCCGCTTAGATGTGTGTGAGCGTCCCGGTCACCTTCGTTCTCCGCAGCGCCCAAGCAAAAACCGCGAATGACAGCGGAATCAGAACAACCGCGAAAATCATCAGCGCCGCAAGCGACCGCCACAGCTCTCCCCATCCCGCTCCCGCCAATAGCGCCGCTCGCATTCCCTCCAGCGAATACGTGACGGGAATCAGCCGCGCCACCACGCGCAGCGGCCCCGGCAGCACGGCCACCGGATACATCATTCCTCCCACGAGCCCCGACACTCCCAGCACGAGCCACTTCGCCGGATTCCCCCGCTTGAAGAGAATCTGGTAACTTGCCGACAGCACCCCCAGCCCCGCAAACGCCAGAATCGACGCCGCTAAAATCACGATCGCGCCCGGCCAATTCGCCGACCTTGGCGCAAATCCGAAAAACAGCGCGCCCCAACCGAGATAGACGCACGTCCTCAGCGCCAGCGCGACGAACGGATACGCCGCCGATCCCGCCAAAATCACGGCGAGCGGCGTCTGCGTCACCAGCAGCGCTTCGAGCGTGCGGTTTTGCCGTGCCTCTACAATGCTTGAATCGAACGCGCCCAGCGCCACGTTCAAATAATCGAAAAACGCGAACCCCACCAGCGCAAACTCGAAATAATTGCTGCCCGCCGGCAGCGCGCGCTCCAGTTCCGGGCTTTCTACAAATCGCGACAGATAAAAGAACGTCGCCGCGCCGAAAAGCGCCTCGACTATTTCGAGGACGAGCGCTCCGCGATACCCGCGCGCAATCGCGAAGTCGCGCCAGAAAAACGCCGCGATCTTCCGCAGCGCGCTCATCACGGCGTTGCCTCGACGGCCGCCTGCGTGCGCGCCAGCCGCGCGATTGCCCCCTCCAGGGTCGCCGCTCCCGTCGACGCCCGCAGCCGCGCGGGCGAATCGCAAGCCACGAGCCTGCCATGGTCCAGCAGCAGTACGCGATCGGCGATCTCTTCGACTTCGCTCAGTGTGTGCGACGCAAACAACAGCGTCGTGCCCCGCCGCCGCACCAGATCGTCCTTCAGAAGCCGCCGGAAATCCGCTGCCGCGAGCGGATCGAGGCTTCGCGTCGGCTCGTCGAGCAGCAGCACCGCAGGCCCATGGAGCAGTGCCCGCGCGAGCCCCAGGCGGTGCGTCATTCCGGTCGATAGCGTACGCACCTGGCGGTCGAGTTCGCCGGAGATCCCCATGCACTCGGTGACTTCTGCGATCCGCCGCTGCGCCTCCGCTCCCTGCAGATTATTCATCGCCGCGAAAAATTCGAGATTTTGCTGGCCCGTCAGCCGCGTGTAGAAACCCTCGTCCCCTCCAGTGTGATAACCGAGCTGCCGGCGCGCTCCGCCTCCTTCGCGTTCCACGTCGAAGCCGCCGAGCGTCGCGCGGCCATGCGTCGGCACAATCAGCGTGGCGAGAATTCGCAACAGCGTCGATTTTCCCGCGCCATTGTGCCCTACGATCGCGACAGCCTCTCCGCTCCCGACCGCGAACGACACCCCTGCGAGCGCGCACTGCGTTGGTTTTGCGACGGGATGAAGCCACGCTCTCCAGCCGGACAGCGCGGGAGGGAAATACTTTTCGAGGTTTTCACCGACGATCGCGCTCGCGGCCATCCTAGCGGTTATAACCGAACTCCTCGCCGCGAATCCACCAGCGGCTCACTGGCAGCGCACGTTTCGTCCCGCTCGTTCTGCTTCTCAAAGCGCGGGTGGATATGAACTCTGCCCCGAACTCGGCTCCAGCAAAAAGATCGCGTAGCGATAGACAGCGAGCTTCGTCGTGTCGTCTACTTCATGCAACCCTAAGATTTCACCGAACGCCGCATGTAGCTCGTGCAACTTGGCATCGGGCAGCGCGCCCAGCAATTCTCCGAAGCGATTTTTCGCCTTGCCCATTTCGTCCGTCTCGATCGGCGCCTTTTGACTCGAATCCTTCGCAGGCGGAGTCTCAGCCGCCCTCTTCGCATCCGGGGCTCCCATGCTCGTCATGGATTTGGCGATCGTGCCGACCGGCAGTATTTTCGGCTCGTATCCGTGATAGAAGCCGTAGCGAAACTGCTCCTCGTAGAGTGCTGCGTACGCTCGCTTCTGCGCGTCCGGCGCGGGCTGCGCGTCGGCGAGCGCCTTCGCCGAGAAATTCTTCAACGCCGCCTCAAATCCGGTGAAATCCGCGCGCGCAGCCTTCGATGGACCCTTGCCGCTCTTTGCGAGCGACGCAGCCAGCGCATCCGTCCGCGCGTCGTAGCATTTCCCATACGCAGCCGTCGCGCGCGCAACGCCGGCCGCCTTCTCCGTATCGGCCGCTGGCATTTTCTGCCCGAAATAGGCGACCCACTCAGTCGACGTCATTTTCAGGATTTCCGCGCAAGTCATCCCGAGGCGGTCGGTCTCCGGCTTGGGCTTCGGAGTTGTCTGTGCGGACGCAATCCAGCAAACCGTGCTCAAAAGAAACGTGATTCGAATCGCGGCGCGCATCTCGAAAATCCTACTTGAGCTTGTCGCCCCACCGCAACTCATCCCGTGAAGCAGGCCAGAGAAAGACAAACTCCTATTGACCCGCACTGCGATCCGCGCGTCGGATGATCTCCGCCGTGGCGCGCGGCACGATGTTCGTCGCCTGCGAAGCGACGATCAGCCATTGCCCGCCGCGCTTTACTTCCACCCGCGTCAGGATCACCCGCCGCGGCGCCATCGGACTGCCGTCGGGATTGCGGTCGCCGTGCGAATTCACGTACACGTGTACGATTGCGATTCCTGGCGTGAGAAATTTCACGTTCGTCTCTTCGGTCTGCCAAATACTGCCCTTCGTTTTGCCCGAGTGCAGCTCCTCGAGGCTCTTCTCGAACGCGTCGCGCCCCTTGAACCATTCTCCCGCCAGATTGATCGCGTCCGAGTCCGGCGCGTACGTGGCCGCCATCGCCGCCACGTCGTGGCGGTTCCACGCCGCCTCCCACCGCGCCTCCACGTCCCGAATCGCCTTTTCGTCCGCCGCCGTCCCTCCCTGCGCCTGCGCAACGGTCGGTGCCAAAGAAATGATCAGTGCCAACAGCCACGGTCTCCTTCGCATCAACGTCCCTCCACACAAACTGAGTCTCAATTCTTCGCGTTCCCGACCGGAAGCCACAAGAGAAACACCGTCCCTTCCTTCATCTCCGGCGCGCCCCGTGGCAATACCATCAGCCCGCGCCCAAAGCAGCTTTTCAGTCGAAAAATTGTCACGCTGCTCCAGATCGCGCCACTGATCTGAATTTCTGCGCCCTCTCCCGAATGGGCTCGCAGCAGCGCGCCGAGCCGCGCTTGGTCGTCTTTGCGTTCTTGATGAAAAATGACGACGGTCGCCGCCGGGTTCGCGTTCGCGTGCGCCTCAATCACCTGGCACGCGATCGCATCGGCATTGGATTGTTCGGGCTGGCGAGCAACGCTCTGCGGCCCGATGCAAAGCACTGCGATGACACACAAGGTTGCGAGCCGGAGTCTGCTTCGCATGATCTCCTCCGTGTGAAGTGTGAAATTGTCGCGATTCTCTATGCAGAGACGAAACCAGTCAAGACACGTTGCGAATCCCAATCGCTGCGGTCGCCGCTAGTCGCGCCCGCATCTGCGCGTATGGGTGCCCAGCATCGCTCGCTCGAGCAGAAGATCGATTACGCGATTGAGCCTTCGCTCGCGCGCCGCTT
>Ga0187772_10001722_pt1 | contig 10540 bp, 10 predicted proteins | sample 0116_SJ02_MP15_2_FD_133137 | JGI IMG/M metagenome (GOLD analysis project Ga0187772, IMG submission 133137) | Tropical peat soil microbial communities from peatlands in Department of Meta, Colombia - 0116_SJ02_MP15_20_MG | ecosystem: Environmental > Terrestrial > Soil > Wetlands > Peat | place... | reverse complement strand
CGCGGGAGCGCGCACGTCCCGGGCCGCCACCCGACCGAACGCCTGCCCGACCGGGACCTGCTCGACCCGGGCGACCGGCACCGTCGCCGCGAGCAGCCGGCGACGGGCCTCGAGCGGGGGCGTCAGCCTCCCGAAGAGATGGGCCTTCACCGAACGGCCCTCATCTGGCGCCCCGGCCCTCGATCACGGTGAGGGCTTCGCGGTTCCCCGACGCAAGACAGTCGTGAAGGGATACCCCGTCCAGCCAGGCCGCATAGAACCCCCCCCGGAAGGCGTCTCCCGCCCCCACGAGCGTCCGACGCCGTCGTGGGGGCCGACTGTCCACGTGCGCCGTGCCACCTCGATAGAACGCGGTCGCGCCTCGGTCACCTTCCGTCCGCACGACGACCGGCACATGCTCGAGGAGGCCCTGCTCGGTCCGGGCCTGCAGGAGCTCCACGACGTGCCGGACCTCCGCGCGATTGCCGAAGAGGATGTCGGCCCACGGGAGGATTGCGCGGAGGGCGGGCCCGTTCCAGCGGTAGAACAGCTCCTGGGCGGGGTCGACGGAGACGCGCTGGTGGGCGGCGTGCGCCGCGCGGGCCAGGCGCGCGTAGTACCGCGGTGGCCCGGTACTCAGGTGGAGCCAGCGGTAGCGGAACGCCCACGGACCCGGGAGGTCGGCACCGGCGTCCGAGGCCATCGGTCCCTGCTGGATCACGGTGCGGGTCGTCCCGTCCGCCTCCTCCAGGATCGTGCAGCGCGGCGTCGGGGTGCCGGGCACGTGAGCGAGCCCTCGCAGGTCGATCCGGCGGGCCCGCAGCACCTGGCGGAACTCCGCCGGGAACCCGTCCCCGATGCGGCTGAGCAGCCCGACCCGCAGCCCCTTGCGGGCCGCGGCAAGCGCGAGGTTCGTCGCCGTCCCGCCGAAGACCGTGCGCTCGGCGAGGACCGGGGCCGTGCGGTCGGCCCCGGGGGCTGCCGCCACCTGGAGGAAGTGGTCGACGACGACGTGGCCGGCGACGAGCAGGTCGCGCGATGCCCGGCTCCCCACCACGATCTCGCCCCCCGACCGGTCAGGGGGCTGGAGGGATAGCGGTTCGGACGGGCGTGGGCACCCGCCTTAAACCGGTCGGCTTCACGGTCGGGAGAATCGCCGGGAATGCTTGTCGAAGGAGCGATCCTGGACGCGGACGGCCCGCGCGCCGCCTACGTGCGCTTCCGGGAGGGGAAGGTCGTAGAGGTGGGGGCCCGCGGCACCGCCTCGACGCGGGGGCGGGACCGGGTCGTCCATGGCATCGTCATCCCTCCACCGGTGAACGGGCACACGCACCTCGGCGACGCGGTCTCCGTGCGCGAGCCCCCCGCGGGCCCGGTGGGCGAGCTGGTGGCACCCCCGCACGGCTACAAGTTCCAGCTCCTCGCCTCCGCGGCCCCGTCGGCGAAGGTCGCGGCGCTTCGCGTCGCCCTCGCGCAGATGGCGCGCGAGGGCGTGGCCGCGACAATCGACTTTCGCGAGGAGGGGCTGGCGGGGGTCGAGATGCTTCGCGCTGCCCTGCGGGGCAGCCGGGTCCGAGGGTTCATCTTCGGCCGCCCGCTCCGGCGGCCGGTCCAGCCGGGGGAGCTCCGGCGCCTGCTGCAGGAGGCGGACGGGGTCGGGTTGTCCGGTGCCCGCGAGGAGGACGAGACTACCCGCCGGGCCGTGGCGCGGGCCTGCCGGCTCGCCCGCCGCCGGTACGCGCTCCACGCCAGCGAGTCGGCCCGGGAACCTCCCGAGAGCTATCTGGACCCCACCCCGGACCTCCTGGTGCATCTCGCGAAGGCGACCTCGGACGACCTCGCCGCCGTCCGGGACGAGGGGGTGACGGTCGCGGTCTGTCCTCGGTCGAACGCCCTGTTCGGCCGTCAGCCGGACCTGCAGGAGATGGAACGGCTGGGGATCCGGGTCCTGCTCGGCACGGACAACGCGATGTTCCACCGCCCCTCCATCTGGTCGGAGCTGCAGTTCGCCTACACCTCGAGCCGGCTGCTGGACCAGCCGGCGTCCGCGGCGTTCCTCTCCCGCGCCGCGCTGATCGAGCCCTGGCTCTGGCTGGGGGAGCCGCAGGCGGCGCGCATCACGCCGGAGAGCCCGGTGCTACCCCTCGTGCTCCGGCTCCCGCCGGACGACCCGGCCTACCAGGTCGCTACGAGAACGACCGAACAGTTTATCGTGCGGCCGGGACCCCGAGCGCATCGCGTCCGCGGATGAAGATCGACGAGCTCTACGCGCTCCTCCGGCGTCGAGGGGTCCTCTGGCCGACCGCAGAGCTCTACGGGGGCGCCCAGGGGCTCTACGACTACGGTCCCTTGGGAGCGGCGCTCAAGCAACGGCTCGAGCGGGCCTGGACGACCTGGTTCGTCGGCCGCTCGCCGGACTACTACCTCATCGAGCCTTCCGAGATCGTGCCCGAAGCGGTCGTCCGTGCTTCCGGCCACCTAGAGAACTTCACCGACCCGGAGATCACGTGCGAGAACTGCCACTCCGCCTTCCGTGCGGACACGGTCCTGGAGAAGGTCCGACCGGATGGTGTGGACGGGCTCTCGTCCGCCCAGATCGAGGAGGTCGTTCGCGCCAACGCCGTGCGCTGCCCGAAGTGCGGCTCGCCGGCGCTGAGCGTCCCCTCGGCGTTCAACCTGATGTTCGACCTGCCGTTCGGCGTCGGCCGCCAGGAGCGTGCCTACCTCCTGCCCGAGACGGCCCAGTCGAGCTACCTCGCGTTCCCCCGCATGTGGGAGGTCGGTCGGAAGGCGCTGCCGCTGGGCATCGCGGTGATCGGTCGTGCCTACCGCAACGAGATCGCCCCTCGCCAGGTGCTGTTCCGGATGCGGGCGTTCACCCAGGCCGAGCTGCAGATCTTCTTCGACCCCAAGGAGCCGCCCGGCCGGCTGGGATCGCGCGCGAGCGAGAAGGTCCCCGTCCTGCGGGCAGAGCGCCGGGAGCGGGGGGAGGGCGCGACCGAGTTCGTTCCGGCACAGGCGCTGGTCGACTCGGGGCTACCGGAGTTCTACGTCGCGCATCTGGTCCACATGCTCCGCTTCCTGCGGGACGTGCTGGGGTACCCCGCCGAGCGGCTGCGCTTCCTGGAGAAGTCGGAGAAGGAGCGGGCGTTCTACAACCGGCTCCAGTTCGACGCCGAGGTCCACCTCGAGAGCCTCGGGGGCTACAAGGAGGTGGGAGCCGTCCACTACCGGGGGGACTACGACCTCCGCAGGCACGGGGAGGGTTCCGGCAAGGACCTCTCGGTCAGCCGCGGGGGAGAGGAGCGGGTCGTCCCGCACGTCCTCGAGCTCACGTTCGGCGTCGACCGCAACCTCTGGGCCCTGGCGGACGTCCACCTCGGCCGGGACGGGGACCGGACGATCTGGCGCCTGCCCCCGTACCTGGCCCCGGTCGCCGTGGGGGTCTTCCCGCTGATCGCGAAGGAGCAGCGGCCGTTCGCCCAGCACCTCACCGAGGAGCTCCTCGCGGCCGGCCTCGAGGCGGAGTACGACGAGGCGAGCTCCATCGGGAAGCGCTACGCGCGGATGGACGAGGCCGGCACCCCGTTCTGCGTGACGGTCGACGGCGCGACGGTCGCCGACGGTTCCGAGCACGGGACGGTCACGCTGCGCGCCCGCGATTCCAAGGCTCAGGAGCGGATCCCCGCGAGCGCGCTGGCCGCCCGGATCGCCCCCGCGCTCCGCCCCCCCCGCCCCGGCGGGGCCTGACGGCTGCGCCGGCGGCGAGAACCCTATATCTCGAGACACCCGTAGCACCGGGTCGATGGCGGAGGGTGCTCCCCCGTCGCCCCCAGGGGCTGGCGCGATCACCGCCCAGCTGCGCCGCTCGAGGTTCCTCGGCCAGCAGTACGCCGACGCGACCAAGCTAAGGGAGATCGCGGCACGCCACGAGCAGACCGCCGCCCGCTACCAGCAGCGGGTCTCGCGGATCAACACCAAGATAGAGCGGCTCCGCCACCAGGCGACGCTCCTCCGCGAGAAAGGCCAGAAGGTCCTCTCCCAGGTCCCCGAGCTCGAGCAGGAGATCAAGCAGCTCCAGCGGGACATCGACGCGGCGACCTCGCGGCGCGCGAGCGGCCCGCTCACCAGCGACATCACCGCGATGCACTACCGCGTCCGCAAGCTCCAGCAGCACGTGGTCGACCTCCAGCAACGGGCGCGGACGCTCGACCTGCGGGCGGCCCAGCGGACCCAGAGGACGGCCGAGCTCAAGGTCAAGGCCGACCGGTACCTCGAGACCGCCCACCTCGCGACGCAGGAGGCGGCCCAGTTCCGGCAGCGGGCCGACCGCCTGCAGGCGCTGGTCGAGCAGGACGTGGCGGCCTCGGGCGGGACGGGGGGAGCGGCGCCCGCGGCCACCCCGGCCCCTTCTTCTCCTCCCGAGGCCCCTCCGTCTGGCTCTCCATGAAGCTGATCGTCACCGTCGGGATGCCCGGCTCGGGCAAGGACGAGCTCGTGAACGTCGCCCGCTCCGTCGGGCTCGCGACGCTGAAGATGGGCGACCTCGTCCGCGCGGAGGCCTCCCGCCGGGGGATCGCGCCGAACGGGTCGGCGCTCTCCAGGCTCGCCGCGGAGGAGCGCGAGAAGCACGGCATGGCGATCTGGGCGCAGCGGGCCCTCCCGAAGCTGACGGAGACGAAGATGCTGGTCGACGGCTGCCGGTCCGAGGCGGAGATCACCTGCTTCCGCCACCAGTTCGGCGATCTGTTCGTGCTGGGGATCTTCTCCTCGCCCGAGACCCGCTACGAGCGGCTGCGGCGCCGGGCCCGGGCGGACGACGGGAAGAACCTGCAGGAGTTCTTCGACCGCGACCAGCGGGAGCTCAAGTTCGGGATCGGCAGCGCGTTCATCCTCGCCGACGGGATGCTCGTCAACGAGGGGGACCTCAACTCGTTCCGCGCCGCCGCCCGCGAGTCGATCCAGCGGGCCCTCGCGAAGGATGACGACTAGCGCCTCGCGCTAGCTCGTCCCGGCCGTTCCCAAGCGCGCGCGCACCGAGTCGAACCGCTCGCGGTCGACGACGACCGCGACCCGGCTCCGGCCTCCCCCGAGACGGAGGGCTTCCCGGGCCAGGTGGTCGTCGCGGGCCGCCGCAAGCCTCCGTGATCCCCGCCCCCCTGCCACCGACCGGTCCCAGGCGAGCGCGTAGGCGTCCGCGGAGGTCGGGGTCGGGGGGGTGCGACCGAGCTGATGCTCATGGACGGTCCGGCGGACCAGCTCGACGTAGCCGATGTGCTCGGTGAACAGGCTCGCGGCCTCCTCCTCGGTCGGGTCCAGCGCGGCGACCGGGATCCCCCGGGCCCGTCCGTAGCCGAGCGCCTCCAGGAACGCGGGGTTCGGCACCCGCACCTCGCCGAACCGGCAGAGCCCGCGCACCTCGCTCAGCTCCGTGGGCGCGAGCGGAACGACCGGTTCGGCGGGGGCCTCGATGAAGTACTCGACGAGGCCCCGCAGCTCCTCGGACGCGACCCCGGCCCCGACCGCCTCCGGACGGAACGCCTCGAGCGCGGGCGTGACCTCGCGGGCGTCGGAGGCGAGCCCGCGAACCGGGGCCAGGAGCAAAAACGTCGGCGAGCGGCCGACGGTGGCCGAGATCACGGCCCCTCGCGCTCGGCGAGCTCCTCCAGCAGCCCCTCGGGGTCCCGGTGACGCTTGAGCTCCGCCACGTTGAGGATCGGCAGGCCGGCGATCGTCTCCCGGTGCACCTGCTCGCGGACGACGAACATCGCGTGGCCCTCGGCCACGCGCGCGATCCCGTGCAGGATCTCGGCCCGCCGGGCCGCGGTCCGCAGGCTCCCCACCCCCGTGAGCAGGATCTCCTGGGCCCGGGCCAGGGCGTCGAACGGCGCCCGGACGGTGACCGTCACCTCAAGGCCGAGCCCGTCCAGCTGGCGGAAGACCCCGTCCCGCAGGGCGTCCCCGGTGAGCGCCGGGGCCCGGTCCGGCTCCCGCTCGCCCTGCGCCTCGGAAGGGACAGGGCCCGGCCGGCGCGGGGCGTCGAAGACGAACAGCGGGCGGACGATCGGCTCGTCGAAGTGGGCCTCGATGCGCTCGACGACGGTCGCCTCCGCGCCTTGACCCTCCTCGTAGAGCTGGATGGCGCGCCGGGACACGCCGGCGATCGAGGCGAGGGCGCCCAGCGAGAGCCCTCGGGCGAGACGCAGCTGGCGGAGACGCGCCCCGTCGACGCGGGCAAAGATCCCTCCCGGGCTCGCGTACAGGAACGGTGGCAGCCCCTTCTCCAGATACTCGCGCAGGGTCGACTCGTGGACGATCGGGACGCCGTACCGGGTGTAGACGACCCCCTCCTCGAGGGGGGCCACCCCGGAGCGCTGGCCGAGGACCAGCGTGATGGCGGGGAACAGGCGTCCGAGCTCCTGGAGCCGCGCCGCCTCGTCGGCGTCGAGGGCGTCGACGTTCTTGAACGCCTTGACCAGCAGGAGCAGGGCGTCCCGGCGGGCGACCAGGTCGAAGCTCGAGGGTCGGGCACCCGTCGTCGCGACGACGTAGAACCCGGCGCGCTGGAGCATCTCCCGAATCCGCTCGATCCAGCGGTCCCGGGGTCGGCTCATCCTTGGCTCCTTACGGAATCCAGATTCGCTACTATATAAATAGAGATGGTAACTTCCGGCGGAGCGGTCCGGGTCAAGCTCTCCGGGCCGAACGCTCAAGCGGGCCGACCCGCTCCGGAGGCCTGTGCCGACGGTCGTCCGCCCGGTCGCGGGGGAGCCGGCCCTGCTCGTTCGCGGGCAGGGTGCGGCCGGCTCCGCGGTCGTGGTCGCGGACCTGCACCTCGGGCTGTCCGCCAGCCCCGAGGCGCCCCTCGGCCCGCCCGGGGGGTCGGCGCCGGAGCTGGCGGCCCGTGCGGTCCGGCTCTGCCGCGAGGGTCGTGCCCGCCGGCTCATCATCGCCGGCGACGTGAAGCACCCGATCCTCGGGGTCCCCCCCTGGCTGCGGCCGGTCGTCTTCGACTTCTTCGCGAGCCTGCTCGGGGAGGGGATCGTTCCGGAGGTCGTGCTCGGCAACCACGACGTCGGCCTTGTCCGTCACCTCCCGCGCGAGGTCGTGGTGCACCCGTCCACCGGTCTCGCCGACCCGGACCTCGGGGTGTTCCACGGCCACCGCTGGCCCAGCCGCCGGGTCCTGGACCGCAGGACCGTGGTCGCGGGCCACCTGCATCCGGGCTACCGGTTCGCCCCGACCGCCGAGCTACCGGTGGACAAGCGGAGGTGCTGGGTCCGGGTCCGGTTCGACCCGGCGCATCCCCTCCCCCAGCCCGGCCGACGGGCGGCGAAGGCGCGAGAGCTGATCGTGTTGCCCGCGTTCCATCCGCTCGCCGGCACCGAGGCGCTGAACCGGAACCGACCCGAGCGGGGACGGTCGTTCCTCTACCACCGGTTCCTGGCGCGGGGGGAGGCCCGGGCCTATCTGATGGACGGAACGGACCTCGGGCCGCTGCCTACGGGGGCGGGGGCCGCCCCAGCCGGACGAGCCGGCTGAGCTCATCGGGGTCGGTAACGGGCGGGGCGCAGGCCCGCTCGAAGCAGACGATCGCTCGGGGCGCGGTGCCGGGCGTCGGCCCCACCCCGGCGGGGAGGCCGAACGGGGCGGGGGGATGCCCGCGGAAGATGGCAGCGTTCGGGTTCCAGGCACGCCATGCGGCGGTCAGCAAGGCCTCGGCGGCCGGGCCCTCGCCTTCGACGACGACCTGCACCGGGGGGCTCTCGAGAAGGCCGGCGGCGAGCGCCGCCCCGGAGGCGAACAGCCCGGCCCCGGCGACGCGGGCAGCCATCGGTCCCAGCAGACCGCGCGCTTTCTCACGCCAGTGGTCGTCGTGGGTGAGGGCGCTCAGCCGGAGAAAAGCGAGGGCGGTGGCGGAGTTCGCGCTCAGGTGCGGGCTGTCCTCCAAGGGGTAAGAGGGCGCGCCGGCGGCTCCGACGGCGGGCCCGTCGTAGAGCCCGGGGGCGAGGTCGCGAAGCAGGCCGTCCTCGCCACGGAACTCGCGGTCGACGAGCTCGAGCAAGCGCACCGCCGTCTCGAGGTACTTCGGCTCCGTCGCGACCGCAGCAAGCTCGAGCAGGCCCCGGGCGAAGCTGACCTGGTCGTCCAGAAGCCCGAAGCCGTGGCCGCCGTCCTCGTCGAGACGGTGGGCGACGCCCCGGGCCGCGTCGTAGCCGTGCCGGAGCCAGCGATCCGCCGCCCGGCGCGCGTCCTCGAGCCAGGAGGGTCCTCCGATCACGGCGGAGGCCACCGCGTAGCCGTGCAGGAACCTGCCGTTGATCGCGGCGTAGAGCGCGCGGTCGACCGGTGGGGTGGGCCTCCGGGCCCGGGCCGCGAGCAGCCGTCCGCACGCGGTCTCGAGGACGGCGGCGGACGGGCCATCGAGCGACAGACCGTCCGCGGCATCCGAGGAGGGGAGGAGACGGAACAGGACGTTCCGGTCGGGGTCGTGGGGCATTCGACCCTCGGTCCCGACACCGAAGACCCTCGAGACGAACCGGGCCACGTCGGCCCCGAGGACCTCCTTCAACTCCGCGCGGCTCCAGGTGAAGTAGCCGCCGTCGTCCCCCGGAGCGTTATCGGCGTCCTGGCTCGACCCCCACCCTCCGGCCGGGTCCCCGAGGACGGAGCGGCTCCAGCCGATGATCCCGCGGACGACCTCCGCGAAGCGCTCCTCGCCGAACCGGCGGTACCCGTCGACGTACGCCACGAGCAGCTCGGCGTTGTCCGTCCCCATCTTCTCGAAGTGCGGGACGTGCCAGCCGGCATCGACCGAGTAGCGGTGGAACCCGCCGCCGAGCTGGTCGTACATCCCTCCGTCGGCCATCGAGCGCAACGTCTCCCGTGCCTCCGTGCCGCTCTCGGCCCGCCCGGCCCGCTGCTCGTCCCAGAGGAGGAGCTCGACCGCGCTCGGGTGGGGGAACTTCGGGGCGCCCCCGAACCCCCCGTGCGCCGGGTCGAAGCTCGCCGAGAGCTCTCGGAGCACACCGTCCACGAACGGCCCCAGTTCGGCCGGGCCCCGCCCCGCGCGAGAACCCCGGGCCAAAGCGTCCCGGACGACCGACGCGCTGTCGCGGACCTTCTCCGGCTCCTCGGCCCACACCCGGGCGAGCTCCCGAAGGACCCGACGGAATCCCGGGCGGCCGTGGCCGTCGGACGGCGGATAGTAGGTCCCGCCGAAGAACGCCTCTCCGTCGGGGGTGAGGAAGGCCGTGAGGGGCCAGCCTCCCTCGCCTGAGAGAGCGCTCACCTGCCGCTGGTACCGTCGGTCGACCTCCGGGTGCTCGTCCCGGTCGACCTTGACCGCGACAAAGTGCTCGCCGAGGAGCCGCGCGACCTCAGGGTCCGCGTAGGTCCCATCGTCCATGACGTGGCACCAGTGGCACCAGGAGGCACCGATGTCCAACAGCACCGGTCGACCCGTCCGGCGCGCCAGCTCGAACGGCTCGCTCCCCCAACGGTGCCAGTCGATCGGCTGCTCCGCGGCCGAGCGGAGGTAGAGGGAGCTCGCCCCGGCGAGCCGGTTGGCCCGCACGGCTTCCCGGTCGCCGACGGACGTCATCGTCCTTCCCGGTCGGGGACCGAAGATACGGTTTCCGACCCGGCCCCGCGGCCCCGGCACCGACGGTTAGCCAGTGGACACGACGCCACCGCCCGCGCGGGCGTTATAAGCGGCCCGTCGGTGGCGCCCCCCGGAAATCCACCGATGGAGATGCAACCGGGCCAGATGGCCTACGACCGGGCGATCACCGTCTTCTCGCCCGACGGCCGCCTGTTCCAGGTCGAGTACGCCCGCGAGGCGGTCCGCCGCGGCGCGACGACCGCGGGAGTGGTCTACGCCAACGGGGTCGTGCTCATCGCCGACCGGCGCATCCCCAATCCGAAGCTCGCGGAGGCGTCCAGCCTCGAGAAGATCCACCAGATCGACGAGAACATCGGCTGCGCGACCGCCGGGCTGGTCGCGGACGCCCGCGTGCTGGTGGACTACGCCCGCCTCGCGGCCCAGATCAACCGCGTCACCTACGCCGAGCCGATGAGCGTGGAGATGCTCGTCCGGCGCATCTGCGACTACAAGCAGCAGTACACCCAGTTCGGGGGCGTCCGGCCGTTCGGGACGGCGCTGCTCGTCGGCGGCTACGACGACAGCGGCGTCCACCTGTTCGAGACCGAACCGAGCGGGTCGCTCACGAGCTTCCGCGCGGCGAGCACCGGCGGCAACAAGGGGCCGGTGATGGAGCTGTTCGAGCAGAAGTACCGGCCCAACCTCGACCGCGACGCGGCGATCCTCCTCGCCCTGGAGGGACTGCGCGCCGGCCTCGAGGAGAACGGCACGCTCGCCCAGGTCGAGGTCTGCACCCTCCAGGTCGGCGACGGGATGACCCGGCTCGGCCCGGAGGAGATCCAGCGCTACGTCGGCCGCCTCCCCTCGCAGGCCGGTGCCTCCAGCCGGCCCGGCCGCGGGTAGCCGCGGGCGCCAGGGGGCCTTCCGATGGTGAAGGTCGAGGACGCCGTGATCGCG
>Ga0187772_10001720_pt1 | contig 10544 bp, 8 predicted proteins | sample 0116_SJ02_MP15_2_FD_133137 | JGI IMG/M metagenome (GOLD analysis project Ga0187772, IMG submission 133137) | Tropical peat soil microbial communities from peatlands in Department of Meta, Colombia - 0116_SJ02_MP15_20_MG | ecosystem: Environmental > Terrestrial > Soil > Wetlands > Peat | place... | reverse complement strand
GCTGGTCGAGCGTGCCGTGCAGGCCGAGATCGCACGCGGCGCGCTGCGTGCCGATCTCGATCCAAAGCTGCTGGTGTTGTCGGTGGTGAGTCTGGCGGTCTTCCCATTCCTGGGCTTTGCACTGACCAGCCGCGTGTTCGGCGTGCGCAATGACGAGGAGTTCGTGACACGCTTCCTCAGGCACACGCAGGCGTTGCTCGCACACGGCACGGTGCCGTAGAGTCGCACGGCCTTCCAGAAATCCTTACGAAATCTCGCCTGCGATGGTCAAACCCGCTCCCTGGGTCGTGCACAAGTTCGGGGGGTCGAGCGTCGCTGACGCCGACTGCTTCCGCAAGGTGGCGGCCATACTCGAAGCCGCGCCGCCGGGACGGCTGGGCGTGGTGCTGTCCGCCTGCCGCGGCGTGACGGATGCGCTGCTGCGGCTGGTGGCGCTCGCCGAGCGCGGCGACCAGCGGGTCACCAGCGAGATCGCGCAGCTGCGCGCCCGGCATCTGGCTATTGCCGAGGAGCTGCTGAGCGCTGGCGCCGCGCGCCAGTACCGCACCCAGTTCGACAGCGACTGCCGCGACCTGCAGGAGATCCTGCGATCGCTGCAGCTGCCGCGCCCCTCACCGCGCAGCGTGAGCGATCTGGTCGCCGGCTACGGGGAGGTGTGGTCGACGCGGCTGTTCCGGCCCTTCTTCGAGGAGCGGGCACGACGCGAAGGGCCGGTGGCCTGGCTCGATGCGCGCCGCGTCGTGGTGGTGGAATGGGGACCGCTCGGGCCGGGCGTGCAGTGGCCCGAATCGCGAGCCAACATCGAGGCGCAGGTGCCGGCGGAGTTCAGCGGCACGCTGATCATCACGGGCTTCATCGCGGTCGACCGGCACGGCGTGCCGACGACGCTCGGCCGCAACGGCAGTGATTTTTCCGCGTCCATCTTCGGGGCGCTGCTCGATGCCAGCGAGATCCAGATCTGGACCGACGTGGACGGCGTCCTGTCCGCCGATCCGCGGCGCGTGCCCGACGCCAAAGTGATCGACTCACTCTCCTACAGCGAGGCCATGGAGCTCGCCTACTTCGGCGCCAAGGTCATTCACCCCCAGACTATCGCGCCCGCGGTCAAGAACCGCATTCCCATCTGGATCCGCAACACTTTCGCACCCGAGAAAATCGGCACGCTGATCTGTGCCGAGCCGGCCTCGACGCTGCCGGTGAAGGGCATTACCAGCATCGAGCGCGTGGCGCTGGTCAACCTGGAAGGCACCGGCATGATCGGCGTGCCGGGCACGGCGCACCGCCTGTTCGGCGCCCTGCGCGAGGAGGGCATCTCCGTCATCCTCATCTCCCAGGGCAGCTCCGAGCACTCGATCTGCTGCGCCATCCCACAGGAGCAGGCGGAGCGGGCGGCGGCGGTGGTGCGGCGCGCCTTCGAGCGCGAGCTCGAGGAAGGACAGATCCAGAGCGTCGAGATCGACCCCGACCAGGCGATCCTCGCGGTGGTGGGCGATGGCATGCAGGGGACACCGGGCATCGCCGCCAAGGTGTTCACCGCGCTCGGTGCCTCCGGAGTCAACGTCCGGGCGATCGCCCAGGGAGCCTCGGAGCGCAACATCAGCATTGTGGTCGAGGGACGCAGTGCCATACGCGGCCTGCGCGCCGTGCACGCCGGGCTGTACCTGTCCCCGCACACGCTCTCGATCGGCGTGATCGGTCCGGGCACTGTCGGGCGGGTGCTGCTCGATCAGCTCGCTTCGCAGAGCGAGCGGCTGCACTCCCAGTTCCGCCTCGACATGCAGGTGCGCGGCATCATGGGTTCCGAGCGCATGCTGCTGGCGGACACGAGCCTGGCGGTGAGCGACTGGCAGGCGCGCTACCGGGCGAGCCAGCGCACCGCGGACCTCGCGCGCCTGGTCGAGCACGTGCGCCTCGACTACCTGCCGCACACGGTGCTGGTCGACTGCACGGCGAGCGCCGCCGTCGCCAGCCGCTACGCCGACTGGCTCGCTGCCGGCATACACGTCGTGACCCCCAACAAGAAGGCCAACAGCGGCGAGCTCGCCTACTACCAGCGGCTGCAGAGCGCCCGCCGCGCCGGCGCCTCGCACTACCTGTACGAGGCGACCGTCGGCGCAGGGCTGCCGATCGTGCAGACTCTGCGCGATCTCATCCAGACCGGCGACGAAATCACCGGCATCGAGGGCATCTTCTCCGGGACGCTCGCTTTCCTGTTCAATGTCTACGACGGCCGCCGCGGGTTCTCGCAGATCGTGCACGAGGCGCGCCAGCGCGGCTTCACCGAGCCTGATCCGCGCGACGATCTTTCGGGTCAGGACGTCGCGCGCAAGCTCATCATTCTCGCGCGCGAGATGGGCCTGCCGCTGGAGCTGAAGGACGTCCGGGTGGAGAGCCTGGTGCCTGCGGAGCTGACCGGCGGCAGCAGCGAGGACTTCATGGTGCAGCTGCCGCGCCACGACGCGGCCATCGCCGCGCGCCTCAAAGCCGCGCATGCGCGCGGCAAGGTGCTGCGCTACACCGGGAAGCTCACGGCGGCGGGCGAGGCGACCGTGGGGCTGCAGGAGCTCGATGCACATCACGCCTTCGCCAACATCGCGCTCACCGACAACATCGTGCGGTTCGCCACTCGCCGCTACTGCCACAACCCGCTGATCGTGCAGGGTCCCGGCGCGGGGCCCGAGGTCACCGCCGGCGGCGTGTTCGCCGACCTGCTGCGCCTGGCGGCGTATCTGGGGGCGCGGCTGTGAGCGCTGCGCCGCGTGAGCGGGCGACCGCGTTTGCGCCGGCGTCCGTCGGCAACGTGGCCATCGGCTTCGACATTCTGGGCTTTGCGATCGATGCGCTCGGGGACCGCGTGACGGTCGTGCGCCGCGCGGCAGCGGGGGTGGAGATCGGCAGCGTTCGCGGGGTCGCCGGCGAGCTGCCCCGCGCCGCGCCCGACAACACCGCCGGGCGCGCGCTGCTCGCCCTGCAGGAGGCGGTACGCCCGGACTTCGGCCTGCGCGTGGAGATCGACAAGGGGATTCCGCTCGGCGCGGGTCTCGGGGGCTCGGCGGCCTCCGCCGTCGCGGCGGTGGTGGCGGCCAACGCCCTGCTGCCGCAGCCCCTGAGCCGGCTCGAGCTGCTGCGGTTCGCCATGGCCGGGGAGGCGGTGGCGAGCGGTGCACGGCACGCCGACAACATCGCCCCGTCGCTGTTCGGCGGGCTGGTCCTCACCGTCGGCATCGACCACCCGCGCGTGAAGCAGATCCCGGTGCCCAAGGGCATCCGCGCCGTGGTCGTGCGACCGCACATGTTCCTCGCGACCGCCAAGGCGCGTGCCATCCTCAAGCTCAGCGTCGAGATGTCGGACTTCGTCTGGCAGACGGCCAACCTCGCCGGCTTCATCTCCGGCTGCTACACCGACGATCTGGACATGATCCGCGCCTCCTTCGAGGACGTCGTGATTGAGCCGCAGCGCGCGGCTCTCATTCCCGGCTTCCACGCGGTGCGCCGCGGCGCCATGGAGGCGGGCGCACTGGGCTGCTCGATCTCGGGCGCCGGGCCGTCGATGTTCGCCTGGACGCTCGAGTCGGCCGCGCCGGCGGTGCTGGCGGCCATGCGGCGCGAATTCGCACGCCACTCGCTTGCGACCGATGAGTGGCTGGTCGACGTGCGCTCGGCGGGAGCGCGGGTGATCGAGTGAGCGGGCGATGAGCGGTGGATTCCTGTTCACCAGCTCGCGCGGGCAGGCGCCGGCCAGCGGCTTCAGCGCCGCGGTACTGCGCGGACTGGCTCCGGACGGGGGGCTCTACGTGCCGGTCAGCTGGCCGCATCTTCCGCCGGAGGACCTCGCGGGCCTCACCGGGCTGCCGGCGATCGCGGCGCGGCTCCTCGCGCCGTTCCTGGCAGGCGACCAGCTCGCCGCCGAGCTGCCGTCGATCGCACGCGAGGCGCTGAATTTTCCGGCGCCGCTCGTGCCGCTCGAGGCCGACGGGCGGCTGTCGGTGCTCGAGCTGTTCCACGGTCCGACGGCGGCATTCAAGGATTTCGGCGCACGCTTCCTCGCGGCCTGCTTCGCGCGCCTGCGCGCTGGCGCTGCGCAACCCCTCACCATCCTGGTAGCGACATCCGGCGATACCGGCGGCGCGGTCGCGGCGGCGTTCCACCGGCGGCCGGGCGTCGAGGTCGCGGTACTGTTTCCCAAGGGCCTGGTCTCGCCGACGCAGGAGCGCCAGCTCACCTGCTGGGGCGAGAACGTCCGCTCGCTGCGCGTGCGCGGCACGTTCGACGACTGCCAGCGCCTGGTGAAGGCGGCGTTCGTCGATCCGGAGCTCACGGCCCACAGCGCCCTGTCCTCCGCCAACAGCATCAACCTCGGACGGCTGCTGCCGCAGACCGTCTACTACGCGGCGGCAAGCCTCGAGATCTGGCGACGCCATCGCCAGCCCGCCTGCTTCATCGTGCCGAGCGGCAATCTCGGCAATGCGCTCGCCTGCCTGTGGGCGCGTCGGCTGGGGCTGCCGATCGGCGAGGTCATCCTCGCGCACAACGCCAACCGCACGGTGCCGGAGTTCCTCTCGAGCGGGGTGTGGCAGCCGCGGCCGAGCATCGCCACGCTGGCCTCGGCCATGGATGTCGGGGACCCGAGCAACATGGAGCGCCTGCGCGCGCTGTACCCGCAGCTGCCGGAGCTGCGCGCTGCGGTCAGCGCCTGCAGCGTGACGGACGATGAAATCCGCGTCCGCATCCGCGCCGGCTACCAGCAGTACGGCCAGATCTGGTGCCCCCACACCGCGACCGCGGCGGAGGCCTGGACACGGCTGCCACCCGAGCGCCAAGGCGCGAGCCGCTGGGTGCTGGTGTCGACGGCGCATGCGGCGAAGTTCCGGGAGATCGTCGCACCGCTCATCGGGCGCGACGTGCCGGTGCCGGATACGCTGGCGCGCCTGTGGGCGCGGCCGGTCGAGTGTGAGGAGATCGACGCCACGCTCGCGGCGCTGCGCGGGGTGCTGCTGGAGGGGAGCACGACGTGGACGAGTTGAGCAAGCTGCCGCCGACGGCGTGGCTGCTGATCGCGGCCGCGGCGGCGCTGGGCTTCGCCGCGGCCTGGGCGTGGCGCTGGTACCGGCAGTACCGGGCGCGCCGGTTACTGCGCGCCGCGGTCACGGCGGGTGCGGCGGACCATCTGGTCGATACGCTGGTGCCGGACGGCATGGGCGGCGCCTTCCACGTCGACTTCCTGCTGCTCACGCTGCGCGGTGTGGTGGTCATCGACCTGCGCGACGTCAAGGGCAACATCTTCGGCGGCGACCAGATGGCGGAATGGACGGTGATGGATGGCTCGCGGCGTTTCACCTTCACCAATCCGCAAAGCGCGCTCTACGATCGGATTGCGGCGGTGAAAGCGGTGGCGGGCGACGTGCCGGTCGAAGGCCGCATCGTGTTCACGCGCCGCGGCAAGTTCCCCAAGGGACTGCCCAAGTGGACGCTCATGATCGATGCGCTGCGGACGGAGTTCCCGGCCGCCGACTTCGAGTCGCCCGCCGAGAGCGCACGGCGCTTCCGCGACGGCTGGCAGCGCCTCAAGGAAGCGGTGAAGCCGAGCTACATGGTGGACATGCGCTGAGCCTTACGCCCCCAGCGTCCGCGCGTGATCGGCGAGCACCAGCGACACGCACGCGGTGAGCTTCTTCGCATAATCGAGGTGCAGGAACTCGTTCGGCCCATGCGCGTTGGAGTGCGGTCCGAGCACGCCGGTGATGAAGAACTGCGTGCGGGGGAAGCGCTCCCCCAGCATCCCCATGAAGGGTATGGTCCCGCCGCATCCCATGTGCACGGCGTCGCGTCCGTAGATCGTCCGCGAGGCGCGCCCGATCGACTCCTCCAGCCAGGGCGCGAAGGCGGGCGCGTTCCAGCCGCCGGTGGCGGAGCCGGTTTCGAAGCTCACCCGCGCCCCGTAGGGCGGCTCGCGCTCGAGGGCCTCGCGCACCGCCTGCTGCGCGCGCGCGGCATCGCAGGTCGGCGGCAGACGCAGCGACAGCTTCACCGCGAGCTGCGGCAGCAGCACGTTGCCGGCCGAGCCGAGCGGCGGCAAACCCTCGGCGCCGGTGACGGCGAGCGTGCCGCGCCAGGTGCTGTTGATGATGAGCTCGGTGGGATCGTTGGACACGGCCTGCACACCCTGCACCCACGGGAGCTTCCCGGCTACCGCCTCCCCGAGCACCTGCGCGGCGACGTTCGCCTGTACGCGCCGGTCGCCCGGCATGTTGACATGCAGCTCATCGAGCAGCAGGTCGCCGCTCACCGGGTTTTCGATGCGCGCGAGCAATTGCTCGAGAATGCGAAACGGGGTCGGCGCAATGCCGGTGGCCATCCCCGAGTGCACGCCCTCGTTCAGCACCCGCACCCGCAGCGTGCCGACCAGGTTGCCGCGCAGCGAGGTCGTGCCCCACAGCTGCTCGTAATTACCGCACTCGGCATCGAGGCAGACCACCAGCGAGGGCTCGCCGAGCGTCGCGCCGAGCGCGGCGAGATGCGCCGGCAGGTCGTCGCTGCCGCTCTCCTCGCAGGCTTCGATCAGCACCACGCAGCGCGGCAGCCGCACCTGCTGCTGCTTGAGCGCCGCGATGGCAGTGAGCGAGCTGAAGACGGCGTAACCGTCATCCGCCGCGCCCCGCCCATAGAGCCGGCCGTCGCGGATCACCGGCTCCCACGGACCCAGTCCCGGCAGCCAGCCGGTGAACTCCGGCTGCTTGTCCAGGTGTCCGTAGAGGAGCGCCGTGCCGGGCAGCTCGCCCGGCACCTCCACCAGCAGCAGCGGCGTGCGCCCGGCGAGCCGGCGCACCTCGACGCGCGCGCCGGGCAGCGGCTGGGTGCGGCACCAGTCGGCCATCAGCGTGACGGCCGCCTCCATGTAGCCATGGGCCTCCCACTGCGGGTCAAACAGCGGCGACTTGTTGGGAATGCGCACGTACGCGACCAGGCGCTCGATGATCGAGTCGTCCCAGGTGCGGTCGATAGATCGGCTCAGCCGTGCCAGGTCCATAGTCTCACTCATGGCGGTAACTGAAAGAGGGCGCGCGCCGCCGCCGTGCTCGTGCCCGCCAGCGACGCCAGCGATTCACCGCGGGCCCGCGCCACCACGGCCGCGACATGCGGAAGATACGCCGGTTCGTTGCGGCGCGAGGCAGGTTTGGGTTTCAGGTCGCGCGGCAGCAGATACGGCCCGTCGGTCTCGAGCAGCAGCCGCTCGGCCGGGATCTGCGGCATCAGGGCCGCCAGGTGCGCGCCGCGGCGCTCATCGCAGATCCATCCGGTGACACCAATCGCGAGCCCCAGCTCGAGGCAGCCGGCGAGTTCCCCGGCGCCGCCGGTGAAGCAATGCGCCACGCCACGCCATCGCGGGGCATGCTCGCGCAGCACGGCGGTGAATTCTGCCTGCGCCTCGCGCTGGTGGAGAAACACGGGTTTGCCGACGCGCAGCGCGAGCTCGAGCTGGTGGTGGAAGGCTTGCTGCTGCGCGGCGCGAGGCGCGAAGTTGCGGAAGTAATCGAGTCCGCATTCGCCCACGGCCACTACCTCGGGCCGACGCGCCAGCTCTTCCAGTTCCGTGAGGCTCGCAGCGCTGAGCTCGCCGGCGTGGTGCGGGTGCACACCGGCGGTGGCGAACAGTGTGCCCGGATGCGTGCGCGCGAGCGCGATGGCCCGCGCCGTGCTCGCGAGCGTCGAACCGGTGACCATCATCTGTATGACGCCGGCGTGACGCGCGCGCGCGATCACGGCGTCACGGTCGGCGTCGTAGCTGTCGTGCGCGAGGTTGATGCCGATGTCGATGAGCGCCGGGGCGGCGGAGGCGGCGGACGGTGCGGCTGTGCTATGGTCAGGCATGCGCATAGCCATTTTACTCAACGGCACGAGGCTCCGCGGCGCGCTGTTGGGGAGCTGGCTCGCAGCGGCCGGCGCACTCGCCCAGAGCGACGACCACTGGCGTGACATCGAAAGCCGCATCCAGTACGGCTATTACACCGAAGATGCCCCCGCGTTGCGCCATCTCGCCGAGCTCGTGGCCGCGGGCGACGAGCACGACAGGCTGCGCGGCTACTACGGGGGACTGCGCGCCTGGCGGCTGGCAGCGCTCGCGGCACGCAGCCCCGCAGCCGTCCCGGGCACGACCGCGACCGCGCTGGCGCAGCAGTGCGTCCGCGAAGTCAACGGCGCACTCGCGCTGCAGGCCGACTTTGCCGACGCGCTGGCGCTGCGGTTCGCGTGCCTGGCCGTGCCGTTCGGAACCGGCGCCGGTTACGCGTCGATCGGCGCTCAGGGGGCACGCAAGGACCTCGGCCGGGCGCTGCAGCTCGCTGCGCACAATCCGCGCGTCCTGCTGGTCGATGCGATGGCTGAATACGAGCTGGCCGCGACCAAGCGCGGCAACCGCGAGCGCGCGCTGGCGAAGGTGCGCCAGGCGGTGACCGCTTTCGAAGCCGAGCGCAGCGGCACCGAGCAGCTCCCGGGCTGGGGCGCGGCGGAAGCGTGGCAGCTGTTGGGACGGGAACTGCTCGACCACGCCGACACGGTCGGCGCACGCGACGCGCTCGAGCATGCGCTGTTGATCGCACCGGAGTTCACGCAGGCGCGCCGGCTGATGGCGAAGATCATCTCCGGCTGACCGCGATACGCGTACACAGGTCGCGCGGCCCGCTGGCACTGTACCGCGGCCGCTGGCGCCTCAGGGTTCCTGCAGGGTTGCTGCGCACCGGAGGCAATGCGCGGCAGCTGATGTTATCGTTGCGCGCCGTCGCGGTGAATGGACCTGATGACCTCGGAAACGGACAAGAAAGCGCTGTTGGGACAGCTGCGCATCGACCGCGGCGAGCCGCCGGCGAGCGGCGGCGCCGGACGGCGGCGGATCTGGCTCATCGGCGCAGGTCTCGCGCTCGCCATACTGGTTGCTGCCGGCGCCTGGTTCGTGCTGTCCGCCCGCGCTGCGCTGCCCGTGCACACCGCGCGGGCGCAGCCGACGGCCGCGAGCGGCGCGGACAGCGCCTCGGTGCTCGATGCCACCGGCTATGTCACCGCGCGCCGCCAGGCGACCGTATCGGCGCAGATTACCGGGACGGTGGCCGAGGTGCTGATCGAGGAGGGCGATCACGTCAAGGAGGGGCAGGTGCTCGGCCGACTCGCCGACACGGCGCAACGGGCGGCGCTCGCCCAGGCGCAGGCACAACTGCACTCGGCGCAGGCGCTGCTGGTCGAGGATCAGGCGCAACTGGCGCAGAGCGAGCGCGACGTGCGCCGCGACGAGGACCTGGTTGCGCGCAATCTGGTGTCGCAGCAGGCGGTGGAGCAGGCGCGCACCCAGGTCGAGACCCAGAAGGCGCAGGTCGAGGCGCAGCGCAAGCAGATCGACCTCGCCGCGGCCAACGTGCGCTCCGCCCAGGTGCAGCTCGATTACTGCACCGTGCGCGCGCCGTTCAACGGCGTGGTGATCGCCAAGGCGGCCCAGGTCGGGGAGATCATCTCGCCGCTGTCGGCCGGCGGCGGCTTCACCCGCACCGGCATCGGCACGCTGGTCGACATGGACTCACTCGAGATCGAGGTGGACGTCAACGAAGCGTACATCAACCGCGTGCAGCCCGGGCAGCCGGCCGAGTCGGTACTGAACGCCTATCCCGACTGGCGCATTCCCTCGCACGTCATCGCGATCATCCCGACCGCGGATCGCTCCAAGGCGACCGTGAAGGTACGCATCGGCCTCGAGGTCAAGGACGATCGCATCGTGCCCGACATGGGCGCGCGGGTGTCGTTCCTCGAGGAAGAAAAGGCCGCCGAGCAACGGCCGCGCCCGAGCGCGGTCCGGATACCGAGCGCCGCGGTGCGCCGCGACGGCGAGCAGGACGTCGTGTTCGTCGTGAGGGATCACAGGGCGCAGCGGCGCGCGGTGACGCTCGGCGGCGCGAGCGGAGATGCCCGCCTGGTGCTCGCCGGGGTCAGCGCCGGTGAGGCCGTGGTGATCGATGCGCCGGCCGGTCTCAGGGACGGCGCCGCGGTGAGCGAAGGTAAGCCGTGAGCGCAGCCCGTCCATCAGGAGGTGACGTCGTGTCCGAGCCCATGGTCCAGGTGCGCAGCGTCACCAAGGTCTACGAGCGCGGCAAGCAGAAGATCGAGGTGCTGCACGGACTCACGTTCGAGATACCCCGGGGCGACTTCGTGGCGCTGATGGGCCCGTCCGGCTCCGGCAAGACCACGCTCCTCAATCTCATCGGCGGACTCGATCAGCCGACTGCGGGCGAGATCGTGGTCGGCGGCCGGCGCATCGATCAGCTGCGGAGCGGTGAGCTCGCCCACTGGCGCGCCCACAACATCGGCTTCGTATTCCAGTTCTACAACCTGATGCCGGTGCTGAGCGCGGAACACAACGTCGAACTGCCATTGTTGCTGACCAAGCTGTCGGCGGCGCAGCGGCGCAAGAATGTCGCCGTGGCGCTCGAGGTGGTGGGTCTGGCCGATCGTGCCAAGCACAAGCCGAAGGAGCTGTCGGGCGGTCAGGAGCAACGCGTGGCCAT
>Ga0187772_10001719_pt1 | contig 10546 bp, 9 predicted proteins | sample 0116_SJ02_MP15_2_FD_133137 | JGI IMG/M metagenome (GOLD analysis project Ga0187772, IMG submission 133137) | Tropical peat soil microbial communities from peatlands in Department of Meta, Colombia - 0116_SJ02_MP15_20_MG | ecosystem: Environmental > Terrestrial > Soil > Wetlands > Peat | place... | reverse complement strand
CGTGGTGGTACTGTTGCCGCCACACGCGGCCGCGAGAAACCCGGCGAACAGCAGCGTGCCGGTCCGCTTGACGAAGGTCGGTTCCATTGGAATTTGATCTCCAGCAATTGTTTGCGACGACAATTGCTAACTGCCTGGTTGGACGCATGGAAATGGCCGGGGCCCCTTTCGTCAACATGCCGTCATCAATTGGTTGGAATCGTCCTGAATTCTCGGAGGTTGAGAGGTGCGCAAAGCTCGCGCCGGGAGCGCGCTGCCGCGCGCCTCTGGATCTGGCCAGGAACCATCCGAAATCGATGGCACTTTTAGTGAGCGCCGCGGACGACCTCCCACACGCCTCCTCCCGCCCCCGCGGGAAGCGAAAGGCTTGCGAGTCTGCGCGCAATGGTGAGAGGTATGGGTCTTTCGCGACCCGCAGGGCTGGACCATGCAACCTGCCGTGATGTGAAGTGAAAATCCGATGGATCGCCCATAGGGACTAAGTGCGATCGCCTTCCGGCCGCCTCCACCGACCGTGAGCGGTGCCCGGCGGCCGAGAAGCGCCGGGATCGGGCGATGGGGCCCGCCCGCCGCCCATCTCACCCAACGTCAATTCCCCGCGGCCGGGGTGCCTCCGTCACCTTCCGTGAAACGAGCGCCCGGCCGCGCCCAGCTCGGAGAGCAGCGGCGCCGGCGCGAACCGCGCGCCGTGCCGATCGGCCAGCGCCCTCACCCGGGCGAGGAGCGGGCCGGTCCCCAAGGCGTCGGCGTAGCGGAACGGCCCGCCGCGGAAGGGCGGGAAGCCCAGCCCGAAGACGGCCCCCACGTCCCCGTCGCGCGGGCTGCGCACGATCCCCTCGGAGAGGCAGCGGATGGCCTCGTTCACCATGGCCAGCGCCACCCGCTCCTGGATCTCCTCCGGCGCGAAGGCCTTGCGGGAGCGGCCGCCGGGGAGGAGGTCGTAGACGGTCACGTCGACCCGCTTGCGCCGCCCGTCGTAGGTGTAGAAGCCCTTCCCGTTCTTGCGGCCCAGCCGCCCCGCCGCCACCACCTGGTGGAGCGAGGCGGCCGGCGCCATCCGCTCGCCGAAGCCCTGGTGGAGAACCTTGGCCACCTTCTCGGCCACGTCCAGCCCCACCTCGTCGAGCAAGGTCACCGGCCCCACCGGGAAGCCGAAGTCGCAAAGGGCCCCGTCCACCTCCTCCACCCTGGCCCCCTCCACCAGCAGCCGGGCGGCCTCGTTCAGGTAGGGGACCAGGATGCGGCTGGTGTAGAAGCCCGGGCCGTCGCGGACCACGATCACCGTCTTCCGCTGCCGCTTGCCCACCGCCACCGCGGTGGCGGCCACCTCCGGCGCGGTGCGGTCGGTGACGATCACCTCGAGGAGCGGCATCTTCGGCACCGGGGAGAAGTAGTGCATGCCCAGCACCGTCTCGGGGTGGGCCGAGGCCTCGGCGATCCGGGCGATGGGGATGGAGGAGGTGTTGGAGGCGAAGATGCCGCGCGCGTTCACCGCCTCGAAGCCGCGGAGGAGCTCCCGCTTCAGCTCCAGGTCCTCGAAGACCGCCTCGATCACCAGGTCCACGCGCTCCAGGCCCGACCAGCCGGTGGTGGCGGTGACGAGCCGCATGGTGGCGTCGCGCTCCAGGCGGTCGATGGAGCGGCGCCGCACCCGCTCGTCCTGCGCCGCGCGCACGCTCTGGAGCGCCCGGGCCGCCGCGGCATCGTCCCTCTCGCGGATCCGGACCGGCAGGCCCGCCTGGACGGTGACCCCGGCGATGCCGGCGCCCATGAGCCCGCCCCCCAGAACCCCCACCCGCACGACCTCCCGCGCCCGCACCCCGGGATCGTCCACCCCGGTGTCCTTCTTGAGCGCGGTCTGGGCGAAGAAGATCTCCATCAGCCGCCGGGCCACGTCGGAGACGGCCAGCTGGCCGAAGGCGCGCGCCTCGAAGGCCAGCCCCTCCGCCATCCCGCGGCGCAGGCCCAGCTCCACCGCGTCCACCGCCCGCTCCGGCGCCGGGTAGTGCCCGCGGGTCTTCCTCCGCACCGCCTGGCGGGCCCTCCAGAACACCAGCCGCCGCCCCAGCGGGTTCCCCTCCAGCGCCGAAAGCGCCAGGGCGCTCCCCGCGCCCGGCCGGCGCCGCGGGCGCCGCCGCCCCCGGGAGAGCTCGCGGACGCGCTCCTTCGCCAGCGGGAGGAGCAGCGCCGGCGGCACCACCTCGTCCACCAGCCCCAGGGCGAGCGCCCGGCGGGCCTTCACCGTCCGCGCCGAGCAGATCATGTCCAAGGCCGCCCGGATCCCCACCAGCCGCGGCAGCCGCTGGGTTCCGCCCGCGCCGGGGATGACCCCGAGCTGGGTCTCGGGCAGGCCGAGCTGGGTGCGGGGGTCGTCGGAGGCGATCCGCCAGGAGCAGGCCATCGACCACTCCAGGCCGCCGCCCAGGCAGGCGCCGTGGATGGCGGCGAGCAGCGGCTTGGGGAAGCGCTCCAGCGCGTCGAATCGGGCCTGGGCCTCGCGGGAGAGCGCCTCGGCGTCGGCCGCGGCGCGGGCCGCCTGGAAGAGGTCGATGCGCGCCCCGGCGATGAAGCTGTCCTTCTTGCCGCTGGCCAGGACCACCCCCAGGACCTCCGCATCGGCCTCGAGGCGGGAGAGCAGGGCCGCGAACTCCTCGGCCACCTCGGTCCCGAGGACGTTCAGGGTCTCGCCGGGCACGTCCAGCAGGACGGTGGCCACCCCCTCCGCCACCTCGACGCGGAAATTGGTCTGCCTTCCCTCGGTCGCTTTGGCCACGGCCGGCGCCGCATTCATGGCTCCTCCTCCCGGGATGGGTGCCAACCTTTCACTCCCGCTCCAGCACCAGCGCCGCGCCCAGCCCGCCGGCGGCGCAGACGGTGAGGAGCGCGTGCTGCTTCTTCCGACGCGAGAGCTCCCGCAGGGCCTGGAGGATCATCCGCGCCCCGGTGGCGGCGAAGGGGTGGCCCAGGGCGATGGAGCCGCCGTTGACGTTGAGCCGCTCCGGGTCCACCTCGCCCAGGGGCTGCTTGCGGGAGAGCTCCCGCTCGGCGAAGGCCCGCGAGGCGAAGGCCTGCAGGTTGGAGAGGACCTGGGCGGCGAAGGCCTCGTGCATGTCCACCAGGTCCATGTCCCCGAGGGCGAGCCGGGCGCGATCCAGCGCCACCGGTGCGGCGTAGGCCGGGCCCTGGAGGAGCTGATCGCGCGGGTCGAGCGCGGCGTAGGCGTAGCTGCGGATGAAGCCGAGGGGAGTGAGCCCGAGCGCCCGCACCTTGTCCTCGCTGGCGAGGAGAAGCGCCGCCGCCCCGTCGGTGAGGGGCGAGGAGTTGCCGGCGGTGATGGTGCCGTGGCGCCGGTCGAACACCGGCCTGAGCGCCGCCAGCGCCTCGAGGGTGGTGTCCTTGCGGACCAGGTTGTCCCGGTCGGCCACCCGCTGGTAGCGCGGCGGCACCGGCACGTGCATCACCTCTTCGGCCAGCGCCCCGGACTCCCAGGCGGCCGCGGCCCGCTGGTGGCTCACCAGGGCGAAGGCGTCCTGGGCGGCCCGGGGGATGCCGTTCAGCTGGGCCATCCGCTCGGCGCTCTCCCCCATGGTGAGGCCGGTGGTCGGCTCCTTGAGCGCCGGGGGGACCGGCGCCAGGTCGCGCGGGCGGAGCCGGGCGATGATCCCGGCCCGCTGCCAGAGGCTCTTGGCGCGCGAGGCCTCCAAAAGCGCCTGCGCCAGCCGGCGCGAGGCGAAGATGGGGGCATCGGACATCGACTCGGCCCCGCCGGCGATGGCGCACTCGGCGTGGCCCAGCCGGATCTGGTCGGCGGCGTCGGTGGCCGCCTGGATGGAGGTGGCGCAGGCGCGCGAGACGGTGTGCGCCTCTACGCTGCGGGGCAGCTGGGTGCGCAGCACCATCTCCCGGCCGATCAGGGTCACGGTGCTGGAGGGGACCACCTGCCCGAACACCAGCGCCTCGACCTCCCCGGGGGGAATGGGGCCGCGGGCCACCAGCTCATTCACCACAAGTGAACCTAGCTCCACCGCGGTGAGGTCGCGGAAGTCCGTGCCGGCCTTCACGAAGGGGGTGCGCAGGCCGCCGACCACGGCGACCCGCCGTCCGCTGTTTGGCGTTCCGTTCTGGCCCATGCCCAGGCTCCGTTGACTTGGGAATCGGCGGCTGCAGGCCCTGGAATAAGTTGCCCGCCGCGAAGCGTCAACGGCCGAACCTCCGGTTCCCCGCCCGGGGCTAGCGGCCCCGCCCCGCCGCCCGTCCCCGGGCCCGGGGAGGCCCCCCAGGGCGAAAACCATCCCTTGCCTGCGTGGTTGCCTTCGGAGACGATCCTGGCATGAGGCGCTCCCGCCAGCTCAAGCCGCTCTCCAGCGAGCACCACCATGCCCTGCTGGTCGCCTTCCAGCTCCGGCAGGCCTTGGCGGGCCGGGCGGAGAGCGCCGGCGCCCCCCGGGACATTCCCGGCCTGGTGGCGCTGGTGCGCCGCTTCGACGAGCAGGTGCTCAAGACCCACGTCCGGACCGAGGAGGACGTCCTGGGAGCCTACCTCGCGCCCGAGGACATCCGCCGCCTCCGCGCCGAGCACGCGGAGCTTTCCCGGCTGGTGATCGGGACCCGGGGGCCGGGGCCGGCCGAGCAGCGCTCCGCCCTGTCGGCCTTCGCCGACCTGCTCGAGCGCCACGTCCGCTGGGAGGAGCGCGAGCTCTTCCCCTACGCCGAGGGACACGTCGACGACGCCACCCTGGCGGTCATCGGGGGCGAGCTGGAGCGGCGGCTGGTCCTGGCCCGCACCGAGATGCGCACCGCGCGCGCCACCCCCCGGCCCGGTTGACGGCCCCCCCGCCTCCCGCTCTCCCCGCCGGCGCAAGTTCCGCTATCCTTCCCGAGGAGGCCACCGCCGCGCCAAGGCCGGTGACGGGAGGATGCTCGGCAAGGGCAAGGGGCCGCCCGCGGCCGTCGAGCTGGGACCGGACGAGTACCTGGCCGGCTGGGACCCGTCCGCCTCGCGCCTGTTCCTCTCGGCGCTCTCCGGGGCGGCGCTGGGCGCGCGCCTGGCCATCCGCATCACCATCGAGGGCACCGGGATCGGCGCCACCGTGGCCGGCCCGGTCATCGCCGTGCGCCACGTGGCCGGGGCGGGGCTGCCGCCCGGCGGCTACCTGGCGCTCCCGGGGCGGGCCGCCGGCGCGGCCACCTACCTGGCCCGGGTGGCCCGCGGGATGCCGGTGGACTTCAACGAGCGGGACCCGCGCTTCGCCGTGTCCTGGGGGGTGACCTTGGCCGGAACCCTGGCGGGCGAGCTTAGCCAGCTCTCCGCCCTCACCGAGAACGTCTCCTCCGAGGGCTGCGCGCTCAGCTGGCGCGGGATCCCGGTCGAGGCCGGGAGCCGGGTGACCCTGCGCCGGCGCCGGCTCCTCGCCCCGGCCCTCTCGGCCCAGGTCTGCTGGTCGGCCATCGAGGGCGGGATCGCCAGCGCCGGCCTGCACCTCGAGGCGGGCGGGCGGGCCGGGCACACCTGGCGCGCGGCCTTGGCCCGGGAGGTGCGCCTGGGCGCCCAGCCGGTCTGAGCTAGTCCATCTCCGAGGGCGCCCCGCCGCTGCGGGCCAGGTCCTCGCCCCTGACCCGCGCCGGGTCCATCCCCTTGGCCCGCTTGGTCATGGTCTCGAAGAGCTCGTCGAACGGCGGCGCTCCGCCCTTCATGAAGCGGAGCGGGTTCACCCGCGCCACCACGAAATTCTTGAGGTAGGGGGAGTCGAAGCCCTTGTCCTTGAGCCGGGCCACCGCCTCGGCCACCGCGTCGTCGAAGAGGAGCACCACCCGCGCCCGCCGCTGCCGCTCCTCCGCCGCCCGGGAGAGCTTCTCCGCGAGGTAGGCGTCGACCTTGCGGAGGATGGGGGCATAGACGCTGCCCGAGAGCCGCCCCCGCTCCTCGTAGCCGAACCCCAGGGTGACCAGCGCCGGCTCCTCGAACTCCAGCGCCAGCTCGCTCTCCCTGGGATCGGGGCCCAGGGCCAGGTCCCGGTACATCCGCACCACCTCGAGCGCCTTCTCCCGGAGGTTGTGCGCCTTCTCGATGTTCAGGGCCAGGATCTGGTAGGCGACCGCCTTTTCCGGCACGAGCAGCGCCAGGACGGTCTTGGCCCCCAGCTCCTTCAGCGCGGTGAGGCGGTGGCCGCCGTTGGGGGTGAGATAGCCCTCCCCCTCCCGCACCGCGATGATGGGATCGAGGTAGCGCCGGGTCTTGTCCATGGCCAGGGTGAGCCGCCGCACGTGGGCGTCGGAGACGTCCCGCTGGAAGCTGGTGCGGTCGACCTTGTCGACCGGCAGCGCCACGAAGAGGAGGGCGTGGCCGCCCAGCGGCTCCCGGTAGGCCGAGAGCACCGCCCCGCCGTCGGCTTCCACCGCCCCGGCCAGCTCCTGGAGTTCGGGCGGCCGCTCGGCCAGCGCCAGCTCCCTGGGGCCGAGCTCGGTGGGCTTGAGCTTCACGCCCTTGCGGGCACGGGGACGGCCGCTCTTGGTGACCGGGCGCTTCTTCTGGGCCATGGACCGGGATGCTAGCGCGCCCGCGGCCCTTCCTCCTTGCCCCGCGGGGGGGTCGGCCGCAATATCTCCGCCCCGTGATCGAGGTCCTGGCGCTCTCCAAGCACTACCGGGTGCACCGCCGCCCCCCGGGGATGGCCGCCGCCCTGCGCTCCGTCTTCCACCGGGAGTACCAGGCGGTCAAGGCGGTGGACGGGATCTCCTTCTCGGTGGGCGAAGGGGAGCGGGTGGGCTTCCTCGGGCCCAACGGCGCCGGCAAGACCACCACCCTGAAGATGCTCTCCGGCCTGCTCCACCCCACCGCCGGATCGGTGCGGGTGGACGGCCACGTCCCCCAGCGCCGCGAGCCCGAGTTCCTGCGGAAGATCACCCTGGTGATGGGGCAGAAGCAGCAGCTCCTCTGGGACCTCCCCCCCTCGGAGACCTTCGCCCTGAACCGGGCCCTCTACGACATCCCCCGGGCGCAGTTCGAGGCCACGGTGCGCGAGCTCTCCGACCTCCTGGAGCTGGGCCCGCTGGTGGACAAGCCCACCCGGCAACTCTCCCTGGGCGAGCGGATGAAGTGCGAGGTGGCGGCGGCCCTGCTCCACCGTCCCAAGGTGCTCTTCCTGGACGAGCCCACCATCGGCCTCGACGTGTCCATGCAGGCCACCGTCCGCGCCTTCATCCGCGCCTACAACGAGCGGTTCGGTGCCACCGTCCTGCTCACCAGCCATTACATGGAGGACGTGCTCCAGCTCTGCCCGCGGGTCATCGTCATCGACCACGGCCGCCTGGTGTACGACGGCGACCTCCGGGCGCTGGCGCTGCGCATCCGCCCCGACAAGCGGATCGTGGTTCGGCTGGCGGCCAGCGCCGCGGGAACCCCCTTCGCCACCGAGCTGGCCCGCTTCGGCCAGGTGGTCTCGAGCGGCCCGGACCAGGCCACCCTCCAGGTCCCGGCCGAGGAGGTTTCCTCGGCCGTGGCCCGGGTCCTGGCGGCGCTGCCCATCGCCGACCTCACCGTGGAGGACCCGCCGCTCGAGGAGGTCTTCGCCGAGCTCTTCCGGGCCGGGCAGGTCCAGGCGGCCGAGGGATAGCTCCCGCCCGGCGGCGCTCGGATCCCCGGCCCGCCGCGCCACGCCCCGGCGGGCCCGCCCGGAGGGCGGAGACCGTCGGTCGCACTGCGAGTTCATCGACCGTCTTGGGTCCTCCCTCCCCGGCCCGGCGCCGGCGCGCGATGATCGGCGCGCGGCGTGCGCAGCGCTGCTCCCCTCGCGCCTGCCCGCCGCGCGGAGGCTGCCATGCTGTCGAGCCTGACCGTGCGAGCCTGGCCGCGCCGGATCGACCCGGCCGGTCCCATCCCCCACCCGTTCCACCGCAGCTACCGCGCCCTGGAGCTGGGCGGGCCGGAGGCCCCCTGGATCCTCTACGGCCCACGGCTGCGCTTCGGAAGGTACGAGAGCACCGCCAAGCTCCTGGTCTGGTCGGGCCAGCGCGTGGCCTGCCTCGACGCGCGGCGCGGCGGGGTGGTCACCACGCTCATGAGCCTCGACGACGTGAGCCTGGTGGAGTGGGGCCAGGCGCTGCTCGAGGCATGGCTGCGCATCGCGGCGCACGGCCCGGCCGGCCCCGCCTCCCTGCGGGCCGAGTTCAACACCGTGGGGCGGGACCTCTACCTGCCGCTCGTCGGCGCCATCCGGGCCAGGCTCTACGCCGGCGCCCCCGCCGCCGCCGACCGGCGGGAGCAGCTCGACCCGCTCCTCTCGGTCGACTACCGCTTCGTGGGCTTCGGCCGGCAGGCGCTCCTGCCCGGCGCCGAGCTCCGCCGACACTTCTTCCAGCCGCGCGTCAGCGAGCCCTTCCTCCGCCTCTTCGATCAGATCCGGGTGCGGGCCACGCTCCTCATGGCCACCCAGGCCGAGCTCATCGTCATCCAGGAGGGGGAGGGGCGAGGCCCCGGCCGCTACGGCGTGACCTTCACCTACCTGCCGCTCGCCCGGATCGAGCAGGTGGTGCTCTCGCCCGACCCGGCCCGGCGGGTGCTGCTTTTGCAGGCGATGCTGCCGGGCGAGGTGGAGGTGCGCTGCGAGCTCGACCCGGGGAGCGAGGATGCCGCCCGCGCCTTCCTCGCGGCCGCGGACCCGCGCTCCGGGGGACGGGCCGCCCCGCCGGCGAAGCCCCCGGAGCCGATGCACACCACCGGCTAGGGACCGCCCGCACCCCGGCCGGCCCCCGCCGAGGAGGCGGCGCGTCCCGGGCCTGGCCCGACCCGGCCGAGCCCCCGGCCTTGGGGTACGCTGGGCGCCGCGACCCCCATCCCCGAGGCCCCCGTGCACTTCGCGCTCTTCTACGAGTACGTCCCCGACGTCGTCGAGCGGCGCAAGCCCTTCCGCGAGGCGCACCTCGCGCTCCTGCGCCGCCTCCACCGGGAGGGGCGGCTGCTCCACGCCGGCACCTACCAGCCGGTCGACGGCGCGCTGCTCGTCTTCCGCGTGGGCTCGGCCGCCGAGGTGGAGGCGTTCGTGAAGGCCGACCCCTACCTGCAGAACGGGCTGGTCTCAAGCTGGCGGATCCGGGAGTGGACGGTGGTGGTGGGGGGCTGAGCGCCGGCGCGCCCCGCTGCGACACCCCCGCCTTCGGCCCCCAGGCCGGCGGAGCGGGCGCTTGCGTCGCGAGGCCGGGTGGCTTACGTAGGTGGGCTTCCGGCGTACACCGCAGGAGGACACCCATGTCCCGTGCCGATCGCGCGCTCTCCCTCCTCGCCGCCGCCGCCCTCTCCGCCGCCCCCGCCGCGCGGGCCGACGCGGTGATCAAGATCGGCGCCTGCCTCAGCCTCACCGGCGCGGCGGCGGTCTACGGCGCGCAGCAGAAGGCCGGGCTGCAGGCGGCGGTGGACGAGCTCAACCGGAGCGGCGCCTTGCCGGGGATGAGGCTGGAGCTGGTGATCGAGGACGATGCCTCCACCAAGGAGCAGGGCATCGCCGTCTACCAGCGCCTCATCGGCCGCGACAAGGTCGCGGCCATCATCGGCCCCACCCTCTCCAACACCGCCACCGCCGCCGACCCGCTGGCGCAGGCCGCCCGGGTGCCGGTGGTGGCCGTGTCCAACACCGCCCCCCGCGGCATCACCGACATCGGGGACCGCATCTTTCGGGTCTCGCTCACCGAGGGCCAGGTGATCCCCGGCGCCCTGCAGCGCGCCCAGGCGCGGCTCGGCTTCAAGACCGCCGCTGTGCTCTACGGCAACGACGACGCCTTCACCCAGGCCGGCTACGAGGTGATGAAGGGCGCGCTCTCCACCATGGGGGTGCGCACCCTGGGCACCCAGACCTTCGCCAAGCCCGACCGCGACTACAACGCCCAGCTCACCGCGCTCGTCGGCCAGAAGCCGGACATCCTGGTGGTGTCGGCCCTGGCCGAGAACGCCGCCGGCATCGTGGCTCAGGCGCGGCAGCTCGGCTGGCAGGGGCCCATCCTGGGGGGCAACGGCTTCAACAGCGCCGCGCTCATCAAGAACGCCGGCCCGGCCGCGGAGGGGGTGCTGGTGGGCACCTCCTGGAACCGCAGCAGCTCCGACCCGGCCAACCAGGCCTTCCTGATGCTCATGGCCTCGCGCGGCTTCGAGCCGGACCAGTTCTGCGCCCAGGCCTACACCGGGGTGCTGGTCATCGCCGAGGCGGTCCGGCTGGCCGGCCTGAAGAACGGCCGCGACGACGTCGAGGCGGGCCTCCTCAAGGTGAAGGACCTGCCCACCCCGCTGGGCCGGTTCTCCTTCCTCCCCAGCCGCGACGGGAGCCACGAGCCGGCCCTTCAGGTGGTGCAGGGGGGGCGCTTCGAGATCGCGCGGTAGGCCCTTTCCTGGAGGGGCGAGGGTGCAGCAGGTCATCAACGGCCTCTTCCTCGGCAGCATCTACGCCCTCTTCGCCCTGGGCTACACGCTGGTCTTCGGCGTGCTCGACATCCTCAACCTGGCCCACGCCGCGGTCTTCATGCTGGCCTCGTTCGCGGCCCTGGTGCTGGTGGCCCAGCT
>Ga0187772_10001718_pt1 | contig 10546 bp, 6 predicted proteins | sample 0116_SJ02_MP15_2_FD_133137 | JGI IMG/M metagenome (GOLD analysis project Ga0187772, IMG submission 133137) | Tropical peat soil microbial communities from peatlands in Department of Meta, Colombia - 0116_SJ02_MP15_20_MG | ecosystem: Environmental > Terrestrial > Soil > Wetlands > Peat | place... | reverse complement strand
TCTTCTGCTTTTTCTTGGCCTCGCGCTCGCGCTTTTCGTTCTGGTAGAGGAATTTCCCATAATCCATGATGCGGCACACCGGAGGTTGCGCAGTCGGGGAAATTTCCACTAGGTCGAGGTTTCTTTCGCGGGCCAGCCTGAGCGCCTCGAAGGGAGGCATGATGCCGATCTGCTCGCCTTCATCGCCAATCACGCGCACTTCGCGTGCGCGGATGCGCTCATTCATGCGAATAAAACGTTTGTCGATACGGGCCTCCGTCTGCTGGATCTACAGATGATCGGAACAGGAAAATTGCTCTCAAAGTATAGCATGGCAGACGCCGGTAACTCGCGTCTTGCGAGTAGCTGTCTTGACCAGACTCACCAAATGCGGCTAGCATTGCCCAATTACGCGTCCTGCGGTCCCCACCCCGCCTGTCCCCCGGACGCTTGCTCTAACTGCTCCCGGAGGTTGTTACTATGCGTCGTTGCGCTCCCATCCTGCTAAGTTTGGTTCTCTTCTTTTCGGCGGCTGGCTTTGCCGAACCAGCTGAAGCCGGCCCCAAGCCCGTCGTCGTTGGCGTCATTGACGAATCCCAACTGGTTACTCTGATTGGCAACACGACGCTGGCCGCACAAATTCCAGACGACGATCGCGGGCCGGTCGCCGACAGTTTCGTTTTCGATCACCTTTTTCTCACCCTCAAACTCGCGCCCGAAACCGAAGCGCGCTTGAAGCAGTTGATTGACGACATGCACAATCCGAAGTCGCCGGAATTTCATCACTGGCTCACTCCGCTGCAATTCGGCGAGCGCTTCGGGCTTGCTGCCCAGGATCGTAAGACCATCCAACATTGGCTTGAATCGCATGGCTTTGCTATCAATCGCGTCTACCGGAATGGATTGGTCATTGATTTTAGCGGTAACGCCGTCCAGGTCCGCGAGACCTTCCACACCGAGATCCACAACCTGGTTCTAGCGAACGGCGAAAAGCACATTGCCAACGTCCACGATCCGCAGATCCCGGCCGCACTCGCGCCCGCAATCGAAGGAATCGCCTCCCTGCATGATTTCCGTCCCAAATCCCATGCTCTTCAACTCGGGCCTGTTTCCTATAATCCCGCCACGCACGAGTGGCATCCGCACTTCAACGTGAAGGTTGGAAAACAAACTTTCCACGCGGTCAGTCCCTACGATTTCAACACCATCTACAATGTGCTGCCATTGTGGAAGGACGGATTCACTGGTAAAGGCGTCACCATCGCACTGGTCGAAGATTCCAACCTGGCCCACCCCACCGATTGGGATACTTTCCGAAACACATTCGACCTCAAGAAATTCACGGCCGGCAATTTTAGGCAGATTTATCCTGGCTGCCCCAACCCCGGCCAAAATGGAGATGAGGGCGAAGCTGCCCTCGACGTGGAATGGGCCAGTGTGGCCGCTCCCGACGCGAATATCGAATTGGCTGCCTGCGGCAACACCCACGGAGCCTTCGGACTCGATCTCGCCATTCTCGGCCTTCTCGACCTCGAGCCGCCCGACATCATCTCCGACAGCTACGGCCTGTGCGAGACCATCAGCGGGCAGACCGAGGTCGCGCTTGAGAATCGCGAAGCCGAAATTGCGACCGCGTTAGGCACCACATTCTTTATCGCCCAGGGAGACACTGGCGCCGACGAGTGCTCGCCGGTCGAGGGTTTCCTGTCGCATCTCGGCATCAACAGCGGCGACAATACGGCTTCCGCTTATGCCGTCGATGTCGGTGGCACCGATTTCATGGCGCAGTACAACCAGGATGTCAACGGAATTCCTGTCAGCGAGTACTGGAGCGCAAAGAACGACCCGAAAACGAAGGCCTCGGCGCTGTCGTACATTCCCGAAATCCCCTGGAACGACGGCTGCACCAGCGAACTGATCTACACCGATCCCGTCTTCGGCGGATACTCGCAGTCGTGGGGCCCATCTGGATTCTGCAACACCAAGCTCGGCAGACAGTTGAAATTTTCGGTGAGTGGCAGCGGCGGGCCTAGCACCTGCTTCACGGGAAAGCCGGAGATTCGCGGGGTGGTCGGTGGAACCTGCAAAGGCAATCCCAAGCCCTCTTACCAGACCGGCGTTCCCGGCATCCCAGACGACGGCGAGCGCGACCAGCCCGATATTTCCCTCTTTGCTGCCAACGGCCTATGGGGAAGCTTCCTGGTTGAGTGCATGTCAGATGAGAACGAAGGGGGCGCTCCCTGCACAGCCAAGAACGACGCTCTGCTTGAGGGCGGTGGCGGCACATCCTTTGCTTCGCCTGCCATGGCGGGCATTCAGGCGTTGATCGATCAGAAGTTCGGCCGCCAGGGAGACATCAACTATGTGCTCTACCCGCTCGCGGCCAACCAGTTCAACACCATGGGCACGGCCGCCTGCAACGCCAGTCAGACCAATGGCGGACTGCCGAACCCAGCCTGCATCTTTAACGACGTTCAGGCCGGAGACATGGATATCCCCTGCGGCCAGGTTTCGCAGTTAAAGTCGTACGACTGCTTCGGCAACGGCGATAAGATAATCGGCGAGCTCTCGACATCTACTTCACAAAGTGCGCCCGCCTATCCGGCAACCGTAGGGTACGATCTCGCAACAGGACTCGGCTCGGTGAACGCGACGAATTTGTTCACGGCGTTGCCAGGTGCAGGGCAATCCGCAGAGAAAACTTCGGCGCAGAAATGATCGATTGAACGCAGTTAAGCTGCTTCACTTCGCGACCACTTCGAAGGGCCGCATCATTTCGTTGTCTTCGTGCTCAAGGATGTGGCAGTGCCACACGTAGCGTCCGGTGTATCCCTCGAAGCGCACGATAATCCGCGTCACCATCCCCGGATCGGCACGCACCGTGTCTTTCCAGCCGGCTTCGGCCGGTTCAGGGGGAATCACGGGGCCCGTAAATTTCACATGGTTCTTCATCCAGTACTCCGATACGTCGAAGCTTCTGCGGTCAAGAATCTGGAAGCGGACGAGATGCAGGTGAATCGGGTGCGCATCGTCGGTGGTATTCGCCAACTCCCAGATCTCCGTCGAGTCGAGCACCGGCGATTCGCTCACCGGCATATTCCAATGCGTGTTGTTCAGCAGCATTACGACGGGCCGCTGGATCAGATCGTCCACTTCGACCAGGCTTAGCGCACGAGTCTTCACTACCGCTGATTCGGGGATCTTCGGAACCGGTCGAAGCGTTTTCGGAATCACGCTGGTGTCGTTTGTGCCGCTCGCCGCCACGCGAAATTGCATGATGTTGAGGTAGTCGTTCTTCAGAATCACCTTTTCGCCGCGGCTCCCAGAAAAATCCACAATCACGTCCGCGCGTTCGGCCGGCGCCAGCGACACCCGCGTGACTGGTACTGGCGCTGGCAGCAATCCCTGGTCCGTCCCAATCTGTTGAAACACCTGATTATTCGACAGCGTCAGATGAAAAAACCTGGCATTCGCACCGTTCAAAATGCGGAAGCGGTACTTGCGCGGTTCGACTTCGAGATACGGGAACAGCTTGCCGTTGATCAGCACGGCGTCGCAGAAAACTTCGGGCGTCCACGGCTTCTTCGGATCGGCGGAGACTGGATAATTCAGCTGCCCATCTAAATCAAACGCCCGATCGTAAATAGCCAGCGGAATTTCGTACTTGTTGCGCGGCAGTTCCAGTGCATCCTCGACCTCGTCGCGCAAGAAAAACGCGCCCAGCAGGCCGGCAAACACATTCAACCGGTTAATGCCAAGCGCGTGGTCGTGGTACCACAACATGGCCGCGTCCTGCCGGTTGGGGTAGTGGTACACGACAGACTTGCCCGGCACAAACCAGTTTTCGGGATAGCCGTCACTCTCCGGCGGTACCTTCGCACCATGCAGATGAACCACCGTTCGCACGTCCGGCTTGTCGCTTTCGGCTCCGTGCAGGCTGTGATCAATAGTCAGCAGGTGTGTGTTCGGCAGTTCGTTGGCCCACTCCACCAGCAATCCCTGTCCGCGGCGGGTTTCAAACGTTGGTCCCGGTGAAGTCCCTCCAAATCCCCACATGCGCGTGGGCTTCAGGTCACGGTGCACCTTCGTTTCAAACTGCTGCATTGGGATTCGAAAATAGGGAAGCTTCACCGACGCGTCGGCGGGACTGGGACGGAATCCGCTCGCTTTGGCGATTTCAGGAATGGGCAGCGGATCGACAAACTGCGCCAGTGTCGCGATGTTGAGTTCGGTGCGAAACCGGGGAATTGGTTTTTGCGCCGCGTGGCTGGGACTCCTAAGTGCTGCCGCCATGGCGGCGAGGCCGCCGCGGTGCAAGAACGTTCGTCGCGTAAAGGACAGGGTCAAAATCCTCCTGCAAACCGCTCAGTGGAAGCTTACTTGATCGCAGGAAATCGCGCTTTACAAAACTTGCGGGCATGCGGTGGGAGTTGACGCGCATGCCCGCGGATTTGTTGCCCCTAGTTCAGCGCGCCAAAGACGCGCGAGCCAGGAACGCCGAGTTTCTGCTGTTCTTACTTCACCTTCAGGCCGGTGTTCGGATCCAGAATCAGTGTCCCGTTCGAGCGGATCTTCGAAAAGCTGAACATCTGCGCGATGCTGTTCGCGATACCGTCGAACGAACCCTGCCCAATGCGCTGTCCGCCGAGCCAGTTGTCCTCGATGAAATGGATGACCGAGGTCTGGTCGGTCAGCGTATGGTCGACGAAGTTTTCTTTCGCCCACGGCGAGATCACCAGCAACGGCAGTCTCGGTCCGTAGCCGCAGCGGCCCAGTCCGTTCGGATTCGCCCCAGCATTCACGCCTGAGAGCAGCGGGGCAGCCGTACCGCACAGTCCCGGTCCCGTCAGCGCGTCCGCCGGTCCTTGCGATGTGTTGACAATCGGGCCCATCTCATGGTCGTACCAGCCGTCGGAGTCGTCATACATGATCACTACCGCAGTATTGCTCCACGTGGGCAGCCCTTCCAGGAAGTTGATCGTATTGACGACGAAAGTCTGTTCATCCAGCGGCGTCGAGTATCCCGGATGCGCATCCTGATAGCCCTGAGCCTTCAGGAAGCTGACAGCCGGCAAAAACCCCGCCTGTGCCGCCTGATAGAAATCCTGGATGTCGTATTCGTGATTTGCCGGTCCGTTGTTCCCAATCTCCGACAGCCCTGCGGGCCGGGTGTGTTGCGGATTGGCAATGGACGGCCAGTACGAAGACAACGAATGGTGCGGGATGTAATCTTCTTCGGTCACCTCAGAATATGGTGACGTCGTGCTGCGTTTGCAACCCGTCGTCCCGTTGGGGTTTACGATTTGCAGATTGAACCCGCCCATAAATGTTCCCCAGGTCACGCCCGCCGCGTTGAGCAGGTCGCCAATCGTCGAACTTGTCATGTCGACCTGGTTACGGCTGGGGGAAGAACAGACGTCGCCGGTCGGGTCGGGGTCGCCGATCACAGTCAATGAACCGTCGGGACCGCCGTTGACTTCGTCGCCGGTTCCATTCAACAGGTTGACCGCACCGTTGGTTTGTCCGGACATCATGTTGATTAGGCCAACCGTCGACGGCCCAAAGGTCGTTCCATGCGAGTTGTCATTCAGCGCGAAATACTGCGCGTAGTTCCACATCGCAGTCACCGTGTTGCCATCGAAGTAGCCCATGACCAGCCCGTTGGTCTGCGAAGCCCCCGTCCCCGCTGGAGGCGGTCCAGCCGCGCCCGTATAAAGCGGGAAAAGGTCCAGCAAACCACTGTCGGAGGCTTGTTGCTCCGGCGTGTAATCGTGATCCTGATCGTTGGTGTAGGCCTGCGAGCGGTCGAGCCGGAAAGGATTCGTCGCGCCCGTTCCGTTCGCCGGATTCAGGTTCGGATTGTAGTTCAGCAGCGTGTAGCTCAGCCCGTTGACCGTCGGCGTGTGCGCCTTGGCCACGAACTTGGGCTCACCTTTCGGGTTCAACGCATTGGGGTAAGTTCCAAAGTAGTGGTCAAAGGAAACGTTCTCGTTGAAAATCACCACCAGATATTGAATGGGAGTCGCGGTTGCATGTCTGACTGTCTTCGCTTGCGGTTTGGTGGCGCCAAAGGCGGGCATGACGCTCGGTCCCAGGGAGACCGCCAGCGTTAACAACATCGCCAACGTCTTCCTGAGGTGGGCAGAGGCATGGTGTGTTCCTAACATGCTGTTCTCCATTTTTTTTGAATTGAATCCGGCGCGTTGGCCAGAAGTTTCCTCACCCGAGAGGATTGGGAGAAACACTAGGCGGGAAATGTTGCCGCTTTGTGACTGAATTATTAAGGAAAAATGAATTTGCGATCATCAGCGCGAGATGTGCAAAAAGTTACAACTTGCAACCGAAACCAACAACGTAGGTCGCCAGTCTTCGTGTACCCCGTTAATCTTCTGACCACGGAGGTGTGAGCCGAACGTTGCGACCACAACCGGATTCGCATGCAGCCCAAAGTCAGCAGTGGCTTGTGCGCAGCTGGCTGGCGCCGGCGACAATTAGAACGGGTTTCTCAGAGGTTGGCGCCACGTGCTTACTTTCGCCTTGCGCGCCGGCCATTACGCAACCGCAATTTTCGTCGACCGCAGGTGGCGATACAGCCGCAAATAGTCGTCCACCATGCGGCGCGCCGTGAAGCGTTCCCGGGCGCGATTGTAGGCGCGCGTGCCGTAGAGGCGTGCCAGTTCGCGGTCCTGGTCAAGTTGATCGAGCACCTCTGCCAAACTCTCCGCGTCATTGCGCTCGAAATATAGCGCCGCATCGCCCCAGAGCTCGCGGTACACGGGCGTGTCATTCGCCACCAGCGCGCAGCGCGAGAACGCGGCCTCGATCGAGGGAAGGCCGGTAGGATCATAACGCGAGGTCGCAGCAAACACCGTCGACTTGCTGTAGAGCTGGCGCAGTTGCGATTCGGTCTGTGCTCCCTTCACCGAGATCTCAACTGCCCCGGTCGAAACTCGAACATCGGCGCGGATGGGGAGTGCCGGCGCCGGAATCGGGTTGTCTGCACCCACAATACACACCGGCAGGCCATGTGTATGCTGCGTCAGCAGCGATACCTGCTTTCCCGTATCCCACAACCGCCCGATCGCCAGTACCGACTCCTCCTTAGCGACGAACGGATTGAAGTAGATGGGATTGCGTCCCGGCGATATGACGTGTCCTTCGAATTCGTCATGATAGGCGAGCTGTAGCATCTCCAGCATCCAGCGCGTGGTTGTTACAATCGCTTCCGCGCGCTTCAGTCCTGCCACGACCGTTTCGCGATACCACTCCAGCCACGCCGAGCGCGCCGGCTCTTTTCCGTGAATCGTCAGCCACCACGTAACCACGTCGCCGTGCGCCGTTACCAGACGCGGTGTCGGGACCGGAATCGCTCCGAAGCTGAGCTGGTTCAAGTGCAGAATATCGGGACGAGTGTCACGCACGATCTCGCACAGATAATCTTGCGCGGCGTGAAAATCCTGCTCGCCTTCCTGCATCCAATCGAGCCGAAATGCGGTCGGATGATATTCGAGCCCATGCAGGTTCTGCATCCACGCCGTCTGATCCGGGAGCGGGATCTCTCCAAAGCTGACCAGCGCCACCTGCGCGCCTTGGGTCACCAGGCCGGTCACCAGTTCGCGGGCGTAGGTCCAGACTCCGCTAAACGTATCGGCCGTAACCAAAACCCGCACAGAGTCCTCCGGGAGATCGAGGGCAGCTTACACCACGTTTGCCATGCACCAGTTTAGGGGCGATGGCCGTTGGCAGGGAAGTGTTTTCTTACAAATTTGGGCAGGATCGGGAGCCTTTCCTGCAGATTTCCTGCAAATTGGCTTCATTGTGCCTTGCTTGCCCCCAGGTTGGCGGCCAATACCCGGCCGCAAACCTGGGGCATGCCTCCACGCTTGAAATAGCACGATGAGACTCGCAGTTGGGACAGTCCCAATACTCAATGGCTCATGTTGAGTCGGCCCAGCGGGACTCGATCGCGCGGCCGTAATTCTGATGGCCGGCTTGATGATTCGACGCCTGCCGCTTGTGCTCGGGAACGACGACCCTCGGCGGGGCGAGGATGCGCATACTCCAGAGCAGGTCGTCCAGCACCGTTCCAAACCCGAAGTGGGCATCGACGAACTCCAGTTCGGCGGGCGGCATGCTCGTGCGGCCGGAAATCAGCACCACCGGAGTTTCCGGCATCAGGCACTTGATTTCACGCGCCAATTGCGAGCCGGTCATCGCCGGCATTTCATAGTCGAGAAGCGCGATGTCAAAATCGCTTCTGCGGCAAAGCGCAAGCGCCTCCATCGGGTCATTTCGGGTGATCACGCGAAAGCCGCATTCTTCGAGCACGCTGCTTAGCAACTGGCTGGACTTGGGATTGTCGTCTACATACAACACCGTAGTTCTCGTATCCATGGAACCTCCGTTAAATCGCCGGCAGGTCGTGGCAGTGCGGCCTTCCGTGCCTTTTGGAGAGAACGAAATTGCCGAGCACTTTTGCGAACAATGCGCGTCGAAATTTGTAAATCAGATGGGGGCAGGGCAAACTGGTTGCGATAACTTCTCACTCGTACAGTGAAATCGATTCGTCGAGGCCGGTTCTTTGCCGGCCAAACCGATGAGATAAGGAGCGAGATCGATGCGAACCCTGGTAGTCGGCGCAGGTGCGATCGGCGGATATTTTGGAGGCAGGCTCGTAGAAGCCGGGCGCGATGTGACATTTCTCGTCCGGCCTAAACGAGCCGCCGAATTAGCCAGCCTTGGCCTGAACATTCGCAGCCGTTTCGGCGATTTCAGCATCCCCAGGCCGAAGGCGATTCTGGCCGAGAATCTCCGCGAAGCCTACGATCTCATCCTGCTCAGTTGCAAGGCCTTCGATTTGGACAACGCGATTGATTCGTTTGCGCCCGCAGTTGGCGCGGCGACGGCAATTCTTCCGCTGCTCAACGGTATGCGCCACCTGGATGTCCTCGATCAGCGCTTCGGCGCTAGCCACGTACTCGGCGGCCAATGCCTGATTGCGGCGACCCTGAATGAAAAGCGCGAGATCGCGCACCTCAATGAAAACCATGATTTGTCGTTTGGCGAACGCGATGGCTCTTTATCGCCGCGAGTGCAAGCCATCAGCCGTTTGATGGAAGGCGTACGTTTTAATGCCAGGGCAAGCCAGAAGATCCTGCTCGAAATGTGGGAGAAGTGGATGTTCCTCGCCTCGGCTGCCAGCAGCACCTGTCTCATGCGCGCTTCCATCGGTGACATCTGCTCCTCGCCCGGAGGCCTCGATTATATTCTCGGCGTTCTCGACGAGTGCCGGCGGATTGCGGCCGCTGAGGGGCAGCAAGTGCGCGATGAGTCTTACAATCGCGCCCGCGACATGCTCACCGAGCGCGCTTCCACACTGACTGCATCCATGCTCCGTGACATCGAACGCAATGGCCCCATTGAGGCCGATCACATCGTGGGCGATCTGCTGCAGCGCGGCATGCGCCATGGCGTCTCAGGCAGCGATTCGTTTCTGAAGGTGGCGTACACGCACTTGAAGTCGTATGAGGCTCGGCGAGCGCGCTCGTCGACAACTTAAGGCACTTTCAGCCCTTGCTCCAAGCTTCGTGCCCCGAGCCATAAGTCGCGCAGGGGTGTAGAGCCAAACAGTTTCTTCAGAGACAGGCCTGCTCGAAGCTCCAAGCTCGCGGCTCGAGATTCGTAGCTCCGCTCTCCATCTAGGTATACTTTCAATCTCGGTCATCGCGAGCGCGTGAGGCGCCCGCGACTGGAACTTTCCCGATGGACTCATCCATTCGCACTCGCAGTCTACGCAAGGTTTACAACACGCCTCCGCCCGCAGCCGCAGGACGCGGCGACGGTGCGGCAGCGCCCGGCAAGCGCGGCAAAAAGAACAAGGACTCCAAGCCACAGATCGTCGCACTCGATGGCATCGACCTCGACGTTGCGCCCGGACAAATCTTCGGCTTGCTCGGCCCCAATGGTGCTGGAAAATCCACTACTGTCGGTGTTCTGACCACGCGCGTTCGTCCCACCAGCGGCAATGCCTGGATTGGCGAATACGACGTCTGGCAAGAGCAGACCGCAGCCAAGCGGCTCATCGGAGTCGTAGCCCAACGCCCCAACCTCGATTTCTCGCTCACCGCCCGCGAGATTCTGCTTTTCCACGGAGCCTACTTCGGCCTCAATTCACACGAGCGCGCTGAGCGCGCGAAGGCGTTACTCGATCGCTTCAAGCTCACCGATCGCGCCGACCAGCTCGTCCGCGGTTTTTCCGGGGGCATGATGCAGCGCATGTCGATTGCGCGCGCCATGATGCATGATCCTCAGGTTTTGTTTCTCGATGAGCCAAGCGTCGGCCTCGATCCGCAAACCCGGCTCCTGCTGTGGGAGATCATCCGCGAGTACAACCAGAAAGGCCGCACCATTCTGCTCACGACACACAATATGGAAGAGGCCGACGCCTTGTGTCAGCAACTCGCGATCATCGATCACGGCCGCATCATCGCCCAGGGAACACCGCGGGAATTAAAGGCCTCCATTCCCGGCGCATATCTCTTGCGCCTGCGTTTTGGACAGCACTCGC
>Ga0187772_10001717_pt1 | contig 10547 bp, 6 predicted proteins | sample 0116_SJ02_MP15_2_FD_133137 | JGI IMG/M metagenome (GOLD analysis project Ga0187772, IMG submission 133137) | Tropical peat soil microbial communities from peatlands in Department of Meta, Colombia - 0116_SJ02_MP15_20_MG | ecosystem: Environmental > Terrestrial > Soil > Wetlands > Peat | place... | reverse complement strand
CCCGTCCTTATTGGTAGTGGTATCCATCGACGCGCCGGAAGGCGTCGTCAGCAGCACGCTCGCGCCGACCACGGCCGCACCCGAGGGATCCGTCACTTGACCGCGCAGGACTCCCCCGCTGTTTTGTGTGCTTTGCGCCACCGCAAGGCTCGCCGAAAGCAGAACCAGCAGGGACGCGACACACAACCTGCGCCATAAGACTTTCCTGTTCCTTATGCCCATTAACGATTCTCTTCCCATCTCCGAGGGGGGATTTGGTGTTGTCCTGACTTCACGGCGTACCCACATCGCCACCGCCGCCCTGATTAAGGCTCCACGGGCTCAGAATGGACGCTGCCTGCCCTTGAGAGGTAGCCTGCAGGATTGGCTCCACGCCACCTAAGAGCGTAATGACAGTGGAGGGTCCATCGCCTTCACTAGATGTTGCAACCACCATGACTGCATCACCTTTTTGAAAATCAGTCAGCGGGCTCGCCGGCAGGCGGCCGAGCATCTGCTGCAGATCTCCGTTGCCGCCCCGCCCAGGTCCGCCGGGCCCGCCATTGCCGCCGCTGGCAGAGGGCGTGCCCGGTACCGCTGCCGCCGGAGGAGTCGCAGCGGCACCAGGCTGGCCGGTACTGGTCTTCACGCCGGGCGCAGCCGCACCACTCCCGCCAGCCCCCATCCCCTTTAGACGCATGGCGATGCCTTGTGCCATCATGTCTGGCAATTTTTTCATTTGGGAATCGGTCGTGACCTTGAGCTCTACCGGTTTCTTTGTAGCCAGATCATTGACGGTCAGGGTGCTGGTGCCGGCGTTTACTCCCGTAACGATGCCGGCAATGTTCCGGAAGGAACCGGAAACTATCTCCGCAGCAGTGAACTCCGCGCCGTCCGCGCTTCGCGTGCCTCGTGCGCGCAACTGATCTCCCGGTTTGATTTCCGTGAGGGGGGCAACTTTGGCCGCGTCGAAATCAATCGACCCCGGCGCATAGCGCCGCAAAATCGTATTTGGGTCCGCGTGAATCACAACATCTTTGGGCCCCGCGGCGCTCATCGTCTTGATGGTGATCGCGTTCTGTGCAGGGTCTACGCTGCCTACTAGCCCGCCAATTCCGTGGCGCTGCCACTCCTCGCGCTCCTTTTGCTGCTTCACCGCGATCTCGGCTTTCTTCATCGCCACAATCATGCCGGCTGTAAACGAGGAGGCATCGCTGCCAGGCTTAAGTCTGACCAGAACACGATCGCCGGGCTGGAGATCGCTCAATTGGATCGGCACGGCTTCCTTCAGGTCTTTGGAACCCGGGGGAACACGAACGACCTTCACGTCAGGGGAAAGTTGTACTTTCAGTTCCGTGCCGCTGTCGGTCCCGAGCGTAAGACTATCAGCGGTAATGGACTTGATAGTGCCAAGGGCGGGTGGGGTCCTTGGGGGCGTGGCGCCCTGCGGGCTCATCTGAGCTCGTGCGATTGCTCCCGCAAGGCAAAGAAGAACTCCACAGACCGCAATCGAGGCGGCGCGATGAAATGGGCAGAATCTTTTCCGCTGATGAAAATGCATCTCGTTCTCCGACAGCCCCCAACACCACATGCGTAAACAACCAATGGCTGGAAACGCAATTCTTGCGAGTCGACCCGGGCACCGTTTGCGCTTGAGCAGACGTCCCCGTTGGCTTAGACGTAGCGCATCGGACAAACCGGTACAGGATAGTTTGAGCGAAGGTCCCGCATAGACCTCGATAAGCCATTCAGGCGATACGATTAAGGCACAGGAAATGTGACAGATGCGGGAAGAGGCGGACCTTTTCGCACCAGAGACCGGGACTGGATTCCAGAAACCAGCTAATCTCTGTGGCCGGCGACTTGCTGGCGTGTCATGCGGGCCGCGAGTTCGTCTTTCGAAACCTGCAGAGCGTCTTCTGGCGACAGGCGAGCAAATAGGTCGAGAGTACGAGCAATCAGTCCCGTCCAACCGGTCTGGTGGCTGGCCCCAAGTCCTGCACCGTTGTCGCCGTGGAAGTATTCGTAGAAGAGGATGTAGTCCTTCCAATGCGGATCTTCCTGGAACTTCCTGGTCCCGCCATACACAGGGCGGCGTCCAGTTTCGTCGCGCAGGAAAATACTGGCAAGTCGGCGGGAAATTTCTCTCGCGACCTCGAACAGCGTCACCATCTTGCCTGAACCGGTCGGGCACTCGACTTTGAAATCGTCGCCATAGAATTGGTACAGATTGATCAGTCCGCGGATCAAAAGGGCGTTCACCGGCATCCACACCGGACCCCGCCAGTTGGAGTTGCCACCAAACATCCCGGTATTGGATTCAGCCGGAAGATATTGGACTTTGTATTCGTCGTACCCGACATGAAAGATAAATGGATGATCGAGGTGATAACGGGAGAGAGAGCGAATCCCATACGGCCCGAAAAATTCGTTTTCATCGAGCATGTAGCCCAGAATGCGCTTTACTTTCTCTTTGTTGCAGACCGCCAGTAAGCGGCGGCCGTCATAGCCCAAGGTCCTCTCATCCGCGGGGGCAATTTTCTCGATTACTTCCGGATGACGCTTGATGAACAACTGAAGCAGTTCAAAAAGGCGTGGATGACGCGCAGCGGCGCCGGTTTCGAAAACGGTCGAAGCGCAGAGAGGGAGCAAACCCACCATGGAACGAACTCTTAGGCGAACAGCATCGCCGTTCGGTAAGTGAAGCAAATCGTAAAAGAAACCATCGTGGCCGTCCCACATCTCGTCATGGTTGGTTCCGATACGGTCCATGGCGTAAGTGATCCAGAGGCAGTGTTCGAAAAACCGGTAAGCAAGCTCCTCGTACACAGGGTCGGACTCAGCGAGAATCAGAGCCATTTCCAGCATGTTTTGACAATAGAAGGCCATCCAGGCCGTTCCGTCTGCCTGATCCAAGTGGCCGCCGGTCGGAAGTTGGGCGCTGCGGTCAAACACGCCAATGTTGTCGAGGCCAAGAAAGCCGCCGGCAAAAACATTACGGCCTTCGGGGTCCTTTCGGTTGACCCACCAATTAAAATTCAGCATCAGTCCCTGGAAGGCCCGCTCCAGGAAACGGAGATCAGCTCGGCCCAATTCCCTTTCAATGTTAAATAGGAAAAGTGTGGCCCACGCATGGACGGGAGGGTTCACATCGCTGAAATTCCATTCATATGCAGGAATCTGGCCGTTCGGATGCGCGTACAAGCTCCTTAGCATCAAGAGCAACTGTTCTTTGGCGAAATCAAAATCAACCAGGGAAAGTGACAACGTGTGAAAGGCGAGGTCCCATGCCGCGTACCATGGGTATTCCCATTTGTCGGGCATCGAAATGATGTCGCTGTTGAGCATGTGGAACCATTCGGCATTTCGCAAATGACGATTCCGGCCGGAGCCCATCAAGGGGTGGGCGTCGTGCTCGTCGAGCCACCGGTCTAGATCAAAGTAGTAATACTGTTTGGTCCAAAGCATGCCCGCCAGGGCCTGGCGGTGTACGCGGCGCTCGTCTTCTGTAAAGGAGCGCGGCGAGATCCAGCAAAAAAACTCGTCCGCTTCCTCGAGCCGTTGCGAGAAGGCTTCGTCAAATCCCTCGAACAGGTTGGTTGTCAATTGCGCACTAAGCCTCAAGCGAACGGACCTGGATCCTCCCGCGGGCACTTCCAGAACGTAATGTGCGGCCGCCTTCGTCCCAGTGGCCGCGGGATTCACGGCCTCTCGTTTGTCTGCGATCACGTATTCGTGGAAGGCGTCCTTTACGTAGGGAGACGGATTCGCTTGGCCCCACAATCGAGCGGCATTGGATTCGTTTTCGGTGAAAAGCAATTCTGGATCGTCATCGCACATGAGAAAGCGATCACCGAGCTTTTCGTGGGAAGCGTGGATCACGCCCCTGGCAACCTTCCCGAGAACCGGCTTCGCCGCGGCCTTCTCCCAGGACCATGTGTTGCGGAACCACAACGTGGGAAGCAGATGGAGCACAGCCGACTCAGGTCCGCGGTTATGCACCGTGATGCGCACAAGGAGATGTTCCGGACTCGCCTTTGCATATTCAACGAAGACGTCGAAGTAACGGTCGTCGTCGAACACTCCCGTATCGAGGAGTTCATACTCGAACTCTTCGCGCGTGCGCCGACGGCTCGTTTCCACTAGATCGCGATAAGGATACTCGCGCTGCGGATACTTATACAGATACTTCATGTAAGAGTGTGTCGGCGTGCTGTCGAGATAGAAGTAGTATTCTTTTACGTCTTCCCCGTGATTGCTCTCGCTGTTGGTGAGGCCGAACAGGCGCTCCTTCAGGATGGGATCGCGGCCATTCCACATGGCGATGGCAAAGCACAGCAACTGCTTGTCATCAGATACGCCGGCAATTCCGTCTTCTCCCCAGCGGTAGGCTCGAGAGCGGGACTGGTCGTGCGTGAAATAGTCCCAGGCGTTGCCGTTGTGGCTGTAATCTTCGCGAACCGTGCCCCATTGCCGCTCACTAAGGTAAGGGCCCCATTTCTTCCACGGAATACCTTTTTCGCGCGCTTCGTTCAGACGCCGCTGCTCCGTACATTCCGGCGAAGATGCTGCTAGCGGCGTCTCTTCCTGTTTTATCATGGCGGCCTCGCAGAACCGATTCTCGCCCCATTTATAAATCCATCTAGGCAACCAAGGCAACTAAGAAGCTCCCTTGCTGGAGACTGCTCAAGCCCGGCGCAGGCGATCACAATCTCTTGCAGTGTGTTTCGGTGCCCAGCCGATTTGCGGGGTGCGGTGCTTGGTGTCTGTTGACCGTCACTGCGGACAACTCTCTTCTCAGACACAATAGCGCGCATGTCGGCTCGGACGCTAAAGCGGCTAGCGGGCTGCCAAAACTCGTCGCGCGAGGAGCAGAGACATTATGAACGATCCGAAGATCTACCGCTGGGCCGGGGGATCCGCCCTGGCCGCCCAAGTTGTCTTTTTCATCGAGTTCCCCTTCTATCTGGTACGCGGAGCATTTCCCGGGGTTACAGAGTTGACCAAACTGTCCGAATACACAGCTCGCAATGCAACCAACATTATGACTTGTGTCTTTCTCGACCTTGTCATTCTCACTTTCGTCATGATCTTCTCCGTCGGCTTGCGCCACCTTATACGCCGAAGCAACCCACAGTATGAGTGGCTTGGCACGTTGTTCTTTGGCGTCACCCTGGTTTACACCACGATCACTTTGGTCGCGGATTCACTCCAGGGTGCAACAGCCGTGGACGCTTGGACAGTTCCAGCCGTTGGGTCGATCATCCGAACCATGATGGAAAGCATGTATTTGATGTATGGATCTGTAGCGCTATACCTTATGGCCTTGATGATGGCTACAGCCGGTTACGCAGCTGCGGCTAGCGGCGCTCTCCCGAAATGGTCCCGGTGGGTGGCCTACGCCTGTGCGTTGGCCTGTTTGGCCTTTGTCCCCTCGATGTTCGTCGGCACGCCCGATCCTGCGGCCTTCTACAATCCCGCGGGCTGGGGTCCTCTGGCCATCGCCTCAGGCTTCCCCCTGGCTCTATGGATGATTATTGTCGGCATTCTGATGATTCGGCGAAGTAGGCTCGCGGCACCGCCTGGCATCACACCGGAATAGGAAGCCAGCTTCTCTGATCTCCGAACTATCGAGAATCAGGGGGAGGATACTCTTGCTGCTATAGCAAGAATGGGGAGCTTGAAAGAAGGACTCAGCTGGGGTAAACGGGAAGAGGCGCCCTGACACTTCGTTGCGCGAGTGGTCCCCATGAGCACGCTTTGGCAAGGTCTGCGTAGCACCTTTCGTGTGCTGAGGAGGAATCCCGGCTTCACGGTGGTCGCGGTCCTTTCGTTAGCCCTGGGAATCGGGGCGAACACAGCCATCTTCACGTTAATCAATGCCCTACTTCTTCGCAGCATCCCCGCGCGCCAGCCCAACAGGCTCGTCCAGGTTTCCCTGGTCAGACTCGACAGCAAGGTTCCCTTCTCTTATCGCATGTTCCAGGAGCTCGAGCGTGGCCAGCGTGTTTTCAGCGGATTGATTGGGGTCGACTTGGGATACCAGTGGCACGCGGGCAAGCTGCTCAACGTGGAAGTGAACGGAGTCCCTTCGCAGAACCATGTGCTTTGGGCCACGGGAAATTTCTATTCTGAGTTGGGCGTGGCGCCGTATCTGGGCCGACTCTTCACACCGACGGATGCTGATCCGAATAGCGGCAGGCCGTCAGATGCAGCTGTAATCAGCTACGAGTTCTGGCGGCGCCGTCTTGGAGGCGCGCCCGATGTTGTGGGCAAGCAGATTCGCGTTGAGGGATATCCATTCACCATCACGGGAGTGACTCCAAGGGGATTTACCGGATTGACGAGAGGGGAGCCGCCGGAAATCACTTTGCCGATTACTGCCGCGCCCCTAGTCGAGGATGGAAACTCTGACCTCGAAAGGGGTGGGGCCTATTGGCTGTTTGCGATCGGCCGGTTAAAGGACGGCGTTAGCATCGAACAGGCCCGAGCGCAGCTGCAGTCGTTCTGGCCGGAAGCGCTTCGGGCAACGGCGGACACGCGCCAGGGGTTGCTGCTGCAGATCTATCTCTCCATGCGCCTGGATGTCTCATCGGCTGAGGTGGGCGTCGCCGGAGACCTGCGCTCCCAGTTTACGAGACCTCTCTCCATTCTCACTGGCCTGGCCGGATTAACGTTGCTGGTCGCTTGTCTGAACCTTGCGAATCTACTGCTGGCGCATGCAGCCGTTCGCAGCAATGAGATGAACATGCGCATGGTTCTTGGTGCGAGCCGGTGGTCGTTGATGCGTCACGTATTGATCGAAAGTCTGGCCCTCTCCCTTTCTGGCGCCCTTTTGGGGCTGGCCTTCGCCTACTGGGCGTGCCGTCTTCTCTTGCTTCTTATCACGCAAGGGAGCCTGATGCTGGTCGCTCTCGATCTGCGCCCCGATTTGCGGGTCCTTTCTTTCACTGTTGTTCTCGCCGTCTTCACAGGGATTCTGTTTGGCTTGGTGCCCGCATGGCGCTGCTCGCTGCTGAATCCCGCCGACGCGCTCAAAGAGGGCACACACGGTCCGGCGGGGAAAACCGGCAAGCTGGGGAGAATTCTGGTCAGTTCACAGATTGCTTTTTCGCTTGTCTTGCTACTGGGTGCAGGACTTCTGGCGAGAAGCCTTGAAAGATTGCGTTCCGCTGATCTCGGGTTCCAGATGGACAACGTGCTGGGGGTCAGCCTGTATCCGAGGCCGGGCGCATATCAAGACCTGGACAAGAACAGCTATCACGACCAACTGCTCGAACGTGTTTCCCGCTTACCCGGCGTGATCTCTGCTACTTATGCAAACAATTCGATGGTTGGTGGCCGGGAGCTAGGTTGGCAAGACGACGTTTCTCCCGAGCCAGGCGAACCCGCCACGACAGTCAAGGTGAGGTCGTATGGAACGATGATCGCCCCGTCTTTTTTCAAAACACTGGGAATCCCACTGGTTCGCGGCAGAGACTTTACTCCGACAGATGATAAACGGCATCCCCCTGTTGCCATCGTGAGCAGCAGCCTTGCGGAACGGCTGTTCCCGAACGACGACGCCATCGGTAAGCGTATTCGCATCGCAGCGAAGCGAAATATCGAAATCGTGGGCGTCGCTGGGAATGCCCGGATTTTCGATCTCCACAATCAGACCGCACCGGTGATTTATCTTTCCTATCTGCAGATTCCACCGCTATGGGGTGGCCTTATCGTGCACACCAAGGAGCCGCCCGAAAAAGCCGCAAAAGCGGTGGCGCATGAAATTGAGTCACTAGGGCGCGAATATCCGTTCTGGACCGGGACGATTGCGGAAGTGATGACCCAGCAATTGTCAAAAGAGCGTGTCATTGCAAAGCTCTCGGGTTTCTTTGCATTCCTTGCCGTGTTGCTTGCCTGCATCGGCTTATATGGGCTCATGTCGTATACGGTGACGCGACGCACCCGTGAAATCGGTATTCGTGTCGCTCTGGGAGCAAAACGAGAAAATATTCTCTGCATGGTACTCGAAGAAACGCTCGTGACGGCGCTGTTCGGCATCGCCATCGGCATTCCCGCGGCACTTGTGGCTACCCGGCTTATCGCCAGCATGCTCTTTGGTATTTCCGCTAGCGATCTGCCGACCATCGCCGGCGTTTCGTTGCTTCTTCTCCTTGTGGCCTTGTTTGCCGGCTTTCAACCGGCTTGGCGTGCTTCTGGGGTGGATCCGGCGATTGCTCTGCGCACGGAATGAGGCTCGGCTGAACGGCCCGTGGCCAGGCTATTGGGAGTTGGTCCATTCGGTTTGCAAGGGTGGCGGTTGAACCAAGGTCTGCATCACGACGCAATACTGTTCCGTTTTCTCCTGCAAGGCACGCAGCTGTTCGGGTGTTGCGGTTGGCGCGCTGATGTTGAATCGTAGCCGGATGCTGTCGAAGCCGACCGGCACGTCCTTCGCAATACCAAGTGTACCGCGGAGATCCAAATCTCCTTCTACAGTTACCTCGATGCCCTTGATCGCTATCCCCATGGCCTCGGCGACCATCTGACACGTGATTTGAGCGCAGGCCGATAGAGCGCCGAGCAGCAGATCGCCAGAACAGGCGGCCGTACCCGCACCCCCGACGCCGGAATGGGCCTGGGCCTGATAAACAGCGCGTCCAATGGCAACGCTGCAGGCAATTGGCGTTTCTGTTTGTCCGCCTTTTGCCTTCAAGGTAATTTTGGAGGCGGAGGGGTCGCTGCGATATTTATCTTTCAAGGGTTTCTGAACCGACTTGAGATCCATCCTATCCTCCCAGCTGAATCCTGCTCAGCATAACCTCGAAAAGAAGAGCGAGAACAGACGGTATTGTAGCAAGCCTGTTCCCTTGCTAGCATTTCTTCACCGGAGGTGGGTACATGCCGAAATTTGTGATCGAGCGCGAGATACCCGGGGTTGGAAACATGTCCGATGCGGAAATAAAAGAGGCCTCTCGAAAATCCGTGGAAGCTCTAAGGGCGATCGGTCCGCAAATCCAGTGGCTGCAAAGCTACGTCACCGGTGACAAGATTTACTGCGTCTATCTGGCTCCCGACGAGGTGACCATCCGCGATCATGCCAAGCGCGCTGGAATCCCGGCGAACCGCATATCGGCCGTGCGTCGGCTAATCGATCCGACAACCGCGGAATAGGATTTGTATCGCCGGAGTATTCAGGTTGAACCTGAGGGCCGCAGCAAGTCTGCGATGACCTTTTCGACAGGCATAACCCAGCCTTCCAGCCATGCCGTTCTGCTTGCAGCGGTGGCCAGCCCGCGCCGAGTTGGCTCCAGAGTGCGTTCCAGTTTCGACTGCTCCGTCGGCGTCAGGGGTGCGCCGATGCTCTCGCGAAGAGCCGCGGCGGCGCCAGCGAGACGCAAAGAGCGCTCCGGCTCCGCCTGCTCCGCCGCAGAGCAGGCAAAGGACTCCAAGAGCCTGGCGATGCCGCGCTTCTGTTCGAGCTGCTGGAATATGCCCAGGCTTTCGCGATAGAGAGAATCCGCGGCGCGGTAATCTCTTTGTTCGCGGGCGAGATTGCCAAGATCGGCCAGCGAACCCGCGATTCCCCAGCGGTCGTCAAGGTCGCGGAACATGGCCAAGCTCGACTGGTATAAGGACTGCGCGGCGTGGGAGTCGCCTTGATCTCGCGCGACATCCCCTTGATGATTCAGAGCCCAGGCAATTCCCGTGCTGTCTTTGAGTTTGTGAAAGATAGACAGGCACTCGTCGTAGAGTGCGTGCGCGCGCGAATAGTCCTTGCGCAAGTTGGCGATGCTCGCCAGATTGCTAAGCGCCCGGGCAACCGCCTGGGCGTCGTCCAGTTCTCGCCACAACGCCAGGCTTTGCTCGAAGAGAGCAGATGAAGCAGCAAGATCGCCGCTGTCGCGGGCGCTCACGCCAAGAGCGTTCAGGGAAACGGCCATGCCTTGCTTGTCCCCTAACTGTCGTGCGACGTCGAGGCTTTCGCCCACGAATGATTCACCGGCACCGAAGTCACCTTGCTCCTCAGCCAGCACCCCGGCTGCGAAAAGGACCCGCATTCGCGGGATCGTTGGTGCGGCAGCGCCTTGAAGCCTGAGGAGCTTTCCAAGGCGGTCGCGGCCTTCTGCAAGGAACTCGCGCGTCTCCCAAAACCGGAAGAGCGCCGCCCCCAGGCGCAGTCCCCAATCCGCCACACCGGCTTCCGTTAGCCAGTCGAGAGCAGCGCGAAAATTGTCGTGCTCGGTCTCAAAGGGGTCCAGCCATGCGGTGAGTTTTATGTCGGCGTCGCCGGAGGCTCCCTCTTCTGCTAATACCAGACAGTAGGCGGCGTGGGCACGTCGGGTCTGAAGCTCTTCTCCGCTCGCCGCCAATTTTTCCAGAGCGTACTCGCGAATGGTTTCAAGCATGACGAAGCGCGGCTCGCCGTCGAATTGCTCGATCTGGCGAATGAGACTCTTGTCTACCATCGAGGCCATTCCATCGAGCACATCGAGTCCAAGGTCTTGCTTCGTGTCGCAGACGGATTCGACGGCTTCCAGGGTGCACCCGCTCACAAAGACAGACAGCCTTCGAAACAACTTTTG
>Ga0187772_10001716_pt1 | contig 10552 bp, 5 predicted proteins | sample 0116_SJ02_MP15_2_FD_133137 | JGI IMG/M metagenome (GOLD analysis project Ga0187772, IMG submission 133137) | Tropical peat soil microbial communities from peatlands in Department of Meta, Colombia - 0116_SJ02_MP15_20_MG | ecosystem: Environmental > Terrestrial > Soil > Wetlands > Peat | place... | reverse complement strand
CGAATACGAATACGCGGCAGTGGGGAGCGAGGTCTGGGTGGTATGCACCGGCAGGAAAGAAGCCCTCGCCAGGGAGCTCGGAGTCGAGTTCGGCGAGACGAAGAAGAGATTCCTAGGGAAGGAGATTGAAGGTCTGACCTACGAGCATCCGCTCGCGGACATGATCCCCGGCCAGAGGAGCCATGAGATGGAGGCCAAGGCGCATCGGGTGGTAGCCGAGGACTTCGTGGACGTAACCACGGGCACCGGGCTCGTACACATGTCCCCGGCCAACGGAGAGGAGGACTTCGCAGTCGCCCAGAAGAGGGGCCTCCCCGTATTCGCCCCCTTCGACGACAGGGTGCGTTTCACCGCCGAGGCGGGCACCTTCGACGGCATGTTCGCCCGAGACGCCGACGAGAAGGTGGTAGAGGCTCTGAAGGAGAGGGGGAACCTTGTAAGCGCCGGCAAGATCACCCACGAGTATCCCGTGTGCTGGAGGTCGGACGACAGGCTGGTCTGGCTCGCGAGGAGGGAGTACTTCTACTGGGTGGACAGGATCCGCAAAGACGTCGTGAAGGCGGCGGAGAAGGTCGACTACTTCTTCGACGGGCCCAGGAACAGGTTCCTGGCTGGGCTGGCAGAGTCACCGCCCTGGTGTGTGACAAGGGAGAGGGTGTGGGGCACGCCGCTCCCGGTTTGGGTTTGTGAGAAGTGCAAGGAGAGGGTGGGCGCGTTCTCGCGGCAGAGCATCGTGAGCCAGGCACTGGAGCTCCCAGACGGCGCCGACTTCGAGCTACACAGGCCCTGGGCCGACAGGGTGGTGCTTCGCTGCCCGAAGTGCGGAGGGAAGGCGTACAGGGAGCCCTTCGTCCTCGATACATGGCACAACAGCGGGGCGTCCCCCTATGCCTCGTTCACAGACAGCGAAGTGAAGGCCCTGGTCCCGGTCAACTTTCTGACCGAGGCCATAGACCAGACAAGGGGGTGGGCCTATACCCTTCTGCTGCTCAACGTGATACTGACCGGGAGGCCGGAGGCACCGTACAGGAAGTTCCTCTTCCAGGGGCACGTGCTCGATGAGAAAGGGCAGAAGATGAGCAAACGGCTTGGGAACGTGGTGCAGGGGCTGGAACTCCTGCGGAACAACTCGGCGGACGTGTCAAGGTTCTACGTCATATCGAAGTCGGCCCCCGAGGACTCCGTGAACTTCGACATGAAGGAGATGTCGGGGCGCCCCTATCAGGTGCTGAACACCCTGTACCACTTGCACCTGTACCTGCAGCAGAACGGGGAACTGGATGGTTACGATCCCGGGCGGCATACTGCGTCCTGGGCGGCGCGTAAGAGACAACTGACCACCGTGGACAGGTGGCTTCTGGCCAAACTGTCCGGCGCGGAAGAAGAGGTCTACCGGGCCAATTCGAGGGCAAGGTTCAACGAGGGGGCAAGGGCGGTCGAAGAACTTGTCATCACTCATCTCAGCCAGACATACGTCAGGCTGGTAAGAGGCGAGCTCTGGAAGGAGGACGCCAAAGCAAAGGGGAGGCGGCTTGCGGTATATGCTGTCCTCGGCTGCGCCCTGAGGAAGGCAGACGAACTCCTGCACCCTATCTCTCCGTTCAACACAGAGTACCTGTATCAGGAGTTGTTCGCGGCGAATCCGTGGAAGGCGCCGTTTCTCGCGGTCGGAAAGAGCAGAGAGCGAGCCCTGGGCTCGCGCGCGGCGGAGAGGACGGTCGATTTTGCACTGAAGGTCGAAGAGGCGTGCAACTCGGCCAGGATGAAGGCGAAGCTGAAGAGGCGCTGGCCCCTCAGGTCCGTCGAGGTCCTGGTCCCGCCCTCGGGTGCGGCTTTGGCCAAGAAGGCGAGGAAGACCGTCGCCCTGCTGTGCAACGTAAAGGAGGTCGAAGTGGTGACGAGGGCATCGAGTTTCCCCGCAGATTTCGAACTGAGGCCGAACACGTCAAGAGTGGGGGCACTCTTCAAAGAGAAGACCAGGGAAGTGCTGAGGGAGTTGCGTCCCCTGGAGGGCAAGGATGCGCTTAGGGCCTACGGAAAGGGGTTGCCGGTGAAGGCGGGCCATTTCGACGTCCCCCTTTCTGTGTTCGAGCTGGTCATGACGGCACACACGAGCTTCGAAGTCGCTGAGAGGGGAGGAGTCTTCGTTGCGGTGAGGAAGGAAAGAGACGACAGGCTTGTGGCCGAGGGGCTCGTGAGGGACGTCGCCCGAAGACTGCAGGCGCTCAGGAAGGAAAGGGGGTACGTCCCGACTGCGCTGCTTGAGATTGCCCAGGTGGGAGGGTTGGAGGACGAGGACCTGGCCCTGCTAGAGCCCAAGAAAGAAGACATCGCCTTTCTGGTGCGAGCGAAAAAGGTGGAGCTGACGGGGGAAAGAGACAGGCGGAGCGCATGGAAGGAGGCCGACTTGGACGGCCGCCCCATCTATCTGAATGTAGCCTAGTGCCGCTGCGTAAAGCAGTATTGGGAAGTGTGCCGGGCCTGAAGGGAGGACCGACTCTTCCTCCTTCTTGATCCAGGCGTACTTCACGCTTAGCCAGTATCGGACGAGGAAGGCCACCGCTATCAAAGAAACGCGCCCACAAAGGAGCCCCGCTCGATGGGGAGTTACTCCTTGAGGTAGTCCGAAAGGGAGGACTGATATGCGGCGAGCGGCCTTGCCGAGAATCCCATCTTCCTGAGGTCCCTCGCGAATTCGGCCGCGAACCCATGGACGGTGTACACCATCTCAGGGCTGACCGCCTGGACCAGATTGATCAGCTCCTGGTAGTCGCAGTGGTCGCTCAGGGGGAAGGAATAGTCGGCCCCCATGGTGTACCTGTAGCCCGGTCCGAGGGCCCAGCCGCTGAAGGCGACGAGGATTGCCCCGTACTCCCTCTTCAGGTGAGCCATTAGCCTGCTCCGACCGCTCGCCATCGGGCTGATCATGACCCAGGGGCCCCGAGGGAACCTGTCCTGGTCTTTGGAAGGTTCGAACCTCGTCCCCTGCCTTAGAGGGACGCCGTGCGCCATGTGGATGCGGTTCATCGAGTCGACGCTCTCGTGGTAGAAGAGGGGGTCCCAGCTCGAGAAGAAGTAGGACAGCAGCTGCGCCTTTCCCAGGGGGTAGCCCATGAGCACCACTGGAGTTCCCCTGTCATAGGCGGAGGCGATCAGCCCGTTGACCTCCCTTACGAGCTTGGCCGTCGAGGGGAAGACATACTCGGGGACGCCGTAGGTTGTCTCCATCACAAGTATCCTGGCCTGCCTCGTCCTGCACTTTCCGAGGAACGCACGGGCGCGACCGGAAGCATCCCCTGTATAGTATACCTCGTCCTGAATCCTGATGGCCCTGGAGCCCAGGATGTGGCCTGAGTCAAGCAGCTCCACGCCCTCGGCCTCCTCGATGGTTTCACCAAGGTCATAGCCCCTCGCCCTGGCGAGCTCCTTCGTCACCGAAGACGCGATGACATGTTCATTCTTCGAGGGGTTGTGCATGTGATCCATGTGGGCGTGGGAGACGAAGGTGAAGTCAGCGCGGACGTGGCTGTGCGGATCCAGGACGAATCTCGTGTTTCTGAGCTCGACCTGAATGCCACCGTTGGCACTGACAGAAGCGCCCCCCAAGATGTGAGGCTAACGTCGGCCGGTCCTATTAAGGACTTGAAATTCGATATGCCTTCCAGTCGTTCGCTTCGACCGAAGCTTCGAAGGTCATCGTGGGGGACACGTGGATGCTCCCGATCTTCGCCCAGGTGCCCTTTGCAGGGTCGTAGGCCTCGAGGGCTCCGCTCAGGTGCTTGGAAAGCTCGGCTGCCTTCGGAGCGAAAGCGACGGTGGAACGGACCTGGGATGATGTGCCGTTGCCAATGCAGATGACCTGACCAGGCGAGTAGAATGTCACGCCGACGACCCCTCGCACCGGCATCTCCAGCCGTTCTCCCTTCGCGAACTTTGTCCCGGCTTTGGATTCAGCTTTGGCTCCGCTGAAGAACAGGTGGGCTCTCCCTCCTCCTCGGCCGAGGAACAGGCAAACAGGATCCCCCGCCCACATGTCTGTCGCCATGACCCACGCGAGGCCTGAGGAAGGAGCAGGGGCAAAAGAGGCTCTCTCGGCGCCCTCCGGGAGACCAAGTTCCCCTTCGAAAACAGCCTCAATGAAGCGGGCAGAACCCACGGCGTCAGGCTCGTCTCCGTGCGCTTCCTCGCTCTCGACGTCGACCCACCTTGGGAACATCCCCGGGGCGAGGCCGAGCTTGACCACGTCGTCCGCCACGAGGCGCGCCACCTTGAGGAGGGCGAGGCTCCCCATTCCTGCGAGTCCGGCTCTGTAGCAGACGATCGAGTCGGACAGGACGGCCCGTGGCCAGACCGCTCCGAGCTGCCCCTCGCCGTAGGAGGCGTTGAAGTAGACCTGGTTGGTCGTCGGGACGCATCTAGGACCGTACTTGGTGTCGAAGTCTTTCTCCAGGAGCCTGTGGACTGCAGCCAGCTCGGCCGAACCCAAGACAGGGTGTCTGTAGGCAGCCACCGCCATGTCCACCGTCTCATCGGTGCGGAGCTTCCCTGCCGAGTCGCGGCACAGCGCGAGAAAGCCCCGCTCGTCCACCAGCCTCTTCCTTACCTGCTCGGAGATCATCTCGCTCCTCTCGCGGAACCTGCCAGCATCGTCCGCCTTGGAGACCATCTTCGCGACCTGGGAGGCGGCTTCGAGGGCGCATGCGACGGCGAGGGAGACCTCGGGGATCTCTCCCGTCGGGTAGCCCCTCCCCATGCACCTGCGCCATCCCTGGGGGAGTGTTGAGTCTGTTTCGACGCGGAAGTCCTTGGACGATGCAATCAGGAAAGAGGCCAGCTTCTTTACAAGAGGGTAGTCAGCCCTGGCGAGTTTCCTGTCCTGCGAGAGTGCCGCGTAGGTCGCCACGCCTTTGAGGAGGAGGGAGGTCTCGAGCACGCCGGGTTTCGACGGCTCCATGGAATGCGGGAGGGAGCCGTCCTTCCGAATGGCGGCCTTGGATTCTGACACGAGCCGTCTTGCCCCCGCGGGGTCGACGAAGGCTAGCGCCCGCATGGTTTCGTAGCGCTCAAGAGGGTCTTCGGAATAGGCACCGCTTTCAATCGCGGATATGGCCCAGGCGCATGCTTCCGTGATGGCTGGGTCAGAGGCGGCGACGAAGGGCCGGGTCGTTGGCGGCTGCTTCTCCCCTGACTGGATGCGACTAAAATCTGAAAGCGCCTCCTCGAGCTTCCCGGCGTTGTAGAGCGAAGCGAGGAGGATGTCCTTCCCCTCCCCCGGGACCAGCTCGAAGTCGTGCGAAGACATCACGAGCACCTGCCCCGACATGCCAGCCGTCACTTCCGGGAGTTCCCCTGCGTTCACCAGGCTCTGGGCCCTGCTCCTGCTCGTGGTCATGTAGACCCTCGAAGGCGAAGGCGACGCCCCCACGACCCTCGCCGAAGGGGGATCAGATACCTCGTCCATCGCCACGTGGCTTTCCCTGTTGAAGGCGTTCACCCCGAGCGAACCCCATCTGCGCCCTCCCCCTCCGAAGTGGGCGGCGCTCGGGTCGAGGACTTCGATTATCCGTAGCTTGATCGGGCCGGCGCCTCCGTTTCTGAGCCTCAACCTCCGCAGATACCCCGTGGACTGTCCGCGGTAGAATTCAAGCGATTGGGCGACATCCACGAAGTCGAAGACCTTCCCCGTAAGCTGCGCAGATCGCGGGGTGGTCCTTATGGCCCAGTCCGGTCTCTGGGCATGTACGACGATGCCCGCCTGTATCTTGTAGAACCAGACCTGTTCGAACCCGAATAGGGCGCGCTTTTCCTGCAGTGAGTCGTAGGAGCGGACCGACCCGTCGGGGTCCACGACCACCCTGGACGCCCTTGACTGCAGGAGCAGGGCTCTCCTCAGCCCGGACGACCTCAGCCCAAGCGCCTTTGGAGGAAGAGACTCTGCGGTTACCACCATTCGATGCTGCTGTGGACCTGGCGGGGATAATATCGGGAGGATTTACTGAAGTTGAGCTGTTGGATTTCGAGCGTTAACCTCAGGCGGCACGCTTCCATCTGCTCCCTGTAGGCGTGTCCTCGACGACGATCCCTTCCGCGAGCAGTTCCTTTCTGAGCCTGTCGGACTCTACAAAATCCTTACGCCTCCTTGCCTCGTCCCTCTTCGTCAGGAGAGCGGCCAGTCGCGGAGGGAGCTGGTCTTCTTTGAAGTCCATGACGCCCAGGACCGAGTCGACGCGTTTCAGTGCGCCAAGGGCCATCGAAGCCTCCTCCCGCCCGACGGAGTCTGAGTCAATCAGCGTGTTCATCTTCTTGACATAGGTGAAGAGGCTAGAGAGGGCCTTTGGTGTATTCAGGTCCTCGTCCATGTTATCCTCGAACTCCTTTACGAACCCCTCTGACGCGTTCGACTGCTTCGCGCTGGAGCCTCCGATCGACTTGAGCCGCAGTATGAAATCCTCGATGCGCTCCCTCTGCGCCCTCGCCTGCTCCAGAGACGAGTCTGTGAGGTCCATCGGGTCCCTGTACCTGGAGCTGATGAGAAAGAGCCTCACGACCATCGGGTCCCACCCTGCCTTGGTGAGGTCCCTCAGGTAGACCACATTCCCCACTGACTTGTGCATCTCCGCGCCTCGGATGTTGAGGAATTCGGAATGGAGCCAGTAGTTCACGAACTTCTTCCCTGTCGCAGCCTCGGACTGGGCTATTTCGTTCTCGTGGTGGGGGAACTTGTTGTCCATCCCACCGGTGTGGATGTCGAAGGTCTCGCCCAGGTATTTCATTGACATGGCCGAGCACTCTATGCTCCAGCCCGGTCTGCCCTTGCCAAGCTCGGTCTCCCAGTAGACATCGCCGTCCTCAGGGTCCCAGGCCTTCCAGAGTGCGAAGTCTGCGGCCTCCGTTTTTTCCTCGTAGTGGTCGCTGTCTACCCTTCCCGCGGGCTTGAGGGAGTCGAGCCTCACGCCCGACAGAGCCCCGTAGCCCTTGAACTTGGAGACGCTAAAGTAGATCGACCCGTCCGCGGCCCTGTAGGCGAACTCCTTGTCAAGGAGGACCTTGATGAGGCTCACCATCTCCGGGATATTCTCCGTGGCCCTTGGATAGACTTCTGCCTTCTCCACCCCGAGCGATCGCAGGTCTGCCATGAACTCCCCCTCGTAGAACCGGGTGTGATCCTTCAGGGGCTTGTGCGACTCGTTGATTCCCTTGATTATCTTGTCCTCCACGTCTGTGATGTTCATCACCTGGTAGACTCTGAAACCTTTGAACCGGAGGTAGCGCCGGAGTAGGTCTTCGAAGACAAAGGTCCTGAAGTTGCCTATGTGCGCATAATTCCATACGGTCGGGCCGCAGCAGTACATTTTCACCTCGCCTTCCTTGATCGGTTCGAAAGCTTCCAGCTTCCTTCCGAGGCTGTTGTGGAGCTTGAGCATGGTGCGGGGCACTCAGCGGTCGCCGAAGTGAAAATAAAAAGGGTCGGGAGAGTGAAATCTACTTCAGCTTGCCAATCCTGAAGATCTGCTTGCCGCAAGAGGCACAGGTGCCCTTGATAGCCGGCCTGCCGTTCTTCAGTTTGATTTGCTTGGGATTCTTGATCTCCCGGTTCTTCTTCTTCTCGTAGACACAGTAGCCAGTAACCACTGCGAGTTGCCTCGCGCCCAATCAGAGCCGATTGCTATTTAAGCTCTGCTAACGGGGTTCAAATTGAGGCTTTCTCGGGTCCAAAGCTGTTTCGAGGGCGATTGGGGATACAAGCGCCTGTGTCTCAAGGTGCGGGCCCCCCTGATTCTTCTGGAATCGGCAGCGATTGACGGGCCCTACCGTCTGCCAATACCGCATTGGCCAATCGAGGAAGTTCGGCGAGAAGGATAGAACTGGTTCGACCAACGAGCTGAGCCGATTAGCCGCCCAAAGGCGAGTTTTTGGGCAGACGGCGCCAAGGAAGTCAGAAACCAAGTCCTCAGGTTTCGCTTAGGGGCAATCGATTTAGACCAACAAGGTTGGCCAATGCGTCGCTTGCTGGACTCTGTGCAGGACTCGAAGGCTCTCCTGTCGATGATCTTCGCACGAATCATCTACGCGCTCAACTGGATGAACGTAGGTGCGATTTTCTTCCTTATGGGCCCGGAACTCAATGCCGGTGTCTCGGGCCTGGGGACCCTGACGGCGACTTTCTATCTGGGCATCGGCATAATGCAGGTACCCGGCGGGATACTGGTCGCGAAGTGGGGGCCGAAGAAGGTGTCAGTGATCGGCGTCTTCCTTGCGTCCTTGTCCGCCCTCGGCACGTCCGTGATGACCACCATTCCCGAGATTGCGGTCCTGCGTTTCCTCGTCGGGGCCGGGATGGCATTCGTGTTCGCACCAGGGGTAGTCATAGTCGCAAGACTGCTGCGGGGCGGGAGGTCCGGCATAGGGGTGGGCCTGTACAATTCCGCCTATGACGTGGGCGGCGCCATCGCGCTCTTTGGTTGGGTGATCGTCGCCGAGGCCACGGGTTGGAGATTGAGCCTTGCAATAAGCGGAGGGCTCGGGGTGCTCTCCGGCGTGCTTACCCTTCTGTTGGTGCCGAGGGACCAGGCGAACCTTGTTTCCAGCATAGGCAGAGGACCGCTGCTGACAATCCTGAGGGACAGGCAGCTGATAATGATTGGACTGGGGATGCTCGGCTTCGACATGAGCAACTCGATAGTGTCAGGGTTCATGATCTACTACCTGCTGAGCATCAATGCCGCAACGGCGACGGTCGCCGGCTTGGTTGCTTCGCTCGTGACGATCGTCCCCATTTTCACTTCGCTCTGGGCGGGCAGGATCTATGACTCGATATCGAGGCACAGGCTTACAATGGCCCTTGGGGTCGTCGGAAGCGCCACCGCCCTGGCATTCGGGGCCTATCAGTCCCTCTACGCCGCGGTCGCATGCTCAGTCCTGTGCGGGGTCGTCTGCGGGATCGGGTACACCTTCGGGTTCGCGGGCGCCAGAGACCTGAACCGTGCGGGGAAGGAGTACGAAGGTCTCGCGATAGCCTGGGTCAACAGCATCCATCTGACAGGGTCCGTGATTCCGCCGATACTGTTCTCGTTCGTGGTGGAGCGGCTCGGGTACTCCCAAGCGTGGCTTTGGAGTGCGGTCGTGACACTTCTCTTCCTGGGTCCAATCCTGCTGTTGTTGGAGCGCTGGCGCCGCTAAAGTGGGGTGGCGATAATTTCGTCTCCCTTCTTCACGTTCACTTCGAGCCCTGCAAGGCCTATTTCCTTTATCTCCGGCACGGGGATGCCTAGCTCCTCTATCTTGGACCTATGACGAGTTATCGCCTGCATCCAGGCCTCCGCCCTTTCTTCGACCTTGGGGACACCCAGGCCAGATTTCGAGGCGAGCTCTTCCAGCTTCTGGTCGTATTCGAAGAAGTCTCCCGGGAGCTTCCAGAAGTCTTCCATGGGCCTGAAAAGCAATGGAGAGAGGTAGATGAAGCCGTGCTTGAGCTGCCTGGAGATCATTGACTTCTGGTCGCTGGACATCTTGTCCGCAAGCCTTTCGAGCATGGCAAGAGTCCCAGTGAGGTGGCGGGACTCGTCCCGGGTGATGTTGCGGAATGCGGTCGAGTAGACCTTGTTGGCTGAGCGCTCTCCCACTTCCCTGAATATGAGCTGGGCGCCTATCTCTGCAAAGAAGAAGCTGGAGAAGATCAGTTCCAGAGGGTACTTCCCCCATGCCTGGTTGAACGCGCTCCAGTACCTGTGCCCGTTGTCGTAGAGCGCCATTATGTTCGCATGGGCTTTTTCCTCCAGCGTGGACCTTGGCTTGAACCTATAGGGGAAGTTGGGGCATACACGGGAGCAGGCGCGCCTGCACACCTCGTCGTGTCTGCACTCGTCGAAAGCGACGGCGGAGAGGAACTTCTTGGTCGGGTCCTCGAAGTTGTGGGTGGCGGCCTGGACCGCCGCTGCGCCGAAGGCGCCTATTCCCGACTTTTCGAACAGGGCGAGCTTTGAGAGCCAATAGGCTTGGGCCACCGCCTCGTCGGAAGAGAAGTTCTTCGCGTCGCACTCGTCCCAAGGGAGCTCCACGGGGTTCCAGTTCTGTGGGAACCAGAGCTCGTATGTCCTCAGGAGGGTCTCTGATACGACGTCCCAGTTGCCTGGGAAGACGTTGCCAGCCTCTTTGTCGTCCAATCAGAGCACCTGGAGTGTTCGTTCTTCCTCGCATGGCAAATCGGCGGATGGAGGTGGGACCTCGGATTGTTGGCTAAAAGCATCGACGGGCATGGAATTCACTAGGCGGTTGACGAGTTCCCAGCCACCACTGATATCGATCCTCTCATCGTGGCCGAGTGTATGGAGCAGTAGTAGTGGTAGACTCCTGTCCCGTTAAGGGTCACCTCAAAAGTGTCGCCGTGGGATAGGATCGAGGAGCTGGCTACGGCGCTCGAAGGGGGACAAAGCTGCCCCCCTCCCACGGGGCACACGACGACGGTGTGCTGGACCGAGTCCTGGTTCGTCCACTGGACGGTGTTATTGACCCCCATGATTACGGTGATGCTATCTGGGCTGAAGTTCAGTAT
>Ga0187772_10001715_pt1 | contig 10552 bp, 7 predicted proteins | sample 0116_SJ02_MP15_2_FD_133137 | JGI IMG/M metagenome (GOLD analysis project Ga0187772, IMG submission 133137) | Tropical peat soil microbial communities from peatlands in Department of Meta, Colombia - 0116_SJ02_MP15_20_MG | ecosystem: Environmental > Terrestrial > Soil > Wetlands > Peat | place... | reverse complement strand
TTTCAATCCCGTGTGCCGGGTGAAATGGGCCCCGTGCGCTTCACCACTATCCAGGAACGGTTTCTCGGAGTCTTGCAGGGGTGCCGACCGAGCATAGCCTCGGCAGAAGGTCTGCTGCAGCAGACGGGCCGCCAATGGGAAGCTGCTCGAGGGCTGTTGGGAGCTCGGTGGCATGGCCTCGGGAGCCAAACGATGAAAATCGCGTTGCGCGAGCTTCGTGGGTCCAGGGTTGCTTGCGGCCTCCATCATGGCGACTTTGCCCCCTGGAATACCCGCGTGGACCGAGGGAATTTGTCTGTTTTCGATTGGGAATCTGCAGAGTGCGCGGCGCCTACCTTATGGGACCAATTCCATTTTCTGTCGCAGGCGGAGTGTGTTCTAAAGGAAAGAGTCGGGCAGCAGAACACCCCAGATATCAGAACAGCAAACCGAGCTCTTTACCTCCTTTATCTTTTGAATTCAACCGCGCAGGCCGCTCAGGAAGGGGCGCGACAGTTCGCCATTGACTATCGAGAGAAGCAAATCCTGCGTCAGCTTGCGAGCTTGGGCTCGGCAAGCGCATGAACAAAAGAGGGAATAATTCGTTGAAAATTCTCTTGTCGGCCTACGCCTGTGAGCCCGGTAGGGGTTCTGAGCCCGGCAGTGGCTGGAACTGGGTACGGCAGATCGGCCGCTTGGAAGAATGCTGGGTGGTAACCCGCCTCAGTAACCGCCCAGAGATTGAGAACGAGCTCGCCCTGAATCCGCTGCCCCAGGTTCACTTCGTTTACTATGACTGGCCGCGCTGGGCCCGCTTCTGGAAGAAGGGTACGCGGGGAGCCCGGACCTACTACTGCCTGTGGCAGATGGGCGCCTACCTGCTTGCGAGAAAATTGCATCGCCAAATTCAATTTGATCTCGTGCACCACCTCACGTTTGCTAGCTACTGTTTGCCCACTTTTCTACCTCTGCTGCCCGTCCCTTTCCTTTGGGGGCCTGTGGGAGGCGGAGAAACGGCACCGCCCAGCTTCCAGTGGGCCTTTGGTCTTCGAGCGCTTGCATTCGAAGCTCTTCGCACAGCGGGGCAGAGGCTCGCAGACCTCAATCCATTTGTACGGATGACTGCCCGCCGCGCAGCGGCCAGCCTCGCGGCCACACCCCAAACAGCACAGAAACTGAAAAACCTGGGTTGTCGGGATGTCCGATTGTCTTCGCAGGTTCTTTTGTCCGACGAAGAGTTATTCAAACTGCGAAGTATGCCTGCGCACGAAGGGCATTGTTTTCGCGTTCTGAGCGTCGGCCGGCTGCTTCATTGGAAAGGATTCGAGCTGGGCATCCAGGCTTTTGCTCGATTTCATCACCTCTATCCGGAAAGTGAATATCGGATTGTCGGCGATGGGCCGGAAAAGGAGCGCTGGAAACGGTTGGCTGAAGATCTAGGCGTTGGTAAGAGCGTGGTCTTCGGGAAGACAATTCCACGCTCCGAGGTATTGAAAGAGATCGCTTACTGCGATGTTCTCCTGCATCCCTCGCTGCATGACTCTGGCGGTTGGGTGACGGCCGAGGCCATGGCGGCGTCGCGCCCTGTGATTTGCTTGGATCTCGGGGGGCCAGCCTTGCAGGTCACCGAGGAAACAGGAATCAAGATTCCGGCGATCACACCCGACCAGGCTGCGGCCGACATCGCCGCGGCTCTTGAGCAAATCGCCAGTGATTGGGTGCGTCGCGCCCGGCTCGGTGAGGCAGGACGTTCACGAATCGAGAGACACTTCCATTCCAAGAGATTGGAGAATGAACTCGCGCTGCTGTATGCGCAGCTCGCGAGCGCGTGAGCCCCATCCGGTACTCTGAACGTGATTCCAACGGAGCGTGCTTTGCATAGATTGATGAGCGTGCCTTGGGTGTGGTGGATCTGCGAATTCTTTCTATTCGCCGGACTCACCGTCCTCGGGTTTGCGTTCGTGGCGCCTTTCCGTCACACGACGCTCAACGCTCTGTTGATCGTGGCGCCGCTGCTGCTGGTCTTCCTGTTTCTTCCGGCTGCTCAGATGTTGTGCCTGAAGTCTGGAGAACTGGTGAGATCGTTCACCTGGTGGCAGGGACTTTGGCTGCTCCTGTTTCTAAGCGGTCTCGTGTTTCGGGTCCGAGACGAACATGACATCCAGCAGTCTGCCCTTGACGGCTGGGCCGCGTACCGGGTCCTGCTGGACGCCCTCGTCGGAGCCGTTTTGATCAAGCGGCTCGTAACAGGAAAGACACACTGGTTCCGGCCGCTTTTCAGCGGTTTGATCGGACTGATGGCGATCTACCCACTCATTTGCGCCGTCTCAGCCATGTGGTCGGTGGCTCCAGCTTTTACCATGTTTCGTGCCACGGAGTATCTGCTCGATTTGTCGTTGCTTGCCTGCATCGTGACGACTTTGCACTCGGTTGAAGACTACGAACGATTCGCCAACTGGACTTGGACATTGTTGGCGTTGCTGGTAGCTTCGGCATGGATCGGGGCAATCTGGGATCCCGCCGATGCTCTCATACAGAGCTATTCGTACGGGCCTCTCAGTATCCGGCTCGAGGGCGTATGTCCAGGCGTTGACGCGAACAGCATCGGAGAATTCTGCGCGATTCTTGCAAGCATCGCTCTATGCCGGATCCTGGATGACCCTCAACGAAAATACGACCGCAGCTGGTATCGCTTTCTGTTTCTGGCAGCGCTGGTGACGCTATTTTTCACGCAAACGCGTGCAGCCATCGCAGCCTTTCTGATTTCTTTGGTCCTCCTGTTCCTTCTCACCCGCCGGTTTGTGCTCGGAGCGGTCTTGGGTATGACGGCATGCGTGTTTGGAGTGATCTTGGCGCTCTACACCCACCTAGGGGATACCGTGTCGAGTTATCTCCTGCGTGGGCAGTCTGTTTCCGAAGCGGAGGCTCTTTCGGGTCGCGCTCAACTGTGGCAATTCGCAACGCAGAAGATCCTGGAACGTCCTTGGCTGGGCTATGGCGGTTATGCCGGCGGGCGGTTCGTCATACTTCCAGGGCTTGGGATTCCCGGCAAAACGGACGTTCTAAACACCCTCGTCGAGAGCCTGCTCGACGTGGGAGTGTGCGGGCCCCTCGTGCTTATCATCGTTCTCGGGGCCATCCTTTGGTATGTGGGGCGGTCTTCGTTTCGTTTCTCTTTAAAGCCGACTGAAAGGCACTTTGCCGTAGAAATCCTTTTGGCAATGGTCGTGGTTTCGGTGCGGTCAATGGTTTCCGGAAACATCACAAGCCACCCGGCCGTCGCCTTTCTTACCGTCTTGGGCTGCGCCGAATTTCTGAGGCGTCGGTTGAGATCGCGGCGTCACCTACCCGAGTCGAGCACGCCGCCGTGTCTCGCAGAAGGGGAGTCACCGTGATAAAAGTGACCATTTATCTACTCTTTCTTCTTAGCTTTGACAGCTCGGGCGCTGGAACGCACCACTTGAGCTCTCTGTTACTGCCGAGCCCAGCTACACCTCCCCTGGCTGCGAACGCCGAGATTTACGTGGACGGCACTTCCGGATCGGACGCCAACCCCGGAACACAGGCACGGCCTTTTAAGACGATCAAAAAGGCGAGTCAGTTGATCGCAGCGAATCGCCCCTACAATATCCCCACGATCGTCACGATTAATCCTGGCATCTATCGCGAGTTCATTCAAATTTCTGGGACGGACCCCAATGTGGGTCCGGCTGTCACTTTTCAAGCTTCCCAAGCCGGGCAGGTCGTCATCTCGGGCTCCGATGTTTGGGCTGGCTGGCAACGCGACCCAGCGAATCCGAGCCGCTATGCCCACGCATGGCCCTTCCGATGGGGAAACTGTACGGTGCCCTCCGGTGGGCCCTCCGTACAGCCCATTGTCCTTCGAAGGGAAATGATTTTTGTGAACGGGAAACTCTTGAACCAAGTTCTGTCGGGAACACAGACAGAACCGGGCAGCTTCTACATCGATGAAGCGAACGGACGGGCCTACATCTGGCCACCTGCTGGAACGGATCTAGCTACCTCTACCGTCGAGGTAGCGACGCGCGCCCAGCTTCTTGAGAGCTATCGTGTTCCTCATCTAACGCTGAGCGGTCTGGTCTTCGAGCACGCCAGTTCCTGTATTTCGACGCCGCAGAGGTCCGCGGTCGCTCTGGTAGACGCAACGGACCAGCTGATCGAGGATTCTTCGATCGAGTGGAACAATTGGATTGGACTGACCCTGTTCGGCGTAACGAATTCCACCGCTCGTGAAACAGCCGTAAATCATAACGGCGAAATGGGAATCGACGGCTATAAGTTGAAGAACATAAGCATGGAAGGCGTCGAAACTTCGTACAACAACTGGCGCGGCGCCTGGGGCCACTTTGTTACTTGGGAAACGGGCGGAGCGAAGTTTTTATTATTGCATGGCGGAGTATTCAACAACTACACCGCCATAGGAAACCAGGGACGCGGTATCTGGTTCGATACGGATAACATGGACATCACCATTGATCACGCTTTCCTGGCGCAAAACCTAGTGGGTGGCATCGACCTCGAAGCGAACATGGGCCCCTTTGCCATCCAAGACAGTCGGATTTGCAACAACCAGCGAGAGGGAGTTCAGAACAACGACTCGGAATCGGTCCGTCTGGTCGGAAATGTAATCTACAACAACCAGAAGGGACAAATCATGATTTTCGGCGGTTCTGAACCTCGCGCGGGAATCAATTGGGAAACCCATGCGGCGTTTGAGGCCACCTCAGGGAAATGGTTCCTTTCTGGCAACACGATCATGGGAGCGGATGCAAAGCAGCCTGTTTACGAAACACTCTTGTTTCCCGGCCAAGTCCCCGGAGACTTCTTGACTACTTTGAGCTCCGATTACAATACGTGGTTCAATCCTCAAAACCGAAGTGCTTTCCACATGGGGCCAAATCAAGACGTTGACTTTCCCGCATGGCAGTCGCTTTCAAGCCAAGACAAACACTCAAACTTCGCATCTCCGCCGATCGATCCGGTGACTCTGTGTACAGCTCCTTGAGGACGCAAGCTATTTTGTAGGCGCTACTTTCCCGATTAAGACGATGTCGCTGATCACCGAAGAACTGCAAGCAGGTTCTTTTTACGAACGGTTTGTCGGCCGTGCCACGCGCGCGCGTCCCATGGTCGAAAAAGGAATTTTCGCGCTCCTATCGCAGGCGTTGATCTCGGGTTCAAATTTCATGATTAGCATCTTCCTCGCGCGTTGGCTCGCACCTGGGCAATACGGCTCTTACACCCTGGTGGTTTCCATCTTCTTCTTTCTTTCGGGCTTTCACAACGCCCTCCTGATCGAACCCATGGGTGTTTTGGGGCCTTCTGCCTATCGAGGATGCTTGCCGGCCTATCTCGGAAAGCTAGTGCGATTGCATTTCATGATTGCTTTTGCGCTTATGTCCGTTGTGGCGATGGCGGCCGCTGTAATTCCTCACAGCTGGAGCGTCGACGGATTCTCTCGTGTGCTGTGGGGCGCGTGCCTGGGGATTCCCTGGATCTTGTTTTTTTGGTTCCTGCGACAGGCTGCCTACTTGGACTTGAGATCGGAACTCGCGGCGCGCGGCGCAGCGATTTATGCGGCGGTGGTTGTCTTGGCGTTGATCCTGTTGCGGCTTGGGAATCGGCTCACTCCCCTCAGCGCTTTCCTGACTCAAGCGTTCGCCGGCTTAATCGCTGGCTTTGTTTTGATGGCCTGGTTGCGACCCCAGTTCAAGCCTCAAGCAGGCGACCTGCTCACGATTTGGGCGCAACACTGGAAATACGGGCGCTGGATTGCCATGACCACGCTCGTTTATTGGCTCTCGGGACAGGCGTTTTATTTTATTGCCGCAGCCCTGCTAAAGATCGAGGACGTCGGCACGGTATCGGCTCTGCAGAATTTTGTCGCACCACTTTCTCAATTCGTCACTGCGAGCAGCCTCTTGCTGTTACCGTGGGCTTCATCCAAATGGTCCAAAGGAGACGTCCCTTCTTTTGAACGTGCCATCCACAAGATCAGCGTGGCGTTCACGGGCGCTGGCCTTGCCTACATCGTGTGCGTGGTTCCGTTCGGAAGGCAACTGACGCTCTTCTTCTATCACGGCCGGTATGCCCAATCCACAAATCTCATTCCCCTGTTGGCCGTATCGACAGCGCTGATTGCAGCCTCCCAGGGACCGGCGATTGGGCTGCGAGCCATGCAAGCGCCATCCCGCATTTTCATTGGGTACAGTGTGGCCGCAGCCTTTTCGCTCCTGGCTGGCTTCGCTCTGACGCGCGAGGGGGGTCTTTTTGGAAATGTACTTGGAATGGCCGCAGCGTCCCTGTGCTTCTTCCTCACGGTCACATACTGCTATCGCTCGAAGATGAAGCAAAGTCATCGAGCCAAGCCATCCAGCGTCGATGCGACTCAAACGCGCATTGCCTGGCTGGTGCCCTCCCTCGCGAGGGGAAATTACATGCAGCCGTTGTTCAGTGAGTTCGCAAAACTGTTTCCGAACACCGTTGTGTATACAGGCCTGTGGCATGGATTCGTCTCGAATTATGAAGGAAGCTTTTGCCTGCGCTGCCTGCCTGGCTACCGGTTCGTGACTCTCCGCAAAGCAAAACAGGGTTATGGCCGCGGCTTTTTCAGGGCGCCGTTTTCCGTGGTCCTGGAGTTGAGAAGATTCCGTCCCGAGGTCATCTTTACATCGGCATTCAGTATCTGGACCGTGTACGCGCTCGGCTTCAAGCTGCTGACGCGCTGCCGCGTGATCGTTTTGTGGGAGGGTACCTCGACGACAGTAGCGTATCTGGACTCGCCCGTACGGCTCAGGATGCGTCGGTTCATGGCCGCCTTCGTAGATGCAGGCGTCAGCAATATGCGGATGGGAATCGAATACCTGCGGGATGCACTGGGGGTTCCGAACCCCAAGCTTCTCCATCATCCCTACGAAGTGCCTGAGCCAAGCCTTCTGTCTTCAGGAATCGACACGACTGGCCTACAGCCGCTACGGCATCCCGTATTTTTGTTCGTTGGAAGCATCATTCCCCGAAAGGGCTGGTCTTGTCTGATTGAGGCCGCCGGTACGCTTCGTTCTCGAGGGCTCGACTCCTTTTCGGTCGTCGTTGTGGGAACGGGCGAGCAAGAAAAAGACTTGCAGGAAAAAGTCTCCTCGTACGGATTGAACGGATTGGTCCACTTGGTTGGGCAGGTCCCATATCAGAACTTGGGTGCCTACTATCGAGCCGCCGACGTATTCGTGTTTCCCACCTACGAAGACACTTGGGGCTTGGTGTTGCTCGAAGCCATGGCGTTTGGCAAAGCGGTGTTGTGTTCCCAATATGCAGGTTCAAGAGAAATGGTGAGACACGGGGTGAACGGCTTCCTCTTCGATCCCTACGATCCAAAAAACCTCGCCGAACGAATGGCGCAGTTCATAGAAAGTCCCAGTCTGGCTTTGGAACTGGGCAAGAATGCATCTGATGCGATCCGGCCCTATACGCCGGCGCGTGCCGCAAACGTTCTGGCACGCCTGGTCCAAACAGTGATGAACCGAAAAACGCCCAACGTCGCGTCTTTGGTAGCCGAATTCTCCCGGGATAAGAAGAATCACGCCCTGGACTTGGCGGAAACGACAACCCGAATCGCGTGGCGTTCAACCTAGAGACAGGACAGCGGATGCTGTCATGACTCCGTTTCAGAATTCCATTCATAGACGACTGGCGACCCTTTTCGACGGTCTTTCCGCTCTGCCTCTGTTTGTGCAGCTTGGCAGGCTCAATGGCTCGATGACCTCGGATGAACTGGTCGATTTCGCGATGAAATCTCCGGCGATTGCCCCTTTGCAGAGGCGTTCGGAATTCGTCGAGTACGCGCGCCTTGTGGCCGAGCAACGTCCCGGTGCTGCGCTGGAAATCGGATCGTTCCGCGGAGGCACGCTGTTTGTCCTGGCCCGGCTGGCCCATCGCTATGCCACCGTCATCAGCTTGGATTTGCCTATGTCTCGGTTCGGAAGGATTTGTCGATGGGCACAAGCGCCGTTGTTTCACCGATTCACGCGCAATGGACAAACACTGCATTTACTGCGCGCAAATTCTCACGCAAAAGAGACGTTTTCGACCGTTCTGAAGCTCTTGAATGGACGGCGCTTGAGCGTCTTGTTTATCGACGGGGACCATACCTACGCGGGCGTTCGAGCTGACTTTGAGATGTACTCTCCTCTGGTTCGTCCAGGTGGGATCGTCGCCTTTCACGATATCGCTCCCCAGCCGTTCCCCAATGAAGTGGCTCGGTTCTGGAAGGAAATCAAGCCCGGCTATCGCCACAAAGAGATCGTTCACAGCACATCGAAGGACGCCATGGGCATCGGAGTGTTGTGGCTCTAGCCGGGAAGCGATGCGATTAGTACGCCCTCCGATTCGGTCCGGAACACAAAACATGAAAATCCTCCTAGTCCACAACACGTACCAGCAAGCCGGCGGCGAAGATGTTGTCTTTGAACACGAGTGTCAGTTGCTGAGGGACCACGGACATCGGGTGCTCGCCTATGTCCGCAGTAATCACGAGGTGGAGGAGCTCTCCCTGTTCGAGCGCACGACGCTCGCCCGCAGAATGATCTTTGCCGAGGACAGCAAACGCGAGATTCAAGAGATGCTTCGCCTCGAGAAGCCGGACCTCGTTCACGTGCACAATACCTTCCTGATGATTTCTCCCTCCGTCTATGAGGCTTGCTCGGAAGCGCATGTCCCCGTCTTGCAGACCCTACACAATTACCGGTTGCACTGCCCGGCGGCAACTTTTTATCGCCATGGACACGTGTGCGAAGAGTGCCCCCGGCAGGGCCTGTGGCGTAGTGCCTGGCATGGCTGCTACCGCGATTCACGGCTTGCCACAACGGCCGTCGCGATGATGCTTCAGGTCCATCGCCTCCGTAGGACCTGGCAGGAAAAGATCGACGGCTTTCTGACGCCCACCGAGTTCGCCCGACAGAAACTCGTGGAAAGCGGGCTTCCCGCCGAAAAGGTCCGCGTGAAGCCCAACTTCGTCTCTCCGGATCCAGGAGTGAAAGACCAGCCAGGAAGTTATGCCCTTTTTGCGGGCAGGCTCTCAGAGGAAAAGGGGATTGCGACGATTCTCGAGGCCTGGAAATCCCTTCGCATCTCGATTCCCCTCATCATCGCGGGTGACGGGCCGCTGCGGAGGCAGCTCGAGCAGGATTCTGTTGGAAACAGCCTGCGCGGCATCACGTTCCTGGGCCGACTGAGCCTGAACGAAACCCGAGCGGCGATGAAGGGGGCTAGGTTTCTTATCGTGCCGAGTGTCTGGTACGAGTCTTTCTCTTTGAATATTGCTGAGGCGTTTGCGTGTGGCACTCCGGTCATCTGCTCCCGTCTGGGCGCCATGCAGGAGAATGTCGCTGATCAGCGCACCGGACTCCACTTCACGCCAGGTGATGCGCAAGACCTAGTGGATAAAGTCGAATGGGCATGGACTCATCCTGGTGAACTTGCCGTGATGAGTCGGGAAGCTCGCCAGGAATATGAAACTCGTTTCACCGCGGAAAAGAGCTATTCGATTCTGATGGACACGTACCATCAGACGCTCCGAACGTGTGCCTGACTTGGCGGTAGTGAACTCCTAGAAAAATATGACAGCCAGCTTTCAGGTTCTCGGCGTGCGAGTCGACGCGGTCGAAATGACAGAAGCCGTTCGGCACGTCGAGCAATTCGTGAAACAGGGTCAGAGGGGATGCTATGTGGCCGTGACGGGGATGCACGGCGTCGCGGAAGCCCGACAGGATCCGCTGTTTCGAAAGGTCCTGAACTGTGCAGACCTGGTGGTTCCCGACGGAATGCCTCTGGTTTGGTTGGGACGCCGGCACGGCCACCCCCTTCGGCGTCGCGTGACCGGATCCGAGCTGATGCAGGCGTTCTGCCAAAAAACAGGTTCACGGTATCGCCACTTCTTCTACGGTGGACGGCCAGGGGTGGCTGAGGAGCTCGCGCAGGTTCTCCGTCAGCGCTACCAAATCGTCACGGCCGGGGCCTACTGCCCTCCCTACCGGCCTCTGACGGAGGAAGAAGACCGAGAAGTTGTCGCCAGGATCACAAAGGCCGCTCCTGATGTTCTGTGGGTCGGCTTGAGCACGCCGAAGCAGGAAAGGTGGATGTATGAACACAGAAGAAAGCTCGAGGTGCCAGTGATGTTGGGTGTCGGGGCAGCGTTCGACATGAATTCCGGCAGGATGAGTCGGGCTCCCGAATGGATGCAGGAGAACGGCCTCGAATGGCTCTTCCGTCTCTTGGCCGAGCCGCGTCGTCTTTGGAAGCGCTACCTTGTAACGATTCCCAGATCCACGTGGAGAGTCTCTTTAGAACTGATCCACTCGAGTAAGTCTCAATAATCATGGAGGAGAGCAAATGAACTGGAAAAACCGCAGGGTACTGGTCACAGGGGGCTGTTCTTTCATCGGGTCCAGCCTGGTCGACGCGCTCGTGGACCGAGGGGCGCGGGTTCGCGTTGTCGATGATCTCAGCAGCGGGAAGATGGAGAATCTCCGAGACTTGATCGAAGACGGTCGGGTCCAGT
>Ga0187772_10001713_pt1 | contig 10555 bp, 4 predicted proteins | sample 0116_SJ02_MP15_2_FD_133137 | JGI IMG/M metagenome (GOLD analysis project Ga0187772, IMG submission 133137) | Tropical peat soil microbial communities from peatlands in Department of Meta, Colombia - 0116_SJ02_MP15_20_MG | ecosystem: Environmental > Terrestrial > Soil > Wetlands > Peat | place... | reverse complement strand
TCCGGCAGCGATTATTTGACCATTCAGCCACCCGGCATCAGCATGGGAGCGTTCGAGGTGCCGGTGGCAGGCATTAGCCTCGGTGGTCAAGTATATGTAGTTGTCTCGACGAACCACTCCGAGGATCGTTTAACGGATCGTTCCGTTCTGACGAAATTCACACTGCCTGCAAATTTCCAACCGTTGCGCACCATCTCTCAACTTCCCGAGGGGCACTTCGTCAAGATGTCGTTACATATCGAAACCGGGACGATAGCCGGATTGCCCCCCGGTGGACCCTTCGTCTTCGTTTGGGGCACAGGCCCGTACCGTAAGAGCGACGCGTATTTGTCCATCGTTCCGGCGTCACAATTTGAAAACGGGAAAGGGACGCGGTATTTCGCCGGGTTCAACGCGGGGGGTGCTCCGATTTGGAGCGAGAAGGAATCAGACGCTCGGGCTATCATCCAAAACGGTACGATGGGCGATCTTTCCGTAACGTGGTGTAAGGATCTTGGCTTGTGGTTGATGACTTACGACAGTCGAGACCCAGCTCCGCGTGGCATCTTGTTCTCGTATTCCCGCACTCCGTGGGGCCCCTGGAGCGAGCCGCAAATCATTTTCAACGCAATGCGTGATGGCGCCTTTGGAAAATTCATCCACAATCCCGAGGCAAATCCCGACGATGGGCTCGCAGGGCCGGTGATCGGAAAGGGCCAGGCGAATCCGCAGGCCGTTCGTGGTGGCGCGTATGCGCCGTATGTGATCGAGCGATGGACGAAGGTGCAGGGTTCCGAGCTGAGCATCTACTACACGCTGTCTACGTGGAATCCCTACGTTGTCATACTGATGAAATCACGGCTGCACATCCAGTAGCGTACCTGCCGGATGTCCCTGCGGAGATAGCTTTTTTCAGCACCGGTTGCTGCAGTACCCTCAAGGGGAATGTCAAAGCGCAGCGACTTTCCAGCTCTTCACCGAGTAGCCGTTGATATCGTTGCGTTCACCGTCCGGATGATTGGCGACTCGGAAGTTACCGGCACCAGCAGGGCGGAAACGCGCCAAAGTCGTGGTAAACGCTGCGGCCAGTCAAAAACCACGGATTGGCTGCTTCAGGTCGCCCCGTTCTCGGGTTCCAGTTTCTACGAAGCGCCCATCCTTACCAGACATACCGCACGCGGATGTAGCCGTCGGAGCAACAGTCTCCATCTCGCCTTTCCGGGTCTTGAAAATCCAGCACCAATTGCCTTTGTTCGATAACCACTCTGACCAAACCGCCGTAAGCTCGTGAGCCGCTTTCAAGCCAGCCCAGCAACCGCGGCCTGTTTTTCGTCAGCTTGTACACGTATAGGTAGTCCCAATTAGCGGTCCCTCCGCCACTATAGTTCAAGTCCACCGCTGCTTCTTCTTTGCCGTCGCCATCGAGATCGCCATACGTGACAGATTCCAGCCAAAGCCCGGGAGCGTAACTGCGGTCCAGTCCTTCCGGTACTTCGTCCCAGAATCGGTGGACTCCGGCCGCAAGATGGACTGTGGTTGAGGGGATAGAGTCGATCCATTGCCATTGGTCCGCAGGAGCGCCACCACCGTCCCAAGGATAGGTGAAGTTTTTGAAGTCAATTTGACGGATAGAGCTCGTCCCGCGAGGGGACGCGACAACAAGCATTACCAACGCTGCCGATGCTGTTCGGAGAAGACTCGCCACGTCAGCTCATCTGGTGTGAGGTTCCGGTCTATGTTTTAGCATACAAACGGGACCACATGGATGTATAACGCCGTTACGCGGAAGCGGCCGCGTACTGGTCGATACGCGTACGAGGTTAGAGGGAAGGCCAAATCAGAGGTATTGACCCTCGAGCTTTCCTTGTGAGATCACTAGCGACGAAGTCGGGAGACAACTCGATGATTTACACGATCCAAACCACACGTCGGAACCGGATCGCCACAATTTGGTTGTCTCTCGGCGCGACTTTCTCGCTGGCATGCGCCTCGTGCTTCGCAACTGCCCGAGCGAACCCTCGTTCGCCGTCGAGTAGGCAAAACCCTGCCACTTCCCAGCCCCGCTTCCACGTCTCGTTCAGCTCGGACGTTAGCTCAACCCCGCTCGACGGGCGCGTTTACGTCATCATCTCCACAACCAATGACCCGGAACCTCGTTTCCAGATCCTCGAAAATATGGTCCACTCCCAGCAAATCTTTGGCATCGATGTCGACGGTTTGGCGCCGGGACAGAATGCAGTCATTTCCGACGATGCACTCGGCTACCCGACGGCCAAATTTCGAGATATATCCGCTGGTGAGTACTGGGTGCAGGGCGTGCTGAACAAATACACCACGTTCCATCGCTCGGATGGGTACACGCTCAGACTCCCCATGGACCAAGGTGAAGGGCAGCACTGGAATTCGAAGCCCGGCAACCTATACAGCATCCCTGAACACGTTTATATCGATCCGGCCAACTCCAACGCTATTCAAATTCACCTCAGCACAGTAATTCCACCGATTGCTCCGGCGAAAGACACCGAATGGGTTAAGCACATCCGGATTCAGAGCCAGGTTCTCACGAAATTTTGGGGCCATCCGATGTATTTGGGTGCCATTGTCGTGCTCCCGGAGGGCTGGACAACGCATCCGAACGCCCGCTATCCGCTGCTCGTCAACCAGGGGCATTTTCCGCATGACTTCACCGGTTTCCGAACCAGTCCTCCGCCTGCGGGCTTGACTGACTTCGATCTCGAACGAGCGCAATCGCAACTTCAGTTCTATCAGGATTGGACTACGGGGAAACTGCCTCGGATGTTGCTGCTGCTCATTCAACATGCCAACCCCTATTACGACGATTCGTACGCTGTGGATTCTGCAAACGTTGGGCCTTACGGCGAAGCAATCAACCACGAACTCATTCCGTACGTCGAAAAACAATTTCGCGGCATCGGCCAGGGATGGGCACGCGCTGTGTACGGCGGCTCCACAGGCGGATGGGAGACACTAGCCACGCAGATCTTTTATCCCGACGACTACAACGGCGCTTGGGGCGCCTGTCCGGATCCCGTGGATTTTCGCGCCTATCAATCGGTGGACATCTACGAAGATAAAAATGCGTACTGGACGATCGGTAGCTTCGGTCGTATCGCGCAGCCTGAGATGCGCACAACCCCCGGCATCATTCTCGCCACCACGGAAGGCACGAATCGTTGGGAACTCGTTCTCGGTACGCATGGACGGTCCGGCGAGCAGTGGGACATTTGGCAGGCTGTATTCAGTCCCGTCGGTTCCGACGGGTACCCCGCCGAGATCTGGGATCAGCGTACAGGCGTCATCGATCCTCAGATTGCCGCGTACTGGCGCGAACATTACGACCTGACGGCAATCCTCCAACGCGACTGGAAAACACTGGGACCGAAGCTGGTCGGCAAAATTCACGTCACGGTCGGCACGGCCGACACGTTTTACCTCGATCACGCCGTGCACCTGATGCAGGATTTTTTCGAGTCCACGTCTGACCCGCACTATGTCCCGGATTTCGACTACGGCGTTGATCAACCCCACTGCTACACCGGTCCGCCGGGGGCCACCGCGCGCGAAGGTTCGCTGACTTTCACCCGGCGCGTGCTCAACGCATTCCAAGCGTGGATCCTGAAGTCTGCGCCTCCGGGGGCGGACACTACCTCATGGCGCCATTAGTCACGATTCGCAGGCAAGCCATAAACCTCGAGTGATCCTCTTCTTCGGACAAATGCTTTCCCCGGAGAGCGAATGTCCGGCAGCACTAACCGGACATTTCCTATCCGAGCCCATGCTCGACGGATAAGGCTCTCGCCGTAGGGGCCGCACCTGTTGTTCCGAAAACCCTGTCGGCGAGGGGTCTGCAACATGTTGATTTCTTTATGGCCCGTCCGGGTCCGGCGGGTGTTCCGAAACCAAGTGATTCTGGAACTGGAGCTTTGGAAAACCGACCAGAGGCTGGGATCTAGAGCACCTTGGTCCCGAACCAGATTCCAAGTCCTCTTGAAATCTGCTGATTTTTGTTGACCGCAATTCATTGCTGTTGAACGTGTTGGGGCCTGCGTGTTTAAGTTGATTGAAGCTTCCGGAATTTGGGTGCTCCGGCAGCTACAAAATTATCTACAGTTCTGTGAGGTGAACCCCTCTTCTGAGACAATTCTCATTGCAACACTTCGCAGTATTCTCTGACTGAACCCTTCACGTGACACGACCCCGACACTGCTCGGCCTGACGTCTTGCCTCGTGTGTGGAATTCCAGGCTCTGGGAAGACCACTTATTGCGAATGGCTTGGTATTTTGCACCTGGATTTCGACCAGCTCTTGCAAGGGGTTGGTATTTCCTCAAAGCTATCTCTGCTGGGTCTACTCGGTCGCGACGCAGACCCGTTTGTTGCCGAGCTGTCCAAGAAGAAATGTTGTCGCAATCGATTGGGGCTTCCCGATCGCGAGCCTACCTCTTGTTCACCCTGCTAAGACAAAGGGCTTTAGCGTGCGGTGGTTCGACGGCGACAGAGAAGCTGCTCGCCAAGGGCTTCCGCGCAGAGCATCTGATCCCTTCGCCAGCACCGGAGTGAACACACCGGGGACAGTGTTTCCAATTTGGGCCGCGAGCTAGTGGCCGCGCAGAGATATAATCGCGCAACCCTAACAGACGTGGGTTCGAAGATGCTCTGATCGAGAGACTCGGCAATCCCGAATCAAAGTCTGCCGATGGGTTGGCCGACAAGATCGAGTGGTGGAGTTGCTGCCGAAAACAGGGAAGATGTCAGAGATTTCCGAATTGCTTACGCGTTTGCAATCGGTTCACCGATAAGAGCCAAGGAGCTGGAGCGCCATACGCGGGCATCGTTTTTCGAGGCATTCGTTCATTGGGGAGAGACATCGAAGTGGTCCGTCGGTGTGAGTTCATCTTGAATGCGCGGGTGGTCTTTTTCTATCTGGCTTGCATTGTTCTTCTGCTCCTTGATGGCATCGCTCCCGGCGGACACGCACAAACCTCGAACCATTCCGAACAACAGCCGCGTCAATCTCCCGTCCTGCCAAGCGAACCCACAGGAGCAGATCGATGCTCGTTCTGTCACAGAGCCGAGGTCGAGGGGTATGCGCGTTCTGCCATGTATCATTCGCTTCGGCGTCCCGATAACGAGCCAGACGGTACGGTGGCCGCGAATGGTTCGAAAATCACCATGCATTCTTCGCCGTCCGGATTCTGGCAACGCTGGGAGAATGCCGGAGACGAGACCGAATATCATGTCGACTATGTCGTGGGCTCAGGGAACCACGCGACTGGTTATCTGGTAGATCTCGGCGGGTATCTGTTTCAGTCGCCGGTCGCGTATTACACCAGCCGGAAAGCCTACGATCTGGCGCCGGGTTATGAGAATCAGCCGGACCCGGATTTTACGCGTCCGATCAGCGAAGAATGCGTACTTTGTCATTCGGGAAATGCGTTGCACGTTGTCGGCACGCTGAATCAATACCGGTCGCCGGTATTTTCTGCAGAAGGGATCACCTGCGAACGCTGTCATGGTCCGTCTGAGCGGCATCTCGCCGATCCGCGGGCGGGCACGATCGTAAATCCTGCAAAGCTCAGCCCCGCCGCGCGCGACAGCATTTGCGAGCAATGCCATTTGTTTGGGGCCACTCGGGTGGCGAATCCCGGAAAGCAGTTGAGCGATTTCGTGCCCGGCGTCCCACTAGAAGAAACCTACACCGTCTATCACGATGCCAACCCGACGGGCGCGTTCAAAGTGATCAGTCAGGTTGAACAACTGGCGCTGAGCGCATGTGCGCGCAACAGCGGAGGCAAACTGTGGTGTGGAACCTGCCATGATCCACATAATAACCCGCTGCAGCCAGTCGAGTCTTATCGCTCACGGTGCTTGTCTTGTCACACGGCTGCCTTTTCGGCGCCGCATCCGCCGAAGGACAGTAATTGTATCGCGTGCCACATGCCGCGCCGCGCAGCAAAGGACGGTGGACACTCAGCCTTCACCGACCACGGAATTCAGCGGCAGCCGCGAGACTTGCCAGAAGCGCCGCCGCGAGCCGAGATCGTCGCCTGGCGCGAACCTGCTGCGGTTCTGCGCGAGCGAAACCTCGGTATCGCGGACATCGCAGTTGGCATGGAGCGTCATTCCTTTCCACTCATCCAGCAGGGCTACCGAGACCTGACGGACGTGCAGCAACAGTTTTCCAATGACAGCGAATTTTTCAGATGGATCGGTGAAGCGCTGCTGGCTGGAGGGCAGAACTCAGAGGCGGAAATTGCCCTGGAACGATCACTGCAACTGGATCCCAATTCGGCGCAGGCTGAAGCGCGGGTGGCTGCCCCGTATATGCAGGACGGAAACGTCGATCGTGCCATGGCACATCTAGAGCGAGCGGTGGCATTGGACCCTGTGGATCTGCCGGCTTCCACCGCGTTGATCCGCCTGTATCGAAACCAGGGGCGAACGGCCGATGCCGCGGCGCTGTCTGCGAAAATTGGCGCTCAACTGGCGGAAACTACGGATGCCAGCCAAAACATGTCGCCGGCATTTGCGGTGAATTCCTCAAAAACGGCGGGCGAAGCCTACAAAAATATTCAGGTGCTCAAGGGAATTCCATCGGACCAGTTGATTCCGACAATGCGATTCATCTCTTCGTCGCTCGGTGTGGGCTGCACATTCTGCCACGTCGAGGGTCGCTTTGAGGAAGACGACAAGAAAACGAAACAGACGGCGCGAGGAATGATGCGGATGACGCTGGCGCTCAACCGTGACAATTTCGAGGGCCAGCGGCAAGTGACTTGCTATTCGTGTCATCACGGTACGCAGGAGCCAGTTGCGACCCCGCTTCTGGCGAACGAAGCAGCATCAGCAGTTGACTCCGAATCCGCAGCGTCTGCTTCCGACCTGCCCACCGTGCAACAAGTGATTGACAATTATGTGCAGGCCGAGGGCGGCGCGGAGGCGATCGAGAAAATCTTCAGCCGCGCAGAAAAAGGCACGATCGAGGCTCGGGGACAATCGGCGGCCCTCCAGGTTTTCACTGAAGAGCCAGGCAAGCGAGCCGTGATCGAACATCGGCCAATCGGTGATGACGCAACCGTCTATGATGGACAGGCTGGGTGGCTCAAGTCAGGGGGGATGCCGATGCGGGCGATGAATGCTTCGGAATTAGCCGCGGCCAACGTTGATGCCGATCTGCATTTTCCGTTGCACATCCGGGATCTATTTCCCGAGCTTCACGTTCAATATTCAGAGCGAGTGGATGGCAAAACAGCCTACGTGCTACTTGGCAGCAAGCCCGGCCAATCGCCGGTCAAGTTCTACTTCGAAGCAGGATCTGGGCTGCTCATCCGGATGGTGCGGCACACCGAATCTCCTCTGGGGCTCAATCCCACTCAGATCGACTACGCCGATTATCGGCCAGTCGACGGGGTACAGGTGCCGTTTCGCATAACGATTTCCGAACCCGGCAGCGTCGTCCAAATTGATTTAGAAGACGTCCAGCAAAATGTTCCGATTGAGGATGCGAAATTTGCGAAGCCCAATCCGAAGCACTGACCGACGTGCTCGCGCATGGGTTTGAAGTTGTCCTTCGACATTCCCGCCAGAATCTGAGCGGCTACGGATGACTTTGCCCGGCGTCGTCCTCGACCAACTTGTACCGATTCCGTATCCTTTGTGCTCTCGTGGTTTGCTCGCGAAGCTGAGCAAGCCGTTTCAACAATTCGGGAATTTGCTCTCTGTCTCCGGTCTTCCGCAGCGCCTGGATCAGATGATACAGGGCCGTCTGATCCTTTGGATCGATGTTTAGGGCCTTCCTGCATTGTTCGATGGCTTCCTGGTATTGTCCGGACTGCAGATAGATTTTGCCCAACACCGCCCGAGCGTCAGCCAATCCGGGTTGCAGCGACACAGCCTTCTTTGCGGAGGCCATGGCCAACCGAAATTCGGGCGTTCCCGGAGCCGCTCCCTCCTGAAGGAGGAAATCAGCTTGCAGGTAGAGCAGGAGGGCATCGTTTGGTTTTTGCACCAATCGCGCCTCCACAGTCTGCAGCGCGCGCTGGATGTCGTTGGCCTGCATGGCAGCGATTCCCTGAGCAGCAGAACTCAGAGCTTGGCGGGGATCCAGTTCCTGCGCTTTATCGAAGTCAGATTCCGCCTCGTCGAATTGGGCTAGCTGAGCGTAGAGAATGCCTCGTGCCAAATAAAGCGGCGCGGCCTCGGGCAGTTGGCCAATGCCATCGCTGACCACGTCGACTCCAACTTGATAGGAATTGTGGTCGTAGCAGATATGGGCGAAGTCGAGGTAGAGATTCAGATTCCGCGGATCGAGCAGAATGGCCTGCCGAAGTGCGCTGACCGCTTGATCGCTGCCCCCAGTGTCTTCGTAAGCCGCCGAAGCCATATCCAAAGTCTCAGCATCCGGATTCGCCTGCAACAGTGGGCCCAACGTCGTCAAGGCGTCCTGTGGCCTGTGAGCCATCAGTTGGATGGAAGCCAGCAGGCGACGTTCCTGCGGATCTTCCGGCTGAAGAGTGACGGCTTGCTGAAAGACAGTTATTGCGCGATCTAGTTGTTTGAGCCTGACCAGGCAGATGCCGTAGGCGTGTAGCCCGGTTACCCGAGAATCAAACAACGAGCCAGCTCTTTCGAAGTGAGGCACCGCAGCAGCACAGTTCCCTTGCTGGTATTCCAGTACCGCTAACATGCCGTGACCCGTTCGGTCGCCCGGGCGCAAACGCAGCACGTGCTGAATCAAGGGGATCGCCGCGGGACTACCGGCGTCATACTCGATCTGCGCCGCTCCTTGCAGAGCTGGGAGGTAGTCCGGGGAAATCTGCAGTGATTTGTGAAATGAGGCCAGCGCCTCTTTTGGCTTGCTTTCTCCCGCGTATGCCGCCCCTTGCATGGCCCACAACTGCCCACTATTGGGGAACTCTTGCAGGGCTGTGCGGAGCAGTTCAAGCGCCTTATCGAAATCCCGGGCTTGCAGTGCGGCGGCTATGGCATCGGTGCGTTCGCTGGCGGTTTGGGCCGACGCGTAGGTCAGCAATACCAGAAGGAAGCTTGTCACGATAACGCAAGTCTTTCGAATCATACGGAGCACTGCCGTTATCGGCTCGGCCATTCGTCTCACGACCAATGCTTATATGCCTCATGCGAGGGCGAACGACTCGGCGATCATGTGTCTTATCGCTGACAAATACAAGTTCGGTTCAAATCGGCCGCGGCATGCTAAACACAAGAAAGCCCCTCCGTCCCGGTTGGAACGAAAGGGCTTTCAGTGTGGTGAGGCTACAAGTGGTTAGAAGCTGAGTTTGCCTCCGATTTGCCAGTTACGCGGCAGTTGCTGGGCGGTTGCCTGGCCAAACGCCCCGGAGGAAAGATCAGGTTCAAACGCAGTAAGATTCACACGGTTGAAGATGTTGTAGAACTCAAATCTGAATTGGAACATGACTCTCTCGGTAATGTGCGTGTCCTTGTAGAAATTCACATCCGTTTCCGCAAAATTCGGGCCACGGAATTGAAACGCTTTCTCATTACCCTCCGTACCGAGGGCCGGTGGAGTGAATTGTCCGGCTGAGAAGACCCCGGTAAGGAAAGCTTGCTTGGACGTTCCCTGGTGATAGCTGTTGACATCCGGGTAGTCGACGCCTGCAAGGTTGATGCTGGCCGCGACTCCCGTACTTTCCCCGTCGGCGTTGTAGTCCCCGCCCAAGTCACCCACGATGTTCTTGGGTGCTGACGGGCCCGGGCACCCCGAGCCTGGTTGTGAGGAATTGGTGCCATCGGCGCACAGAGCGATGAACGGGGCACTGGTTGCGACCATGGCGGGATAGCCGCTCTGGAAGAGGCTGGTTCCGCTGATGCCCCAGCCGCTCGTCACCTTGCCCACTGCACCGTGGCCATTGTTCAACCCGGGAAGTTGATAGTTCAGGGTCAGAGAAAAGCGGTTAGGAGCATCCCACGGCGACGGACCGTAGTAAGTGTCCGGATTTGCTTCCGCAGGATACACGGCCGCGTCATCCTTGGATTGCGAACGCGTATATGAGGCGTCAAAGGAGCCGTTGCGCGAGAAATGGCCCTTGAATTCGAAATAGACGCTCTCGTAGTTGCTGTGGCGGTTGTTGTCGGCATAGGCGATCGCGCCGAAACTGTGATTGAGTCGGGTCGGCGACAAGGTTTCGTTTATGATCAAATCGTCAGCGAAGGCGTTGATGTCTTGGCCGTAGCTGACAATTCCCGCCTGGTCGCCCGCCCCGACCATTTGGTAGCCGTGCGATCCGGAATATCCGACGCCTACTGAATAGTCGGCTCCGATTTTTCGCTCAACACCCAGTGACCAGATGTCTGCTTTGGGGCTCTTCAGGTTCGGATTAATAGCCCCGATTCCGAAGTTGCCCCCGACAATTCCTCCCTGCGAATTCAAGCAACCATTCAATCCAAGAGTGGGGCATATCGGGGAACCAGCTAACGGCGGGAACGTGAATCCGAATGGAGGCGTGCTGCTGGTCCCTAGCTTAAAGATCGGTGGTGTCGCTGTTCCTTCGGTGAAGGTCGGAGCAATTTCTCCCGGT
>Ga0187772_10001712_pt1 | contig 10557 bp, 10 predicted proteins | sample 0116_SJ02_MP15_2_FD_133137 | JGI IMG/M metagenome (GOLD analysis project Ga0187772, IMG submission 133137) | Tropical peat soil microbial communities from peatlands in Department of Meta, Colombia - 0116_SJ02_MP15_20_MG | ecosystem: Environmental > Terrestrial > Soil > Wetlands > Peat | place... | reverse complement strand
GGCGATCAGCTCGCCGATATCGGGGCAGACTGCAAGCTGGACGAGTGTCCGCGCTGCAAAGCGATCTCCTGGGCACAAGCTCTTATCATGCCGCGAGCCAAGCAGAATCCGTCGCCATACGGGTTGAGAGGGCTTTCAGTCCCATGGTGCTTGAACGGATCCGGCCGGAGGATCTCAAAGAGGACTCCTGGTATTACGGTGTGCAGTGTGACTGCGGGCGCCGGGTCACGGTGCACGAGGATTTGTTCCGGGGGAGGGGCGCAGACTTCCTGGAGCTCCCGCAAGAGGCCGCGGTCGCATGCGAATGCGGAACTCGCCTGACCACGAAGCAACTCGAGAAATACAAGCATTCCCGTCACCGGGTCTGACGCGATCCGCAGCCCCGATCGCGGTGCCTCGCGAGGCGCTCATTCACTCATCGCCTAAGACGCTGAATACGTTTCGTGGTAAGCGCGCTCGGCCTCCTGCAGTGCGCCCGCAATCCGATGCGCCCACTCCACCTGTCCACCTTCATCGGTCACGAGGTCCTGGCGGATCTCGAGCTCGACATAGGGCAGCTGGTGGGCTTCCGCGTGATGCGGGACGGTATAGTGGGTCAACTGCACCAGGTACGGCTCGTTCTCGGCGATGATCAACTTCTCATTGCGCCGCAGTATCTCGAGCACGATTGCGGCAAATCGGCGGTCATGCTCGTAGAGTACGGCCGCGTGCATCTCCCTTTTGACGCCCTTGAGAATGTGGGTCATGGTGTGCTGAGTCACGAGGATCGTCGGCCGCCCTGCGACTTGCCGCTCAGACAATAGCGCGCGCAAGCGAGCGTGGTACGGCTCGAAGATCTCCTGACGACGAGCCGCCGTCGCTTCCTCGCTCAAACCCAGATTGCCGGGCACCTCGAGCGTCTCGGCCATCCTGGGGATGGAGGTCTCCGAGCCCGGAGTCCGGTTGCAATCAATGACGAGCCGCGAGTATTCCTGAGCGATCAAGGCAGCATCGAGGATCGCGGACACCTTCATCGCAACCCCGATGGCTCCAATATCCCATGCGGTATGGCGCTCGAGTTCCGATGGCGGCAATCCCAGGTCGCCGAGCCGCTTCGGAATGCGCCGGCCGGCGTGGTCTACAACGAGGACAAACGGAGAACGTCCCTCGCGCCGATACTCGCGGACCGGTGATGGCTCATCGGGCTCAAGCAAGCGATCACTCATGAGGCACGCCTTGCGTGGGAAATCCGAGCACCTTGCGCTTCAATCCCGGCAATTACGTATATTGCCGTCTTGACCGGGGACCCGCATCCATGCAGGGTTGATCGTGCCATCGAGGGGACGACACGGCATCTTCAATGAAGCGTAATCCTCAAGTCATTGCCTTCATGACGCCCTTTCCGCATTCGATCGACATCGAGGCGCCTCTCGCTCAGGCTCGCAAAATGATGCGCCAGGGTCGGTTTCGGCACCTGCCGGTCACGCGCGGTGGAGACATCGTCGGCATAGTGACGGAGCGGGACATCAACCTCCTGCTGGGACCCGATTTCGGCAACCCCGACGAGCGGGAGCTGAAGGTTCAGGATGCCTACGTTGACAAGCCGTGCGTCGTGCCTGCGTCCACGCCGCTGGCGACGGTTGCACGCACCATGGCGGAGCACCATATTGGCTCGGCCATCGTCACCAAGAATGACAAGCTGGTCGGCATCTTCACCGTCACCGACGCCTGCCGCGCGCTCGCCGAGGTGATCGAGGGTCACCCCGCAGAAAGCGACAGCGTCGCGTGAGTCCCGCGCGCGCCGCCGTTCGGGAAACGGATGCCGCCCTCGAGACAGCACGACGTGTACCCCGAACCCGGCTCGACGGCTGAGCTCGCCGAGTTTGCCGCGCTGCAGCGGCGCCTCTCGCCCCTGTTCGAGCGGGTATTCGCCGACCGCCTTGCTCCCCGCACCGTCGTCGTCGTGCCCGGGCTCAGCTTCGATGCAGAGCTCCTCGGACGAATCGAGGGCTACACGCACTACGAGGAGCGGCAGCTCACCATGCTGATGCTGCTCAAGATGCCGAACACCCGCATGGTATTTCTCACCAGCGCACCGCTCGATGCATCGATCGTCGACTATTACCTGCACCTTTTGCCGGGGATCCCGCACGAGCACGCACGCGCCCGGCTCACCCTGCTCGCGGCGCACGACACTTCGACCGTGAGCCTGACACGCAAGATACTCGAGCGGCCGCGCTTGCTGGCTCGCGTGAGGAATGCGCTCGGGGATGCGCAACTGGCGCACCTCTCCTGCTTCAATGCAACGCCCGATGAGCGCACGCTTGCCGTGCGGCTCGGTATCCCGCTCTACGCTTGCGACCCCGCGCTGCTGCATCTCGGAACCAAGAGTGGCTCCCGCTCGGTGTTCCGCGAGGCCGGAGTCGCCATGCCCCCCGGCGCCGAGAACCTTCGAGACATGCATGACGTCGTGAACGCCCTCGCCGCCCTCAAGCGGCATCAGCCGATGCTCGCGCGCGCCGCCGTCAAGCTCGAGGAGGGCGTATCCGGTGAAGGCAATTGCCTCTTCGATTATTCCGGCGCGCCCCCGCCTTCGCCCCGCCTTCGGGACTCGAGACCTGGCTCGCCGCTCAGCTGCCGGCTCGATTGCAACCCGAGGCGGCGCGTATGAGTTATGAGCAGTACGCCGCCAAGTTCGCGGAACGCGGCGGAATCGTCGAAGCATGGATCGATGCAGAAGAGCAGCACTCCCCATCAGTGCAGTTGCGTATCACTCCGACAGGAACCATCGAGACGATATCGAGCCACGACCAGGTGCTTGGCGGTGGTACCGGCCAACGGTATCTGGGCGCACGCTTTCCGGCAAAAGAGGATTACCGGCGCGCCATCTGCGACTCGGCGCTGCGTATCGCAGAAGTGTTGCGCGCCAAGGGCGTACTCGGGCGCTTCGGCGTCGACTTTGTCTGCGTACGCGAACGCGGTGCGTGGCGCCACTACGCGATCGAGATCAACTTGCGCAAGGGCGGAACGACTCATACGTTCCAAACACTGCAGTACCTCACCGACGGACGTTACGACGCCGCGAGCGGACTTTTCTTCACTCCCCAGGGAGAAGCCCGCTGTTACTACGCGACCGACAACCTGGTGAGGGCGACATACCGCCGCCTGACGCCGCCTGATCTGATCGACGTTGCCATCGAGCACAACCTGCACTTCGATCGCACGACGCTGCAGGGCGTCACTTTCAATCTCATCGGTGCCGTCGCCGAGTTCGGCAAGCTCGGTATCGTGAGCATCGCTCGTTCTGCGGCCGAAGCCGAGACGCTCTACCATCGCGCTGTGCAGGCGCTCGACGCTGCGTGCGCATGATTAAGGCCATCGCACGCAGACGCGACCCGCGTCCGGGAGTTTGACAAAAGGCGCCGTCAGCTGCTCGCCTCCGGTCGACATCAGCGAGACCGATAAGGAACTCGCGCAGCTTCGAGCTTCCGGATGCGATCAACGCCCAGGCGATCACCGCCGAAGCGAAAGACGGTGTGTTGACCGTTCACGTCCCGAAGATGAAAGTTGAGGCGAAGAAACTCACGACGATCACCGTCCAGTAGGACAGTTGCATCGGGCAGTTTTTTTGCGCCCTTCGGGTAAGACCGGCTTGATGCAGCTGGGTGCGGCACCGCTGCACGCTCGGCGCCCCAGAGGAGCGCGTTTAGTCGGACCGACTTGTGTCGCGGACGGCAGCAGCGATGAAGCGATCACCGCCTTCGTCTTCAAAGGGACGAAGGCTGATTTCCATAGGAAACTCTGTGCCATCCCTACGCTGCCCAAAGAGCGCGAGCCCGAATCCCATCGGGCGTATACGAGGGTTCGCCACGTAATGCTTTCTATGCTCAACATGCCGGGCGCGAAAGCGCTCCGGCATCAGCTCCTCGATGCTGTGACCGATGATCTCTTCCGGGCTGTAGCCGAAAACAGAGGAGACCTGCCCATTGGCAGACCGAATCAGACCTGCGGCATCGATGATGACGGTCGGATCGCGTGAGGAACTCAACACGCTCTCGATGGACGCTGACGACAGCCCAGCAAATTTGCCCATGATAGTTTCACTTACCCCTAGGCCGATGCCTAATCAGCGCGATCAATGCGTCGCGCGCAATGAGAGGTTATGCGTATGGCTGGCGCGGGATGGTCGTGATAGACGATCCCGACTAAGGATGCCGCGTTGAAACGCGGCACCGCGAAGTGTACGGGACCTGGTGGATGGTGTTACCTAACATCGTCAGCGACTACACGAGGTCGGTTTGTAGGGGACCAGCGTTCGAAGCGTCCTCGAAGCGCACGTCAGGCAAAGCTGCGCCGCGGGATTCCCCGGGCTTTAGCGCAAGCCCCAGCAACGGATCATGTGGGAGCGACTATCTGCGCCTGAGCGGTCAGCCGGCTGCCTCGCCACCGAAGGGCGGACCGAGGACGAGGAAGGTAGCCTCGTCAAAGGGCCGTCCCTCGCCGCCACTCGTGCTATTCCTCTGCCGCGCAAACACTGCCGCATCAATCATGGCCGAAGCGATCTTGAGGCACTTGGCTCAGGGACGCGTCCAGGCAGCCAGTGCGGGCGAAATTCCCTACGGACAGGTGAATCGTCATGCGCTTGAATGCCTGTACAGCCACGGCGTTGCAACGCAAGGTCTGCGCAGCAGGATGTGGGGCGAGTTCTTTGGCTTGAACAAACCGCCCGTGCGGTTTCTGATCGCGCTCTCTGATGTGTACGCAGCAGAATCGAACTGGGGCCCCAACACGATAATCGCGCGATGGGACATGCCTGATCCGGCTGATGTCGCCGGCGCTGCCGCGGATATCTGGCTGGAATTCGAAGAGGCCTACAAGCTGCTCGAATCACGTATTCGCAAGTTTCTCGCGCTGACGTCCCGGCGGCTGACCGATCGGGCATTATCGCGGGAGCTTGCTCTCATTGGGGAGCAGTCCGAGCGTGCGAAACCCGGGGCCCCTCGTACCGCCAGCCGAATGTGACTGACGTGACCTGCGGAGTTCTTCGCGGGGAGAGCCAAAGCGGAAGCGAGGGTTGATCAGCCGGATCCACGTTGCCGTCACATCGTGGGTGGTATGACTTCGGAGTCTTGCTCCCGATGTTGGTTTCCACCGGAGTTCACACTCGTCCGCAGGCGTTCGGCACCCGATCCCAGGAAATCTCTTGCGAGATCGCCCCAGCCCTGAGCTCGGGGGTCACGCCCAGGGGTGGACTCGCAGCCGTGCGCGCGGTGGCGCCTTCATCCGGCGCGTTTGTGTGCCGAGTCGACGAGAAACGAGTCAACGGGTCAGGAGGCTTGCCGCGCTCCTGTTCGGTTGGGGGGCTTTGATTTCCGCACTATTGCCCTTGCGGATTCGGTACGTTGGGGCACCGGGGCGCGGGAGGGTTCCGCCTCTTGCCCGGGGTCGTGCCTGTGATACGGCAGCCACGCATAGATCTCGGGCGAGGTTTGCGGGTAGACGAGAAACTCCTCGCGTGTCTCGAGCGTTCGCTCACTCTTGCGGCGCGCCAGGCGCCAGATCGCGAACGACGTGAACACCAGAGTCAGTACGACGGTATACACGAAAAACGCACCGGGACGCGTCAGCTCCATGACGAGTGAGCCCACAGCCGGGCCGATCGCGCCGCCGAGCGCCCACACGAACAGCAGCGTCGAGGAAAGCGCGACGTAGTCCACCGATTCAGCGCGGTCGTTGGCATGGGCAACACCAACCGCATACAGGCTCTCGCCGAAGCCGCCAAAGGCGGCGAAGAGGAGCACCAGCAGCATGAACGGCGTGCGATGGTCCACCGTCGCGAGGGCGGCCGCCACCGCGAGTGTCACGGCGCCGAGACCGATCAGCGCATAGAGCCGATCGATCTTGTCGGAGAGATAGCCGATCGGCCACTGCAAGAACAAGCCGCCGAGCCACACACAAGCCATCAGCACGACGATCTGCCGCTGATCGAAGCCGATCCTCTCGCCAAAAAGCGGCCCGGTGGTTGCAAACGCACTCACAATCAGACCGTTCAGAAAGCAAGCGAGGACGCTGACCGGCGAGGTTCTGAACGCCTTCAGGATGCGGAGCTCGACTTTGCGGGGCGAGGCCGGCGCGCCAACGTCGATGGCAGCCAGCGGCACGAGCGCGAGAGTCGTCGCGATGCCGGCAAGAAACAAGAACTCGGGACCCCGGACGTTGAGGCCCTCACCCATCAGCTGCCCACCGCCATAGAAGAGCCCGATCACGAGTACATAGATCGTCAATACCCGGCCGCGCTGCTGGTTGGGAACCAGGGCGTTCAGCCAGCTCTCGACGACGACCGCAAGTCCCGCGGCGTTGAGACCGATCAGGAAGCGGATCACGGCGAGGAAGGGCGCGCCGACCGCGAAGTGCAGCCCGAGGATTGCGACTGCCTTCATGGCAGCGAAAGCGGCGAACGCTCGCTCACGCCCCACCGGCGCGATAATTCGGTGCGCACACAGGCATCCGGCGAGGAAGCCGATCTCCTCAGCGGTCGCGAGGAGGCCGATAACGGTGGGCTTCAGCCCTTGGGCGGAGAACCTAAGCGGCAGCAGCGTCGCTAAGACGCCAGCGCCCACATAGATGAGTGCGGTGCTGACGAGCGGCGCAGCGACGAGCCGCGGCAGCACGACGCCCGCTGCGCGCGGGGGCAGTGTCGGCACCGTGGAAGTCACGCGGCTCATCGTCGCACCCAATGAAGTCGGCCAGTCGCAGCACGCGCCACCACGTCGCCACAAGCGCAACGTGTCGCGGGCTTCGCACGTCGGGTCGACTACACATAAGCATCCGATCCTCGAAAGAACACGGGAAAATTATGCCCGAATTCGACCCGAGCCGCCAGCCGATGAACTGCGGGAAGCCTGGCTTGATGTTAGAACGAGTGCTTCCGGTCGGTGCTCGCAACAATCGGGACAAACACGTAGGGGATCCGAGACCGGTGTGACATGTCACTGAAGGCGCTCACAGCGCACGCCGGTATGCGAGTTTCACGGCATGGCGACCAACAGCCCGCCCGTGATCCCGAAGAACTTGCTGTGGCCTGCGGTCAATGCGACTCCAGCGGGGCTTCGGACCAAACGCTTAGGAATCGATCAATACCCGGAGCATGGCCAGTAGTTCGTCCGCGTTGACTGGTTTGCTCACGATGCGCACTAGAGGATCCCGCGGGAGCTCTTTGATTGCCGACGATGTGTCACCGGTCATTAACACAGCCTTGAGGGGCCGACCAAGCTCCGCCTGCAACGAAGCAATGACCTGCGTGCCGGTTTCCCCATCGCTGAGATGATAGTCAGTGATCAGCAAACCGATGTACGGATCCGCTCTCACTTGTTCCAGCGCCTCGGCGAGCGTGGCAGCCGTGCTGACCTGATAGCCATCGCTCTTCAACAGCATTCGGGTCGCACTCAGCACTGCCGGATCGTCTTCCACCAACAGAACGCGAGCCTGTGCTTGCTGGGCGTCGGCTTTCGGCTCCGGTTCAATACGAGCGGCGGGACGCACAGCCCCCTGACTGGCTGGCAATGTGAGGGCGAATATCGAGCCTTTGCCGACTTCTGACTGCACGTCCAGCTTCACCTCAAGGAGGGTCACCAGCCTCTGCACGATGCTCAAGCCCAGGCCGTAGCCTTCGCGCGTGGCGTTGGCGGGGACTCCGACCTGGTAGAACTCGTCGTAGATGTAGCGCAGCTGTTCCGCGGGTATGCCGATGCCGCTATCGAGCACTTCGATCCGCACACAGGCGGGCTCGTGCAGGCAGCGCAGCACCACCCACCCGGCACGCGTGTACTTGATGGCGTTCGAGACCAGGTTGCGCAGAATCTGTCCGACGAGCGAGGGATCGCTGTGAACCGAATCCTCGCAGGTGGCCACCTCGAGGGTCAGGCCTTTGTTGCTGGCCAGGCCTGCGAACTCCTGCCGCAACTCTTCGAACAGTGCGCTGACAGTGAAATCGGTGGGATCGGGCTTGATGGCACCGGACTCGAGCTTACTGATGTCGAGCAGCGCATTGAGCAGGCGCGACATACCGATGATCGCGTGCTCCTGCTGTGCGATGACCTCCGTCCCCACCGCGTCCGTCCACATCCGCCGCAGTGTCCCATTGGGGAGGGACAGCGTCTGCAGCGGCTGCCGCAGATCGTGGCTCGCCGTGGCCAGGAAGCGACTCTTCGCTTGGTTGGCCCGATTGGCCGCATCGCGTGCGGCGCGCACGACCTCTTCGTCTTGGGCACGCGCGATGAGCTCGGAAACCAGGCGCATATAGATGTCCGTCAGCTGCAGTTCTCTGTCTGAGGGACGATGAGGCTTGCGAAAATGCGTGGAAAGCATGCCCGTGATCTTCCCGTCACGGCCACGAATCGGGTTGGACTGTACCGCACGATAGCCTGCGCGTGCGGCAACGGCGCGGTGCGGCAGATAGTCAGGGTCTTCTTCGACGTCCTCGATGATGGCCCGCAGGCCCGCTTGCAGCGCGCGCCCGCAAGCCGACGGCTCATTCACATCGACGCTCGCAAAATGTTCGAGGAAGTCCGGAGAAAATCCGCGATGCGCCACGATCCTGAGGACGCCGGTTGTCGGGTCACACAATTGAATGTTCCCAAAATCCGATCGCTGCAAAGCAATCGCCCCGTCCAGAATCTCCTCGAGCAACCTCGGGAACTCCGTCGTCTCAACGAGCCGTGCACTCACGTCGCGAAGGCGTCCCATGTCCTCGAGCTGTGCATTAAGTTCAGCCTCGACGCGCTTGCGCTCCGTGACATCGCGAATCGCCGCAGCGACCAGGATGCGACCCCCATCATCGATGGGGCTGAGGCTGATCTCGACCGGAAACTCACTGCCGTCGCGCCGCCGTCCAAAGAGGTTCAGGCCTGCACCCATTGGACGAACGCGCGCATTCTTCGCGTACGCCTCGCGCATCGAGAGGTGCCGGTTGCGCAAGCGCTCCGGAATCAGGCACTCGACCGGCTTGCCGATGAGCTCGTCATGGGAATAGGCAAAGAGCGCCGACACCTGCCGATTGGCAAAGCGGATCGCGCCTGCATCATCAATGATGATCATGGCGTCCGGCGCCGCATCGAGCGCGCTGCGCGCGAGTTGAGAGGGTAAGCTCTGCATGGCCCCGATCTCGGCCGGGCTTCCTATCCGCCTGATGGGAGCTTAACGGTCAGCTACGAGTGCTTCAATCGCGCGGGGGACCTGTAAGAAATTGCTCTTCTGCACGTTCCCGCGAATCGCTCAGCTGCTGGGAAAGGGCTTCCGCAGGCGGATGGTCGCCAGCACAAGAGTCTCCAATCCACGCTGAACCGGACTCAAGCCTATGTCGACGGGGCATTCAGAACCATCCTTGCATAGAGCGAACAGCTCGAGACCCACCCCCATCAGCCTGGTGCGACGACCATCCGTGAAGCGCAGCCGATGACCGATGTGCGCCAGGCGATACCGACCGGGGATGAGAAGCTCGACAATCTGACCGTGGAGCTCGCCTGGAACATACTTGAGCAGCTGGCAGGCTTGATCGTTGACGAAGATCACGGTCCCAGACTCGTCAATGACGAGCGCGGCGCCCGGTACTTGCGCGAGGAGGCTTTCCAGACTCTCGGGTGAGTGCATCGTTAGCGAACCTGCTCAATCCCCTAAAGCGGGCAACCAGCAGCTCGGCCCGAAAAGCTCGAGCGAATGGCGGCGAGAAGCCGGTGCCCCCCAGTGCCGTCACTTTTGCCCTAGTTCCCAAGGTCCGCGCGCGCTGAAGGCCCGCCGCCTCCATTTAGCACGCGGCTCCTGCGGCCTGTAGCTAGTGGATTGATATAGATCAGGAAGCTGGCTGATATGGATGTAGCTGGACCGGGTCTGAGATCAGTTGCGCACGCCTTGCGCTATCCCTCGCCGAACGCCTGCCGTAGCATCCAGCGGATTGGGAGGCGAACCTTAATGATCTCAGCGAGATGCGAGATCCGGTGTGCGCGCTGCCCGCTCGCACGCCGTTGTTGGGGCTCGAAGCCGCTGCCAGTAGAGGGCATCCGTGGCCGACCGCAACCCCTGCTCGAGCGTGGAGCCAGGCTCATTCGCCAGGGCGAAGAGTCGCGCTCGGTCTATCTGGTCGTTGCGGGCTGCTTGATCCTGCGCGAGACGAGTGCCGAGGGCACCGAAAGAACGATCGGTTTCCGTTTTCCTGGCGAGGTCGTGGGGCTGGAAGGCTGGGCTAGCGGGTCACAATCCTTCACTGCGATTGCGACCGACGCAACGTCGGTTTGCAGGGTCGCTATTGCGCCTGCCGGTCGGGGCTATTCCAGTGCGGCCCTTCTCGAGCAACTCCTCGTCAAGTGCACGATTCGGCTCGAGCGATCCAAGAGGCTGTGGCGGGGCCTGCCTGCAATTGAGCTCGTTGCTGCGTTCCTGGAGGATTTCGCTCAACGAACGCATGTCAACGCAAGTGTGACCGATCTGCGCAGACTGCCAATGACACGAGCTGATATTGGCTCGTGCCTGGGACTCGCCGAAGAGACGGTGGTCCGCGCCCTGACGGAGCTGCGTGCTCGCAGG
>Ga0187772_10001711_pt1 | contig 10558 bp, 9 predicted proteins | sample 0116_SJ02_MP15_2_FD_133137 | JGI IMG/M metagenome (GOLD analysis project Ga0187772, IMG submission 133137) | Tropical peat soil microbial communities from peatlands in Department of Meta, Colombia - 0116_SJ02_MP15_20_MG | ecosystem: Environmental > Terrestrial > Soil > Wetlands > Peat | place... | reverse complement strand
GCGGAGAATCTCGGGGCCATAGCGGAAACCCTCGCCGAGAATCCTTCGACCGATACTGAAAGGGTGGCGGAGTTGGTCAAGGGAGCGACTCAGCTCTTCGTCTGCGACGCTGCACCTGCAACACTGGAACTCCTTGGACTGCTCGTTCCTGTGATAAATGAGTCTCAGAGCCTGAAGCTCTTCTCACCCGCACCAAAGCGGATAGAAGCCGGGGTCGCTGCGTTAAAGGGGAGGGTAACTACCCTTCCACCCCCCCTGCCAACCGGCGACGGGAACGAACCCGTGTACGCTCCCCAAATGATGGAGAACGGTCCAAAGGTCTTCGTGGGCTCGGCGAGGCCGGACCCGATGTTCGGAATTCAGGACGCGAAGGTCGGGACATGTCTTGCCTGGGTCGCACGCTCCCGGGCTATGGCCGCTGAGGCAAGGGGTGGGATGGAGCCGGAGACCTTCCAGAAGACGGCTGCTTATGTCGAAATCGAGCGGCTCGTGGAGAAAATACCTGATTCCAAGTTCCTCACCGCCGTTCCCAGGGCCGGTAGGCTCAGGACCGTCCTGGAGGACGCCCCTTTCGACGCCATCAAGAACGGATTCACTAGAGTACAGATGCCTCAAACCCGGGGACTTGTACTGGGAGCCGGCGGGAGGGGGTATGACGACACATTCTCTTCGGCGCTCAGAGCTGTCTGGAGCGCTCTTGAGGCGGTCAGGCGGACCGGGTCTGTTCTTTTGGTGGCGGAATGCTCTGAAGGGATCGGCTCCACGGCGCTCGAGATGCTCGTGACTGGGAGGATGGACCGGGGCGAAAGGAGGAGGGAGAAATACGTGGACGGTCTGGAGGATGTGTTCTATCTGAACAAGCTCAAGGACGAATACGACGTCCTCCTTCTATCTGGACTCCCCGAGACGTACGCACGATCCAAGCTCGGGCTCACCACCGCCAAGGGAGCAGGCGAGGCGGTGGGCAGGATCCTAAACAGGTTGGGCCGGACCGGGAAGCTGAACGTGGTTCCAAGGGCTCCCGAGTGCCTGATACAGTCAGGGTAATGGGATCGTGGCGAGGGTGTGTGGTATGGGCAGGCACAGGAACGCGAGTATCAGGGATCCCACGAAGACCCAGCGCCTGCCAGAAGACAGGCCCGACACCCCGTCCAGAAGCTTCAGCCTTACGGGCCTTCCTGCTAGGAGCAGGGCAACGATGGCCGTCGCCCAGTAGGTCGCATAGTTCATGTCAATGACGAGGAGCAGGAGGACGCTCAGGTAGGTCGTGACCCTGGCAGCCCTCTCCCCCCATGCCAGGTTTGAAAGGAAGCCACCGTCGAAAATGGCCATTGGGAGCAGGCATATGAAAACCAGGACAAACCCGAACGCCGCACCGTCTGCGACAGGAGACACCTGCACGTAACCTGCGGGAGCGCTCTGGATGAACGGGCCCGTGACGGTGTTGATAGCGAGCTCGATCGCGTTTGCATTTATCGAAACCGTAGAGTTCACCAACTGCGTGTTCTGAAAGGCGACCGTGGACTGCACGGCAGTCAGGACCCCTATCAAGTAGAAGATGACCGAAAGCACGAGGATTGCTAGTGGGCCCGCGATTACGACGTCGAACAGTCTGTCCTTGTTCAGGGCTGGCTGACGTTGGCTGCTGACGAAGCCAAGCGATGGCAGGAAGGGGGTCAGGAATGGGATGCCAGGGACTAGATAGCTGCTAGCATGCCCCGCTTTTCTGGTCCTGGCCGCAAACCTTTGACCCAGCTCGTGCGCTGCCATGAGGGCGGCGATCGTCCCGCAGAAGCCGAAGAATATGTAGACGGCGGACATCGAGGGCACCAACTGCCTGTCCAGGTCTTGCTGGAGCAGCCCGAAGACAGCCAGGGATGCTGCAGTCAAGAGGGCCAGGACCACCGGGACCCTTGACGCATTCGAAGAGAGAGGCTCTGCTTTCCTGATCGTCAGTGTGCATTCGTCTGCTGTTCCTGTCAGCTCTGGCCTGAATCCCTTCGCGGAAGCCTCATTCTCCAGCTCGCCGAACTTCTGCTTCGTAGTCTTGTCGTAGACGATTTGAAATTCGAATTCCCCCTCCGGCAGGGCAAATTGTTCGTTCACCGAGAACTTCGAACGGACAAGCTGCTCGATTTCGGTAGGCTGAACTGACAACTGTTGGCGGGGGTTACCATTCCGATAATAAGTCGTTCCCGCATTCTAGGAAGCTTTAACCATCAGCGGAGCGCCCGACCCGGCAGACTTGCAGAAGTCCGTCATTGCCCGGGTAGGTGACTACCAGATCAGGCGGTGCGAAAGGGAGGATGTCCAGACGGTCATCGACATCAACATGGAGACCTTGCCCGAGCACTACTCGGACTACTTCTACTACGAGATCCTTGCCGAGTTTCCCGAGACCTTCCTCGTCGCGGAGATAGAGGGTACCGTCGTCGGATATGTGATGTGCAGGATCGAGTACGGCTTCTCCCACCTCAGGAGGCTGGGGCTCGCAAGGAAGGGACACATCGTTTCCATCGCAGTCAAAGAGCGACACAGAGGGAAGGGGGTCGGCACGATGCTGATGCGCGCCTCCCAAGACGCCATGGTCGAAAAGACAGCGACAGAATCCTACCTGGAGGTGCGGGTCACCAACGAAGAGGCAATCTCCCTCTACCAGAAGCTTGGGTATTCTGTCACGAGCCGCCTCGAAGCCTACTACAAGGATGGCGAAGCCGCTCTGGTGATGGCTGCCAAAATAGGCAAATGAAAAAGAGCGCGCCCTTCCTCGGTCTGGCCGAGACCCTTGAGCGGGTAAAGGGGACGAGCAGCAAGAACGGCAAGGTCAGGATTCTGGGGAACTATCTCAGGGGGCTGGGACCCGATGACGTGAAGGTCGCCGCACGAGTCGCATCGGGAAGGGCATCTGAAAGGGGGAGCAAGGACGAAGCTCAGGTGGGGTACTCGACCCTGCTGGACGTCCTGCACGAAGTTACGGGAGCTACCGAGCAGGATGTGTCTAGAATCTACCTCCGCCACGGCGATCTGGGAGAGGTCGCGGAGGAGCTGCTCGCTGAGAAGAAAGAGCAGCCGCTCTTCAGCGCGCGCCTCGCGCTCGCAGATCTCGAGTTGGCCTTCGACAGGCTCCGTTCGCTCAAAGGGCGGGGTTCTTCCGCATCAAGGAGGGGTGTGGTCAAGTCGCTGCTACTGATGGCGAGTCCCCTCGAAGGCAAGTATGTTGTGAAGGTTCTGACCGGAGAAATGAGGACGGGGTTGGTATCTGGCCTCCTGGAGGAGGCCATAGCCAGCGCATTCGGCCTCTCGAAGGACGAGTCGTCCCGGGCGCACATGATATTGGGGGACATCGGGGCCCTCGCAGAACAGGCGGCGAGGGGGGAGGCTGGACACGTTCGCATACGGCCGTTCAGGCCGGTCAACTTCATGCTGGCTGAACCCTTGGCGACGGCTTCGGAGATAGCTGCGCACTTCGGAAGGCAAGCCTACGCCGAGTGCAAGTATGACGGCGTCAGGGCCCAGGTTCACAAATCAGAGGGGGCCGTAAGAATATACTCGAGACGATTGGAAGATGTCACACCTAGCTTCCCAGAAGTCGTCGAAGGGCTGAGCAAGGCTGGGGGGGAGTTCATACTCGACGGTGAAATCGTCCCCTTCTCCAACGGCCGGCCTCTGCCATTCCAGCTCCTGCAGAGGAGGCTCAGGAGGATGGAGAACTTCGACCAAGCGGCAAAGAACGCGCCTGTCACATATTTCGCATTCGATCTGCTCTTTAGAGACGGGAGCGAGACCATAGACCTTCCCCTTTCTCGAAGGCGAAGCATGCTGTCGAAGCTAGTTCGAGGCACGACGGTCAGGGTTGCCGAATCGACGAATGTTGTGAGTGAAGGTGAAATCCTTGCTGCCTTCAGGCGGAGCAGAGCCTCCGGGTACGAAGGGCTGGTCGTGAAAGACCCCGGCAGCGTCTACGCCATGGGGAAGCGCGGGTCAGGCTGGGTGAAGCTCAAGGAGGAGCTCGATACACTGGATGTGGTAATTGTGGCTGCGGAATACGGCCATGGAAAGCGCGCAGGGGTGATATCCGATTACACTTTTGCAGTTCGCGACGGAGACAGGCTCAGCACCATAGGTAAGGCCTACAGCGGACTAACCGACGCCGAAATAGACGAGATGACGCGCAGGCTCAAGGAGATAACTGTGAAGGATTTTGGCTATAGGAGAGAGGTGAAGCCAGAGGTTGTGGTTGAGGTGGCTTTCGACAGCATTCAGCGCAGTGACAGGCACAACGGAGGTTACGCCCTCAGGTTCCCGAGGATAAAGAGAATAAGGACAGACAAGTCGGTGGAAGACATCGATAGCATGGACAAGGTGGAGAGCATCTTCTCCGGCCAGAAACTGAAGGTCGATGAAAGCTAGTCCCTTTTTGGGTCCTTATATGCCCTAGCCGATTACGCCCGTCGGTTGTACGCTCAGCTCCTAATCGCCGCGTCCTTCGCAATCGCGGCGTACCAGGACGTGCGAGAAAGGGCTGTCAGCGACCTGGCGTGGCTTCCGGCCATCGCAGGGGTGGCATACGTGGTTTACTCGCTGCTCGCCAGCTCCCTAACGGAGGACCTTGAGTTCGTCGTCGTAAAGGTGGCACTCATCGGGGGGATCGCGCTGGCCTTCGCCTTCTTTGGAGGCATCGGCCAGGCAGACGCGATCGCTCTCGCTTTCCTGGCAGCCGACCCTTACACTCTGTCCCCGCTGATTGCGCTGTTCGCGACCTCAATCGTCGCGCTGATCCACATCGGCTACGAGTTCGCGGCGGGCAATGCCAGGGGAGCCAAGACAATCCCCATGGCCCAGTTCCTACGCGAACAACGCTGGATCCCGAAGGCAATTGTGTCAGACGGGACCAGGGCCGAGGTAAGCAATGACGTCAACGTGGCCCGGGAGGAGGTCGAGGCGGCTGGGAAACCCGACGCGATGGTCGAGGTGCGCTACGGAGTTCCCACAGTGGCTTATCTCGGAGTGGGCTACGTAGTCTACCTCGCCTACCTCCTGGCGCTCAACTACTCTGCCTTCGCAAGCCTCCCATAGTGTGGTCGAGGTTAAATCCGGAGTAGGGGGGGCGTTTGGCGCAAATGGCGTTCATAGTGCTCGAAGGGTTCTCGGGATCGGGCAAGACGTCGCTGGCCGTGGGGCTCGAGAGGCTCGGGTGGCTCAGGCTTCAGGAGTCCGCCCACGCCGTGCCCAGAGACGTGCCCGTAGCTGACAGGGCGGACACGGCCGCAGACTTCAGCCTCCTGGGCGCGACCATGGTGTACGCTTCGCTGATTTCTACGCTGAGAACCAAGAGGAACATCGTTTCTGAAGGCTACCTGCTCGGAGATTTGGCATACGCGAAGATACGCTACGAGCTGAAGAAGAGCGACGCCTACCCTGCCATGGTCTCCATGGTGAGGCGTATCCTCGAGGAGCCAGCAATGAAGCCTGACCTCTACATCCTCCTGAAGGCAGGGCCGGAGACCATAGACATGAGGCAGAGCAGAAAGGATGACAGGGAGAAGAACGTCACGGAGTTCTTCAGGACCCGCTACTACAGTGCCCTTGCCGAAATACACGCCGACCTGAAAGAGGATAGGAGTGAAGTTGTGGAGACCGACTCGGACGTGGATGCCACACTGCGCAACGTCCTCGAAGTCCTGGGCAAGCACAAAGTGATCACGGCTTGAGTCCAGCAGACTGGGAGAGCCTCCTGCTCGAAGCTACAGAAAGGGTGAAGACGGCGGTCTCTGCCCTTTCGCGGAAAGAGGATCGAGGAAAGACCGTAGGGGTGGGCGCGTCCGGAGACAACACAATAATCGCTGACAAGCGGGCCGAGGACCTGCTGCTAGAATCCATAGGCCGAGTCGAGAATGTGAGGATACTGAGTGAGGAAGCCGGTTCTGTCGGCGATGCCTGGGCCAAGACCCTGGCCATAGTCGACCCATTGGATGGCTCTTCGAATTTTGAGAAGGGCATCCCATTCTACTGCACTTCTGTAGCCGTGGTGGAGGGGGACTCGATCGACGACACCAGGGTAGGCGTGGTTAGAGACTTGGTGACGGGTGACGTCTATCACGCCATCAGGGGGGGAGGAGCGAAGAAGAATGGAAGGCTGATAAGAACCAGCCTGGTCTCCAGCCTCCCCCTCGCCGTGATAGGTGTCGACCTCAGCAGAAGCACGACTGATCTAGTGAAGGGGTTCGCGCCGCTGATCAGCGGGGCGAAGCGTCACCTTCACCTGGGCGCCAACGCGCTGGAGCTTTGTTATCTGGCCGACGGAACCATCGATGCCTTCGTCGACGCCAGAGAGATGATACGGATAACTGACTTCGCCGCGGCCTTTCTGATCGCGGAGGAGGCGGGGGCCAAGATCACAGGTGTTGATGGGGACAGAATAGAGCCAAGGTTCGACCTGGAACACAGGTTCAGTTTCGCCGGATCCGCCAATGCTGACCTCCACGACGAGATCCTTGCAAACTGCAGGAGCCTGCGCAGAAGGGAGGGGTTGGGCAGCCGCTGAAGGTCTCGATAATTCTCGGGACGAGGCCGCAGATAATCAAGAGCGCTCCTGTGTATTCGGCCTTCAGGAAAGCAGACATCGACTGCGAGATTGTGAACACCGGGCAGCACTACGACTACGAGATGAACAAGCAGTTCTTCGGCGAACTCGAGCTCCCCGACCCCACGGCCGACCTCGACGTGGGCCCCGGTTCACCCAACGGACAGGTCTCGGCCATCATCGGGGGCCTAGGGAAACTCTTCGATAGGACGAAGCCGGACCTGGCTCTGGTCCCCGGGGATACCAATTCGGCCCTAGCTGCGGGCGTCGCATGTCTGAAGTCCGAGGTCCCTCTCGCCCACCTGGAATCAGGCTGCAGGTCTGGAGACTTCCGCATGGCTGAGGAGGTGAACAGGCGCCTGCTAGACCACATGTCAGGCCTCCTACTCTGCCCCACGCCAAGCTGCGAGCGCAACGTCCGACGGGAGCACGTGCTCGCAAGCGAGATAACGAACGTGGGGGACACGATGTACGACTCGCTGCTGAAGCTCATCCCGAGGGCGAAGGCCGCCGACGCTCCACCGAGGCATGGGCTGCAAAAGGGGGAGTACGCGTTCATGACCATGCACCGGGCAGAGACCGTTGACGACCCGGAAGCCCTCGGACGGTTCCTGGCCGCAGTCGGAAGCCTCCCTTTGACGGTCGCGTTCAGCGTCCACCCCAGGACGAAGGCCCGCATCAGAGAATTCGGGATAGTGGCTGGGCAAAACGTCAGACTGCTTGAACCCCTTCCTTACATCGAGACCCTCGGGCTGGTCGACGGTGCCGATTTCGTAATCACGGACTCTGGCGGACTGCAGAAGGAGGCATACTGGTTAGGAAGGCCTTCGCTCATAGCGCGTGAAACCACGGAATGGAATGAGATAGTAAGCGCGGGGGCTGCCTTCCTGGTCGGGACTGACCCGCGCAAAATCAGCGACGGATACAGGAGGCTTCAGAGGGTGGGCAGGGAGCCTTTTGCGAAATCGAGGTGGATCTTTGGAAGAGGAAACGCCTCCGGCAAGGTAGTCCAGGCAGTCAGCAGATTCCTGCGCGGGGGCAGGCACGAAGGAAGTTGAGCAAGGGAGCTGGCTCGCCGCAATCAAAAGGAAAGAAGAGAAACAGCATAGTGATGCTTCTGTCGAATCCGGCGACGTTCGACCAGAGGCCTCTCAAAGAGGCACACGCCCTCTCGGAGGCGGGGTGGTCGGTGACCATACTCGCCTGGGACAGGGAACTTGAAGCTCCTGCGGTTTCGGTGTTCGACGACGGGCTCGTCATAAAGAGGTTCAGGCTCAGGGCGGGGCACGGTACTCCCCTACTCACCGTCCCAAGACTCCTGCTCTTCTACGCGTGGTGCTCTGTCAATCTGATCTTCAAGCAAACTGACGCAATACACTGCCATGATGTCGACACCCTCCCCCCAGGGTTCGTTGGCATATTGGCCAGGCGTGGAATCCCGAAGTTGGTGTACGACATGCACGACCTGCCGGAGGCGTTCCTCCGATTCTTTCCACTTACCAGATACACCCAAGCAGTATTCCTGGCATCCGCACGACGACTCGCATCAGCGATAATCGTGGTGAACGACCGTTTCGTGCCCTATCTTGGTGATCTCGGGTTCGACGAGACCAAGCTGGTGGTGGTGATGAACTCCCCTTCGGCTGAAATGGGGAGGGGGGCGAAGGCAAGAGGGGACCTGTTCAACGTCCTCTACTACGGCTGGCTCGGAGAAGAGCGCGGGGTGAAGCTCTTGACCGAGGCCGTCCAAGGGCTCGACAAGGTAACGCTTTCGCTGGCCGGGAGGGGGGAGCTTGAAGGAATGGTCAGAGAGGCTGCGGCGAGAAACCCATCAATCAAGTTTCTGGGCTGGTTGAACATGAGGGACCTTGAGAAGGCAATCTCCGAAGCGGACCTGATACCCTCCCTTTACGAACCCAGGACGAAGAACGCCATGCTCGCTACCCCAGGAAAGCTCCTGACTGCCATGTCCCTCTCAGTCCCTTCGTTGGTGCCCAAGGGAACCTATCAGGCCGAGATCGTGGAGAAGTATCGTTGCGGGATGGTCGTTGACTGGTCGGATGTCGAAGACGTTAGACGGGCCGTGACGATGCTCGCCACGGACGCAGGGCTCTATTCCAGGCTGGCCGAGTCTTCCTATGCAGCCTTTCAATCGTTTTTCAGTTGGGAGGTAATGAGAAATCGCCTCGTAGAAATGTATTCTCGGCTCGCAGGAGCCGAGAATCGAAAACCTGAGAGAGTCCTTGTCTCCGGCCCCAAGCTTTAAACCATGTTTGCCTGCTTATCTAGAAATCTTGAGCCGGAAGAGGTTGGTCCCTGTGGCCGTCCGTATCCGCTTGCCCGTTCCATTGACAGGTTAGGGGATCGATGACCCGGCCAGACGTCAGACGAGTCCTCGTCACCGGCGGATTCGGGTTCATCGGTTCCCATACCGTGGACGCGCTTCTGTCGAAGGGGTACGACGTGGGAGTGATGGACAACCTCAGCACCGGACGCTCTTCGAATCTCAAAGCCAAGGTTGAAACGCACATAGGGGACATTCTCGACTATGATTCGGTAGAAAAAGTGGTCAGAGGGTACGACGCCGTGATTCATGAGGCGGCCCTGGTCAGCGTGGCCAGGTCGGTGGAAGACCCGATGACTTCGAGTATGGTGAACATTGAAGGGACCCTCAGACTTCTAAGAGCCTCGGTCAGAGCGAAGGTCAAGAGGTTCGTCAATGCTTCCTCCTCGGCAGTTTATGGCGAGAGCCAGGTCCTCCCCAAGGCAGAGACCATGAACACGGAACCCATGTCCCCCTATGCCGTCTCGAAGCTCGCGGCCGAGAACTACTGCACCGCTTTTGCAAGGGTCCATGGCCTGAGGACCGTCAGCCTGAGGTACTTCAACGTCTACGGACCGAGGCAGAGGTACGGACAGTACAGCGGCGTCATACCTGCATTCGTTCGACAGGTCGCCAAAAACGAGCCCCCGACGATATATGGTGACGGGGAGCAGAGCAGAGACTTCGTATACGTCGAAGATGTCGTCCGAGCGAACGTGTTGGCGCTCGAGCATGAAATCCAAGGGGGCGAGGTCTTCAACATCGCGACCGGACTGCCGGTGACAATCAACAGGTTGGCGAGCCTCATTGTCGAGTTCGAAGGCAAGAAGGGGTTGGAGCCTGTTCACCTCCCTCCCAGGGCCGGGGATATCAGGCACAGCTATGCTGACACGAAACGGGCAGAGAAGAGCCTTGGGTACTCTCCGGTATTCTCGATCGAGGAAGGGCTATCCCGAGTCATCGAGTGGATGCGAGAGAATGACCAGAGCATGCTCTGAGGTTCGTCCGTGTGACCATTGAAAACCGCCGCTATGTCCCTGACACTTCGGAGTAAACCTTCACAATCTCTCCTGCTAGTCCGTCCCACGAAAAGGGAAGCGCATGCTTTCTGATTTCCTCCTCGTCCCAGTTCCGGTCAAGGGCTCGGATCAAGGCGTCCGAAAGGGCGTTGACATCCCTCGGCGGAACAAGGTAGCCGACCTCCCCATCTGCGACTAAATCGGGGATTCCTCCAACGGTCGTCGCCACGACCGGCCTGCCGCAGGCCATGGCCTCCGGGAGGACGGTGGGAGAACCTTCGCTTACGCTCGGGAGAACGAATACGTCACAGGCGTTCATCCACTTCGCGATTTCCTCGTGGGGGCGGGGCCCCGCAAAGAGCACGTCATGTCCGAGCTTTGAGGCACTCAGGCGCAGGTCGTGCGCGAGCTCCCCGCCCCCGACGACGACCAGCAAGAGGTCCCCTCTGGACTGCGCGATCCGCCCGAAACTTTCAAGGAGGTACGAATGCCCCTTCTGAGCGACGAGGTTGGCCACCGTGAGTAGAATCCTCTTCGAAGGGGGAAGGCCAAGCTGGGACCTTGCGATGCTCTTTGCCATGGGCTTGAACACGGAGCCGTCGTACCCTGTTGGAATCACCCTGACCTTCTTTC
>Ga0187772_10001710_pt1 | contig 10565 bp, 4 predicted proteins | sample 0116_SJ02_MP15_2_FD_133137 | JGI IMG/M metagenome (GOLD analysis project Ga0187772, IMG submission 133137) | Tropical peat soil microbial communities from peatlands in Department of Meta, Colombia - 0116_SJ02_MP15_20_MG | ecosystem: Environmental > Terrestrial > Soil > Wetlands > Peat | place... | reverse complement strand
TTCCAGATTTCGATGTATTTGGCGCGGCGCGGAACATCCTGCCAGAAGTAGATGCGCTGCATGTAAGCATCCGGGTCATCGAGGTGAAGACCTCTTTTCTCGGCGTCGGTCATGAACTGCGCAGCAGCCGGATTCGCGGGCGTGTAGTGGGTCACATCAGTGATTTTCTTCTGGGTTTGTGCCCGAATCATATATTCAAGGAAGGCGTAAGCGAGTTCCATGTTGGGGCTGGCTTTGGTGATCATCAGGTGATCGATCCAGCCGGTAGTGTTTTCCTTGGGAATGGTTTCGCCGATTGGAAAATTGGCTTGGTGAAGCTGGTTCGTCATTAGCGGCCAGCCCATGGCCGCGACAATTTCATGGTTCTCAAAGAGATTGGTAAGTTCACCGCCGGTGGCCCAGATTTTTCGAACATTAGGCTTGAGAGCGAGGAGTTTTTGTTTGACGGCTGCGAGTTGTTCGTCGGAGAGATTGAAGAGTTGTGAAGGGTCGGGCTTGTCGTAGCCTAGAAGCTGTGCAGCCATATATAAGGTAGAGAGATCATCCCAGACAGAGATTTTCCCTTTGTATTTTGCATCCCAGAAAATAGCCCACGAATCGGGCGGCGGAGAAAAGGCAGTCGTGTCGTAGAGGAGCGGATTCGGACCCCACATGAAGGGGACTCCATAGGCCTGACCGTTCGCCTTCACCAACGGAAGGTCGCGTAATTTCGGCGAAAGTTGCGAATAGGTGGGAATCCTCGCAAGATCGAGTGGCTCGGCGAGTCCGGCACGCGCAATGGAAGTAGCTACGTCGCTTGAGGGCGAGATGACGTCGTAGTTGGAGGCGCTGCCGCCACGCAACTTGGCGACCAGGTCATCGCTCGACCCCATGTAGGCCGCGGAGACCTTGCAATGATGCACTTCTTCGAAGGCGTGGATGAAGGAGGGATCGGCGTAGCCTTCCCAGACAAGCAGGCTCAGCGATTGCTCCTTCTTCTGGCAGGAGGCCAGGAGCAACGCAGAAGAAAGAATGATCAGTAGTCTATGGATTGCCGGCTTCATAGACGATTTTCCCTCCAACAATGGTGAGAACGACCGTAGTCTCATCGATAGTATGCGCCTCGATTTCGAAGATGTTGCGATCGAGCATGATGATATCCGCGACTTTTCCTGCTTCCAAAGAGCCTTCTGTTTTCTCCAAGTGCCCTGCGTAGGCTGCTTCGATGGTATAGCCCTCGACGGCCTGGGCTACTGTCAGCCTTTGTGAAGGAACAAAGCCACCAGGAGGCTTGCCATCGCTCGTCTGGCGCGTCACCGCGGTTTGGATTCCTTCCCACGGATTAAGAGTGACAATTGGCCAATCGCTGCCAAAGGCATAGTGACCGCCGTATTGGGCAACGCTCTTCCACATCCAGGCGCGGGACGCGCGATCCGGGCCAATGTTCCGCGCCCAAACGTCGAAGGTGTCCTCATCCGGATACGAGTGCAAGGGCTGCATACTGGCAATGACACCGAGCTTCGCAAAACGTGGAATGTCGGCGGCCGTGATGGTCTCGATGTGCTCGATGCGATTGCGATGATCTTTCGTGTGATTTTTCTGTTCGGCGAACTCGTACGCATCGAGGGCGGTGCGAACGGCAAGTTCGCCAATCGCATGGCTGTAGAGCTGAAAGCCTCGCTTGTCGAGGTCGGCGACTGCGGCAGTGTATTTTTCCGGGTCCCAGAAAAGGGAGCCTTTAGTGGACGGGTCGTCGGAGTAGGGATCGAGGAAGGCAGCCGTGTGCGTTTCCACTACGCCATCGAGAAAAAACTTCACGTGGTTCGCATCGATCCATTCGTCGTGGAATTTCTTGTGCGCTCCCTCAATAGCCTCAATATCCCGAGCTTGCAGTTCAGGAGGATTTAAGACATAAGCGACGTGGAAGCGAACTGTGAGCTGCTTTTCCTCCCGTAATTCCCGGAGGAGATCGAGCTGTTCAAAATCACCACCAGCACTGTCGACACGTGCGATTCCGTTCTGGTTGGCTAGCTTTATTCCGGCGCGCAGGGCGTTCAAAAGCTCGACGTGATCGGGCTTCGGCGCAACCTTACGAACGAGTTCTCCGGCGGATTCTTTCAGGACCCCGGTGGTTTCCCCAGTCTTGGGGTCACGAACAATTTGGCCGTCCAGAGGATCGGGCGTTGCCTTCGTAATTCCCGCGAGCCCCAGGGCCCGCGAATTGGCCCAGAAGGTGTGACCGTCGTAAGACTCGAGGAAGACGGCGATGGCGGGGAAAAGCTTATCGAGAAATTCCTTGTTGGGCAGCATTGCAGGAGCAAATGTGGGGTAGTTCCAACCGCGGCCGAGCAGCCACTTGTCATCGGGATGCTGGTCGACGTAGGAGCGAAGGCGGCTCTCGATGTCGGCAAGATCCTTCGCGTCTTCCAGGTTCACGCGTTGCAGGCTGAGTCCGCCTTCGGTCAAGTGGATGTGCGAATCGGTGAAGGCGGGAAGAACAAGCTTGCCTCCGGCATCGATGAGCTTTGTGCCAATGCCGCGAAAACGGGCCACCTGTTCGTCCGAACCAACGGCTACGATTTTCCCTTTACGAATGGCAAGACTCTGCGCCCAAGGTTTTTTTTCGTCCACCGTATAAATCTTGGCATGAACGATGAGAATGTCGGCGGGAACGACACGGGTAGATCGCTGCGCATAAGCGGCTACGCCCGCGCAGAGCGTGGCCAAAAGTGCAAAAGCAAAACATCGACGGAAGTGCGGCACAAAACCTCGGCATGCAACCCGAAAATCCAGTCGTCAAACACAAAAGAAAACTCAGAACGTGGGCGGAGTATTCACCCACAAAATCCAGGCTTCCGAGCGACCCGGATTTTTCCAGCGATGGGGAGTGGAGCTTTCGAAATAGAGGCTATCGCCGGACTTCAAGCGGTAATGCCCCTGATTGTGAAGCCAGATCTCGAACTCCCCACGCATGACATGAAGAAACTCCTCGCCTTCATGAGTGTAGGATTCTCCGCTGCTGCCGCCAGGTTTGACGCGGAAGAGGTGAGGCTCCATGGCGGTATTGCCCCAGGCGAGGAGCTCCATGCGGACCTTCGGACTGGTTTCCAGAACTTTGCGCTGGGCGGGGCGGACGAGTGGCTGCGCGTCACCGTTGGTTTCAAACATGGAGAGGATGTTTGTTTTGTAGAAACGCGCGATGCGCTGCAGTGTGGCGACGGAGGACTGCATCTGGCCGCGTTCCAAAGCACTGAGAAAGCCGACCGATACTTTCGTGTTGCGGGCGACCTGCGCGAGTGAAAGGCCGCGCTTGATCCGTAAACGGCGGAAACGCTGGCCGGTGGACTGGCGAGCATCCGCGGGCGCCGTAACCACCCCTTGCTTCTTCAAAACATGTACAATCGCCGCGGGATTCAGTCCCCGGGCCCGTCGCAGAAAGAGGGCGCGTTGAAGCAGTCGGAGGTCGGATTCCGCGTACATGCGGTATCGGCTGGCGGTGCGCTGTGGCGTGACCAGTCCGAGCGCTTCCCACGCGCGCAACGCGGAAGAGGAAATACCAAGACGCCGGGCCACTTCGGAAATACGGAGAAGGCGCTGGCCTGGCAAAGATTCCGATGCGTTGGACAAATTCTTTCTGCTTGACATGGGTCCCGGCTTTCTCTAAGTTTGCTGGATTATAGTAAGGTTCAAGGTCCGGTTACAACCACGAAGAATCGCTTTCGGGGAAACGATTCTCGGGGAACAGGGGTGATTCAAAATGAATTCGGTATCGAGCCATGATTCCAAGTCGTTGTGTTTCCATAAAGCGCTGTTTGTGGCGATCTTCGGGTTGTGTCTGGTCTTCGCAGCTCCCCCTAGCCTGGCACAAAGCACAGGCGGGCGGATTCGCGGAACGGTGACCGATTCGAGCGGCGCGGCTATCGCCGGGGCGAAAGTCGCGTTGATTAATGAAGCCACGAACGCCTTGCGTGAAGCGCAGACATCGGCGACAGGAGAATACCTGTTCCTGGAAGTGCCGGTAGGAAGCTACGAAGTCGATGTAACAGCAACCGGTTTCAAGAAGTACCAGCGTAAGGGCATCGTCCTGGTGCTGAACGAGATTGCCAGCGTGGACATCTCTCTGCAGGTGGGCGGATCGACAGAGACTGTGGAAGTAACCGGAGCGCCGCCGGTGATCGATACGTCGACCACGCAATTGGGCGCAGTGATGACCGATCAGTCGGTGCGGGAACTGCCTTTGAGCACACGGAACACTTATCAACTGCTGCAGCTTCAGCCAGGCGTGCAATCGCAGCTAGGCGCGGACCTCTTTTATGGCAGCGATAACCCCGGTGTGGTTTCGGTGAACGGCGGCCGTGGCCGGTCCAACAACTACATGGTAAACGGCGGCGACGGAAACGACATTTTCGTGAACGGGCCAGCGATTCAGCCTTCACCCGACGCGATTGAAGAGTTTCGCGTGCTGACAAACACATTTGACGCGGAGTATGGAAGAAACTCGGGCTCAATCGTGAACGTGGTAACCAAGGGGGGAACCAACAATATCCATGGCGACGCATACGAGTTCTTTCGCAACAAGGTGCTGAACACCAAGGGCTTCTTCGATCCGTATGTGCCGGACTACCAGCAGAACCAGTTCGGTGGAACGCTGGGTGGGCCGATCAAGAAGGACAAGAGCTTCCTGTTTGGATCGTATGAAGGAAACCGGCTGAAGCAGGGCCTTCCTTCGGGGAATGTCTATCTGCCGACTAGCAATGAAGCGAATGGCGACTTTTCCGCGGACGGGCCACTCACAGGCTCAGTGACCGATCCAACCTTTGCGAGCACGCTGTACAACCGGCCTGGTTGCGCGAGTGCCTTACAGGCAAACGTACCCACAGGCGCGGCGCAATTGCAGGCGCTGGCGACTGGAGCGTCAACGACGGCTGTGCCGTACAGCAGTTTGTTCCCGAATTCGCAGATACCGACGGCATGTTTTGATCCCACGGCAAACGCACTGTACAAGAACTGGGTGGCTCCGGCTGGGCAGGGCTTGGTGCAAACAGTACCGAACCTGATCGAGAACGACGACCAGTTTACTTTTCGATTCGACCAGAATTTATCGACGACACAACATTTCACGGCTTACTACTACTTTGACGACGTAAATCAGAACCAGCCGTTCTCGAATTTCCAGGCGGCGGGAGCGAATGTGCCGGGGTTCGGAGGGATCTTCAAGACGCGCGTGCAGCAGGTGAACTTGGCGCAAACGTCGACGATCGGTTCGACGTCAGTGAACGAGTTCCGGTTCAACTGGTTCCGCGAAGGGCAGGGGGACTTGAATCACCCGCAGAACATCCTGCCGAGCCTGCACGATGCTTGCGGGCAGTACATTCCCGCGTCCGAGTGCTTTGCGAGTTCGAGCGCTCCGTCCACGGGAATCACGACCAATATTCCGGGACGCGAAGGAGTGCCATTTGTGACGGTGGCGGGCGGATTCGCGATCGGCAACAACTTTGAAGGGGAGTTACCGCAAACAGGGAATACGTACCAGTTCTCTGACAACTTCAGCAAGATATTGGGAACCCACAGCATCAAGTTCGGAGGAGACTTCCGGATCCAGAAATTCGACCAGTTCTTGTACTACAACATCAACGGAGACTTTTCGTTCCAGAACGGCTCGTCGGAGAACTCGTCGTCGCCGGCGGGAACGATTGCGAATCCGACACCGGATGCTTATGCGGACTACTTCCTTGGCATACCGTACCAATATTCGCAGGGGGCGGCGCAGGGTCTGGATACGACGAACTACGGACTGTACCTGTTTGCGCAGGACAGCTGGAAAATTAAACCGAACGTCACGCTGAACTATGGCTTGCGATGGGAATTGAACACGCCGTATGTGGACACCGGGAATCGTTTGCAGACGTTCCGGCCCGGGCAGGACACGACCCAATATCCGTGCTGGTTGTCAGCAAACAGCCAGACTAGCTTGGGTGCTACGGGACCGGATTGCGGTCCAAATTCAGCGAACAATGCCTATTTCCCCACGGGACTGGTGTTCCCTGGGGACAAAGGCGTACCACGCGGACTGACGTCCACGTACTACAAAGCGTTCGCACCGCGCATCGGCTTGGCGTACAGCCCGGGATGGACGGACGGTGTGTTGGGTGCGCTGGCGGGCGGGCCGGGAAAGTCGACGATTCGCGGCGGCTTCGGACTTTTCTATAACCCAATGGAGCAGTTGGTGCTGGAACAGTTCAGCGCGGAGCCGCCGTTTGGGATCAGCGCGTTTGTGTCCAATCCCTTGATGAATACACCGTATTTGCTGCAGAACGGAACGCAGGTGCCGAACAACGGCGGAGGAATTATTACGCAAACGCCTTCGACGCCGTGCTATGACCCGTCGGGACCCGCGGGTTGCGTGGACTGGTCGCTGTTCCGGCCGATCCTGCTGTATGGGGAATTCCAGCCGCACTTGAAGACGCAGTATGCCGAACAGTACAACTTGACGGTGGAACGGCAGTTGAGTTCGGCGTTGCTGCTGCGTGTGGCGTACGTCGGGACACAAGCGCATCACTTGCTCGCGTCGCAGGATTTGGACTACGGGAACCCGCAAACCTGCCTGGATTTGAATACGGTGGTCGGCGCAGGCACCTGCGGACCGTTCGGCTCAGACAGCTCGTACACCTTTATGCTGCAGCCGGGCCAGACGTTCCATATGCCGTACATTCCGGGACCGAACCCGAATGGCCCGAATACGCCGTGTCCTTTCGGCAAATCACAACCGGCGGGATGCGTGATCACCGCGACCGCACCGACCCCGATTACGCTAGTGGGCTTGCGGCCGTATTCTTCGCCGAACTGCAACCCCTACACGGGGACGGGATGCCCGTCGGACGGCGTACCGGTGTTTAGCAACATCTTCTCGGAAAACACGGTGGCAAACTCGAACTACAACGGTTTGCAGATTTCGCTCGAACAGAGTTTCTCGCACGGACTACTGTTCCAGGCGTCGTACACGTACAGCAAGGCCATTGACCAAGGCGCATCGTTCGAGAACGAACTGAACCCGATTTACCCGAACGCGACGCGCGGATTGTCGCTGCTGGACGCGAAGAACCGGTTTGTGTTCAGCCCAGTGTGGCAGTTGCCGATTCCGAAGAAGGAAGGGTTCGCTGGCAAAGTGGCGAACGGCTGGCAGCTTTCGGCGATCATCACTTACCAAAGTGGCTTCCCCATTCGTATACAGGACCAGAACGACGCGGAGCTGAACTCCAGCATCTTCTTTGAGTCAACCAACACGCCGTACATGACGCAGCCGTTGCAGCGGTTGAATCCGAAGACGACGCCCGGGAACTACTGGTTCAATACTGCGAATTTCTGTGATGGGACGCAGCCCGGGTGTCCACAACCGTTAGGAACGTTCGGCAACACGCCACACGCGCTGTGTTGCGGACCCGCGTTGAACAATACGGACCTGGTGATTGCGAAACTGACGCCGATTACCGAGAAGCTGAACACGGAGTTCCGCGCGGAGTTTTACAATACGTGGAACCATACACAGTTTGAGAACCCTGACGGGAACTTCTCTGACTCGACGTTCGGACAGGTGCTCAAAGCCAGAGATCCTCGCGTCATGCAGTTCGCCATCAAGTTCTTGTTCTGAGAAGGAAAGGCAGCGATTCCTGAAGCAGCGGCCCGAAGGTGCTGTGCTTCTTGTGTGGCGGAAGTGACGTCCGGCACGAGAGCCTGGGCGTTCGGGAATTGTGCCGGTAGGCGTAAAATAAAAGGGCAGTTTGCCGCGAAACCACGAAGTTTTTCCTCGCCCGATACTGACCGCAGGGAACAGACCTGCCACAGGTGACCACAGGAAGGCCAACCTGGATGGAGTTTCAAGATGCACGACTCACTGCAGAAGGAAATCGCTCTGTACGAGAAGCGTACGCCGAAGTCCGCGGAAGCGCACAAAAAAGCGGAAAAGCGAATCCCGCTTGGAGTGGCGAGCAATTACCGCGCCTACGATCCTTACCCGATTTTTGTGGCGGAAGGGCATGGCAGCAAGATCAAGGACGTCGACGGAAACGAATACATCGATCACAACCTGTGCTTTGGAACATTGATGGCAGGGCACAGTCATCCCGCCGTGGTGAAGGCTGTGCAATGGGCAACCGAACACGGCGCAACGTTTGGCATGCCTCACGGGATGGAACTGGAGCTCGCCGACGAAATTTGTGCGCGCTATCCGGTCGAAATGGTGCGGTTCGGCTCCAGTGGCACGGAAGCGACCATGCACGCGTGCCGCATTGCACGTGCGGCGACCGGCCGCGACAAAATCCTGCGGTTCGAAGGCTGTTATCACGGTTTGCACGATACGGCCCTTGTCAGTGTGAAGCCAAAGGAAGAGGAATACGGCGATATCCACGCACCTAACTCCGTCCCCGGCGGTCTAGGCGTGATTAAGGCCGTGCTGGACAACGTAACCGTCGCCACCTTCAACGACTTGCCAAGCGTCGAGCATCGCTTCAAAGAGTTTCCCGGCCAGATTGCAGCGATCATTCTTGAACCCATTATGATGAATGTCGGTATCTGCATGCCGCAGCCCGGATTCCTGCAAGGCCTGCGCGATATCTGTACGAAGAACGGCACGTTGCTGATCTTCGACGAGGTAAAAACCGGGGCGAAGCTCTGTTGGGGCGGCGCCAGCGAATATTTCGGCGTCAAACCGGACATGATCACTCTGGCCAAATCGATCGGTGGAGGCGTGCCGCTGGCTGCGTTCGGAGCGAGCCGCGCGGTGATGGACCTAATCTCTCAACATAAGGTCTTCCACGGTGGAACTTACAACACAAATCGATTTGCGATGGCCGCAGGCCTGGCGACGTTCTGCGAAGTACTTTCGCGCAAGAACTACGCTCACGTCGATAAACTTGGCAAGAAACTCGCCGACGGCTACCGGACAATTCTGAAAAAGGCTGGGCTGCAAGGCTATGTTGCGCAAGCAGGCGTTAATGGTGCATTGATGCTCTATCCGCAGGAAATTCGCAACTATCGCGACTGGACGAAGATCGACGTGGACTTGTGGCGTCAATTCTGGTTTGCCATGGTGAACCGCGGCGTGCTGGCGATGCCCTACTGGTGGGACGAGCAGTGGACAATCTCGGTGCAACATTCCGAAGCCGACATCGACAAACACCTTGCCGTATTCGAGGAAGTCGCCCCGGGATTGGCCCAGACGCAAAAGGAGCGCGGACTGAAGTTCGTCGGCGCCGCGCACTAAGGAGAACGCAGTGAGCAGCGAGGTCACGCAGGGAACGGCAGGTGCCGCTTCCGCCCCTGAGCAGCCGCACTTGAAGCGGGTGCTGGGTCGGCGTGACCTCGTTTTGCTTTTCGTGGTTGCCGTTTTCAACCTCAACGTGGTGCCATCCATTGCCGCGAACGGTGGAGTCACCATCTGGCTCTGGCTGATTGCGCTTGTTCTCTTTTTCTGGCCTCAAGGAATTGCGGTAATCGAATTGGCGCACCGGTATCCCGGCGAGGGCGGCGTCTACTTGTGGGCTAAGGAAGTGTTTGGCGACTTCCATGGGTTTCTCTCCGGTTGGTGCTACTGGACGAACAACATGATGTACGTGCCGACCGTGATGCTCTACTTCGTGGGCGTATCTGTTTTCATTCTGGGTCCGGGACATGAAGGGCTGGCGGACAACCGAGTCTTCGCCATGATTGCTTCCGTTGTACTTCTGGCACTCTTGGTCTGGCTGAACGTGCTGGGCCTCGGCGTGGGCAAGTGGATCAATAATCTGGGCGGTATTGGCACCTTTATCGCCGCTTTCTTGTTGATGATTCTCGGCGTCATTGTCTGCGTGCGGTTCGGTACGCACATCCAGTGGTCGGACTTTCAAGTTCCGGCCAATCCGCGGTTCGTCCTGAATTCTTTTGGCGTGATCTGTTTTGGATTGGTGGGTCTGGAACTGGCGTCCATCATGGGCGATGAAATAGAAAACCCACGAAAAACCTTGCCGGGAGCGGTGGCCTGGGGCGGTGTCCTTTCCGGCCTCCTTTATATTGGCGTGACCCTGACTTTGCTTGTGGCGGTTGATAAGAACAGCATCAGCGTGTTGCAGGGTATTGTGCAAGCCGTCAGCCACATGACCGGCCAGGTGCACGTGGGATGGATCGTCGCCCCGTTCGCCTTTCTGCTCAGTCTGTCCATCGCCGGGATCGGTTCGGCCTGGCTCGGAGGTTCAGCGCGTATTCCATTTGTCGCGGGACTCGATTCGTACATGCCCACGTGGCTCGGCAAGATCCACCCCAGATATGCAACACCATACGCGGCACTGATTGTTCATGGCGCGGTTTCGCTGATTCTTGTCGCCGTCAATTTCCTGTCCACCGGCAATGTTCAGGCGAGCTTTCAATCGCTGCTGTCACTCGCCGTGGTGTTGCAGTTGATTCCTTTCCTCTACGTGTTCGGTGCGATTGTGAAGATTGCCTTTGACAGGAAATTTCAGAGGCTGCAGTACTCCCGCTCCACCCTACTTGCTGCTGGGGTCAGCGGGACAGTCACCACAGCGATTGCCATGGTGGTTGCATTCTTTCCCGCTCAG
>Ga0187772_10001708_pt1 | contig 10572 bp, 7 predicted proteins | sample 0116_SJ02_MP15_2_FD_133137 | JGI IMG/M metagenome (GOLD analysis project Ga0187772, IMG submission 133137) | Tropical peat soil microbial communities from peatlands in Department of Meta, Colombia - 0116_SJ02_MP15_20_MG | ecosystem: Environmental > Terrestrial > Soil > Wetlands > Peat | place... | reverse complement strand
CGGCGGAGTGCGCCGACTGGTATTTGCCCATCAATGTCGGAACGGATGCCGCTCTCGCGCTCGGCATGATGCATGTCATCATCGGCGAGAACCTGCACGACGCAGACTACGTTGCCAAGTACACGTTGGGGTTCGAAGAACTGGCGAAAAAGGTGAAAGAATACCCGCCAGAGCAGGTGGCACGATGGACGGGGATTTCGGCGGAAGACATCCGCAAGCTGGCGCGCGAGTATGCCACAGTGCGGCCTTCAGTGATTCGGCTGAACTATGGAGTGCAACGATCGGAGCGCGGGGGAATGTCGACGCGAGCCATTGCCATGCTGCCCTGCATCACTGGTGGATGGAAAGAAGTCGGCGGTGGATTGCAGCTCTCGACCAGCGGGGCGTTCGGTCTGAATACAGACGTTCTGAAGCGGCCTGACCTGATGACTACGGCTCTTGGACGCGAGGCACGGGTCGTCAACATGGTGGAACTCGGCCGCGCGCTGAATACTCTCAACGGCCCGCCCATCAAGGCTTTGCTTGTGTATGGCTCGAATCCCGCGGCGGTATGCCCGAACCACAACGAAGTCATTCGCGGATTGCGGCGGCCCGACTTGTTCACCGTCGTGCACGAGCAGTTCTTCACTGATACTACCGACTACGCAGACATCGTGTTGCCAGCCACGACATTCTTCGAACACAAGGATCTGCAGAAAGCCTACGGGCATTACTACTTGCAAGTGTCGAACCAGGCAATCGAGCCTCTCGGAGAATGCCGGTCGAACGTCGATCTGTTTCGCGCCTTGGCTCAGCGGATGGGATTCGAGGACAGCTGTTTCCGTGAGAGCGATGATGAAATGATCGATGCCGCGCTGGATTCTGCCAATCCCTGGCTGGAGGGACTGGATCGGAAGTCTCTCGAGCGAGGTCCCGTGCGGCTGAATTTCAAGGCCTCTGTGTTCAGGCCCGAGGCTTCCGCAAGCGCATGCGCGGGGAACGACGGTGGCCCCTTTCTCCCTTTCGCGCAGGGAGATTTCCGCACGCCGTCCGGAAAAGCCCTGCTCTATAACGAATCGCTGAAGGATTCAGGTCTGGACCCGGTTGCGGCATTCACACCCCCGTCGGAATCGCGGCACAGCCAGACGGCGAGTCGATTTTCCCTGGAGTTGCTGGCGCGCAAGCACGACAATTTTCTGAATTCCACGTTTTCGAATCTGCCGGTGATGCAGTCGATGGAAGAGACCGGGTTCCTGGATATTTGCGCAGCTGACGCAGGGGCGCGGGGCATCCACAGCGGCGATATGGTTCGCGTCTTTAACCAGCGCGGTGAGGTCGTGCTCAAGGCCCGGGTCGACGGCAAAGTGCAGCCCGGAATGGTTTCCGCCCGGCTGAATTGGGTGAAGACCGCTCCCGGTTATCAAAGCATCAACTCGCTCACATCAGAAAAACTTACGGACATGGGCAACTCGGCTACGTTTTATTCCGTCTTGGTGGAAGTAGAGTTAGCCAGGCCATCCTCATGAAGCAACCGCGGGAATTGATCGTCGAAAGTGCCCGGCAAAAGAGTTGCGGCTTGGACGCGTTCCATTGCTCTACCGTATAATGGCAGTTTTCTTGCATCCCAGAGGCTGAGGTCGTAGCGATTCCTTTTCGCGTTCATCCGGAGAGTCTTGCTTTGCCCATCCGAGCCTCCGCTCGGCGCACTGGGATAGCGTCATCTCCTTTATTTCAGCGAGTTTGGATTCAACTGAGACGGCTGCGTCTCACATTGTTCCCAGTTCTCGTCGCCCTCGTGATGTCGGCAGGATCGTTGGCCTGGGCGCAGGGCGAAGTTGTCACGAACGTTATTGTCACCGGCAATCGGCGCATCCCGAGGGACACGATTCTTGCCCATGTGTTTACCAAACCGGGAGACGTCTATGACACTTCTGCTCTCGAACGGGACTTCAACTCGGTCTGGAACACAGGGTATTTCGAAGACGTCAAGATTCTTCGGCAGCAGACTCCCAAGGGCTGGGACATCATCTTCCAGGTCAAAGAAAAGCCCACGATCCGCGAAATCAACTACACAGGATTGAGCGCGGTTTCGACCAGCGACGTGCTCGACCGATTCAAGCAGGACAAAGTCGGGCTGACGGTGGAAAGTCAGTATGATCCGACGCGCCTGAAGAAGGCCGAGGTGTCGATCAAGAACCTTCTGTCCGAGCATGGACGGCAATTCGCCACGATCCGCACCGAAGTGCGGCAGATTCCGCCGGCGGCCGTCGGTATCACCTTCGTCGTGAAGGAAGGGCCAAAGGTCAAAGTTGGCAAGATCAGGTTTACGGGGAATCAGCACATCAAGAGCCGCATCTTGCGGGCGGCGATGAAGAATCTGAAGCCGATTGGCATTCCCCACTCCATTTTTCTCGAAAACATTTTCGCCAAGACTTACGACGCCACAAAACTCGAAGAAGACACTGAAAGAGTGCGCGCCGAATACCAGAACCGCGGCTATTTCAAAGCGAACCCGGGCGATCCCAAGACGGAGATTCACGATACAGGAATTCGTGGATTCCACATTCCTCTGGTTCAATCGGGTCCGGGCAAGGCCGTCGATATCACAATGGCGATCGAGGAAGGCGACCGGTACCGGCTGGGCAAGATCACTTTCAAAGGCAACAAAGCCATTTCCAACACCGCGGCCCTGCGAAATCTGTTTCCTCTCAAAGACGGCGACGTCTTCAGCCGCGAAAAGATTGCCAAGGGACTGGAAGCGCTGCGCAAGGCGTACGGCGAGTACGGGTACATCAACTACACCGGCGTTCCCAACACGACCTTCGACGATGAAAAGAAACTCGCCTTTCTCGAAATCGACGTTGACGAAGGCAAGCAGTTCTACGTGCGCCGCATCGAATTCCAGGGCAATACGACTACCCGCGACAAAGTGATTCGCCGCGAACTTGCTCTCGAAGAAGGTGGAATCTACAACTCGCGGCTGTGGGAGCTGAGTCTGGCCCGGCTGAACCAGCTGTCTTATTTCGATCAGCTCAAGCCCGACGATCCTAACGTCACCGATAAGAAGCTCGACGAGAAAGATGGATTGGTCGACCTGACGCTGCACGTGCATGAAAAGGGGAAGAACAGCATCGGCCTGAACGGCGGCGTGAGCGGCCTGGAGGGCGCCTTTATCGGTGTGAATTACTCCACTAACAACTTCCTCGGCCGCGGCGAGACGCTGCAGGTTCAGGTTAGTTTGGGCAACCTGGCGCGCAGCGCCATGTTCGGATACACCCAACCCTACATGTTCGACCGCCCGCTGCAATTCGGCTTCACGGTCTTCGCCAACAAGGTCAAGTTTGACCAGGCCCGTCAGCTCTCGATCTTCAGCGGAACCAGCCTGAACCTTCCCAACACAACACTGCAGAACTTGCAGAACTACTCGCAATCGAGCGCCGGTTTCACCACCTCGCTGAGCTATCCCTTGAGGAGGTCTTTCCGCAAGCCGAAACGGGTGGGGATGACCTACTCCTTCGACAGTTCGACGCTACTGCCACTGAGCACCGCCTCAAAAACTCTATTTGATTTTCTGGCTTTCCGTGGCATTTCCGGACCGCAGGCCGTCAACGGCATCATCACCAGCAAGATTTTCCCCAATCTTTCCTTCAACACGCTCGATAGCGGAATATCCCCGCATAGCGGCGAGCAGATGACGATCGGCGCCGAGTTGGCTGGTCTTGGTGGCACGGTACGGTCGATCCGCCCGGTAATTCAGTACAAACGCTTCATCCCGGTTCAGAACCGGCGCAACACCGTCGGCTTTAACGTGCAGGGGTCGTTTATCAGCGGCTTTAGCGGGCTGGTCGCGCCGCCCTTCCAGCGCTTCTACATGGGCGGTGAATACGACATTCGCGGCTTCGATCTGCGTTCCGTCTCGCCGGTCGCGTACCTGCCAAGCGCAGGCTCGATCATCCTGAGGAATCCCGACGGCACGCCCGTCCTGAAGAATCCGGCCAACCCGCGCCAGGGCGACTGGACTGTTCCCATTCCGATCGATCAGATTGTGTTCCCCGGTGGAGACTTCAACGTTTTCACCAACGTGGAATACCGCATTACCATCGCCGGGCCGGTAGCGATTGCTCCCTTCATCGATACGGGACTCAACGCGATTGTGCGGCCATCCCAGCTGCAGATCGCGATCGAGCAATATGAGGACGTGATCAGCACGTTCTTCGGTTGCCCCGCCCTCGATGCGGGTTACAACTGCATCGGAAACGGACGGCTGAATCCACGGCCTTCCGACTATTTACAGATCCTCCAATCCAGCAACTGGGTGCCACGCATGTCGAGCGGGCTTGAGTTGCAGATGTTCTTGCCGGTCGTGAACGCGCCATTCCGGATCTACTGGGCCTACAATCCGATTCGTCTGGATCACTTCGCGCAGCCACCGATTCCAGTGACCCGGGGAATGTTCCCGCCGGGCGAGGCAGGGGATTACACGTATCACCAGTCATTGATCACGTATTCGCCGGAATTCCATTTGCGCGAGCCGAGAAAGACTTTCCGGTTTACGGTGGCGACGACGTTCTAGGCCGGGGTTTGACTGGGCCTTGCGATGGTCTCTATAATGCTGCTGATCCACACCGTCGAGGGGAATCGTGAGGAGTGGATAGGCACGTCCGCACTCGGCGTGCAACGCTGGCAATTCTCGTGCGCCCGTTCCGAGGGCGGCCGCTACCAGAGCGGAGACCTCTTTCAGTGCGGCCCGGCGTTGGTGAAAAGAACGACCTGAGAGCGTTCACGAAAATCAGCCCCGGAACCATGTTCCAAGGAGTTCAACCGATCCAATGAAAAGCAAGTTCTTGCGACTTGTCCTGGCCTTTGCGGTGATCTTCGCAATTTCCGCGTTGGCCCAAACCAGCAGCGCTGCTACTCCGTCTGATCCCGCCGCATCGGCTCCTAGGCCCGCCGCGGACACGACGGGGCCTGCGGCCACGGGCGGCACTAAAGTTGGAATCATCAACATCCAGGAGGCGATCTTCGGCAGCAACGAAGGCCAGCGCGACATGGATGCCCTGCAGAAGAAGTTCGAGCCGAAACAGAATGAGCTGAAGGGTCAAAACGACGAACTGGAAGCGCTGAAGAAACAGCTCAACACGCAGGGTCCTACCCTGAACGACGATGCGGCAGCCGCGCTGAAGACGCAGATCGAGACCAAACAGAAGACTTTCGATCGCTCCGTGCAGGATGCCCAAGAAGACTTTGGCAATCAGCGCCAGGAAATTGCGACCCGCATTCTGAAGAAGATGGCGCCCATGATCGTGAAGTATTCGCAGGATAACGGTTTTGGCGTCATCGTCGACACCTCGAAGCCGTGGCCGGATAGTCCGGTGCTGTGGTGGGGACAGACGGTGGACATCACGAAACCGATCGTAGACGCCTACAACGTACAGTCGGGCGTGGCCGCGCCGGCAGCAGCCGGAGCCGCTTCGAAGCCCGCAGCTCCGAGGCCCACGACCGGCGCAACAAAGCCGGCAGCTCCCAAATCCAGCGACGCCCCGAAGCAATAGCTGACACCCCTGGTGTCAGAAAAGTTCCCGCAGGCCGCGTGAAAACGCGGCCTTTTTCTTTTGCTTCGATCATGCCCAGAGCCCACCCCGGCGGTGTCCATAGCAGCAAACCGAATTCCTGCCGGAGGGACGCTATGTCGACTGGAATGTTTGCCGATTGCCTGTTGGAGACTTCCTGGAGGCAACGCACGCGCCGCAGCTGGACGACGTTCACATCATTCGGAGTGCAGGTAGTCTTAATCGGCTTGCTGTTACTCCTGCCATTGCTGAGGACGGTAGGGCTGCCGTCGGCTCGGACCGTCTCGACACCGATCAGCGCAGGCAGGCCCGACACTATACCTGAAAGGCACCCGCAGAGCGCCTCCCGCCCTGGAGGACAGGTCACTCCAGCCGTTTCCCTGCTCGTGCTGCCGCGGCAGGTTCCGACCACGGTCTACCGAGGCGAAGATGATGCTGTCGAACCTCCGGCGTGCCCGGGTTGCAACGGCGAAGGAATCGAAGGCCTTTCTTCCGGCGTAGGCGACGGGATTGCCATTCCGAACCTGCTCAGTGGAACGCATCCCGTTATGCCGGCCGCGCCCCCTCCCACGGCGGCACATGTGTTCCGCAAGTCGAGCATTCTGGAGGGAAGTTTGATTCGCCGAGTGCAGCCGGTCTATCCACCGTTGGCGCGAAGCGCGCGCGTTCAAGGGCCGGTAGTCTTATTTGCGGTAATCAGTAAGAACGGCACGATCGAAAACCTGCATGCGATGTCAGGACACCCCCTCCTGATAGGCGCGGCGACGGAGGCCGTCAGCCAGTGGCGTTATCGGCCGTACATACTCAATGGCGAAGCCATTGAAGTGGAAACTCAAATCACAGTGAATTTCATCCTGTCGGCCAATTGATTGGCGACGTACAGCCGGGGTAGCCCCTGGGTAACCAGAGGGGGCGCGTTGGCCCCGCTATAATCGCGGAAGTGGCCACTACCGCAGAGATTCTGAGCCGAACCGCGACTCGTCCGACGTGGGCCGAAGTGTCGCTCGTTGCCTTGCGCCAGAACTTCCGTACTGTGCAGAAACATGTGGGCGCGAAGGTAACCGTCTGTGCAGTGGTCAAAGCCGACGCCTACGGGCATGGCGCGGTCGAATGTTCGCGCGCTCTAGAGGCCGAAGGTGCCCGTTGGCTGGGCGTGACATCGCTCGACGAAGCCATTCCGCTGCGCGAGGCGGGGATACGGGCAAATCTGCTGTTGATGACCGGCTTCTGGCGAGGGGAAGAAAGCGAGATAGTGCGGCTGCATCTGACGCCGACGGTATGGGAGTCGTGGCAGATCGAATCGCTCGACAAGGCGGCAGAGTCACTCGAAGTGAAGCAGCACCCGGTGCACTTGAAAGTGGACACAGGGATGGGGCGGCTAGGAGTGGGCTTGGATCAGCTTCCCAAAGTTCTCGAAACGCTGGAGAAGAGCAAGAATCTCTTCCTGCAAGGGCTTTCTACTCATCTCGCCGCGTCAGAGGTGATGGATGCCCCATCCGTCGCCGAACAGGAACATGGCTTTCAGCAAGCGAGGCAAATGGTGAAAGACGTGGGCATGCGACCTTCATTGATTCACATGGCGAACACGGGCGCGGTGATTTCTCGGCGGGAAACATGGAATACCATGGTGCGTCCGGGCGTTGCGCTTTACGGATACTATCTGCCCTTTCAGCGCGCCGGCCGCGAAGTGAGCGGCGGAACGCTGCGTTTGCCGGTGAAGCCGATCCTCACCTGGAAGACGCGCATTCTCTCTTTGCGCGACTTTGCAGCGAATCAGCCGCTGGGCTATGGTGGAACGTATGTAACGAAGGCGCCAGCGCACGTGGCGGTTCTGCCCGTAGGCTATGCCGACGGTTATAACCGGCAGCTCTCCAATCTCGGCCGTGTGGTCGTACGTGAACACTACGCGCCAATCCTGGGCAGCGTCTCGATGGATCTAACGCTGGTGGACGTAACCGGCATCCCAGGCGTCGCCGTCGGCGACGAGGTCATTTTGCTGGGAAGCTGCGAGGGATTGAGCGTCGACGCACTCGAGCACGCCCGGCTGGCGCGCAGCACGCCCTACGAAATTCTTTGCAACATCTCGAAGCGTGTTCCGAGAAGGTATGTGAGCTAGAGACAACTTCAAGAGCTAAGCCTACCCTCGAATCCACAAAAGCTGGAATCACCGGTCGGACTGCTAAGGACCAATGCCCAACCCGCGCTTCCAACCGTTGACTGCGAGCGCCTACAAAGTCCCTGCCACGGATTGTTACACTAGAAAGTTCACCATGCCTTCCCGCTACGCGCAGTGGATGTACGACTGGGAGCACCGGCTGACCTCGGTGGATGACAATCGCGTCGTGCGTCCGCTGGAATGGGGAGCGGAGTGGGCACACGAATGGCCGTGCCGCAACGGCTTGCGACCCGGCTGCATGCCGGAGGATTCGCAACGATTCTTCATTGAATACAATCGGCGCATCCTTGCAGCCAGCGACGAATTCTACTCATATTCTCCACCGGCGGACTTTCGCCTTGAGCGCCGCGAAGTGCAGGTTTTCTCGACTCGCGCTGTTCCCGACCCGAAGCTGGAGGCGAGCGTCAAAGGCAAGTTTGGCGAGTTTCTCCGCTTCACGTCACCGGTGAAGACGCCCTACGGAGAGAACAATCTTGTGAACGCACGCTGGTTCTCGGTCCGGGGCCGGCACGCTGTGGTTCTTTTGCCGCATTGGAATTCCGATGCCATCGCCTATTCCAGCCTCTGCCGAGTCCTCAACCTGCTTGGAATCGCTGTGCTGCGGCTGAGCATGCCGTATCACGACATTCGGATGCCCGCCGAGATCGGCCGCGCCGATTATGCGGTATCAGCGAACATCGGGCGCACGCTCGATGCTGCGCGCCAGGGAGTGATTGACGTTCGTTGCTGCCTGGATTGGCTGGAACAGCAGGGCTATCGCCAGCTTGGGGTAGTGGGCACGAGCCTGGGATCCTGCTATGCCTTTCTGGCAGCGGCGCATGATCCGCGCATCCGCGTTGCGGCTTTCAATCATGCATCGACCTATTTTGCCGACGTAGTCTGGCATGGGCAATCGACGCGCCACATCCGGCAAGGGATTGAACAGCGGATTGATCTCGCGGAATTGCGACAGGCGTGGCTGGCCATCAGCCCTATGTCGTTTTTCAACCAGTTTTCCCGGTGGCCGAAAAAGTCGCTTATCGTTTATGCAAAATATGATCTGACTTTTCTGCCGGAATTCTCGCGGCAAGTGGTCGGCGAGTTCGAGCGCCATGGGCTGGATCACAAAGTTGCCGTGCTTCCCTGCGGACACTACACAACGGGTGAAACGCCTTACAAGTACATAGATGGCTGGCAGCTGGCGTCCTTCTTGCGAACGGCGTTTTAGGAAACCAAACGCCGACTGATGCCTCGTTCGGGCTGACTCCTGTGTGCTGAGCCTTTACAATGTTCATTCGGAGTTATATCGGCTGGACGCTCGCCAGGCAATCTCCGGCTGGAATCAGGTGAAATGATATGAAAAGTTCGGGGATGTATCGCCCGCTTTATGAATCGGATCCGCAGATTGCGGCCGCCATCGACAACGAAACCCGCCGTCAGCACGAAGGTCTGGAACTGATTGCGTCGGAAAACTTTGTCAGTGAGGCAGTGCTCGAGGCCGCAGGATCGGTGTTCACGAACAAGTATGCCGAGGGGTATCCCGGCAAGCGCTATTACGGCGGGTGCGAATTCACCGACGTGGTCGAGAATCTGGCGCGCGACCGCGCGAAACAGTTATTCGGCGCCGAGCATGCGAACGTCCAGCCCCATGCCGGGTCGCAGGCCAACATGGAAGCCTACGCAGCCGTGCTGCAGCCAGGCGACACGATTCTCGGCTTGAACCTGGCACATGGCGGACACCTGACGCACGGGCATCATCTGAATTTTTCAGGTAAGACTTACAAGATTATCCCTTACGGAGTCACCAAGGAAACTGAGACCATCGACTATGATGCACTCGAAAAACTTGCCGAACAGGAACGCCCGAAGCTGATCATTGGAGGCGGCAGCGCGTATCCCCGCATCATTGAATTCGCTCGCATGCGCCAGATCGCCGACAAAGTCGGCGCGCTCTATCTGGTCGATATGGCGCACTTCGCCGGACTCGTAGCTGGAGGCGTTCATCCCTCACCGGTTCCGCACGCGCAGATCGTGACTTCCACAACGCACAAGACGCTGCGTGGACCGCGCTCTGGAATGATTCTCTCTAAGGCTGAATTTGCCCAGGCAATCGATAAAGTTGTCTTCCCCGGCATGCAGGGAGGGCCTCTCGTGCACATCATGGCAGCGAAAGCCGTCTGCTTCCTGGAGGCCATGCAACCCGAATTTCGAGAATACGCACGGCAGATCGTGGCCAATGCGAAGGTGTTGGCGCAGTCTCTAGCCGACGAGGGCTTCCGCATCATCTCCGGCGGGACGGATACGCATCTCATGTTGGTCGACGTCTTCTCGAAGGGGATGCTAGGGAGCGAAGCAGAAAAAGCACTGGGCGAGGCCGGCATCACGGTCAACAAGAATGCAATTCCATTTGACACCAACCCGCCGCTCAAGCCGAGCGGCATCCGCATTGGCACACCGGCGCTTACCACGCGCGGCATGAAAGAACCCGAGATGCGCCAGATCGGACACTGGATCGCCGAAGGACTGCTCCATCGAAGCGATACGGCGGTGCTCGGAAAAATCCGCAAGCAAGTGCTCGATCTCTGCGAGGCGTTCCCGCTCTATGCCGAGCGGAGGGCGAAGGCGCAAGCCGAAGCACGGGCGTGAGAATGGGGCAGTCATCGCTCAGTCTCTGTACGGTCGCCGTTCTTCTCCTCGGCTGGACCGCATGCCATCGCGCACAGCAATCGTCCGGTCAGACACGCACGAATGCGACGGAGATATTTGAGGTTGATTCGTCGCGCGAACCTGACCTCGTGCCCTCAGGCACCGCGCGAAAACCCTTCTCGACTCCTTCTCCGGGCTACGGTTCCCGGGTCATCGTTTTTG
>Ga0187772_10001707_pt1 | contig 10572 bp, 9 predicted proteins | sample 0116_SJ02_MP15_2_FD_133137 | JGI IMG/M metagenome (GOLD analysis project Ga0187772, IMG submission 133137) | Tropical peat soil microbial communities from peatlands in Department of Meta, Colombia - 0116_SJ02_MP15_20_MG | ecosystem: Environmental > Terrestrial > Soil > Wetlands > Peat | place... | reverse complement strand
GCACTTATGGCAACCGAGGGGATTTCCGCAGTCGCATTCCTCGGGGAGATTGTATCTTTCAAGGTCAGTCTTGATTGGAACCATTCCAAGCCTATGCGCGAGTATCTCGTCGTAGAGGACAGATGAGTTTTCGAGTATAACGACGTCGTCGATTGCCATCGACGGCACCTCCGCGATGCAGAATCGTCTCACCGCGTTCGCGTAGGATCGGTCGATTCCTTCGAGTTGAAGTGCGACGGAATTCGTCGATTCGTCTAGGACCTTCACTCTAAGCAACTACTGCTGCTCCTACTGAATTGCGATACATCCGATGAAACGCCGCGTTCGTGGGCCGGAAACGTGTTATGGTTAAAAAGGTTTAGCGGGGTGTGGAGCCGAGCCTAGAGCATCAAGTTGTTTATGCTCACGCAGGGTCGTGCACGTGGGAAAGGCTTCGGCATGTGTCCCGCAAGGGAACACCTTCTTGTCTTGCGGCTGCCAAATAAGCTAGGAACAGCTAGCACGCGATCGTAGTTATCGCATGGCCCCCAATGTCCCAACACCTGAGCGTGTGGCTTGGTTCGACTCTCCCTTTCCCAGTTTTCGGATAGTTGCCGTAAGCCTGTCTCCGAAGAACTTGCTCACCCCGCCCGCAGAGGGCTTCAAAACTTATAACCTGAGAGGGCCGGGCGACTTTGAAAGATGGCCCAGACGGCAGAGTTCAGGCACCTCGTCAGGATCGCTGGCAGGGATCTTGATGGCACCAAGAAGCTCATAGCTGCTGTTTCGGACCTGCGAGGAGTAGGATACAATTTCGCTAGTGTCGTAACTTCCAGGCTGGGCCTCGACCCAAAGGCAAGGTTAGGGACATTGAGCGAGGAACAAGTTCGTGGAGTTGAAACTGCAATCCTGAACGCGACAAAGTCGACGCTCCCAAAGTGGTACTATAACAGAAGGAGTGATCCCGACACAGGCGAGACGAAACAGTTGCTTGGTTCCGACATGGACTTCGTCATCAAAGGAGACATAGACGACGAGAAGAACATTCAGAGTTGGAAGGGCGTTAGGCATGGCCTCGGCCTGAAAGTTAGGGGGCAGCGGACCAGGTGCACTGGGAGGAAGGGGAGGACGGTGGGTGTGAGGAAGGCAGCTCTCATCGCCGCTGCCAAAGAAGCAGGGGAGAAGAAGGAAGAGAAGTAGCACTTGGGAGACCCAAGGAAGGCTAGGAAGCAGTACAGCCGGCCGCGTAGTCCATGGAGGGCCGACCAGCTTGCTCAAGAGTTATACCTGCTCGGAACTTTCGGACTGCGGAACAAGAGGGAGCTGTGGAGGTCACAGACGCATCTGAGTTCGGTGAGGAAACAGGCGAGGACCTTGCTCGCTGCGACGGAACAGGTCAGATTGAGGGAAGAGAAGAAGCTTCTGGACAGCCTAAGGAGAAGTGGCCTCGTAGGTGAGGCTGCAACGCTCGATGACATTCTGAGCCTGACGGTCGAGGACGTACTGTCGAGAAGGTTGCAAACCATCGTCTTCAAGAAGGGGATGGCACTCTCACCCCTGCACTCTAGACAGTTAATCGTGCATGGACATGTGAAAATCGGAAACAGGATAATTACAATCCCTGGATATGGTGTTGGCCACGAGGAAGAGTCCACTATTGTTCTGGTAGGGGACAATCACGCGAGGGCTCATCCAACTCCAGCCGAAGGGAAAGGTGAAGTCGTCGCCACAGCTCAAGAAGTAACCGCTGTAGAAAACAAGGAAGAAGAGAAAGAAACTGCGGCGGCGGCAAATGCGCAAATGTCGGCTCAGGTGACCAAGGGGTGACGTTGATAGCTGGCTTCTGAAGAAGAAATTGCAAAGGATCGCTGGGGAGTAGTTCACATCTACTCCAGTTACAACAATACTATCGTCCACATCACAGACCTTACGGGGGCAGAGACCATCTCATTTTCCTCAGGCGGGAGGCATGTGAAGGCTGACAGATTTGAGTCTTCTCCGTATGCTGCGATGCGAAGCGCGTCCGCGGCTTCGGACGTAGCGAAGGCGAAGGGCATAAACGCAGTCCACATAAAGGTCAGAGCCGTAGGAGGGACTGGTCCGAGGACACCGGGACCAGGAGCTCAGGCGGCAATCAGAGCGATAGCAAGGGCGGGGTTCAGAATAGGAAGGATTGAAGACGTTACGCCCATCCCCCACGACACCACAAGGAAGAAAGGCGGCCGCAGGGGAAGAAGAGCGTAAGGACTAGAGTCTCCGCAGGATTTCAACGGAGTCCACCTTACCGTCACCGTCCTTGTCCACGCCTCGGAGAACGCAGGCGTATGCGCCGGCGTGGTAATTCTTGAAGAGCTGATCGGCCTGATTACAGATGCCGATGATGGCTGCTTTGGTTCCTGCCCCCGTAAGGCCGGCCGCCATGACGCAGGTTTTCCCGGCAACCCAGGGATTAGGGACTTTGGCGACGATGCAATCGAGTTCAGAACCGTATGACTTCCCCTCGTCGTCGACTATCGAGCCCCAGAAGCCTCCTTCCTTGAACCTGATTGGGACATACCGGTTGAGTTCCTCTGATATGACGTTGTTTCTCGGGCCTCCTACAATTATCAGATTCGAACCCCTAAGATTCTCTGCCTTTACGTCGACATCTAGTTTGACAGGGAATCTCTCGGGGAGCTGGACAAACTGTCCCAGAGCGAAGCCAAGTTGCACGGCGTAGTGTCCGTCGCGAGCCTGAGTCCCTGTTGAGCCGTGTTGAAGCGGTGAACCTACCACAATCCATCCTTCCAGCGCACCGTCGTCGATGAACTCCTTGAAGAATGCCCCCAGTGCCCTTGACTTCATCGAGGTCTGCAGCGTCGGAAGAGGCTCGCCTTTCACCTGAAACTCGACTGCGTAGCCGTCGGAGGAAAGGGCGAAGAGGATTGCTTCGCCCCCGCGGATTGATTGCTTCCCTGCTCGCGTGATAAGGCCAGCTCTTTCGAGACGTCCGATGTGATAATACACAGTTTGGTGATGGATCTTCAGCGCGCGGGCAATTTCCGCCGGATAATGCGGACCTGACGCAAGCAACGACAAGATGCCTTGACCGACTTTGGCGGAAGCCGGCCTGAAGCCATCGGGCTTATCCGACACTAGGACCCGCTTGGCCGTTCCAACCTTGGAACCCGGTTCGAAGAGAAGTGCTTCTCGCACAACTTTTAGGAAGAGAATACCACTAGAAAACAGTTTTGCAGGGTGCGCGCAACCTTTCGACACCTGTAGAGGAAGCGTTCACACACTCCGTTGCATGGTAAAGGTAATCCTTTGGCGGGACTTATTATCGCCGCAGTGTTATTCGCGTGCAGCATGTGCGGGATTATCGCCTGCGTAGCAGAGGAACCTGTCTCGTCCATACTACTCGCTGGCTTGCGAAGGGTCGAGTATCGAGGATACGACTCGGCCGGCATGGTAACAGCGGCCGACGGGCGGCTGCACGTTCGGAAGGGCGCAGGGCGAATCAACGAGATTGAGGCTAAGAAGAAACTCTCGGAACTACGAGGCAACTCGGGAATTGCACACACGAGATGGGCCACACATGGTGGTGTGACAGACAAGAATGCTCACCCCCATATGGGGTGCGGAGACACGATCGCAGTGGTCCACAACGGGATAATCGAGAACTATGTCACATTGAAGGAAGGCTTGGTGAAAAAGGGGCATAAGTTCAAGAGCGAAACGGACACCGAAGTGATTGCGCACTTGTTGGAGGAGGAGCACAGACGTGCAAGAGACCCCCTTAAGGCAACACTCGCCACCATAAGAAAGCTCGAAGGGCAGTATGCAATAGCGGTCCTGTTTCAAGACCGGTCGGACGTCATAGTAGGGGCACGGAAGGACGCTCCTCTTATCGTAGGAGTGGGGGACGGCAAGATGTTCCTAGCCAGCGATGTCTTGGCATTCATAGAGCACACCGACAGGACCGTCTTCCTTGACAATCAGGAGGCGGTCGAAATCACGAACCGTGAGATCAGAATCGTCAAGAGCGACGGGCACGAGGTCAAGCGCAATCCGACTCAGGTGGCGTGGGAGCTCTCCGACATTTCAAAGACTGACTATACCCACTACACCCTGAAGGAGATCAACGAGCAACCTCAAACGGTTGTCAGCGCTTCGATGCAAGATGCCTTCAAGGTCGCGGAATTCGCGCGCCTTATCAGGGGCGCGAGCTCGCTCTTCATTACGGGCTCCGGAACCAGCTACCACGCAGGACTTCTGATGAAATCCAGGTTGAATCAGGAAGCAGGAATCCGCTGCGATGCCGTGGTGGCGGGAGAACTAAGGGAGCACGAGGGATTCATTGGCAAGGGTTCAGTTGTGATAGCGCTATCTCAAAGCGGCGAGACGGCGGACGTCCTGGAAGCAGTCAAGGGAGCCAAGAATAGAGGAGCGAGAATCCTTTCCATTGTGAATGCGGCAGGATCTACGCTGGCACGGGAAAGCGATGTCGTTCTTCTGCTCAATTGTGGGCCCGAGGTAGGTGTCGCCGCTACAAAGAGCTTCACGGCAGAGATAATCGTCACCAACATGGTCGTCGACGCGGTCGTGGGCAAGAGGGAGGAGGCGACCATGCCGGCTGAGGCCATGAGGGACCTCTCCGAAGCAGTGACCGAGGCCCTGAGAACGGAACAGCTCATTCGTAGGATCGTGAAGAAGTACCGAGACAGGCCGGACTTTTATTTCGTGGCAAGAGGATACCAGAGCCCTGTTGCGCTTGAAGGGGCGCTGAAACTGAAGGAGTTATCTTACGTCCACGCAGAAGGGATGCCTGCGAGCGAGCTAAAGCATGGTACGCTCGCCCTGATCGGAAAGGGGACTCCAGTTGTCGTCATAAACCCGTCGGGCCTTAGCCATGTTGACGCGCTGTCGAACTCCGAAGAGCTGCGTGCAAGAGGAGCGGATGTGATTGGTGTCTCGGATGACGAAGACGGTGTCTACAAGTTCTTTGTCCGCGTACCGAAAGTGCAAGCGAAATTCATGCCGGTAGTAGAGGTAATTCCTCTCCAACTCCTGGCGTATCACTTCGCAGTCGCAAAGAAGCAAGATCCGGACTATCCACGCAACCTTGCGAAATCAGTGACAGTAAAGTGAGGCCCTGAAGTCGAGGGCGGATGACAGTTATGTGAGAAGGAAAGAGCAATCGGTGTCGTGTAAGGCAAAGCAATTAAGCAGTCGCCTCGACGGCGCGGCGTGGTATCAAAGAAGGACGTTCTTTCGAAACCGGTCGTAACCATAGATGTGGGAAAGAAGAGCATCTCCAACCTGCTGGAAGAGATGTCACAAACAGGCTTCCAAGGAAAGAAGCTTGGCCAGGCGGCAGAAATCTGGACCGAGATGGCACGGCAGAAAGACTTGACCATCTTCTTAGGCTTGACAGGATCGCTTAGCACAACCGGGCAGTGGAAGATAATTAGATGGTTGATTAAGAAGAGGTACGTCGACGTTTTAGTAAGCTCGGGAGCCAACATATCGGAAGACATACTCGAAGCCCTTGGCTACCACTACTACCAAGGTACATGGCTGGCGGACGACGAAGAACTGTTGAAGCTCAAAGTCGACAGGTTCTATGATGTCTACGCCGACGAGATGCAGTACAGGAAGCTGGAGAACACAATTTACAGGTTTGCCGACACGCTCGACCCGGCTCAGACCTATTCCACTAGGGAGTTCCTCCATCGATTCGGGGAGTTTCTCTCGAAAAAGGGAATCGACAGCATTGTCGCCGCTGCCTTCGAGGCGGGGGTGCCAATCTACTCGCCGGGGCTGATCGACAGCGGCTACGGAGTCGCATTGAGCCTCCTCAGGAGGCAGAGAGGGAAGCTGATTAGGTTGGACCAGACGAAGGATATGGAAGAGCTGGCTCAGATTGCGGAGAGGACCAAGAGGACGGGTGTCGTCTATCTCGGCGGAGGAGTGCCCAAGGATACCATCCAGCTTTCCACAATCATAAAGTCCCTGGCAAAGGGCGGAGAGGAGGAGACGCCACACGAGTATGCTATCCAAATAACCGCAGACAGCCCCCAGTGGGGAGGCCTCTCGGGATGCACACTGGAAGAGGCCATCAGCTGGGGAAAGATTTCCTCATCGGCGAAGAAGGCTACTCTGTATGCCGACATCACGTTAGCCCTCCCGATAGTGTCCCACGCGTTGAACGAGAAGGTCGACAAGAGGAACGATCCTCCCGATCTAGGATGGGTTTTCAAACACTAGACCTTAGCAGTCCGGAGACGACTCGCGGACACTCCAGAGCAAGCTGAGGCGCAGCCCCCAGATACGCGGTCGGGCCTTTTAGAGTTGGGGAGAAACCCCCCTTCTCAAAGAGTGATTTGACCTTCTCGTACCCCCTTTGGTCGCCTCTGAGCCTCATGCTAATCTGCTCCGCTTCAGCGAAGACTTCCGGGTGGCGTGAGAGATCCGACCTCATGACGTCCTTTTCGATCTTCATCGCTTCGAGTGAACCGATCAGTCGCGAACACGCAACTAGGGAGTGCCCGAGGGCCTGACCGACCATCCGCCGCACCACCGAGTCGGAAAGGTCCCGCTGCATCCTAGTAATCTGTAGCCTGTACGCCATCAACTGCAAAAGGGAGTTTGATATTTCAGCCTGTCCCTCCGCGTTCTCCACGTCCACCGGATTGACCTTCTGTGGCATGGTTGACGAGCTCACCTTCCCAGGGCGAGAGAAGTGGACGTAGTCGAGAGTCTGGTACATCCACAGGTCCCGAGAAAGGGAGACCATCAGCTGGTTGATGTTCATGACGTAGTGCAGCATGTCCGAGAGTCTCTCACCGGGGACCACCTGTGTGGAGTAGGGTGCCGCCTCAACACCCATTGACTCAACGAAGTCCCCCAGCGTCCGTCTCCAGTCTCTGCTTCCCATTATTGAGAAAGAGGCAAATGTACCGACCGCTCCGGAGAACTTCGCCATTGGCTTCGTCGATTTGAGACGAGAGATTCGCTCGGCGATTCGCACGGCGAAGACGGCTATCTCTTTCCCGAATGTCGTTGGGATCGCCGGACGTCCATGCGTCCGAGCAAGCATTACCGTCGAGGCTTCATGCTTAGCAATGGCTGACAGCTTCGTCGCCAGGTAGGAGTATTTCGGGACCATGACCTTTTCTAGGGCGGAGCGAAGAAGCAGGGCAGACGCCAAGCTGTTGGTGTCTTCACTTGTTAGACCGAGGTGAACAAAAGGCCCGAGCTCACTGGCTCCCGCAGCACCGAGCGAGTCTCTGATGTAGACTTCCACAGCCTTCACGTCATGTCCCAGTTGCGCTTCGAGGACTCTTACCCTGTCAATGGAGAGGGCTATCCGGGGGACGCTCCTTTTCGGCGCAACACCCAGCCTCACGAGCAGAGAAAGATAGGCTAGCTCAACGCGAATCCGTTCTTCAGCAAGTGCTTGTTCGGAAACATAAGGCACAAGAGGCTCGGCCTCTTCCCTGTATCTTCCATCGATTGGGGAAATCGAATCATAACTCAATTGTTCGAGACCTCTCCTCCCCGTGCGACACGAGGCTTACGCGGACGTTCAGTGCGTCTTGAAGGTAGTCGATGAACTTCTTGGCTTGAGGTGGTAGGCCGCTGTTATAGTCAGCGTCTTTCATCGTGAACGGCGACTCATACACGGGTTGGACTTCACCGAGATGCCCCAGCAAGTGGAGGAAATCCCTCGTCTCTGACCCCAGGTATCTGTAGGCTACGCACGCCTTGAACTCTTTCACGGAGGACAGGACGTCCAGTTTGGAGACAGCGACATTCTTTACACCGTTGAGCCTAACGGCATAGCGCAGTGCGACAAGGTCGAGCCAACCCACCCTTCGCGGCCTTCCGGTCGTCGCTCCATACTCGTGACCGACTGACCTTACCAGATTTGAAATGGGGCCAGCTATCTCTGTAGGGAATGGGCCTTCACCGACTCTAGTCGTGTAGCACTTTAGTATTCCAAGAGGCTCGCCGGCTTCGCTCATCGGAATTCCGAGGCCAGCAGGTATGTAGCCGACGACCGTGTGTGAACTCGTTGAGTAGGGATAGGAACCGTAGAGAGGGTCTAGGAGTGTGCCCTGTGCAGCTTCGAAGAGCACCGACCCGCCTGACTGTTTGATCTCGATTATGCGCTCACCGACATCACCTACCAACCCTTCGATCGCGCTCCTGGAATCCTCGACCCAGCTTGAGAAGTTCGAGGCGTCTATGCCGAGCCGAGAGTAGAACTTGATGGTGGCACTCCAGCTAGCCGAGGATCTCGGTGAAGGACGCAAGTTGTTTTCATGCAACAGGTCCGATGCTCTCAAGGCGAGGCGCAAGGCCCTCATCGCATAGGCCGGGCCTATCCCTCGCATCGTCGTGCCGATTGCCGAGCTTCCTCTCATCTGCTCTAGAACGGCGTCAAGCTCCTTATCGAAAGGCGAAACGAGAGAGCACCTCCCGTCTACCATCAGCTTCCTCCTTACACTCGCCGGTAGAATCGAAAGCTCTCTCCGAAGAATCACAGGGTCGAGGGCAACCCCGGCGCCAATGAGCAACTGCTTCCCTTTCAGTGCCCCGGAGGGGACCAGGTGGAACGTATGCTTCTCACCGCCAATGACTACGGTGTGGCCAGCGTTACTCCCACCGTTGAATCTCGCAACGGCATCAAAACCTCCTGCGAGATAATCCACGATCTTGCCTTTGCCTTCGTCCCCCCATTGCATCCCCACTACAGACAGATTTCCCATTTCAGGTGACCCTCTGTATGTCATGAGGGAGGCTCTCCTTGTGTCCCGCTGTGGTTATCCGAAGAAACTCAGCGCTGGCTCGAAGCTCCGCGATTGTGTGCGCCCCTGAGTAACTCATACCTGAGCGCAACCCCCCTGCGAGTTCCTTCACTACTTCCTCTACTCTTCCCTTGTACGGTATCAGCCCCTCCACCCCTTCTGGGACGGTCTCTTGGATCACTTCCTCTATGACATCAGATTCTTTCTGGATGTGGGTTCGGCCCCCTTCTCTCATTCGCCTGTCGACTGTTGCCGCCAGCGAAGCCATTCCCCTGGTCAGCTTGTACCTGACGCCCTCGCGAAGAATTGTAGGCCCGGGACTCTCCTCGGTTCCCGCGAAGAGGCTCCCTATCATCACCGTTGATGCCCCCGCGGCCAGCGCCTTAGTGACATCGCCCGGGTTACGCACCCCACCGTCAGCTATTATCGGAACGTCGTTGTCTATAGCAGCGCGTGACGCGTCTATGATTGCGGTCAACTGCGGAACCCCTGAGCCCGTCACTACGCGTGTTACGCAAATGCTTCCGGAGCCCACCCCAACTTTGACTGCGTCGGCTCCTGCTTTTATCAGGTCGGAGGCACCCCTCGCTGTAGCGACATTCCCTGCGACTATCTCCACACCCCCCAGCTCCTTTCTGATTGCTCGCAGTGTTTCAATCGCATAACTTGAATGTCCATGAGCGATATCGACAACAAGACAATCGGCTCCGACTTCGTGAAGCCGCCTTGCCCTTTCTAGATAATCCCCTCGTACCCCGACGGCTGCGGCAACTCGCAAGCGTCCTTTCCTATCTTTTGTAGCCGACGGAAACTGCCTACGCTTCATTATGTCCTTCGATGTAATCAGGCCAGCAAGCCTGCCCCCTGAATCAACGAGTGGGAGCTTCTCTATTCTGTGCCTGTGAAGCAGTCGCTCTGCCTCCTCCAAAGGAACGCCTTTGGAGGCGGTAACAAGGTCCCTCCTGGGGGTCATGACTTCGCTCAGTTTCCTATCGAAATCCTCTTCTAAGATAATGTCCCTTCTAGTTACGAGCCCCAAGACTTTTCTCTTCTGATCCACGATTACGATCCCGCCAATCGCGTGCTCCCCAATAGCCTCCCACGCGTCCTTGACCGTTCTGTTCGGACCAAGCGTAATCGGGTCTTCTATCACAACGCTTTCTGACCGCTTTACCTTTGCTACCTCAGCTGTCTGAACCTCGAGAGGGAGGAATCTGTGGATGACCCCGATTCCCCCCAGGCGTGCCATCGCAATAGCCATTGCGGACTCCGTTACTGTGTCCATATTTGCGCTCACCACCGGAGTGCTGACTGAGATTCCGTGCGAGAACCTTGATGATATGCTGGCATCCTTTCGCGACTTGATGTCAGAATACTTGGGCACCAGGAGGACGTCATCAAAAGTGAGGCCCAACCTCGGTTCGAAGCCGGATTCCTTCACTTGACTTCGTCATGCTCAGCGGCTTTATAGTGTTTTTGGCAAACGAAGAATTCAGGCGAGAGGCTTCCCGCAGACCTCCTCCATACTCCTACGTTGGTGATTCCTCCTGCGTTTTCAGCCCAGTCAGAAACAAAGGCCCGAGACCTGCATGTTCTTACCCGCCTCGCTAGCATTACCCGAGTTGAAGCACGACGCGGTAGCGCGCGCTGACCGATCGGATTAGAACCCGCGGAGAACGCGCCGGGGGTGGGATTTGAACCCACAACCCGCTTTCGCGAGACAGGCTCGCCAGCAGAGTGGTTCCAGGCTTACGCAACCTCAGTACTGCGCCCTACCAGGTTAGGCGACCCCGGCGAT
>Ga0187772_10001705_pt1 | contig 10578 bp, 10 predicted proteins | sample 0116_SJ02_MP15_2_FD_133137 | JGI IMG/M metagenome (GOLD analysis project Ga0187772, IMG submission 133137) | Tropical peat soil microbial communities from peatlands in Department of Meta, Colombia - 0116_SJ02_MP15_20_MG | ecosystem: Environmental > Terrestrial > Soil > Wetlands > Peat | place... | reverse complement strand
GGCGAGCGCGACGGTCGCCGCGATCAATCGGGAGTAAGCTCTCGCGGAGACGGCTTCGCTGTCGGGCGTGATGTACGTCGCGTAGACCCAGTTGGCGCGCTGGGCCTCCACCGAGAGATCGAGGAGCTCGGCCTCGGCCCGACGGAGGAACGCCGCCGCCTCCTCTGCGTTGGTCGCCGTGAGTCCACGCCCCGGTGCGTCCCTCCAGTCGGGCGGCGCTTATCAATCCCGACGCTCGGGCGGAGGGAGATCGCGGTCAGCCCGTTGTCTGCCACAGGACGCCGTCAGGGGCCCGGAGCGAACCCCTTCGGTTCCACTCGAAGTCGGGGGTTTATGTACGACGTGCGTCTGACACGCCTTGAGAGACCGTGTCGGACGTTCTCGAGCGCTGGGCGATCCTCGCCGCCGTTCCCGTCGACTCTCCGGTCTTCGAAGAGCCGCACTACCCGCTCGCCATGATCCCTTGCATCCGCAGCCGATTCGTGCCGGCCTCGCCGTTCCTCGGAAGTGAGGAGCCGTGAGCGCGGAGTTCCGTAAGCCGCTCCCCAACTCGGTGCCCACCGCGCCCCCCTCGAACACGCCCCCTGCGCGCCTCGTGCTGGGCGTCGGGAGCCCGAGGGGATACGGCGTACGACCGAAGCTCTCCCCGGACGCCGCCGCGGCGTTCGCGACGTACGTCGACACCGCCCGCGCACGGGCCGCGATCGAGGGACGCACCCTCGTCTACACGGTGCGCTGGAACGGCCCCTAGGTCTCGCCGTCGATGTCGGGAGGGGTCTCGGACCCCTCGCCGGGAGCTCCTTTCGGCCGATACCTCCGGGCCTCGCCCGCCGCGTCCAAGAGTGCGGACTTCGACAGCGCGTCGGCTCGCGCGTTCTCCTGTCGGGGGATCCACTCGAAGCGCACGGCCCGGAACTCCGCGACGAGCTGGAGCAGCCGAGAATGGTACGCCTTCAGGTGCTCCTTGCGGACCTCGTACTCGCCGCGAACCTGCCGGATGACGAGCTGGCTGTCGCCCGAAAGGACCACCTCGCCCCGGTATCCTCGGGACCGGAGCCACTCGAGCGCCCGGATCGCCGCCACGTACTCGGCCACGTTGTTCGTCGCGCGTTCGCTGTACGGCCGGGTCGCGAGGCCGCACTCCTCGTAGTCGAGACCGACGCCTTCGATCGTGAACCCGAACGTGGCGACGCCCCCGCCGCGGGGTGGCTGGCAGGCCCCGTCGAAATGGACGTGGACCGGCCCGTCCCCTGCGGTCGTGATCCCGCGGGGGAGCGCGATGTCGTCCAGAGGGGCCGTCACACCCGACGCACCCCCCTCGCTCCGGTCGCTGCGTGCGCGGAGGGCCTCGCGAGGATCGGGCAGCTGCAGAACGGCTCGGCCCGCGCGCACGTCGGGCAGGTGGGCCGGTCGAGGACCATGCCGAGCGGACGCCCGCAGCCCCGACAGTCGCGCGCCCGGGTGCATCGCGGGCACTGCACGAGGTCCCACGAGATGTTCGTCCGGCAGAACCGGCACGCGACCGGCTCCTTCGGATTGTACCGGACCGGCGGCCGGGGGGCCTCGCTCGAACGGGCCGCGGACGCGCGCAGCACGTTCGCCTCGGAGCTTCCGAAGGCGCCGCCGACGGTCGTCGCCTCCGGGTCGTGCGCCATCGCCCCGAGCATGACGACCACGAGGCCGAACGGGGCGAGAAAGACGCCGAGCTCCTGCTCGAGATCGAACTGCTCGGCGCCGGTGAGGACGATGGGGGAGGCGACGAGGGCGAACCCGAAGAGGATGATGCCGACCCCGATGTACGCGATCGACCGATTCATTCGCCTGCCCCGGTGGCCCTCTGCCGAGGACGGGGGACGAACTCGGCGCGCGGCCTTAATACGAGCGCTGCACGCCCTCGGCCCGCGCGTCCCGCCTCGGCGAGGCGCGTGCGGGAGGTCCCCGCGCGCCTTTTACCCCCCACCGCGCTCGGGGCTCCATGGCGAACCCTACCGTCACGATGAGGACCACCCTCGGGGACATCCGGATCGAGGTCTACCGGGACCGGGCCCCGAAGACCGCGGAGAACTTCCTTTCCCTGACGCGAAAGGGGTTCTACAACGGGCTCACGTTCCACCGAGTCATTCCGGGGTTCATGATCCAGGGCGGCTGTCCGAAGGGCACGGGTACGGGCGGTCCCGGGTACACCATCCCCGACGAGTTCGGCGAGGGGCTCCGCCACGACGGACCCGGCGTGCTCTCCATGGCGAACGCCGGTCCGAACACGGGCGGCAGCCAGTTCTTCATCACGCTCGCCGCCACGAGCTGGCTCGACGGAAAGCACGCGATCTTCGGCCGCGTCCGTGGCGGCCAGGACGTCGTCGAACGGATCGCGGCGGTGGCGCGCGACCGGAACGACCGACCGACCACGCCGGTCCGGATCGTCGAGGCCACCGTCCAGGGGATGTGACCCGGGCGTCCCGATCCCTTCCCCGCGGTCAGGGCGGGTAGTCGAACGGCAGTCGTTCGCGGGGGGTCCGAACGTCCTCGATCGTCGTGACCAGCCCCGCGACGAGCGAGAGCGCCGGTGCGATGAGGAGGAGCCCGATGAGCCCCATGACCCCGATCCCGATCGCGATCGCGTGCTGGGGGACATTGAACACGTAGGTCGAGGTCACGAAGATCGTCAGCAGGTAGGCGATCGTCACCGCCGAGGTGGCCACGGAGAGTGGCCCGTAGGCCACGGTCGGCTTGAACACGTAGCGGGCGGTGCTGAGCACCGCGATCGCGATCCCGGCGACGGTCACCGTGAGGATGGAGAGGGGAAGGTGGATGCCGTGGGATTGGAGGAACGCCAGCGCGGCATCGGGGAGCCCTACCAGGAGGACGAGGAGCGGTAGGAGGCGTAAGCCGCCCGCGAGGATCCGATAGCCGAGAGAGGGGATCCGGTACCCGAGGGGCGGGGGGGCGGAGGGCGCGCTCACGGGATCTTCTCCGGGGGCAGCGGGATCGTGCCGCCGTTCCCCACGTACACGGCTTCGAGATGGCCGCCCGCCGGCGAGCAGCCCGAGGACAAGGCGACGTCCGTCGTTTGGTCGAACAGTCCGCCGGGCGGCACGGCCACGTCGAGCGAGTCACTCCCGCAGCTCACGTCGTTCGAGGAGAGCAGCGAGAAGTCGAGGGTGCCCGACTCGGTGAACTTGGCGTGGTTGTCGAACTGGATCGTCACGGGGGCCACGGCCCCCGTGCCGCTGACGGTGACCGTGCCGACGCTGATCGCGAGGTTCGCGAACGGCGCGCCCCACGACTTGTTCGTCTCGACCGCGATCGAGATCGGGAACAGGTACGCGTACGTAGCGTTCCCCCAAACACTGACGTTGAGGTTCTGGTCCTGGGTCAGGAGGGAGGCTCCCGGACCCGAGGTCCCGAGCGGCAGGTAGAAGGCGATCTGGATCGCTTGGCTGGACCCGCTCGCGAGCGTCACCGGCCCGAAGGACCCTTCCCCGAGATACACGAGCGATTCGTTGAGCACCCGAACGTGCACCGAGAACCCGGAGATCGGGTAGAAGCCGGGATTCTGGAAGTTGAGGATCCCCGAGACCGCGACGGTGTCGTTCGCCGCGAACGCCGCGGAGAAGTTGCCGGCGCTCGGACCGGAGCGCACGACCTCGACCGCCGAGTAGACGGCCGTCGCGAGGAACACGAGGACCAGGACGAGCGCGATCGTGGCGGCCCGCCGGAACGCTCGGGCGAGACGGTAGAGCGGCGGCGGACGTCGGTACCGCTGATACGAGGGGAGTGTCACGAGGCGCTCCGCCCGTACTGAACGGCGGGGTCCCCCTTGAAAACCTTGTGGGCGAGGGTCAGGGGACTGTGGGGCCGGTCCACTTCCCCGGTGCGGGGCCCCGACGTGGGCCGGCTCAGGGCGGTCCGGTCGGCCCGCCCGTCTCGACCTCGAAGACGGAGTGCAGGATGCCGAACTCCTCCGCCATGCGGGCGCGCAACTCCGCGACCACCTTCATCGAGTCCCGGAGCGAGACATCGTCGACCTGCACGTGGGCGGTCATGCAGACGAGCGTCGGGCAGACGGCCCAGACGTGGAGGTCGTGGAGCTGAGCGACGTGCGGCACGGCGCGGGCCGCCCTCTCGATCGCGTCCACGGAGAGGTTCCGGGGGGTCCGCTCGGTCAGCACGTCGACCCCGTCGCGGAAGAGCGGCAGGGACTCGTAGACCAGGATCCCCGCGATCACGAGAGCTCCGCCCGCGTCGACCCCGCTCCACGAGGGGTGCAGCAGCAGGAGGACCGCGGCCGCCAGTAGGGCGAGCGTGATCAGCACGTCGCTCCCAAGGTGGATCACGACACTCCGAAGGTTCAGGTCGCGCGCCCGGCGCGGTACCCGTCCAAGGGCCACGAGGTTCGCGGTGCGAAGTCCGAGCACCGGGAGGGCGACCAGGAGGAGCCACACCGCATCGATCGGTCCGGCGAAAGTCGAGCCCCGGACCAGGGTCTCGAGCGCCTCTACCCCGAACGCGGCCCCCGTTCCGAGGACGAGCCCCGCGTTGAGCAACCCGGCGAACACCTCGAACCGGTGGACCCCGAAGGTGAACCGGTCGTTCGCCCCGCGGGCCGTCGCGCGCAGGGCGTACCAGGATACCGCGAACGCGAGAAGGTCCGGAAGATCATGGACGGCGTCCACGGTGAGCGAGAGGCTGCGCGACAGGAAGGCGCCGGACACCTCGAGGGCGAGCACGACGCAGGTGACCGCGAAGGCCCATCGAAGGCCCGTGAGCACGAGGCCTTCGGCCTCGGTCTCCCCGTGCTCGAGCGTCGGCAATGGATCCGCTCCGGGCCGTGGCAAGCCCCCCGGAAGGATGAAATCCTCGACCTCCAGACAGATCGGGCCCCCCTCGCTTCTCGCCGGTGAATCGGTCACGGGGCGGCCGGTCGCCCCGCCCCCCGCCGCACACTTAAGGCGCCGGGCCGGCTGTGGCTTCTCGGGAAGGACCCATGCCGATGGACACGCACCTCGAGTGGTTCGAAGAGCTGCCTTGTGCCGTCACGGTCTGTGACCAGAGCTACACCATCCTCTACGTGAACGATCGCTCGGCCGAGGTGAACGCGAAGGACGGCGGCAAGTCGCTCGTCGGCCGGAACATGATGGACTGCCACCCGCCCGAGGCGCAGGAGAAGTTGAAGCGGGTCATGGCGTCGGACCGGCCCAACGTCTATACGATCGAGAGGAACGGGGTCCGGAAAATCATCTACCAGGCCCACTGGAAGCGGAAGGGACAGCCCGCGGGCCTCGTGGAGATCACCTTCGAACTACCTTCGGACATGCCCCATTTCGTGAGGAAGTGAACCGCGACCGCCGTGTTCTCAGAGCGGGCCCTCGCATCGGATCCCGCGGGTCCTATCTGATCCCCCGGCCTACGATGGGGTGGGGACGCCGGACGTTGGCTCCCCCCTCCACTGCAGCGGGAAACCCCTCTTCTCAGTTCCCGGGCAGGGTCGCCACACCCGGGGAGCGTGGGACGAGGGCTTTTAGACCCGCACCGAACTCGTAGTTCGATGCCTGGGGACCCTCGTCGCCCCGATCTGTGCGTTCGGCCGTCTGTCAGAACGCCACAGTCCGTTTCTCCCCCCGCTCGAGCCCTGCCCCGGTGGGCTGTGGTCAGCGTCGCGGTAGGCGTGGTCCTGGTCCTTCTCCTGTCGGGGGTGCTCGTCGGAGTGACCACGTCCGACCTCGCATCCCGGGGCGAAGCTGTGGGAATCACGCTGGAAACGGACGTCACCTCGGCGGGAGAGATTGCCCTCGCGGCCGCGGAGGCCTCCCTGGCCGCAGGCTATGGACCGGCCCACGGTGAACCGCTCGCGTGCGTGAACTCCACATCGAATTTCGGGGCGAGCTGCTCGAGTCCCGTCGCGAGCTCATCGGCCCTCACCATCACCTCGTTCACCGTGCATCCGAACCCGACCACGCTCGCCTACCCGTTTACGTTTCAGACGAAGGTGACCGGCGGTTCGCCGCCCTACAGCTACTCGTACAAGGGTCTGCCGGCGCCGTGCAGTTCCGCGAACGTTTCGTCCTTCTCGTGCAACGCGTACTACCTCGGGTACTACAACGTCACGGTCACGGTGACGGATACCGCCCACGCGAACGTTTCGGCGACCGTGACCGCCGTGGACCAGTGTGTCGACTGCCTCGGGGGGTTAACCTGGGGCTCCGCCACGAATCCGAACGCGCGCACGCAAGCCGCGATCACGGACGACCTGAAGGACAACTACGTCGTGATGTTCGGCGGGTGGAACGGTAGCGCCATCTTCGGCGACACCTGGTACTTCAAGCAGAACAAGTGGGAGCCGATGGATCCCCTCCGCGCGCCGTCGCCTCGCTACGACGGCTCGATGGCCTACGACAAGAAGGACGGCTACGTTGTGCTGTTTGGCGGCCGGAGCGCTACGGGGGTGCTCGGCGACACTTGGACCTTCCTAAACAACACCTGGACCGAGGTCGCCACGTCGGTCGCGCCCTCTCCCCGGGCGGGGGCAGCCCTGGCATGGGACCCGAAGGAGAACTGCCTCGTCCTGTTCGGAGGCTCGAACGGATCCGCCACGTTTTCCGACACTTGGAAGTTCGTCGGCGGCAACTGGACCCTCCTCTACCCGACCGCCCCGAAACTGTCGCTGAACGCCCCCGACGCCACGGTCGCTCCCGCCGTGGGGGGTTACGGGGAAATCCCATTCGAGATCGGATCCGAGCAGCCACGCGGCAATCTCTCGACTCCGGCCCTGCCACCGGGCCGGTCGGACGCTGCCTTCACCTACGATCAGAAGGACGGCTATCCGGTACTCTTCGGTGGCGTTAATGAAACCGGCGGGAAGACCACGTTCCTCAACGACACCTGGGCGTTCGAGTCCGGCAAGTGGGTCTACTTGCCCGAACCCTTTGCGCCGCCGGCACGCTCCCAAGCGGTGTTCGCGTACGACACGATCGAGAACTACACCGTCCTTTTCGGTGGAGGGAACGGTTCGGCTCCCCGCGACTTCCAGGATACCTGGGAGTTCGCCGGCGGTCTCTGGACGGAACTCTTCCCTGGCTTCTCCCCGAGTCCCCGCGAAGGCGCCGGAGGGGTCTGGGACGAAGCGGACCTCAAACTGATGGTCTTCAGCGGGAATGAGGAAGGGTTCCCTGCTAACATCCCGGATACTTGGTACTACGGACCCGGCAACTGGTCCGTGGACGGCTCGACCCCTCTTTTCTCCTGGCCGGGACCGTCCCCAAGGATCGAAGGCGGCCTCGCATTCGACGCGGCCGCGGGGTACAGCATCTTCTTCGGCGGCGAGACCGAGATCGGGGTGAACGGCGAGACCTGGGCGTACGGCAACAACCAGTGGATCGAGCTGTTCCCCGCGATCGCGCCCCCGGCGCGAGCGTTCGCCGCCATGGCGTACGATGCGAAGGACGGCATCGTCGTCCTGTTCGGGGGCTTGGGCGCCTTGGGCATCCCGCTCGGCGACACCTGGACGTTCAACGCTACGCCTTGGAACGGCCTGAAGGCCCCGACGGTCGGCGGCAACTGGACCGAGCTCTCTCCCGCGACTTCCCCAAGCGCGCGGTACGGCGCCGGGGCGACTTACGACTCAGAGGACGAGGTCTTCCTCTTGTTCGGAGGGGTCGGACGGGGGGGTTCTTCGCTCGACGATACCTGGAGCTTTAGCGGTGGCATTTGGACCGAGGTCGCCGCTAGCGGGTCTGGCTCCACTCCCTCCGCTCGCGCCTTCGCGCTCCTCACCGACGACCCGCAGGACGGCTACGTGGTTCTGTTCGGCGGGATGTCGGGCGCCACGCTCTTCAGCGACACCTGGAGCTACGTGAAGGGAGTCTGGACGAGTCTCAGCCCGGCGACCCACCCCTCGGCCCGCTGGGGTTCGGGGTTCGTCTACGATCCGATCAACTCGCAGGTCGTCCTCTTCGGCGGATGCGGCCAAGCGGTCAATCCCGTCCTCCTCCAGTGCGATCGCCTCACGAACGACACCTGGCGGTTCATCGCCGGAACCTGGGCCTCGCTCGTGCGCGATCCCTCCCCCTATCCTCGAGCCGGGGCCGCCGTGGATTTCGACAACAGCCCCAACGACGAGTGCGTCCTGATCACCGGGGGCCTCGTCAACCGGACGGGAGCCCTCCTCACTGTCGACCGGTGGAACTACGCCGGGGTCTACACTCAGTGGGCGGAGCCGACCTATCCGTCCGCGCGTGAAGGCGCCGCGTCCATCTACGAGATCGCTGACCAGCACATCGTCATGTTCGGCGGGTACGGCCCCCTGCCCGGGGGGGGCGACGGCTATCTCAACGACACGTGGGAATGGGACACCTACGTCTGGAACGAGGCCGCGTCCCCCGGTGTCACCTGCAAAGGGTGCGCGGACCACCACCCCTCGCCGCGAGCGTGGGGATCGCTCGGATGGGACCCGGTGAGCGGCCAAGAGATCTATTTCGGCGGGCGGAACCAGACCGGTTACCTGGGACAGACCTGGGCGTGGTCGGGCAGCTACACGACCGGAGAGTGGACGGAGCTGACTCCGACAAAGTCGCCTTCCGCCCGGTCCAACGAGAGCATGGTCTGGGACGAGAACGACGGGTATCTGGTCCTTTTCGGCGGGCAGAACGCTTCGGGCGCTCTCGGGGACACCTGGACGTTCATTGGCGGGGAGTGGACTGAGCGTACCCCGGCGGTCTCCCCCGCGCCGCGGGCGGGCGCCGACATGGCCTACGACACAACCACGGACTACCTCATCCTCTTCGGCGGCTGGAATCCGGTGACTCACTTGGCGTACAACGACACGTGGAAGTACGTGGGCGGGTTCTGGACCAACATCACTCCGGCGTCGAGTCCTTCCCCCCGGTACGGCGCGACGATGTCCGACGACCCGCAGGACGGTGCCGTGATGTTCTTCGGCGGGGTGACCCCGGGCGGTACTTATCTCGGCGACACGTGGTACTTCAAGGCCGGTCAGTGGCACGAGGTCGATACCAAGGGAAATGCTCCCCTTCCCTCGGCGTTCGGGAATATGGGGAACGACGAGTCCGATGGGAACGTCATGTTCTTCGGCGGATACAACGGAAACTACCTGAGTTCGTTCTGGGTGTTCTTCTAATCAGGCCCGGAGCAGAGAGGGCAACCCTCGAAGTCCGGGCCCCTCGAGGACGTGCTCGTTCGGAGCCCTTAACTTAGACCGAGTGAGTTCGGGGCTGTGAACCGGGACACGCGGCGCCTTGCCGCGATCATGTTCACCGACCTCGTCGGATTCACGAAGCTCGCCCAGCGGGACGAGGAGGAGGCGCTGCGTCTCCGTCGGGAGCACCAGTCGCTGGTGCGCCCGCTCTTCGCGTCCCACGGGGGCCGCGAGGTGAAGACGCTCGGGGACGGCTTTCTGGTCGAGTTCGCGAGCGCAGCGGGCTCGGTCCGATGCGCCGTCGAGATCCAAGAGGCCGTGGCGCGGAGGAACGCCCTGCCCGGCTCCCGGACGCCGATCACGCTCCGGATCGGAATCCACGTGGGGGACGTGGTAGGGGAGGGGGACGACATCGTCGGAGACGCCGTGAACGTGGCCTCTCGGATCGAGCCCTTGGCCGAGCCGGGCGGGGTCTGCGTCTCGGGCTCCGTCTTCGAGCAGGTCCGCAACAAGCTCCCTCTCGCGCTCGAGAAGATCGGCGCGCGTACGCTGAAGAACGTCGAGTACCCGATCGACCTCTATCGGGTCGCGTGGTCGGGAGGGAGGACCCGGCCCCCTCCCGTTGTCCAGGACCCCGGCCCCAACCTGCGCCTCGCCGTCCTCCCCTTCGCCAGCATGAGCCCGGATGCGAACGACGACTACTTCGCGGACGGTCTGACGGACGAGCTGATCACCCAGACCTCGCGCATCCCGAGCCTCCGCGTCGTCGCGCGGACGTCGGTCCTCCAGTACAAGGGCTCCACGAAGTCACTCCGAGAGGTCGGGCACGACCTCGGGGTCCGCCTGGCGCTCGAAGGGAGCGTCCGGAAGGCGAGCGATCGGGTCCGGGTCACAGTCAAGCTGATCGATACCGGTTCGGAGGAGAACCTCTGGTCATCCACGTACGATCGCCCGCTCGACGACATCTTCGCGATCCAGGACGAGATCGCCGGACGCGTGGCGATCTCTGTCTCGGAGCACGTGGCGCGTCGGCGGGACGGGACCCCGGCCCCGTTCGCCCCGGTAGCGCCGGACACGCAGGACCTCGAAGCCTACGCGAGCTTCCTCCACGGGAGGAAGCTCGTCGCCGAGAAGGGGTCCGAGGAGACGCTCCGCCGCGCTCTGGCGTTCTTCGAGGACGCCGTTCGTCGGGATCCTCGGTTCGCCCGAGCGAGGGTCGGCGTGGCCGAGAGCCTCCTCTGGCTCTCGACCGAGGGTGCTTCGCCGTACCAGGAATCGGTCCGCCGCGCCCGGGAGGAGCTCGCGACGGCGCTCGAGCAGAACGACGCGCTCGCGGAGGCCCACTCCGTCCTCGCGGGGCTCCTGCTCGGGGACGATGCTGCGATCCGGGCCGAGCGCGAGGCGCGTCGGGCAATGGAGCTCAATCC
>Ga0187772_10001703_pt1 | contig 10584 bp, 12 predicted proteins | sample 0116_SJ02_MP15_2_FD_133137 | JGI IMG/M metagenome (GOLD analysis project Ga0187772, IMG submission 133137) | Tropical peat soil microbial communities from peatlands in Department of Meta, Colombia - 0116_SJ02_MP15_20_MG | ecosystem: Environmental > Terrestrial > Soil > Wetlands > Peat | place... | reverse complement strand
CTAGCGCTTAACGTAGAGATCTACGGCGCCCCGCTGACGTACTTTCTCATCCAGTACAACACGGCCGTCTATTCAGGAGCCCTCTGGCAGTTGCTGACTTCCATTTTCGTTGTCCTTCCATTTTCGTCAGAAGGTCCTCTGGGCGTTGTGGACGTCCTCTTCAACACAATCGCAATCATTTGGCTAGACGGACTCCTATCACACGCCTTTCGACAATGGGATTACTACGCAGTATTCTTACTCTCGGCCCTAGCCGGGAACCTCGCCAGTCTCCTCAACGGCCCAGAGGCCGCGAGCTTCGGCGCGTCAGGTGGGATTTTCGGAATGTTGGCAGGCGCCATCGCCAAGGACTTCACCGTAGAGAGACGTATCGACTTCAACCTACTGGCCTGGTTCCTTGTTATATTCATCTTTAGCAGCTTTGCGCTCTCTTATGTCGACTGGCAGGCGCATCTCGGCGGGGCGATTCTGGGACTCGCGGCAGGGTATGCAGTCGGCCGCAGATGCGAAGGCGAAGTCCTCTGACTAGCTGAACAATTCTCCTTTATCGCAATTGTCTAACCCACAGCGAAGACAGATAGAAACGAAGAACAAAGCGGTGAGACCGCTTCACACTTATATCGACAGATTGCTGCAAAGCGATTGGGCGCGACAACTTGCCTCCCCTCTCATTCGCCGAAATCAAGTCAAGGGTAGCCGCTCATCTCAAGACTGCTGTCGACGCAGACGACTTCGAAATCAAGTCAGCGAAGTTGGAGGAGCTGCAGGGCGTGTGGAAGGTGGACGTCGAGTTCAGAAAGCCAAAGGCGATGTTCCCTGAGACGGCACTCCTAATGATCGACGCAACAACAGGCGAAGTGAGAGAGTTCAGGAGAGGCTACTAGTCGCATAGGCGAGCCTCTCAGTAAAGGGTTACTGTAACTCTTCTCGTGTGTTCGTGGCAGACATCTTGGGTCGCTGACAGGCGCTCAAACCTGAGTCCCATCAAGCGCGGCCGACGAGGGCACTCTGCGCTGCTTTCAACCAGAGTTCCATTTCTTTAGCTCTTTCGGGATTACGCGAGGAGCTGCCAGATACTATTCGAGGGGGACTTGCGTGCTCTGTCCAGGCGAAGTCTCTGAGCCCCCGTGTACACAAGGGCTATAGGTAATACGCGCTCCATACGGTCATTGCTTTTTTGCCTGAGCCTGTTCCTGCTCCTGCTTGGCAAATTTCCTTCTGTTGATCAGGCTGACAACTGCGTATAGCACAACCATGACGGCTATGAATACATAAGAAGAGAAAAATCCGAGGAATGTCAACACCAACACGATTGCAAGGATGAGCGGTATAGCGATTAACAAAACGATTCGGGATTTCACTATTTCTCGTCTACGCAGTTGGGCTACATAAGGAGTCGTTGAGCGAGACTAGCCTGAATCGCATTGGGTAGTCCAGTGGAATGCACAGGCTATTAACGCCCGCCTTCCGTGACCCGCTGCTATGAAGTATCGCAAATTGGGTGGGTCGGGTCTGAAGGTAAGTGAGTTCTCACTAGGCGCTTGGGTTACCTATGGTGGTCAGGTGGGGGAGGAGGACGCGACGAAGTGCATGTCTGCCGCATACGATCTTGGAGTGAACTTCTTTGACAATGCCGAGGCGTACGCGCATGGCAACGCCGAGATCGTTATGGGCAATGTGATAAAGAAACTGGGTTGGAGAAGGGAGGACATCGTCATTTCAAGCAAGGTCTTCTGGGGGGGCAAGGGGCCAAATGACCAGGGCCTGTCCCGCAAGCACATTTACGAAGCTTGCAGGAATTCAATGAAACGCCTCCAGGTCGACTACCTTGACCTATTCTTCTGTCACAGACCTGATTCCAGCACTCCGATAGAAGAGACTGTAAGGGCCATGGATGATCTTGTTCATCAGGGAAAGATTCTGTATTGGGGAACATCGGAATGGAGTGCCGCAGAAATCATGCAGGCGCATGGACTCGCCAAGGAGCTCGGCCTTACTCCTCCACAGATGGAGCAACCTCAGTACAACATGCTTCACAGGGACAGAGTTGAGAAGGAGTACCTTCCTCTATACAGGGAGATCGGGCTGGGAACCACTACCTGGAGTCCTCTGGCCTCAGGCCTCCTTAGCGGGAAATACAATCACGGAATCCCGCCTGACTCGAGAGCGGCCCTGCCAGGGTATGCTTGGCTCCAGGAAGAAACAATCACTCAACATAATGTCTCCATTGCAAAGAAGCTCGAACCCATCGCGAAGGAAATCGGATGCAGCCTAGCGCAGCTGGCATTGGCGTGGGCGCGCAAGAACGAGAACGTTAGCACTGTGATCACTGGCGCCACAAAACCTGAGCAGGTAAATGAGAACATCGCATCGCAACAGTTCTTGGAGGCTCTGAACTCTGAAATCATGGAAAGGATTGAAGGCGTCCTGGAGAATAAGCCTGATCTGGGAGTTGGTGACTAGATCTTCCCCTGAGCGGAGACGGGTATGCAACTGTACTGGATGCCATTAGGATCTGGTTCAAGCGAATGCCAGCACTTCGGTTACGACGCTCAGGCGTATTGTTGCTGTCTTAACCACGAGTGAATTGCGAGCGAGGCGACTGCTTCCATTGTTGTGTTTCTCTCCTCTGCAGCTCTTCTCAGACCATCAGCCACACGAGGATCGAGCAGAATCTCTAGCTTAACGGCCCGCAGGGTGGAGACCTCCTTTCTGATGTCCTCTACTGGCCTCTGAGGAGCCATCACGAAGTGGCTGACCACGTTCTCTGCTTCTGGCCTAGGCAGTGGGGCTATCGTCTCTGCCAGTTCTTTCATCTTTGAAACACGTTCTCTGCGAGGAAGTTCTTGAACCGCAACAGCCTCCTCTGCTCTGTGTAGGAATGTAGCGTGCTTGACCGGGAGAACCCCTTCCTTTCTTTCAGCCTGCAGAGGAGCCTGTTTTACAGAGATTGCTGAACCTGACTCCTTTCTGATGCTTCTGACTGCTTCGACAGCGTTGATTCTATCATCCACATATCTCCGTGATTTGCCTATTGCCTTGGCGAGTTGCTCTATGGTGCCATAGGCCCTTGGATTTATCCTCATCAACGCCGTGATGGCATCATATTCTTCCTCAGGTTCGATGTCCCTCCTCTGGATATTCTCCACCAATGAGACTATGATCGCCTCTTCGTCGGTCATAGGTCTGACGACAGCCGGCATTCTCTTCAGCCCGGCGATTTTTGCTGCTTCGAACCTCCTAGACCCGACAACCAACTCGTACCTACCACCTACAGGTCTCGCAAGGACTGGCTCAAGCACGCCCTTCTCCTTAACCGAGTCTACGAGATCCCCGACGTCGCCAGGGTTCTTCCTTACATTGGTCTTGCCGATGAAGAGCTTGGCTAACTCGATTTGCATTACGGTGCCGAACTGCCCCTTCCAACTCTCCTGTGCGGTCGGAAATCGAGCCAAATCAGTTAGGGACGATCGCCGCGCGGGCTCTTAAAACTATCCGGTGGGCCGCCGCAGGTGTCAGCTCTGCCTGCAGGACCAACTAGAAGCGGCTGTGCGGCGGTCGTTGTCCAAAGTCGATAGTCCGTCATACTCTTGGGCCGTGCCATGTCGCCTCGGGTCATGATTGCGCGATGCTGCAAGTTTTCCCCTAGGCAGCCCGCGAGCCTGTACCCGGTCATTACTAGCAGATCTCTGCATGCAGAATGCAAGAGCTATACTACGAGTCCTCCGCTACCGCTAGTCCACTTTGACCTTTGTCTTGTAGGCATCGATGTCTAGAAACCCATGACCACTGATGTTCGCAAGGATACACTTCTCTTCTCCCTTCTGCTCGGCCCTTCTCGCTTCATCAATCGCCGCCCTGACTGCATGGGCCGATTCTCCAGCTATCAGCCAGCCCTCGGTTTCAAGAAACAACTTGGCAGCCTCAAAGACGAGAAGCTCGTCAGTGGGGTAGGCGACCGCTCTCACATAGCCTTGGCTCCTAAGGGCACTAATGATTGGAGCTGCTGCGTGATACCTCAAACCGTCAGACTTGATAGGCGTCATCGAGGTCTCATGGCCAAGTGTGTACATCATCATAAGTGGGGTGTGACCCGCCGTGTCGCCAAAGTCGTATCTGTATTCGCCCTTCACAAGGTTGGGGGCCGCTTCTGATTGTGCTGCGAGGAATTCACATTTCCTCTTCTTTCGAAGGACCTCTCCCAGGAACGGCAGCGCGACGCCCCCGAAATTGGAGCCCCCGCCTAAGCATCCGATCACCACGTCGGGAGAGTCGTTTACTGACTTGAATTGCTCGATTGACTCCAAACCAATGATCGACTGGTGAATCAGGACATGGTTCAGGACAGATCCGAGGCAGTACACTCTGTCGGCTGCCAAGTCTGTGTACTCAAGTCCCTCGGATACTGCAATCCCCAGCGATCCAGGGTGCTCGGGGTCTTTCGTAAGGAGGCTCTTTCCGAAGGTAGTCTGGTCACTTGGCGAAGCGTACACTCTAGACCCATACATCTGCATAAGGAACTTCCTTTCAGGCTTCCAGTCGTAGACTGCTCTCACCCAGAAGACCACAGTCTTGAGCCCCAGCATCGAAGCAGCATAAGACAGGGCTGTCCCCCATTGACCCGCACCTGTCTCCGTGACCAGCGTCATCTTTCCCTCTTTCATGGCGTAGTACGCTTGGGCTAGGGCGGTGTTGACTTTGTGCGAGCCTGTCGGGCTTAGATCTTCTCTCTTATAGTAAATCCTGGCTTTCTTCAAGCCGAGCCGTTGCTCTAGGCGTCTAGCTCTGTATAGTGGTCGGGGCCTCCCCGCATGTATGTACAAGTCCCTGACTTCTTCAGGTATGTCAATCCAACTCGACCCTGACATCTCTTGTTTCAAGCATTCGCCGACCATACGCCGCTTTAGAGCATCCATCCTCGATTCTCCATCTCCTGGCTCCTTCGGCGGTGGAATCCCTCCAGGGATGTCGGGCACAATGTTGTACCACTTCTTCGGAAGATCTTCGGGCGGAAGCACAATCTGGTCAGATTTCATGACTCGGGCGTGCACACAATTGTACATAAAGAGTCCATCGAACCGGTTAGGGCGATGAGATGAACCCAATGCTAGGCAATGAGCAGCATCCAACCACCTGCACGTTTTCGCCCTGGCACCTGAGGTTGGCACATTAGCTTTATACTCAGCATCGATCAACGTTGTACCGATGCTTGACGACGTTGAAAGAGAGAAGTTGAAGGCCAAGCTCTCAAGAGAATCAGTTAGCGTCTGCTTCAACAAGGGAACCGAGATGGCCTTCACGGGAAAATATTGGAATAGCCACATCAAGGGGACATACCACTGCATCGTTTGCGGCGCACCCCTGTTCAGTTCTGACTCAAAATTCGAATCCGGTACGGGTTGGCCCAGTTTCTTCCGGCCCGTTTCAAAAGACAGTTTAAGGGAAGACATCGACCGAAGCCACGGCTTGGTCAGGACAGAGGTAAGCTGCTCTAGTTGTGGAGTTCACCTCGGCCACGTCTTCGAGGATGGACCGAAGCCAACCGGACTTAGATACTGCATCAACTCCGCCGCCCTAGTCCACGACGCAGACATGTCGAAACAAGGCTAGGAAGTCTTCGTCGGCTGCCGAACTTCTCTTCGGAGTCGAGTCACTCGAGGCGGACCAGCATATAGGTGGCCTTCGTTCCTCGTCTAATGAGACAAGAGAGGGTAATGCAGTGATATTAACCTCTCTCATGAATCCGTTTTCCCGCACCTCATTACTCGTCTCAAGCGACTCAAGATTGCTTCACCAAAAAGATACTGTATTTAGACAGCCTATCCCTTAGGGGGCCCCAATCTGGCTTTTTCCAATATCATGCCCCCAAAGTCCCCCAGGCATGGGCGAATTGCCTCCCGTCACAGAGACCGAAGGTCTAGGCGCCCCATTACATGGAGGGACCGCAAGGTCGAATTCCTCATCTCGCAAGTCCCACACACAAAGCAGAGATACGAGACAGTCGGGGACTGGATACCTGGGAAACCCGCTGAGATACGCGTAAGCAGGATGAAGGACCAAAGGTACGTCTTCCTAGTGGCGCTTCACGAGATTATTGAATACGAGCTATGTAAGAAGAACGGGATCTCAGACAACGAGGTCGTTGCATTCGACATGAACTTTGAGGCTGAAAGGAGGATGAACATGCATCCGGTAGAAGCCGAACCTGGCAACGACCCGAGGGCACCCTACAGAGACGAACATGACTTTGCCACAATGGTCGAGAGAATGGTCGCTCTGAAACTCGGCGTCAAGTGGTCTGCTTACGAGAAGGCACTGCTTTCCCTCGCGCCCAAGAAGAAGGTAATGGTAAGACCACTTGTTAAGAGCACCCCAGATACTTCGAAGTTTCGCTAGTCACTCAACTTCCATCTGCGAAGTCGATGTCGACAGTGCGAATCCAGGCCTTCTCAGAAATCCATTGTGCCGGTCAATTTGATTCCTACCGATTAAGCGCAACTTCTTCGACAACCGATAACACGGCTCCTATTGGGGTTCGGTGGGTTTAAATGACATATCTCGAGCCTGGCCCTCTCAATGGCAGGTTCTTCCGACGCAGGCGCGATGATCAGTTCAGTCCCCTTCTTCAAGGGCCTCAACGCGAAGAGCACGAAGGCGCTGATTGCGCAGGGTGCTGAGATGTCTTACAAATTGGGTGACACGATAGTCACTGAGGGAGCAACGGGTGTTGGCTTCTTTCTAATTCTTAAAGGATCGGCAGAAGTCAGGAAGAAGGGCAAGGTCCTAGCTACCCTATCAGAAGGTCAGTTCTTTGGGGAGATGTCGCTTATCGATGACATGCCTAGGACAGCCGACGTAGTTGCGCTCCAGCCCACAAAGTGCTGGGCAATAACTTCTTGGTCTTTCTCATCGCTGCTGAAAGAGCACCCCGAGTTGGCCGTAGGGATGCTGAAGGAAGTAGTCAAGAGACTCAGGGCGGCTCAGAGTTCTCCCATTTCGTGACCGAAGGCGAACGTGAATCGGCCTAGTCCTGAACGGTGGCCATAAATCATGAAAGTAGGAGTCAGCACTTGGTCCGTGCTCAACACGGACCTAAGCTCCGCTATCAAGGCCATCGGCGATGCTGGATTCGAATACATTGAACTCTGGGGGGAAGTGCCACATGCGTACCACGACTGGGTCGATAGGAAACTCCTGAAGGATACACTGTCATCATACGATATGACGGTGACACTTCACGCTCCCTTCACTGATCTCAACATGGCGTCCCCGTTTCAGCCCGTCAGGGCCGCTGTGGCGAGGGCGTTGGACGAATTCGTCAAGTTCGGTGTTCAGTTGGGCGCGAAGCTGATTACGGCCCACCCCGGGAGTGTTCATAACTCGGCCCTGGTAGCGAGGTCAGCAGAGAACTCGATTCAGATTCTCCAGAGCATGGTCAAAGCTAGCGAAGGGATTCTGACCATATGTATAGAAAACCAAGCCAGGAGCAGTTCAAAGTACGCCTTTCCCCTTGCCTCCACGGTTGAATCTCTTGAGCTGATGCTCGCGGAGGTGGATGGATCAAGGTTCACGCTCGACACGGGGCATGCGCATGTCAGTGGGCTGGACCCATTGGCCCTAGCTCAGAGGGAGGGTACAAAGCTCGCTGAGATTCACCTCAGCGACAACAAAGGCGCGAGCGATGACCATCTCATTCCAGGTGAAGGTACCGCTGACCTTGGAAGGCTCATCGACAAGTTGACGCAGACGGACGTTCTCCTCTGTCTGGAACTGGACCCGCACAGATACTCCCAAGACCAGGTCATCGCTGCAGCCTCCAAGGTTAAGCAACAAGTAGTGAAGAGGCTTCGCGGCAGTGATTCCCAGGTCCACGAATAGAACGATGTCTCATCAGGATAGATGCCAACTCAGCGTCGACTATTGATCGTAGCGTCTGCTCTTCACACTTGTGCGCTCCGCGACGCCCAGAATCTGATGCGTACACCGTACGCAGGCACGATCTAACCCGGTGGCCGTAGCGGGGGCAAAGGATCATGCGGCCTGGGTGGTTCAGGGAAACTGGGTTCTCTAGGGACTGATCCGGACGAGTCGCTCATTTTTGCTTGTCGACCTCGTTAGGCACCACTTTCAGCTCGGTGAGCTTCTCGCCTCTGAGAACCCAAAGGCTGACTGTCTTCCCTATGGCCTCTCTTGATAGGGCCTTGTGCAATTTGTATTCATCTACCACGCGTGCGTCCCCAAACCTGAGGATGATGTCTCCAATGGCAACGCCTGCTACCTTCGCGGCGGAGCCCTTCTCGACCGATCGCACCAGAAGCCCCCACTCTTGGTCAACATCTTCGGTGCCAGCGAGTTCCTCGGGAAGTTTCATAGGCTCGATTACAACCCCCAGGAACGCTTTCCTCATTCTTCCGTCCCTGGAAAGCGTCTCCACCACCTCCGCCAGAGAATCCACGGGCACCGCAATTCCCCTTCCGGCGAAGTGCGCTACGTTCATACCAAGCATCTTTCCCGAAGCATCGACAACGGGTCCCCCCGAGTGGCCTGGGTTCAGCTTCGCGTCAGAGACGATCGCTTCCTCTATCATAATTCCGTGCCAGCCCCTGACGTTCCTGCCCCGGCTCGTGATTATCCCTGATGTGGCAGATACCTGCCTCCCAAAGGAATTCGCCAGCGCTAGTGCAAACTGTCCGACTCTCACGTCTTCCACTTCTCCCCTGGGGATGGGTGTCAGTCCCGCTGAGGCGACTCTAAGGACCGCGACATCCGAATAGGTGTCTGCACCAACCAACTTCCCTTCCAACTCTCTGCCATCGTTGAAGATGACCCTGCTAGTTTCGGCCTCTCCAACAACGTGACTGGCAGTGACGATATACCCATCAATGCTCCATACAATACCAGTCCCTCCAGCCTCCCCAGCATCGATATGCACTACCGACGGCGAGATTTTGTCAGTCAATTGCGCTACAGCGTTCGAAAAAGACTGCAGCAACTGCATTCCATCAGATTCTGTCAAGTTGTCAAATCACCTAAACTGAGCATGAACACGCTTGTTCTTGTTGAGCGGGTTTGGGTCGACCGGGTCACATTGCTGGGGTGTCGAGGAGACTTGCTTTGAGTTGGGACTGCCTAGTGATTGGTCTGTGGCTGGCATAGACTGCCGATATTCGCCCAATCAACTGGTGAGCAGCGAGAACCGCGTTTGGGAGGTCAGAGTCCTTCCTTATCCTCGCTTCAACATCAAGTTGCCCTGATTCGAATCTTGCATCAATGAGCAGCGACCCGTCGTCAGCGACCCACTTCAGCACGGTGCCCTCCTGAGATTCGGAGATGCCAACCCATCTCATCTTTCCGAACCATCGTCCTTTCAAGGCGGGGATGATTGCCTTGAGGCTCGTGCTATGCGGCAAGAACGTGTGGAGTACCTGTACGCGTTTCTCTGAAAGAGACCCGAGTGTTGGCCGGGCGAGACTCTTCGACTTTGCAGTCGTGTAGTAGCCTTCAGGGGACCGAGCAATCAGGCCCTCCTCTTCCAACCTGACAAGCGCCCTCGACAGTGTCTCCTGGTGCACTCCAGTGATTCTGCGCAACCCGTCAAATGTGAAGATGGCGAGTCCCTCTTCTTCGATGGTTTTCACCACCTCTGCGTCTCTAAAGTTTAACATGGGCGGTGAAAGTTCCGCGGGTTCACTGTCACTATCTGCTTGGGACTCGACCACGAAGGGCAACAAGGCCGCTTGTTTAAAAAACTCACTAGGCATTAAGGTCGGAACGGGTATTCCTCAAACGAGAGCATTCAACCAGTCGGGTGCCAGCAGTCAGCACGTTGAGCCGGGGCACCGAGTGCAGGGATGGAAACTCTACCCCACTTCCGCATTCTGACGACATTTTCGGGCGTGTTCTGCCCCCGGTTTGGATCTAAGCTGCCCGTGTAGTACGAATGGTTTATTCGGTTGGAGACGCTCGCGCCTTTCGATAGATGGCTTCGACTCAACGGTGGTGTTCAGCAGCGGAGTCTGCGGCATAATGAGCTTCTTGAGAAGTTCTCAGAACTTGTTCATCATTTGCATGATCGGGTTGTTGGTGGTGCTCGCAGCGTATTCGATACTCGCTCTCGACAACTCGGGTTCTGTGACATCGCCGGTCCCATCCGACTTTACAGTCAACGGGAAGACCTACACTTTCACCTACGTTGCGACTAACGATGCCCAGAGAGCAGCTGGACTTATGAACAGGCGAGTGACGAACACGACGACGATGCTCTTCGCTTTCCCATCGCTGGGTACATACCAATTTTGGATGTACGATACCAATACGAGTTTGGACATGATTTGGATACGAGCAACTGGGGACACGGGCACAGTTGTTTATGTCTACTCCGACGCACAACCCTGTTATTCGCAGAGTGCATGCCCCATTTACGGGCCTTCGCTTCTGGCCAACTATGTGATAGAGTCAAAGGCAGGTTTCGCCAAGGCGAACGGCATCGAAGTAGGCACGACTGTACAGTTTGGCTGAACTCGAAATTGCCAATTTCGTCTACGAAATGCGACTCACATGCCTTTTGCGAACGGCTGTTCCCTG
>Ga0187772_10001702_pt1 | contig 10585 bp, 15 predicted proteins | sample 0116_SJ02_MP15_2_FD_133137 | JGI IMG/M metagenome (GOLD analysis project Ga0187772, IMG submission 133137) | Tropical peat soil microbial communities from peatlands in Department of Meta, Colombia - 0116_SJ02_MP15_20_MG | ecosystem: Environmental > Terrestrial > Soil > Wetlands > Peat | place... | reverse complement strand
CTCCATACCATTGTGGTTGAATACCTTAATCCCGGAGAACTCCGGCGGGTTGTGCGAGGCAGTCACCGAGAAGCCAGCAATACACGACCTCGACCTCGTCCCGAATGCCAGCACCGGAGTCGGCACCAGGCCGAACACGTGGGCGTCGCTGCCGACAGCGTTGATGGCCGAGAGGACGGTCCTAGCTAGGAGGGCTGATACTTTTCTTCCGTCCCACCCGACTCCATAACGCCCCTTCCCTGAGGCGAAGGCGATGGTCTCGACCAGCCTGTAGACGTGCTCTGGGGTCTGGGTCCGGTTGAACACCCCCCTGACGCCCGCCGTGCCGAAGGCTCTGACCAAGCGCTACCTCTCTATGATCTTGGTCCAGAGTTCCGGAGTAGCTTCCTGGGCGAGCCTGTGAAGCGTTGTCGCGAGCTCCCTTATCTCCCACTGGGCCTGGAGGGCCGTCCTCTGCCACACCAGGTGCATAAGACTCCTTGCATTCAATGTCATAACAAGCTTGGTCTTGATGGCGCCTGGAAGGATGTACCGGGCATCCTCCTTGGGGACACCGGCCGCCACCATTTGCTCATACGTCGAATAGATCACCTTGAGCGCTTCGTCATAGGCTTTGAGCCCAGCTTCGTTGGACTGGATGCTCGGAGGGGTCACGACCCCCTCTCTGGTCGCTGCGGAGAACCGCTGAGATTCTTGGTCGTACGACGCGGCTCTGTGGCGGACGAGCTGATGGGTCGTCACCCTACTGCAGTCCTCTATCTCGAACATGTAGACAACGTGATCCATCATGGCGTCGGCGTCGAACAGAACTCCTTTCTGGGCTAGGACGTGCTTGATTGCGTCGAGGTCCGTGTGGTAGAGGAGCTTAACTCGCATTTACCTTCACCCCAAAGGCAAGCTCGCTAAGGATGGGACAAGTTTCTCTCTGCGTGAGCTCCATCACGATGACCTCCGCGAGAGGTTTGCCTCGCGGGTCCCTCCAGAGCTCCACCAGCGTCCTCGCGTTCAACGTAAGCAGCCAGTCGCTTGACCTAAGACGAGTTGCCCGCAGGTAGGGGAAAGTCCGGGTGAGGAGCCCGACGTCGGTTTCTGCCGCCCCTTCGACCATCAATGTCAGCACCAGGTGTTCAAGAACATCAAGGGATTTGTCCTGAAGGGCCTTGCCGATGAGATACTTCCAGTACTCGGGTCCCTTCTGCTCAAGCTCGACTTCGATGTCCTCAATGGGCTTAGTGCTATAGCACCTCCTCATCGCAACGGCTATGGTCCTTTCCGGTGACGGGCTAGACCATACCAGTGAAGCCTTCATGCCAAACTTGAGGTCCTGACCACACATTCGATTTAAACGTGGGCTCTGCTTGCGTCGGCGGTGTGGTGAAAGTGCCTCGCTCCCAACTCAAGACAGAATTCTCGGTAGAGCCGAAGGGGGCCTCCGCCTGCGTGGTCGTGTTTCACGAGGTATGGGGTCTGGTGGAGCACACCGAGGATGTTTGCAAACGGGTCGGCAAACTTGGATTTGCAGCGACAGCGCCCAACCTGTACAAGGGGCACAGCGAGCTCCTGACGCCTGCCAACATCCAGAAGGCCATGGAGGGGCTCTGGGAACTCTCATTGGAAGAAAGGAGGGACAAAAAGAAGGTGGCCCGGGCCCTCGACAAGAAAAGCATCTTAGGGGAAGTGAGGGAAGTAGCGGCAATAATCTACGAACCTGCCTTTAGAGACAGGATGCTCGAAGACGCCGTGGCCGCGGTCGAGCGGGCACACTCCAAGTTCAGGAGCGTATCAACACTCGGATTCTGCCTGGGCGGTGGCCTCTCCCTGAAATGCGCGACCAAGAGCCAGCGCATGAAATCGGCAATCAGCTTCTACGGCCAGCCGCCCGCCACCGAGGACGTTCCGAGGATCTCGATACCAATCTTGGACATTCACGCCAACCAAGATGAAATCATCAACAGGGCCGTTCCCACATGGGTTGGCGCAATGCTGGAGGAAGGAAAGGACCTGACTCTGAAGACGTACCCACGGACAAGGCACGGATTCTTCAATGACACAAGGAAGGAAGTGTACGACAGAGACGCGGCCAACGAGGCCTGGGACATCACGAAGTGGTTCCTTGAAAGAACACTCGGAAGACACTGAGCTGATCGACTGTTTCGTCACATGGAGCTACATCGTAGAGCGCTCAAAGAAGAAGAGCAGTCCCTCAAAGGGATAAATCCAGTTGGGCTTGGGCACACGCAGGGCCGGGGTGGCAGAGTGGTTAATGCGCGGGCAACCCGCTTGACGTTCTGGCGGGTCCGCAACTCGAGATCAAAGACCAGTCAGCCCGTGACCTTCGGGTCGCGTGGGTTCGAATCCTACCCCCGGCGCTTCCTCATACGACCACTGATTGTCGGCTCAGCCACCTCCAGCTAACAATTTCTCGAGCCTCTTGTTTTTGATTGTGAAGCCAGCAATTCTTGCAAATCTCTACAGGGAAGTTCTGGTCGCAGTAAGAGGGACTCGCTCTACCATGGGGAGTGAACATTCCCAGGGCGACAGTGGACATTGCCGGGAATGACTATCCTGACAGCAGGACTCTACCTTGCGTGGAGGTACAGATAGTGAACCGGTTCAGGCCGTCTTGAAAGACTCGCCGCAACCACAGGTAGACACCGCGTTGGGGTTGTTAACCACAAACCCCCCTCCCATCAGCTTCTCCGACCTGTAGTCAACAGTGGACCCTGCGATGAACGGCGCACTAGACCTGTCGACGACGACCTTGGCGCCGCCGACTTCAATCACGTAATCATCATCCGAGAGTTTCTCATCGACGACCATCCCATAGGATAACCCCGAACATCCTCCCGCCGTCACGAAAATCCTCAGCGCAGCCCCCGGCTTCCCCTGTCTCTGAAGGTACAGCTTCAGCTCCTCGGACGCTTTCTCTGTCAGCTGGACTATGGGCTTAATCTCTGTGCCCTGGCTCAACCCACGAAATAGGGCCCTCACCCCGTATAAAAGCTAACACCTTAGGATATGACCTTCTGGGCGGCTTTCACAATCTCAGCGTACGGCGGCTCCTCTGAGGCATCATCAGTGACCCACCTATACCTGAGCTTCTCCTGCTGGTCTACGACCATGACTGCTCTCTTGGCCACCCCTTTGTAGCCAAGCCCTACCCAGGAGTCCTGAAGGACGCCGTAGAGTTTGACGATTTTCTTGTTGAAATCGCTCAGGAGTGGAAACTGTAGGTTGTATGTCTGAGCGAATGCCTTCAGCGAGTAGGAGCTGTCCACACTAATGCCGACAAGCTGGGCTCCTGCCCCTTGGAGAGAGCCAAACCCGTCCCTGAAGGTGCACATTTCCTTGTCACACACGCCTGAGAAGGCGAACGGAAAGAAGGCCAGAACCACCGGTCCCTGATTCGTGAGCTCGGCCAGCGACCGCATTTTCTGATCGGCGTCCGGAAGGGAAAACTCGGGAACCTTCTGACCCAGCCTGAGTACCACGAGCGGGGAAACGCCTGGGTTCCGATTTAAGCGCTACTTCTGGGGCAGCTTCTGTAAGAGCTCGAAGTACTTGGAGGCCAGCGAGACGAGCTGGTCCTGCTTTGCCGGGTCCCGTTCGGCTCCCAGGGCCACCGTGGTCTCGTTCAACCTCGACAGAATCACTTCGCGCATATGGGCGATGACGGTATCGTAGGACACGGCGGCGGCTTCGGTAATCAATGACAAATCATCATGGCTGGTGCAATAGACCTTACCTCGATACCTTACCTGAATCCCCCCGTCTTCAGGGCACGGCTCTGCGAGCATCGTCGCTCCCTTGCTAACAAGTTCGGCAGCCAGCCTCATTCTGTCCTTGGAGGAGCCACTCATTGCCCCGCCCGTCGCTCTGCTCGTATTAAACAGGGCTCCTGGAGAAAAGCACTTAATCCCTTCAAATCGAGTCTCGAAACCCGGGGTCCCTTCCATGAGCGCAAAGCTGAAAAAGCAACAGGAAAACGACGCTAAGCTGGCGAAGGCCGTCGTGAGCCTTCAGCAGATTTCAGATTCCAACATCACACCGAGGAATATCAGGAAGATTGTCAAGGATTCTGTGCTCATGCTTCAGGACACAAAACAGAGCGTGGCCGTGAGGGCGGCTAACGCCATCAGTCTCCTAGATGAGGTAGCGCAGGACCCGAACATGCCATCGTTCGCCAGGGTAACGCTCTGGTCTGCCGTGTCTGAGCTGGAATCCATCAGGGAACAGTAGTATCCGGACAAAGATTCTGGTTTAGTTCGGGCAAAGCTTTAACACATTCTGAAGTGCCGCAGCGGCGATTGCCAAACTGCCCGAAATGCGGGAATAAGGAATCGATGCCAACACGAACTTTCAACGTGATTGTCGAGCCCGCTAAGGGAGAGAGGGGCATGACCGAACGGCGGGTTGGCATGTATACTTGTGAGAAGTGCGGGACCAAGTTCCCAACCGTCATCAGCAGGCAGAGGTATCTCATCGTTGCCGAAGAGCAACTGAAGTCGATTCAGGACGAGCTCGCATCATTGAAGAAGGGGAACGAGGAACTGAGTGCCAAGATTCAGGAGATGTCTCAGCAACAGAAGGAGATTGAAGATTCAATGGACAAGACGGCCAAGGAGAATGAACTGAAACGCCTGCAGGCCAAGTTGGCCGACATCGAGGAATTCGTCGGTTACCTCAGAAAAGAAAAGGGCGAACTCGAGCAGAAGGCTTCCAGGCTCCGGTAGAGCCTAGACCCCCTCAGTCACGACGGGCGGAAGAGTGTACCCCGCCTCAGCTTCGTAAGACGCGGCCTTCTCTTCCAGCACAGCCTTCTCCGTCCGGAGCGCCTGCACTTCGCTCTCCAATGCGTTGGCAGACTTCTCCAGCTCGAAGGTGGCTATCTTCTCCTTCAGGGAGGCGATGTCGGCAAGGAGGGAGGCCTTCTCGGCCTCGAGCGACCTTATCTTCTCCTCGAGCTCTGTCCTCTGGTCAGCGTATTCGGTTACCACTTCCATGGTTGCCGATGTCACACGCCCCAAGGGTTTACTTCTCTGACAAAACTAAAAACAACTGACAACATCGTAAACGCGATTAAATCGCAACGCGCAGGATTTATGAATCAACCCCGGTCGGCTTCGCCCATGCCCAAAGGGCTCTGGATCTGGCCCTCGGATTCCAAGACACAGAGAATTGTACTGAGGAAAGTGGGGAAGTCCCCGCGCCTCATGGCAGCCCTGACGGCCATCGGAAAGAGCAAGGAGGGGATGAGCGACGCCGAGCTCGACGATGTCATCAACGACAACTCAGAATGGACGACCCTCTGGGTGATTAGGCAACTTACGGCTCTTGGGTTTATAGAGTTCAAGGTAGATTTCTTCGGAAACCCCGCCAGGTATCAACTCACCGAAGCCGGAAGGAGTGCCCTTGCAACGATTTCAGGCCAACCTCCTCCAAGGCCTCCAACGGCTGCGCCGCCGCGACCCCAGCCAGCTCCACCGACGCCACCTTCTACTCAGCCTGTGGCCCCGAAGGCCGCCTGACCACACTCAAGAAACAATCTCCAATCTTACCAAAGGCCGCGCCAGCGCAGCCATCATAGACGTCGAGGCCGGCTAAATCGTACTGCTTTGGAGAACTCCTTTCAGACAATCACCACCATGAGGCGTTTCTCGAAATGCGGGGGGAGGGATTCGAACCCTCGAACCCCTAAGGGATGAGGTCCTGAGCCTCACGCCGTTGACCAGGCTGGGCGACCCCCGCGTCGTCCCGGCGAGACCAAACTTCTCTTTATGAACGTTCAACACTTTCGGCCGCCTCCCTCTTGTCCAACGAGGTCTTTCGCGTAGCCCATGTTAAATTCCCACGAAGCTTTACATCTGCATAATGCCTAGGTTACACTATCTCTACGAGCAGGCGGCAAGCGGCAGGGAGCGTTTCGTCTATTACTGCTCAAGTTGCCGCTGCGTTCTCCACGTCAGGCGCGATCTGGGACCTGCAGGTGAGACCATCGGCTCCCTGAACGGACGCTGCATGGGGTGTGGTGGTCTCCTCGAAGGGAGCGTCGAGTGCAGGCTCACCCCTGTTCCCGATGACTGGTCTGACGTCTTCCAGAGTACCGGCCCACAGGCGCAGAAAAGGGAGGCGCTTTTCCAGAAGGCCTCATCGATACCGCACTTCTCCCTCGGCTTCCCGCACCTAGACTCGCTCCTGCGGCCCTTCTCCGAAGGGCATATGATTCTGCTCAGCGGGGAGACGTCATCCGTCGTGGCCGAGCTGGCTTCGCTCAGAGCCCAGCTCCCAATCGAGTCGGGGGGCCTCGACTCGGCGGTCCTTTTCATCGACGGGGGGAACCGCTCCGACCCCTACCTTTTCTCCTCCTTCGCCAAACAAAGGGGCCTCAAGCCGGCGATGGCCATGAGGCGCGTGGCGTCATGCCGCGTCTTCACATTCTATCAACTAGCCACCCTAGTCTCTGAGCACCTCGTGCGGGCAGTCGAGGACTATGGGACCAGGCTGGTGGTGATTTGCGACATTCTCGGCACCTTCAACGAACCTGAGCTGGAAGAAAGAGAGGCGAGGCGGGTGCTGAGCGCCGTCGAGGAGGGCATCGAGAAGGTGAAGAGGCAGGCCCTCGTGATTGCGACCCAGGCTTCGCCCAACAAATACGACGGTATCGTCGCTTCCTGGGCCGACGCCCAAGTTCGCCTGTCGTCCGAAAGAGACAGAATCAGGGTGGAGCTCGTCAAGCACAGGAACAGGCTCCCGGGAGAGACCACGTTCAAGCTTGGCCAGCTCCTCAGGGCCGCAAGGACGGGAGGGGCCCGCTGATGGGGAGGACCATACCTTCGTTCAGGATAGCCGAAGCCCAGGAGGCTGCTGAATGGAAGTCGTTCAGGAAGGCGCTTCCCCCTCGGGATAGGGTCGCCTTCGACGAAATGCTCAGCTCCGCCAGGCTCTACACCTCAGCGTCTTCGGCCGCGGTCAGGACGTCGAAGTTCGAGGGGATGGTCATGGCGATGATTTTCCACCATTACAAGTTACTCATGCGGACGGTGGTGGGCGCGACATCAGGGATGGAGCCGAAGGAGGGGGAAGATGACCCTCTCTGACGGCGAGATCATAGAGGAGTTCGACAGCTGGCAGCGCTTCGCCGACGCTCTGCGGGCGGAGGACAGGACGCTCTTCAAAGAGATGCTGAGGCTCTGTTACGAATACTTCCCAGCAATCCAGGCGAGGGACTCGCCGTTCCCCACCGAGGCTCTATTCATGAGCCTCCTACTGGTACAACACAAGACGATAGTCTGGCTGGCTTCCGAAATCGAGAGGCTGAAGGGTGGGAAGGACGCGCGGCTGGATACTTGACCTCTATCCGGGGAACCCAGGGGAGATGGTCGTCTGGGTCAAACGCGAAGACGGTGAGGCCATCCGCCTGGTCGACCGCTGGTCCCCATCGATATTCATAGGGACAGACAACAAATCAGACTTCGACGTTCCGTTCCAGGCCCTTCGAAACGATTTCGTCTGGACCAGGACCGTCCAGAAGCGCGAAAGGGTGACAGACGCAGGCATGTCCTCCGTCGTCGAAGCGAGGCTAAAGGACGCGAGGAAGGCGCAGCAGGTGGCGGGTAGGATAGAGCGCCTCGGCCCTTTTGGCACTTTTCGGCTCTACAACGCAGACGTCCCTCCAGGCCAGAGCTACCTCTACGAGCGGGACCTCTTCCCCCTCGCTTACTGCGAAGTAGAACAGAAAGAGGGTGTGCTCAGGTGGGAGCTCAAGGACGATGTCTGGGCCTACGACTACGCTCTGCCAGTCCTGAGGAAAGTGAAGGTTGAGGTCGACATCGCGAAGCGGGGGAAACTGCCGCGCTTCACAGACAAGATTGAGGGAATTTCGCTAGAAAGCAACGGCGAGAAAATCGAGATAGGCGGGCGCAGCGAACCCGATAAGCTTCTGGGGCTGGTGGAGGCGGTACAAGAAACAGATCCCGACTTCGTCCTCACCAACGACGGCGATACATTCCTCTTCCCCTACCTGATCAAGCGCGCCGAAGCGAACGGAATCGGCGCCAAGTTGGTCCTCGACAGGGACGGCGTTCCCATCAAACTCCCCTCGAAAGGGGGCACGTCCTACTTCAGCTATGGGAGAATCCACTACAAGTCTTCGGCAATCAAGCTCTGCGGCAGAGTGCATATCGATGTCAACGCGTCTTTCGCCTACTCCGAGGCGGGGTTCGATGGGCTCTTCGAGCTGAGCAGGATATGCCATATGCCCCTCCATACTTCGAGCAGAGCGAGCATCGGGAAGGCACTCTCCAGTCTCCAGTTCTATCACGCATCGAAGATCGATTTGCTCGTCCCTTGGAAGCCGACCCTGGTGGAGCGCTTCAAGGACAGAAACGAACTACTCGTGGCTGACCGGGGCGGCTTCATCTTCGAACCGAAGGTGGGGGTCCATGAGAACGTTGGAGAGCTAGATTTTAGCGCGTTATACCCTAACATAATGTACAGGAAGAACATCTCGGCCGAAACAGTTAGGTGCGCCTGCTGCCCGGACTCGGACAACCGAGTACCCGAGCTCGACTGGAACGTATGCAAGAAGCGAGACGGGATCGTCCCCCTAGCCATCAAGATCATAGTGGAGAAGAGGCTTCACTACAAGGAACTCAAGCGGACCGCCAAGGGGGCTGACTACGATAGATACAACGCCAGACAGGCGGCTCTGAAGTGGCTGGGCGTCACAACATTTGGGTATCTGGGTTTCAACAACGCGAAGTTCGGCCGCATCGACGCCCACATCGCCGTGTGTGCCTGGGACAGGAAGATACTGCTCGACACAGCCAGAATCGCCGAGCGGAAGGGCTTCGAGGTGATGCACGGCATAGTCGACTCCCTCTGGGTCCAGAAGGAAGGGGCAGACAGGGACGACTACCTCGAGCTGAAGACCGAGATTGAAGCGGAGACCGGATTCGCTATTTCGTTCGAAGGCATCTACAAGTGGGTAGTCTTCCTTCCATCCAAGGTCGAACCAAACGTACCGGTGCTCAACAGGTACTTCGGAGTCTACCAGGGCGGAGACCTGAAGGTCAGAGGGATAGAGGCGCGGCGCCATGACACCCCCTCGGCGTTCTCCAAGTGCCAGATGGAAATCCTGAAGGTCTTGGCGGAGGCTGACACAATGGCGGGCGCGAAGGAGAAGATTCCAGAGTGCATCGAGATTTTCCTCAGGCATGCCGAAGCACTGGCATGCCACGAGGTTCCGGCCGCGGAGCTCGCCTTCTCCACCAACCTCTCGAAAGCTCCGGAAGAGTACACTACGATGACGGTGCAGCATGCGGCCATCAAGCAGCTTGTAGGAGAGGGGGCGACCCTCCACGCCGGCGAGGGGATACGGTACATCATCGCGGACTACAAGGGGAAAGACTCGAAGAGGGCAACGCCCATCGACATGATTAAGGACCAGACAAAGTACGACTCGGAGCGCTACATCGTGCTGCTGGCGGAGACGTGCTCCTCGGTCCTCGAGCCATTCGACAAAGGATGCACCGCCACAGGGCTCATGTCGTCGTACGAAGCCCGCAGAAACGTGCCACTCGGCTGAACGAAGATCCTACCACACAACAGCCTTCGTAGGTTTGATCTTCAATATCGGCGACTCTCCTTCGCCCCAGGGGTGCCTCCTGTACATCTCGAACTTCTCGAACAGAATCTGGAGCAGCCTGAGGTACTCCTTGCCCCGTTCAAGGATTTCGCACTCCCCTTCCACCATAACTGCATGGTTGGGGCGATAGTCGTCCACCACAAGGGCGACGAACCCGTTCTCCCTGAGGTTCTTCAGCTTCTTCGTGCCATAATCGACGGCTACGACGATGTTCTCCCCATCGAGGGCGTAAATCACGGGGACGACATGGGGTTTCGCGTCCTCCGACGCGGTAGCCAGCCTGCACACCTCGTGCTCCCTGAGGAACTTCAACTGTCTGGCATTGAGTACGCCCATTCTTGCGAGTCTGATTCACCTTCGGATAAAAACGATGGCCAAGCCTTTAACGGAGGCCTGGGGGCCACGAGCCATCATGAGATACACGACCTTGGGGAGCACCGGTCTGAAGGTCTCTAGGCTCTGCATTGGGTGCATGAGCTTCGGGGGGCCTGACGCCAGGGGCTTCGGCTGGACAGCGGGCTATGACGACTCGAAGAAGATCATAGACAGGGCCATCGATCTAGGGATCAACTTCTTCGACACTGCGGATGTCTATTCGAACGGCAAGTCGGAGCAAATCGTGGGCAAGGCCCTGAAGGGGAGGAGGAGCCAAGTTGTCCTGGCCACCAAGGTCGGTCTGCCGACTGGAGACGGTCCAGACGAGCGCGGCCTCGGAAGGAAGCATGTCAAGAGGAACCTGAGGCGTTCCCTCACCAACCTGCAGACAGACAGGGTGGACCTCTACCAGATTCACCGCTGGGACTACGAGACTCCCATCGAGCAGGTGCTGAAAACCCTCACAGACGCCGTAAGAAAAGACAAGGCCGTCGACCACATCGGCGCCTCGAGCATGTGGGCCTGGCAGTTTGAGAAGGCCCTCTACACGAGCGACAGACTCGG
>Ga0187772_10001701_pt1 | contig 10593 bp, 6 predicted proteins | sample 0116_SJ02_MP15_2_FD_133137 | JGI IMG/M metagenome (GOLD analysis project Ga0187772, IMG submission 133137) | Tropical peat soil microbial communities from peatlands in Department of Meta, Colombia - 0116_SJ02_MP15_20_MG | ecosystem: Environmental > Terrestrial > Soil > Wetlands > Peat | place... | reverse complement strand
CGTGGCCCGGAGAAAACGCTCGCGCAGTCAGCGGTGCATAGGCAAACCAACCCACGTCGGGTGCACTGCCGACGCCGTAGAGCCCTCCGCCTCCTAGGAAGCTGTAGTAGAGAAATAGTCCGCCGAAGGCGGTCAGCCAGAAGCTGAAAGCATTCAGGCGCGGGTAGGCCATGTCGCGCGCGCCGATCTGGAGCGGAACGATGTAGTTGCCGAACCCAAAGAGAATGGGCATGCCCACCAGAAAAACCATGGTGGTACCGTGCATGGTGAAGAAGCGGTTGTAGACCTGCGGAGTGAGGAAATGGCTTCCTGGGAGGGCCAATTGAATTCGTATGGCGATCGCTTCGGCGCCAGCGACCAAGAGAAAGAAAATGGCGTAGAGAACATACAGGATCCCGAGGCGCTTGTGATCGACCGTGACCACCCATTCATGGAGCCACTCCGGAAATGTCTCCGTGAAGGGACGCGGTCGGGTGAGACCGATCGAACCGGGAAGCTGTAAGGAGTTTTCGCCCATTTCCTTGTCCCAATATTTCAACGAAGGGTTGAGAGATATTCAGTGACCTGATCGAGCTGCTGATCGCTCAACTGCATCGCCGGCATCAAGCAACCGCTCTTGAGACTTCCTGGATCCTCAATCCATTGCCTGAGGTTTTCGGCATTATTGTTGGTCACTCCCGATGCGAGGGTCTGCCTGCTCATCAGATGCGTAAGATCCGGGCCGAACCGGCCTGTCGCCGCAGTTCCCCGGATGGTATGACAGCTCATACAGGCCTGCGTTTCAAACAAGTGCCTCCCCCCGGCTACACGAGGGTCCTCGACAGCGGGCTGCTGCTGGTTTTTCACCCAGGCAGAGAATTCATCCGGGTTGTCGACGTAGACGCGCAGAAGCATCAAAGCATGCTGTGCCCCACAAAATTGCGCGCACTGACCCACGTAGAGTCCGGGCTGGAGGGGGTTGATCCAAGTTGCGTTGGGGTGGTTGGGAATCAGATCGGTTTTTCCTGCAAGCTGCGGCACCCAAAAACTGTGGTCGACGTCAGCAGCGAGAAGCGTGAGATAGGTTGGTAGGGGCTCCTGCTCGCTGCTCAGCGGAACATGCAGTTCATTCGCGGTGACAATTCCTAGTTTCGGGTAACGGAATTCCCACCAAAATTGGTGCCCAATCACGGTTACATCCAGGGCAGACTCCGGCTCGGGCGCATCTTGGATTGCGAAAATCAGCCGTGCCGTTGTCAGGAACAATACGATAACGATGAGAACCGGAATGACGGTCCAAGCGAGCTCGATCTGGGTGCTTCCGTAAATCTGGGCAGGCTCGCTTAAATGGTCGGTGCGCCTTGCGCGGTATTTGATGATGGCATAGGTGAGCAGTCCCGCCACGGATAGGAAAATGCCGGCGGCGATGGAAAGAACAAACAACGATAGCGCGTGGATCTCATAGGCGGGTGTGGACGTCGGCGCCAAAGTGCTGGGAGTTGCTTGCGGACCCTTCCCGGGCATCCAAAGCGCGGCTGACGACAACAACGAGATGACAGCTGATCGAACCGGAATAGAACCTATCATGGGCCACACTTTCCACTGCCACCCGATCGCGTGGCGTAAGATTTCTGTTTGCGGCTAAGCCAGATCTCGTTTCGTCTTCTCTCGAATCTTCGATTCGCGTCGGGTCAACAACGACCGAGTGATCTGGTCAAGGTGTGTGGTGACTAGGGGCGCCTGTCCGAAACCTGACAGGCGGCTGTTTCCGACCGGAGCGGGTGGCCAGGGCAGGGTAGCATCGAGTCAATCGGGCCTCCGCAGAGCAAAGAATCAAGCCTATTTCGCACATTACGTTACAGAACACGGTGACGTTGGTCAATCCCTATGCTCTTTCACCGTTGGGCCCTGGCGTTGCTCAGATAGAGGTGCGGTCATCGCCACGACGGTGATTCACACCACAAAATGAAAGGGGCCTCGAGCGGTACGAACGCTCCGCTGTGCTGGGGAATCAGGCGTGGTGTATAGTCCGCCACAGGACGGGCAGCCGGAACCTGTGCGGTATACATGAAACCTTTTGCAGAACCGACCAGTTGCTCGCCACGAATCATGGGAAGTCGAACAGGGGAACTACCGTTCTGCCCTGCGGCATAGAGTTCGGCAGCTACGGCGTCAGGGTCCACATCGTCTAGAAAGATCTGGGCCTGAAAGAGGTATTGCCCCTGTTTCTCCTCAACCGTCGCCGAACCAAATCGCACGGTTGGCCAGTGCTTTCTGAGCTGGACTTGCCAGTGAAGCAAACTCGCACCCATCGCCCCTTGGTTCGCGGCACGCGCTCGGAAGCCTGAAGCAGCGGATAGATAAAGCTGCTCGGTGTACTGGCGGACGACGCGATTGGCCGAGAAAAGAGGAGTCAACCTGCACATGCTTTCCCGCATGCGAGCAACCCAACCACGGGGAATTCCTCGATCGTCGCGTCGATAGAATTCGGGAATAATCTCTCGTTCGAGTAATTCGTAAAGAGTTTCCGCCTCGGCACCGTCCCAATTGGGATCACTGCCGTGCTCGCGACCGTCGCCGATGGCCCAACCGACCTCTGGCGAGTATGCCTCCGCCCACCAGCCATCCAACTCCGAAAGATTCAAGCCGCCATTTACGAGCACCTTCATGCCACTTGTGCCACTGGCCTCCCAGGGGCGGCGCGGCGTATTCAACCAGAGATCGACGCCCTGAACCAGTTGCTCTGCCATGAGCAGATCGTAATCGCTCAGAAAAACAACCCGAGATCGAGCTTCCGGGCGGCAGGCAAACTCAATCCACTGGCGCACCATCTCCTGACCCTCTAAGTCCTGTGGGTGGGCCTTGCCGGCCAGGACGAGCTGCACCGGGCACTCAGCGTTGGTCAAGATACGTACCAGGCGATCCGGATCGTGCAAGAGCAGGTTGGGTCGTTTATACGGAGCAAAACGGCGAGCAAAACCCAGGGTCAGAGTATCGTTATCGAGCGCTTGCGCAGCCCGGGCAAGCTCCTCCTGGGAGGCCCCGAGGCTTGCGACTTGCCGGGCGTATCGCTTGCGCACGAACTCTACCAGAGAGCTACGGCCGTCGGCGCGAAGCCGCCACAGATCGGAGTCGCCGACCCCGCGAAAACAATCCTCCATCCCCTGCAGAGTCTCTCTCCAGCGCTCTTTTCCGCACGTGGCTTCCCACAGGCGATCGGCTTCGGCAGAGTCCCAGGTGGGTGTGTGCACGCCATTCGTTACGTGCGTGACAGGCACTTCGTCTTCTGGCCACCTGGGAAACAGGACCTGGAAGATGCGCCGGCTTACCTGACCATGCAGCTTGCTGACGCCATTTATCGCAGCGCTTCCCCGAATGGCCAAGTAGGCCATGTTAAACGGCTCGGAGGAATCTTCCGGATCCCTCCGTCCCAGCGCCAACAGATCGTGGAGCGAAATCGAAAGCTGCTGCTCGGCATACGCTCTGAGGTGTCCTTCCATCAAACTGGGAGCAAATCGGTCAAAGCCAGCCTCGACGGGAGTGTGAGTCGTGAAAAGATTGCCGGCACGTGTGATCGCGAGTGCCTGATCAAAGGGCTGTTGGTGGTCCGCCATGTAGGATCGGGCGCGTTCCAGCACCGCAAAGGCGGCGTGTCCTTCATTGAGATGGCATACTTCCGGTCGCAAACCGAGGGCCCTCAGGAGCCGCCAGCCTCCGATCCCGAGGACCAGTTCCTGCTTCAAGCGCAAGGGTGGGCCGCCCCCATAGAGCTCACTGGTGATGCTTCGATATGCGGGAGCATTCGCGGGATCGTTTGTATCGAGAAGATAGAGTTTCGTCCTGCCGATCTGCGCCTGCCAGATACGAATCCACAGCTTGGACCCGGGCAGCTCGATGGACAGGCGCAGCCATTCACCATTTGACTCACGCACCGGTTGGATGGGGAGTTGACCAGGATCATTGAACGGATACAAGGCCTGCTGATGGCCCTGCGCGTCGATTTCCTGACGAAAGTACCCTTGCTGGTAGAGCAGACCAATCCCAATCACGGGGACGCCGAGATTGCTCGCTGTCTTCAGCTGATCGCCAGCTACGTTGCCGAGCCCGCCCGAATAAATGGGCAGCGCTTCGCTTACCATGAACTCCATTGAGAAATATGCAACGGCAGAAAGGCCAGACTGCGGATGTGCTCTTTGAAACCACCCCTCGGAACCCTCGACCATCGCTTTCTCACGATGGAGATCGGCCAGCAGTTTTCGGAAGTTCGGGTCCGCCGTGACACTCTGCAGTCTTTCACGGGATACTGTCTGCAGAACGACCCAGGGGTTGTGCGTAAGGTCCCAAAGCTCGGGATCGAGTCGTTCCCAGAGTTGGTCGGCCGAGTGGTTGAAGGACCATCTCAGGTCCAAAGCCAAGTCGGTGAGAGCGTCTGAAACGGCTGTATCGGAGGCGCGGTTGAACGCAGGGCTGCTCATAGGGACTCCTCGCTGGTGCTTAACGATCGCTGCCCGCACATCGGGATTGCCCATCCCCCAGGTGTGCGCCGAAGGACCGGGGGCTGCCCGAGCGAACCCGACCGCTTTCGCCGGGCGCTTCGAAATGAGCGGGCATATTCTGATCTACGGACGATTCGGGTACCATGAGGCCTGCCATTTTAGATCACCAGGGTGCTGGTGAAACAGGAATCTGTGGGGCGGGGAATGTGTTACGGGGCGCCTGCGCAGGTTGCCGACGGTGCCGAACATTCTCCGTTGAGGCTTTTACGCCGAGGGAGGGCACGATAGGTAAGCGTACTTTTGCTTGCTTGTAATCTGTCCAGACTACAGAGAATGATAAGGAAAGGGAAGCGGCATCGAGAAGAATAAGCGCGAACCGAAGCGCGCTGATTGGAAAGGGACCCATGAGCGGCAGCATGCAGATGCCACCATTTCCCCAGGATTACCGGGCATCGGGTGTCCTGCTGCATGTCACCTCGTTGCCATCGCCTTACGGCATCGGCGATTTGGGACCTGTTGCTATCTCTTGGATCAATCACCTGAAGGAAGCGAACCAAGGCTGGTGGCAGATACTACCTCTAGGTCCCACCGGTTTAGGCAACTCGCCCTATCAGCCCTTGTCATCTTTCGCGGGGAACACACTCGTGATCAGCCCCGATTGGCTGATCGAAGATGACCTCCTGAAACCCAGCGACTGCGCTCACAACGCGTTTTCTCCGGCGAGTGTTGATTACGACGCGATCACACCGTTTAAGCGTGGCCTGCTCGAAAAAGCTTGGCTGCGATTTAAAGCGGGCGTTCGTCCTGACCTGCGTCTCGCTTACGAGCAATTCTGTCACGAGCAAGACCATTGGCTGGGTGACTACGCGCTGTTCCGGGTTTTAAAGGCCAAGTTTGATGATGCGCCTTACTTGGATTGGCCGGCCGAATTGGTCGAGCGCAAGCCGCCGGCGCTCGACCAAGCTCGGCGCGAACTTGCCGAACGGATCGGCCGAGTATGCTTTGCACAGTTCCTTTTGATCCGTCAGGCGGACCGCGTGAAGGCCTATGCCCACAGCAAGGACTTGACTTTGATCGGCGATCTGCCTTTCTTCGTATCTCCCGACTCAAGCGACATGTGGGCCCATCCGGAGCTGTTTCTGCTGGATGAGCGACGTCGACCGCGCTTTGTCGCTGGTGTGCCTCCCGATTATTTCAGTGCCCAAGGACAGCTCTGGGGTAATCCCGTTTACAACTGGGACGTTTTTCGCGACTCCGGCTATCGCTGGTGGATCGATCGCTTGCGTTCTCGCTTAGCGCATGTCGACGTGATTCGTTTGGATCATTTCCGTGCGTTCGCAGCGGCTTGGCACATACCCGCGGGAGCATTGACCGCCCAGTCTGGAACCTGGATGCCGGGTCCTGGGGCTGAGTTTTTCCGTGTCGTCGAGAGAGACCTGGGCAGTTTGCCGTTCGTCGCCGAGGACTTGGGACTGATCACGCCCGATGTATACGCCCTGAGAGATCAATTTGGTCTTCCCGGAATGCGGGTGCTCCAGTTCGCTTTTGACGATCACGCGGATAACCCGCATCTGCCCGAGAACTATGTCACCAACACCGTCGTGTACACGGGTACGCACGACAATCCCACGGTGCGCGGCTGGTTTGAGGATTTGACGGCCGAGCAACAAAACAGAGTTTGGAAACAGCTGGGAAGGCAGGGAGCTCAGAGCAGCGATGCGGCACGGGCGTTGATAGAATTGGCTTGGTCTTCTAAGGCGGCCCTGGCAATCGTTCCCTTGCAGGACATACTGAACTTGGGCAGGGAAGCTCGCATGAACGTCCCCGGTCGTGCCGACGGCAATTGGCGATGGCGCTCGACAAACGATATGCTGTCCGACGCGGCCTTTGAGTGGATGCGCGATCTGACGAAAACCGCGAAGAGGTCGAAAAGTTCGATGCCTCCTAGAAAGATCTTAGAGGTCGCGGCCGGCAACCCGAGAGAGGTCAGAGGATGAAAGCGACAGAACTGCTGCACAATTTGGGCCAGAGCATCTGGCTTGACAACATCACGCGTACACTCCTCGATAGCGGCACGCTTAAACGCTATATCGAGGGACTCTCTGTAACCGGCCTTACCTCCAATCCAACGATCTTTGACCACGCGATTAAGAGCGGCGGCGCCTATGACGCGGCCATCCGTGCGAAACTGAGCGCGGCTAAATCGAGCGAGACGCTGTTTTTCGAGCTGGCGCTTGAGGACATTTCTCGAGCGGCTGCTCTATTCCGACCCATTCACGATCAGACCTATGGCGTAGACGGGTGGGTATCGATCGAAATTTCACCCTTGCTGGCTCACGACACATCCAGCACCTTGGCGGCAGCCAAGGATTTGCACGCGCGTGCTGGCCAGCCGAACGTATTTATCAAGATCCCCGGAACCGAGGAAGGCTTGCCGGCGATTGAAGAGGCGATCTACGCCGGAATCCCTGTGAACGTCACCCTCCTATTCTCCCGCGAGCAGTATTTGGCGGCCGCCGAAGCATTCTTGCGCGGCATCGAACGGCGCCTCGATGCGGGACTCAAGCCCGGTATCGCCTCGGTCGCTTCGCTCTTTGTCAGCCGGTGGGACGTGGCTGTAATGGGCAAGGTACCTGATCTGCTGCGCGATCAACTCGGTATTGCCATCGCCAAGCGTACCTATCGGGCCTACCGGACACTTCTGGATTCTCCACGCTGGCAGCGTATTTTGAACGCCGGCGGGCGTCCGCAGAGGTTACTTTGGGCCAGCACGGGAACCAAGGATCCCAAGGCCTCAGACGTCCTCTATGTCAAGGCGCTTGCCGCGCCACTCACTGTTAACACCATGCCGGAAGCAACGTTGCAGGCCCTGGCCGATCACGGTGAAATCGGCTCGATCCTACCTGCGAACGGTGGCGACTGCGAGGAGGTTTTGGCGCAGTTCCAGAAAGCTGGCATCGATATCGATCGGCTCGCTCTCCAGCTTCAGGAAGAAGGTGCGAAATCATTCGTGGCCTCGTGGAACGAGCTGATGGCAGTCATCACTTCCAAGAGCGCTGCGCTCAGCCAGGCGGCAGCCCAGTAGGAAGAAAGGAGCAGGAACATGGCAACACGCGCGACATCCAATGCCCCATCGCCCGCCCGCGAACCACTGACCGAGCGTAAAGCGTGGCAGGCACTGCAAAACCACTACCAGAAGATTCACGATGTGCATCTACGAGAACTCTTTGAGGGGGACCCCCAGCGCGGTGAGCGGATGACGGCCGAGGCTGCAGGGCTGTTTTTGGACTACTCGAAGAATCGCATTACGCAGGAAACCCTCAAGCTCCTAGTGCAGCTGGCTGAGGAATCGGGCCTCCGATCGCAGATCGATGCGATGTTTCGAGGTGATGCCATTAATTTCACCGAGAGGCGCTCGGTCCTGCACGTGGCCCTGCGAGCCCCGCAAGGGGCTTCCATTGTGGTGCACGGGGAGAATGTAGTGCCCCAAGTCCACGCCGTCCTCGATCAAATGGCGGGATTCTCAAATCGGGTCCGCAAGGGTGATTGGAAAGGACATACGGGCAAACGCATTCGCAATGTCATTAACATCGGCATCGGCGGCTCCGACCTCGGGCCCGTGATGGCTTACGAGGCGCTAAAGCATTACAGCGATCGCACCATGACCTTCCGCTTTGTTTCCAACGTGGACAGCACTGATTTTGCGGAGGCCACACGCGATCTTGATCCATCCGAGACGCTCTTTATCATTTCTTCGAAGACCTTCACGACCCTAGAAACGATGACCAATGCTCACTCGGCTCGTGCCTGGTCGCTCGCAGGGCTCGGGGGTGAGCAGAGATCAGTGGCCAAGCATTTCGTCGCCGTGTCGACGAACGCGGCGGAGGTAGAGAAGTTCGGCATCGACACGGCCAACATGTTCGGTTTCTGGGACTGGGTTGGCGGGCGCTACTCGATGGATTCAGCCATCGGTCTTTCGACGATGATTGCGATCGGCCCGGAAAGGTTCCAGGCGATGTTAAACGGCTTCCACCAAATGGACGAACACTTCCGCACGGCGCCGTTTGACCGGAATCTACCGGTTCTCATGGGCGTCTTGGGTGTGTGGTACAACGATTTCTTCGGCGCCCAGACAGTGGCGGTGCTGCCTTATGAGCAGTATTTGAAGCGATTTCCCGCTTACCTGCAGCAGCTGACGATGGAGAGCAATGGGAAACACGTCACCTTCGAAGGGACGGCGGTCACCTATCCGACTGGCCAGATTTATTGGGGCGAGCCGGGCACCAATGGCCAGCACTCTTTCTATCAGCTGATCCATCAAGGAACCAGGCTCATTCCCTGTGACTTCATCGCTTTTGCACGGCCTCTCAATCCGCTCGGCCGCCACCATGATTTGCTTTTGGCAAACGTTTTTGCCCAGACCGAAGCGCTGGCGTTCGGAAAATCCCCCGAGCAAGTGAGAGCGGAAGGAACGCTGGACTGGTTGGTACCTCATCGTGTGTTCGAGGGCAACCGTCCATCGAACACCATTCTCGCCGATCGGCTCACGCCGGAGACTCTCGGCCAACTCGTGGCACTGTATGAACACTGTGTGTTTACACAGGGCACGATCTGGCAGATCAATTCGTTTGACCAATGGGGCGTGGAGCTTGGCAAGGTGCTGGCACAGCGCATTGTTCCGGAACTGGAAAGTGCCTCAGAGCCCGCGCTCGGACACGACAGTTCCACCAACAGCTTGATCCGGCGTTACCGGCGGATGAAAACGGTTTCATGAAGTCGATCGAAATAAAGTGCAGGATGTAAGGAAAACAATCAGATTCAGAACATAATCTCGCCAAGGAGTGACCTATGCAGCTTGGAATGGTTGGTCTGGGAAGGATGGGAGCGAACATGGTGCGCCGCCTGTTGAAAAAAGGGCACCAGTCAGTCGTCTTTGATCGATCGCCGAAGGCAGTGCAGGACTTGGTGCAGGAGAAAGCGGCCGGCTCGGATTCACTCGGGAGTCTCGTGAAGCAGCTCAGCAAGCCCCGCGCGATCTGGCTCATGGTCCCGGCAGCTGTCGTGGATCAAAGTATCGCCGAGCTTCTGCCCCTTCTCGAAGCCGGCGACATCCTGATCGACGGAGGCAATTCCTACTACATCGACGACATTCGCCGCGCCAAGCAACTCACACCACGACAGATTCACTATGTCGACGTCGGAACAAGCGGAGGTGTTTGGGGTCTGGAACGTGGCTATTGCCTGATGATCGGCGGTGAAAAAGAAGTGGTCAAGCACCTCGACCCAATCTTCTCCGCACTTGCGCCGGGCCGTGGCGATGTGCCACGCACACCCGGCCGCGAATCGATTGGCGGGACCGCCGAGCAAGGCTATCTGCACTGCGGCCCGAATGGCGCAGGGCATTTCGTGAAAATGGTTCACAACGGGATCGAATACGGCGTCATGGCCGCGTACGCCGAGGGGCTGGGCATTCTGCGCAGCGCGAACGTAGGCAAATCCCGACATGACGTTGACGCGGAAACCACACCTCTGCGTGAGCCTGAGCATTACCAATACGATCTCGACTTGCGCGATATCGCCGAGGTGTGGCGGCGGGGCAGCGTCATCGCTTCATGGCTCTTGGACTTGACCGCAGCAGCACTTGTCAAGGACCCGTCGCTTGCACAATTTGAAGGCCATGTGTCCGACTCGGGCGAGGGCCGCTGGACGATCAAGGCCGCTATAGATGAAGCGGTGCCAGCGCCGGTCCTTTCTGCATCTCTTTATCAGCGTTTTGCCTCCCGTGGAGAGGCGGAATTTCAGGACCGAGTGCTCTCGGCGATGCGCTATGGGTTCGGCGGTCACCTGGAGAAAGCAGCGGGCCAGTAACCGGATGAGAAGGCCGGAGCGAGCATCCGCGACAGCAAACAGCGGGCTCACTTTTCGAGCATCTGAGCAGCCGTCGTGCCTAAGACAAATGCGTTGACACATTCCGCCGATCGTTAACATAATTGGCGCCGCCCGATCCTTTGAGAGGTGGTCCGTGTGGGAGTTCTGCTTGTGCGAGTGAATTCCGGGCCCCTTCCGAGCGAAGACGCGTCACCGTTTAGCAAGCCTGGCAGCGTGTGTGAAAGCCCTG
>Ga0187772_10001700_pt1 | contig 10597 bp, 6 predicted proteins | sample 0116_SJ02_MP15_2_FD_133137 | JGI IMG/M metagenome (GOLD analysis project Ga0187772, IMG submission 133137) | Tropical peat soil microbial communities from peatlands in Department of Meta, Colombia - 0116_SJ02_MP15_20_MG | ecosystem: Environmental > Terrestrial > Soil > Wetlands > Peat | place... | reverse complement strand
GCTCGAGGTCCTCGGTCTTCCGCCGGTACGCTTCGTACGCGCGGGCCAGCTGATCGTCGAGGGTCTCCACCTGGAGCGGAAGCAGCCCGTGGAGGCCGAGCGCGCCGCGCTCCTCGTCCGTGAACGCGGTCCCCTTGTTGAGGAGCGGGGATTCGAGGAGCTCCATGCCGCGCAGGGGCGGCAGGTGCGAGATCTTTCGGGGGACTTCCATCCTCGGTTGAGCGACGGCCATGTTCATTCTCCTGGCGGACGACGCGGCTCCCCGAGGGGCGTCCCGGGCAGCCGGCGTTCGGTCCTTCGGTAGAGCAGGCGAAGGAGGTCGCGGGGCGGCGGAACCTTCGTCGAGCCGATCGCACCGACCCCGCGGGCCGGCCGATCGCCCCCTCGGTCCCGGAGCTTCCGTACCGTGCTCTTCGTCATCGGAACTCCACCGACCGGTGAGAGTCAGCGGCCGTTCAAGTAGCGTCCGTCAACGAGAGTTTACCGAGGGGGCGGGGCGCCCCGACCGAGAGCAGTGGGACTCGGCGCGCTGCGCGAAAGCCTAGCGGGCCCGGTGCGAGTCTCGCCCGGGGGCACGGCCGAGGTCCCGCAGCACTTCCGCGTCCTCGACCGGGTGGAAGTCGCGGTACCACTCGCCGACCGCAAAGAACATTCGGGGCACGAGGAGGACGACCAGGTCGTCGACGAGCGGCCGCAGGGTCGCATAGGTCTCGGGCGGGCTCACGCCGAAGGCGAGCACGATCCGCCGCGGGTGGTGGCGACGGACCGCGCTCACCGCGGCGCGCACCGTCACGCCGGTCGCGACGCCGTCGTCGATCAGGATCACCGTCCGGTCGGCGAGCGGCAGGGGGGCCCGCCCGGCACGGTAGATCGCCGCGCGGCGCCCGATCTCCGCGAGCTCTTCGGCGACGACCGGATCGAGATCGGCCCGGGAGTACCCGGCCTCGCGGATCCGGAGTTCGTCCATCACGATCGTGCCGTCCTCCGCGACCGCCCCGAGCCCGTACTCCGGGTTGCCGGGGGCCCCGATCTTCCGCACGATCAGGATGTCGAGCGGGGCGTCCAGGGCCCGGGCGACCTCGAGCGCCACCGGGACGCCCCCCCGAGGCAGCGCGACGACCGTCGGCCGGTCGTCCCGGTACTTCGCGAGCCGCTCCGCGAGCCGGCGGCCGGCCTCTTCGCGGTCGGTGAGGATCACCGGCCGCTGCCCGGGCGGTTCCACAGGCCTCCCCGGCGGTCGGGACGCCCTCCCGGCGGATAACCCGTCGGTCGAGCCGGCTTGACCGCCCTCGAGCGTCCTCGGAGCGCCGCCGAGACTGGCTTATCCCGGAGCGTATTAGCCGGCCGGGCGGACGGGGACGCGACCTCCGTTCTGAGGGGGCTTCCGGGGACCGATGCCGGAGTCGGACGTCGTCCGGGCCGCGCTCCGGTTCGTCAACGAAATCAACCGGCACGACGTCGCGGCGCTTCTCAACCTCATGTCCGAGGACCACCTCTTCGTCGACGCGCTCGGCCAGGAGGTGCGCGGGAAGGACCGGCTCCGCGAGGCATGGAACGGCTACTTCACCCTCGTCCCGGACTACCGCATCGTGATCGAGGACCACATGCAGGCCGGTCTCGTGGTGGGTCTGTTCGGCTCGGCGGCCGGGACGCTCTCGGTCGGCGGCGTGCTCGCCCCGAGCGGTCGATGGAAGACCCCCGCCGCGTGGAGGGCCGTCGTCCGGGACGGCCGCATCGAGCGCTGGCAGGTGTTCGCCGACAACGAGCCCGTCCGAAAGCTCCTCGCCGCGAGGCCGGCCTGATCGGTCCATGCACGGTCGCAAGCCGCTCCCGCCCGCCGACTCGAAGGGGGTCGCGCGCGTGCTCTCCGAGCACCCGTTCCGGGAAACGGTCGAGCGGGTCGAGGCGCTGATCCAGCGCCAGGGAGCCATCGTCTTCGCCCGCATCGACTTCGCGGGCGACGCTCGCGCGGCGGGTCTGCGACTGCGCCCCACCTATCTCCTCCTCTTCGGCTCCCCGCGCGCCGGGACCCCGGTCCTGCAGGCCCGGCCGACGGCGGCCCTCGATCTGCCGCTCAAGATCGTCGTCCGGGAGGACGACGACGGCAAGGTCTGGATCCTCTACAACGAGCCCGAGTACCTCGAGCTGCGCCACGCCATCCCGCGCGAGCTCGATCGGGTGCTGGACGGCGTGGCCCGGATCGCCCTCGAGGCCGCCGGACCCGCCCGCTAGGGCGACTCTGGCGGCGGGGCCGGGGGCCCGCCCGACGGCGGAGCGGCCGGGGGGGAGGTCGCGGGGGGCGCATGCCCGGCCTGTTCCCGCCGGGCGAGGACGACCGTCGTCAGGAAGAAGATGAGGGCCACGGCGCCGAGTCCGCCGATGATCACCCAGCCGGTGTCGCCGATCCCGTTCGTGCTCGTCGTGGTCGCCGTGATCGGGTCGAGGGTGACGCTGAGCGAGGTCGTCGCGTAACTCTTCACCGTGACGTTGTCGTAGAACGTGTAGTAGCCGTCGGCCTCGATCTCGACCGAGTGGATGCCGGGCGCGTAGGGGCCGAGGAACACGCTGTTCGTGAGCGGCTCGTGGACCCCGTCGACGAAGAGGACCGCGCCGATCGTCGACACAATGACCGAGATGTTGCCGTCCGGCCCGATCGGCGGGACGACCGGGTTGAACGAGATCGCGAGGGTCGAGGTCGCCCCGCTCACGACCGTCACGTTGTTGAAGTAGTCGTAGAAGCCGGGAGCGGTCCCGGCGATCGAGTACGTCCCGGGCCGCTCGGAGGCCGAGTACGCTCCGTTCGAAAGGACCACCGGTGTCCCATCGACCCGGATCGTCGCGTTCGCCGGAACGACCGAGAGGGTGAGCGTGCCGTTGGGGCCGACCGGCGAGATCACGTTGAGGGTGATCGCGAGCGTCGTGGTCGTGTTGTAGGCGATCGTCACGTTGGTGAAGTACGCGTAGTAGCCCGGGGCGGATGCGACCACCGCGTGGGTCCCGGCTGGGAGGGTCTCCGAGAACGCGCCGTCCGCCGCCACCGCGACCGGAGCGCCGTCGACGTCGACCGTCGCGTTCGTCGGCCGCACCGTGCCCGCGAGCGTTCCCTGATCGGGGTAGAAGCGGATGGTGACGTTGGTCGTGTACGTGAGATTGAGCGTGAGCGACCCCGAGCTCGGAGTGGCGACGAACCCGGCGACCGAGCCGACCTCGAAGCTCGCGAGCGGGCTCACCCCCTGGTAGGCGAAGAGCAGCGAGGAGTTCGTCGTCGACTGGGTCATTCCGTTGAGGGTGACCGACCACTCGCGGCCGGTCGGGAGCCCGGTCTCGGTGAAGTTCACGGTGAACTCGGGGACGAGCGGATGGTAGTCGCCGCCCACCGTGATGTAGCCGCTCGCGTCGTAGGGGAGCGAGGGCAGCGGGTTCGCGAGCGTCCCGTAGTCCCACCAGAAGCTGCCGCCCTGGGTCGGCGTGTGGACGATGCTTCCCGTGAGCGGGATCTCGGGGAACCCCGGCGCGTAGTTCACGTTGCTCGCCGGCTGCAGACTCACGTTCCAGGTGTCGGTCCACGTCTTGTAGAGCTGCGTGTACGGGTTGAGCGTCGGCGTCCACGCGGTGACGCCCGCCTCGGTGTTATCGAAGGCGTTGTTGTAGACGAGGTCGTGGTTCTCCATCTCCTGCACGCCGATCCCGTAGAAGCTCGAGAGAAGGGCGCCGGGGCTCGCGTACGGCGCAGCCCCCTGCCGGAAGAGGTTCCCCCAGAGGGTGTTCGACCCGCCCCCGTAGAGGTAGATGCCGCCCGCCGCCGCGAGGTCGAACACGTTCCCCGCGATGAGGTCGTGCGAGCAGTTCCACAGGACCATCGTGTCGGTCGCGAGCGTCGGGAAGAGGGTCGCGAAGACGCCGTGGCCGGTACCGAACCAGCCCGAGATGTTCGCCGCCCCGACCACCGCCACGTTCGTGGCGTTGTAGAACTCGTAGGCGAGGGCGTTCGTGGTCGGGAGGCACGAGAGCTCGGGCGAGCAATCCTGCGGCGGAGGGAACGGGGTCTCGGTCGCGAGCGACGGCGGGTCGAGGAGTTCGACCGAGGCGTCCGAGTTGGTGAGGAGGATCCCCGCGAACACCGGGTACGTGAAGTCGTTGAGCACGCCGAACTCGCTCGGGAAGGGCGCGGGCTGGACGTTGTAGAGAATGTACGGATCGGTCGGCGTCCCGCTACCGGAGGAAGCGAGCCCCGCGTACTGGCTGTTGTTCCACACCCAGATCGGGGTGTAGATCCCGATCGCCGGTGCCGCGACAAGCGTGACCGTCGTGTTGAGGCCCGGACCCCCCACGTACAACCCCCAGGCCTGGGGGTGGTAGTCGCTCAGGAGGAACGAGACCGAGTAGGTCCCGGGGCTCAGGTAGAACTGCCCGCCGTTCAACTCAGTCGGCGCCCACTCGCTCTCGACCACCGAGAAGTTTGTCTGATCCGCGGTCGGCTCGAGGGTGAAGAAGTCCCACGCGTTGCTTGGAGTCACGAAGTAGGCGATCGGGCTCACTCCGGCGGGCGTCGAGGCGTTCCACAGGCCGTGGAGGAACGCGGGACCGCTCGACATCACGGCGTACGTGTTCGCTCCGCCGGGCCCGCCGGGACGCTCGAGCCATGCGAGGCAGGCGCCCGACGCCGTCTCGCCCGCGTCGCCGCCGAAGCTCGACGCCGAAGGGACCGACTCGTAGGCGAGGGCCGATGCGTTCCAGTACTCGAGGGATAGGTTCGCCTGCGCCCCGTAGAGATTGGTCTGGAGTCCGTCCCCCGGCCCTCCCACGTCGAGCTCGAAGTCGTTCGTGAGGCCGACCGGATTGTAGGAGAAGCCATCGGCAGTGAAGTTCGAAGGGGCGGTCACCTTCGCGGAGGTGTTCGTCGTCGAGTTGAAGACGATGTAGTCGAACGGCTCCACGAGGGTGCCGGACGGACCCGCCACGACCGCCGAGAAGTCGACCTCGTTGCGGCTGCCGTTGACGGTGTTGTTGATGAAGAGGCTCGCGTCGAACGGGCCCCGGACGCCGGGGATCGAGAGTTCGGCGTAGTACAGGTCGTTCGCGATCAGGTGGCCGTTGGGGCCGTGGGCCGCGAGCACGTTGGCGGTATCGACCGCGCCGGGCGCCGAGAAGTTCCAGACGTTCGTGACGAGCGTGAGCAGGTGTCGGCCGACCGAGTACTCGAGGATGTTCTGCGTCCAGAATTGATACCCGGGTTGGCCGAACAGGGTCACGTTAGTGGTCACCGCGTCGAGCTGGATCGCATAGGAGTCGGGGGCGCCCCCGAGGAGGTAGAACGGTACGAACCCCCGGCCGTACTGGTCGACCGTCCCCTCGAGGCCCGTCGTATTGAGTCGGTACGGCACGACACTCCCGTTCGTCGCGTTGCGGAGGCCGTAGTCCGCGATACCCATCGGAGCCGGGCCCGCGCCGTACGGCGGAATCACGTAGTCCCGATTACCAGAGACCCCGGCGGCAACGGAAGCACCGGGCCACCGGGGAACGAAGACAAAGTGCGGATTCACGCCCGCCGCTACGGCACGGGCGAGAACGGGGTTGGCGGCCGCGGGAGACGCCGGCAGGTCCGTCGGGGAGCCCGAGGATTCCGCGGGCGCAACCGAGGTCGAGGGTGTTTCCGGGCCCCCTGAGACCGACGGCCCGGTGAGGACCGTGGCGGAGGCCGTGGTGGGAGCCCGAGCCACCCGTGAGGGCGCGGGAGCGGCCGCGATGATCGAGAGCGAGGAGAGCACGACCAGCGCGACGACCACGAGGACAAAGAACGGGACCCGGTACCGCATGACTGACGTAACGTTCGATTCCGGGCCTATTACATCTACCTTCACCCGTCTCGGAACGTCGGGTCCGCTGATACCGCCGTGCGACGGTGGCGCACGCCGCCCGTCCGCGGGCCGCGGGAAGGGGTTGGACTCGCCGTGAACGGCCTACCCGACCGTTACGAGCTCCCGGGGGGCTCCTGCCCGCCGGATCCGGATCCGCCGCGCGCCCGGCTCATGTAGATCGCGGTCGTGATCAGGAAGATCACGGCGAGCGCCGCCAGGATGCCGATGATGACCCATCCCGTGCTGCTGATCCCGCTCGAGCTCGACGACGTCGTGGTGGTCGAGACCGGGTTCAGCGAAACGGTCAGCGGGCTCGTTGCCGAGCTCTTCACGGTCACGTTGTTGAAGTAGGGGAAGTAGCCGGACGCCGTCACTTCCACGCTGTAGGTGCCCGGGGCGAGGCTCGCACTGTAGGCACCGCCCGTAAGGCTCTCCTGGACCCCGTTGACCCAGAGGGTCGCGCCCGAGGTCGTGACGGTGATGTCGAGCGTACCGTCCGGTCCCGGCGCAGGGGTCGTCGGGTTGAGGGCCACGGTCATGGGGGTGGTCGTGCTGCTCGTCACGGTGACGTTGTTGAAGTAGGTGTAGTAGCCGCTCGCGGTGGCGATGATCGGATAGGTGCCCGGCGCAAGGCTCGCCGAGTACGTGCCGCTCGAGAGCGTCACCATCGCGCCGTTCACCCAGACGGTCGCCGTGGCCGGGGTGACGGTGAGGCTCAGCGTGCCGTCCGGCCCCGGCGCCGGGGTCACGGGGTTCAGCGCGATCTGGAGCGACGAGGTCGCGCTGCTCGTCACCGTGAGGTTGTTGTGGTACGAGTAGTAGCCGGACGCCGTCGCCGTGATCGCGTAGGTGCCCGGGGCCTCCGAGCTCGAATACGCGCCGTCCGTGAGCGTGACCTGCGTCGTTCCGACCCAGACCGAGGCGGTGGTCGGGGACACGGAGAGGCTGAGCGTGCCGTCAGGTCCCGGGGGCGGGACCACGGGGTTCAGGGTGATCGTGACCGTGGTCGTCCCGCCCGGCGCGACGGTGACGTTGTTGTAGTACGGGTAGTAGCTCGCGGCCGTGGCTTCAACCGAGTGGGTGCCGACGCCCACGGGGAGGCTGAACGACCCCGAGGTCACGGAGACGGCGGTGCCGTCCACCCAGACCGATGCCGTCGCCGGAGAGACCGAGCCCGAGAGCGTACCGGTCGTGGGAAGCGTCGAGGTGAAGGAGATCGGCGTCGTCACGGTCGCTCCCATCCAACCGAGCGTCACGCTGCCCGAGGACGGACTCACCGCGTAGTTGGCGACCGGCGTCACGCTGTAGGCGTACGTTCCGACCGGTAGGGGGGCTCCAAGGACCGCCTGGGTCCCGGAGTACAGCGTCCCGTTCACGGTGACCGACCAGCTCGTCCCGGCCGGTAGCCCGCTCTGTACGAAAACGGCCACGCTGACCGAACCGGCGGGGCAGTAGTCACCACCGTTCGCGATCCAGTTGTACCCGTACAGCGGCTCCGCGTACGGCAGAGGGGTGACGTCCAGAACGTAGTCCGCCCACCAGTTACCGCAGGCGTACGGGTAACCGGGGGTCCCGCCGGTGAGCGAGATACCATTGACCGTCCACACGGTGGTCGAGGGGACCGGTGCGGATAGGTTCCAGTTGTTCGTGTAGGTGTACGGCACGGACGCGTAGAGGTTGTCGTAGGTGTTCTGGTTCGTCTCGAACGCGGTCCACGGCGTGCTGAACGCGTTGTTCCAGATCGCGTCGCCGCCCTCGTTCTCGATGAGGCCGGTCGGCCCGATCTCCACGCCATACGGGAAGTCCGGCAGGAGGTAGACGACCGGGGAAAGGAGGTAGTAACCGGGCAGCGGCACGTACGCGAACGTGTTCCCCTCGAAGGTGTTCGCCGACCCTCCGTAGGCGAACAGCCCGTCCGAGCTGACATTAAACGTCACGCCCGCCACGAGCGTGTGCGTCGAGTTCCAGACCAGGACGTCGGCGTACGGGAAGCCCGTCGCCTCCCCGGTGAACCAGCCGTTGTAGGCTCCGCCGACGATCGACACGTTCGAGGTGTTGTAGAGCCAGGTCGAAAGGAAATTCGAGGTGGGCGAGTCAACCTCGCCCGCGACCACCAACGAGGGCCCCCAGTAGTTCACCGCGAACGACGCGGGATTCTGGATCTCGACGTACGCGCTCGTGAACGCGAGCGAGATTCCCGGGTACGCCGGGTATCCGTAGTCGTTGGTCGCGGCGAACTCGGCCGACAGATTGCCGACCTCGTTGTTGACCACCATGTACGGATTCGCGACGGTCCCCGTGCCCCCGGACGAGATCGCCGCAAGCTGGCTATTCGACCAGGCATAGAGCGGCGTGTACACTCCTTCCGCGGCGTTCGCGGCCAGCGTCACCGAGTAGACGGTGTCGGTGTTGGCGGTGAGCGTCATTGACGCACTGGTGACCGGGGTGTAGTCGCTCTCCATCAGCTTGACCGTGTAGGTCGCCTGGGTGAGGTTCCACGCATAGTTGCCGCTCACCGGCAGCGCGCCCCACGCCGCGATCGAGTAGTTGTAACTGGCGGTGTCCGTCGCGAACGCCCAGGAGTTCGACGGGGAAATCGTGCCCGAGAGCACCGCGGCACCGGCCGCGGCGGTGGCGCTCGAGTTCCAGAACGGCTGGACGAACTCAGGACCCGCGCCGAGCACTGCGACATCGTTGCTCGTGTAGTAGTCGGAGATCCCGACGGACGTCTCACCCGTCTCCGAGCCCGCGCTCCAAGCCGACGGCTCATTGACGTAGGCGCCCGCGGTCGAGTTCCAGTGCTGGAGGGTCATGGTGGCGTTGAGCTGGTCGAACGTGGCCGTGCTCCCTCCGCCAGGGCCGCCGAGCATGATCTCGGCGTCGAACGGAATGAATGTCGTCCCGGTCAGGTTCGAGCCGTCAACGTGGATCTTCGACTGGGGGATTGGTCCCGGGAAGCCGGTGTTGTTGAACAGCACTCGGTCAAAGGTATTCGAGATGAGCTGGACCCCCGTGCCGTTCTGGATCACGTAGGTAAAGTCGAGCTCTGTGTAGTTCGTCGCCGCGTACTGGAGAGTCGAGACGTTGATGTAGTCCACGATGGTGAACGGCGCGGCGACCCCGTTGAACTCCCCGCCTCCGGCGGCGTAGTAGTTCTCGGTGCCGATCGGGTTGTCCGTCCCGTTCGTGTACCCCGGGATCCCCCGCTCGAACGTCTGCTGGGGCATGGCGAAGGCGGTGTTCGTGAAGTTCCAGACGTTGTTCTCGAATTCCGCCTGGTTGCTGTTGGCGTCGTAGAAGAGAACGTCCTGAGCCCAAAACTGGTAGCTCGAGTTGCCGAACAGGGTGACGTTCTTCAGTACGACGTTGAGCTGGGAGCTGAACGCCTCCGGCGTGCCGGTGGCGAGGTAGTAGGGGAAGAGAGAGTTGAGGGTCAGGGTGGACTTGTAGCTCGTCGTGTCAATCGTGATCGACTGGGGCGTCCCCGACGAGTTCAGGATTCCGTAGTCGGCGAGACCCGCCGGTTCCGGGGCTTGGGCGTACGACGGATGGATGATCATCCCGTCGTGCATCGTCGGGGCGTAGAGGAGGTTCGGTGGGTAGATCGTGTGGGGATTGATGTGGTCGGCCTTGATCGCGGCCTGCAACTTCGCCTCCGCCGCTGGGCCGGGGGCGACCGGCTGGTGTCCCGAAGCCGTCGGGGCCGAGGACGCGGTGGCCCCGTGTGAGGCCGAGGTGGCAGCGGACCCGAGCGGGTGACCCGTGCTCGAGCCGGAGATCGCCCCGGAGTGCGCAAAGGCCGCTCCGAGAACAAAGCTCGAAAGCGCTACGGCTGCGATGACAACGGCCACAAAAGCTCGGGCTCGCGCGTTCATTAGGGGGCGGATTAGCCACCCGTATTTGAGCCTACGCGAACCCCCGACGAAGACGGTCTGGGGCCCGACGCCGGTCGAGGCAAATGGGGACCGTGTAGGGTGTCACCGCCTCCCCGCGCGGTTTTAAGAACGGCAAGGCGGTGCGCCGCGGACGTGAGTGGTGTATCGCGCCCTCCCGCCCGGGTCCGGCTGGTCTCGGGCGAGGTCGATGCCAAGGACGTCGCGACCCGCACGGTCATTCCCTCGAGCCAGCTCGCCTTCTGGTCGCCGTTTGTCCGCGTCGGAGAGACCCTCGCGACCCCCCGAAAGCGGTTCGGGCCTCACGCCCACGAGCATCAGGAGGTCCTGATCTACCTCATCGAGGGGGCGGCTCAGCACACCACACCGCGCGGGCGCTCGGAGGAGCTTCGGGCGGGGGCCGTGCTGTTCCTCTGCGCCTCGGCGCCGGCGAGCCACGCGGTCAACCCCCGCCCCGGCCACACCGCTCGCTGGTTCTCGATCGTCGCGGAGATACCCGCGGAAGGCGCGGTCACCGAAGGAGTCGATGTCAGCCTTCCCTCGCCTTCCCCCGTCCAGCCCGACGGTACGGTATTGACCCCGCTGCTCGGTGCCGGGACCTCCTTCCGGTCTCGTCTAGGCACCGAGGTGGTGGCAATCGAGTTCCGGGAGGGAGGGACGGCCTTCCGCCGGGTCGGCGCGGGCCACCGCGCGTTGTTCTACTCTCTTGCGGGCCGGGGGTCGGTCGATAACGCCCCTCTCGAGGGCGGCGAAGCCGCGCTGGTCGAGAATTCGGCGGCGGTATCGCTGTCGGGATCGATCGGTTTCCGTGTGGTGCAGGCCACCGTCCCCTTCTCCGGTTAGCAT
>Ga0187772_10001699_pt1 | contig 10600 bp, 7 predicted proteins | sample 0116_SJ02_MP15_2_FD_133137 | JGI IMG/M metagenome (GOLD analysis project Ga0187772, IMG submission 133137) | Tropical peat soil microbial communities from peatlands in Department of Meta, Colombia - 0116_SJ02_MP15_20_MG | ecosystem: Environmental > Terrestrial > Soil > Wetlands > Peat | place... | reverse complement strand
TAGCGGAGATGTCCACGCCCTTCCCCTTGTAGTAGAAGTAGCGGATAGCGTATATGACCACGGCCGACGCGAATATCACCACTAGTAGCGCCGCGGAGCTCGGAGTCGACGGCCCGATTGCAGGGTTAGTGACCGACCAGTAGAAGGTTGTCCCCATGGCTATGATCGTGAGCCCACCGAATATTGGAAGGAGCCACTTGCCTCCGGGGAGGTCCATCGCCATGTCCTTCTTGACGAACGGGAACATTATGGCGGCGATGCCGATCAGGACCCAGACTATGGTCCAGATGGTGACCGTGTTCAGCAGCTGGCCGATGTACGACGTGTAGACAGAGATGTACACGAGTATGACCGCGATGACGAAGCTCAGCACGATGCCCTTCAGCGGGATGTGCAACCTGTCGTTGATGTCCGCAAAGGCCGTGGGCAGCAGCCTATCGAAGGAGAACGCGAAGACATACCTCGAGATGGCGATTGCGAGACCAGCGGCCCACCAGAAGTTGAAGAGCAGGAATCCAAAGTCCACAAAGCTCGCGAGGTAGGAGTTACCTAGGACGGCCGGCACGAAGAGCGGAGACCATGGGGAGGCGAGCGGGAACTTCCCCAGCCCATTGAGTCCGAACGCCGCTTGGACAAACTGATAGCTCTCCGATCTCACGACGAAGTAGAGGCCGACGCAGTCTATTATGCCGCATATCAGGAGAGCAATCAGAACTCCCCACATCATGCTCTTCTTGGCGCTCTTGACTTCGCCACCGATGTAGACAGAATAATTGAACCCGTTGAACAGAAGCACCCCGAATGGGATGGCAAGCAGAGTCGCAGACGTGTTGACCGGCGTGTAGGTGATTCCTGCGGCCTGTGCCTGTTGGAGAATCCCAGTGTAAGTCACGTTCCCGTGCGTCATGGACGACAACCCGGCCGCGAATGATGCATTCGAGGCGCCCGCATAGGCTGCGATGAAGATGAAGGTGGCTGCGAAGATAATGATGGCCATGGCAATCATGATCTTGCTGTAGATCTTTGGTCCGAGACTGATGATTACGAAAGCGATGAATATCACCAGCAGAGTGCCCCAGAATAGGTTGCTGGTGCTGCTGGCGAAGTTCATTCCCCAGTTCACCAGGCCTGAATTGTTCCAGATGTACCCCCACGCCACCGCGACGTCTGGGATAACGACTCCCGGCTCGGTGACCGACGCGCTGGCAAGCAATGATATGAACGAGATGAACATCGCCCAGCCTGCGACGAAACCTACGAGCGGATTGATGGTCCTTCCAAGCCAGATGTAGTCCCCGCCTGATCTCGGCATGCGCACCGAGAAGACGTAGTACACCACGGCGAGCGGGATCATGAACAGGAGTCCTGCTATCGCCGAAAGGACGAAGTCCGCTCCCGGCCCGTTCGGCGCGACATAGCCTATCTGTGAAGAAATACCGAAGATTGTCGGCCCAGTTACGGCAAGGCTCAGAATAAGCGCATCGTACCAGCTGAACGTCCTAACAAGCCCGGTGGCTTCCCTCAGGAAGGTTGGAGCCTTCGCCAAGTACCAACCTCCACTGAATCTGAACTATTAACCTTTGAGCCTGACGCGGTATCACGCTCAATCCCTTGGTGGATTTATTCGAACAAGATCATCTCTTCGGTCTGAGAATATTGGGGCATCGTTTACATAACCAAGGCTGAGCGAGCAGATTCCGATGGCATCCCGGCGAAGAAAAAGCGCGGGTGCGAGGATGTCCCGCAAGGAATTCGACCAGTTGTTCAAGGAGGTCTGTAACTGGGGGCGCTGGGGACCTGAAGACGAGAAGGGGACACTGAACTATCTTACCCCTGCGATGGTGAAGAAAGGCGCTTCGATGGTCAAGAGCGGAAGGACAGTCTCGATGTCAAGACCCATTGAAACACTTGCTTCGCCGGACAACGCGACCCCCGTGGTCCACAGGATGACCCGGCTATATCAGGACGCGAGAAATGAAATGGAAGAGCCGAAGTTCGTTTCTGACCATTTATCAAGCGAGTTGCACGGGAATGCCAACTCCCACGTCGACGCCCTTTGTCACGTCTCCTACCGCGGGAGGCTTTACAACGATAGACCCATGGACGCTGTAACAACCGAAGGGGCGAAGTCGATGGACATCTCGCAGTATGCCCGGGGAATCATCGGAAGAGGTGTCCGCCTGGACATACCAAGGCTGAGGAAAGTCAAGTGGCTCGAACCAGGGGAGGCGGTGACAGGCGAGGAGCTCGAAGAGGCGGAGGTGGCAGAAGGAGTTCGGTTGGGCCAGGGGGACGTCTTCGCCTTCAGAGTGGGTCACTCCCTGCGGCGGCTCGAGCTGGGAGCCTGGGACATCGACAAAGTAGGCAGGGCAGGTTTGGACCCAAGGGCGATGCGGTTGCTCCACAAGAGGAAGGTTTCGGCTTTCCTTCCTGACGGGGACGGTGAGGCCATCCCGAGCCCGGTTGAAGGTGTGAGGTACCCCGTTCACGCTCTGCAGATCTCGGCGATGGGGCTCGCGTGCGGGGACAGCCTCCAGCTTGAGGACCTGTCGTGGGCCTGTCAGAAGGAGAAGAGGTGGGAGTTCATGGTCGCCATGTCGCCATTGGTGATCCCCGGCGCCACTGGCTCGCTCGTCAATCCGATAGCGGTCTTCTAACAGCAGGACTCTAGGACCTGGGCAAGTCCATGATTTCCCAAAGGCCCCGTCTGAGGCCGATCCACGATGGGACCTTTCGCACGGCTGCGAGGACTCCTTTCACGTATGTCCTTTGGTCCTCTGTCCCCTCGTGCGTGATGGTCAGGCGCTCGCCCGCGTCCCCGAAGATCACCTCCACCCGGGAAGCGATTCCCGGGAGTCGTACCGAGTGTATCTGGGTTCCTCTCAGTGTGGCTCCTCGGCTCTCCTCCATACCCCAAGTCTTTCCGATGGGGATGGTCACCTTCGGAGATCTGACTTCGGACAATGCATGAGCGAGCTCCCTGGCCGTCCCGCTTGGGGCGTCTGGCTTGCGATCGCTCGCGTACTCTATCACCTCCCAGCTAGGTAGCACTTTGGCGGCGGTAAGGGCGAAGTGCTGTAATAGTACAGCGGACACTGCGAAGTTGCCTCCTCCCAGAACTCCGACCCTCATTTTCCTGGCCGCCCTATCTATCTCGTGGTAATCCTCGTCGGTCAGGCCGGAGGTGCCGATCACCACGTGAACCTTCTCTTTGATGGCTGCCAGGGTGTTGGGTTTCGCGGCCTTCGGAGAAGTGAAGTCTACCAACACGTCAGTCCTCTTCCGGAGCGCTTCCTCCACGGTCCCACTTATGACCAAAGGGAGATTGGCCATGCCGAGTACTTCGCCTAAACTTCTCCCCTTTTGGGACCTGGACACAGCGCCAACAAGACGCATGTCCCGTGAACTATGAATCGCTGGGACCAGCGCGCGACCAACCGAGCCAGTCGCCCCCGCAAGACAGACCCTAATCATCCTGCCAGCCCCCTGTCTGGTCGCTAAGAAATACGTTCTTGGAGGGCGGACACCCGCAAGTGTGCAGGGAGCGCCTTCAAATCCCTCATGGGCGAACGGGGGTTGGGGAAAACCGCCGATGAGTTCGGTGCCGACCAAAGATGGGGAGCCAGGGACTGAGGTTTTTGCGGTCTACGGTTTCAAGCTCGTGATTCCCGACACCTGGCGTGTCGAGTTCAACCCGAAGGGGGACCGTCTGAGAGGGGAAGTGGCTTTCCACACCCCAATGAGAAACACTGTCTTCTTGGCGTGGGGCTCGCTTGAAGAAGCTGTGAAGCGGTTCAAGTCTTTGGCGGGGCAGCGCGATTGGGGGGTGGCCCGGATTGCGAAATCACGAGGAATCCAGGGGACCAAGATCACGGAATCGAAGACAGTTCAGATATGCGGCCACGATGCACTGGTTACCCGAATAGCCGCGATCCCAGGCGGAGGCCCCCTCTCCCGGAAGCAACCCGAGAGAGTCGTAATGGCCATGCATCTTCACTGTCCGGCGAAGTCGAGGTTTTACGTCCTTTACGTTGCACCTAACAACGCGGAAGAGTATACAGACTTCGGCACCATGTTTGACCGCATCACCCAATCCTTCGCTTGCCACGCCCGCCAGGTCGAATGAGCGCAGCACCCTGACTGTCGGACTTGAGGCCTCACGAGAGCAGTCCACACCTCTTTGAAACCAGCGCCATGCATGCGGCGTAGAGTGCCACACTATAGGCCTGAGTAGGTTCCGTTGCCCAAGTACCACGGGCGAGATTTGTGATGGGTAGCGAGGCTCTAGTTGATATACGCACCCTCGCTAGTTCGCTGCGAAATCATGAAGGCAGCCCAGGTTCACAAATGCGCCAAGATAGAGACGGACCCCGTCGTCATCGACGACGTCGAGCAACCAAGGCCAGGCAGAGGCCAGGTGCTCGTCAAGGTCGACGCTGCAGGGGTTTGCCGGTCCAACCTAAACATGGTCGAGGGAGACTGGCTATCCGGTGGGGTGCCCCCGAAGTTCCCAATCATCCCGGGGCACGAGATGGCTGGGACGGTGACCGAGCTGGGACCCGGTGTGGAAACCGTCCGTTTGAACGAGAGGGTAGGACTCCAGCCGCTTTGGACGTCCTGTGGCAACTGCGACCTTTGCCTCACAGGGGGCGAGTACTGGTGCCCCAAGAATAAGATCCTGGGAGAGACGGTCGACGGATGCTTTACCGATTACGTCATAGGGTGCGAGGGGCACGTGTATCCGTTGCCGTCGAACATCGACGCGGTCTCCGCGGCACCCCTCTTCTGCGCCGGGGTTACGGCTTACGGCGCGGTCAAGAAGGCGGCGATAGAGCCCGGGATGAAGGTCGCTGTCTTCGGGGTCGGGGGGGTGGGTCACATGGCGGTACAGTTCGCTAAGCTTTACGGGGCCGAAGTCTACGCGGTTGCAAGGAGCGACCTCCACCTGGCGCTCGCCCATGAGCTTGGTGCCGTCCCGGTTGACGGCAACAAGGACCCAGTCGGGGAGCTCGTGAAGCTGGGCAGGATGGACGTGAGCATCCTGTTCGCTCCCTCCAGTGAGGCAGCCATGCAGGCTGTGAAGTCGACGAGGGTCCGCGGCACAGTGATTATGGGCGCCCCGGCCGGCATAGAGGCGTTCCCATTCGATGAAGAAAGGAGAGTCCTCGGGACTCTGGTGGGCGGGCGCAAGACCACGAAAGAGGTGGTGGCTCTCGCGGCGGCCGGGAAGGTCAAGGCCGTGACTGAAACGCACCGGCTTGACGAAGCCAACCAGATGCTGAAGAACCTGAAGAACGGTGAAGTGAAGGCAAGGGCAGTACTGGTCCCCTAATCTAGGAGATCAAGGAATTCTCCAGGAAATGAGATGACCAGCGTTCGAGCCTGAGTTCCAGGGCACCCTCCCGCGTCAGAATGGCAGCGACTCTGAGAAGGGCCGTTTCTCTGCTTGAGCCGCAAAGAGGCATGTGTTTCCTCAGGAGTAGAGTTTCTCGAACTCGGGTCTCAGTAACCCGTAGGTGTCCTTGAAAGCGTTGAAATTCTCCAAGTAACGGCGAGCTCCGGCGCGTCGAGGGCGTCTTGTTTCTCGGACGAACCCGAGTTCTTTGGCTGTACGACTGAGGTCAGAGTATAGTCCGGAGCCATACCCTGCCAGCAGAGCCGTTCCAAAGGCTGTCGCCTCTACATGTGCGGTGAGCTCCACCGTTTTTCTAGTCACGTCCGCCTTGATTCCCCTCCAAAGGGCGGAGCTCGCTTGCCCCCCGGACAAGCGGAGCGTCGCTACGCGAATCCCGTGATTTTCTATCATAGTGATGTTGTCCTTTAGAGCGTAGGCAGAAGCTTCTAGGACCGCTCTCACTATGTCGCTCCTTCTGTTCGCAAGGGTCAGTCCGAAGATTACGCCATGGGCGTAGGGGTCCCAGATTGGTGCCCGCTCGCCTCCTGGAGCGAAATATGGCAAGACGACCACGCCATTTGCTCCGGGCGGGGACCTTGCAGCATCTTTGTCCATGAGCCTGTAAGCATCTACACCGCGCCGTTTTGCTTCCGGCTGATACGTGCCGAGCAGATCCCTCATCCATCGCAGCAGGGCCCCCGTGGTACTGGAAGCGGCGACGAGCAACCAACGGTCGGGGACGACGTGGCATCTGTTCAGAGTCTCAATCGGAAAATTCGGCTTGTCGGTCACGACGGCGAGTTTGGTAGCAGTCCCGCCATCTTCCATCGCTTCTCCGTTTTCAACGGCGCCCACGCCCAGGGCAGCACAGGCGGTGTCAGCCCCTCCAGCAATGACGGGAGTGCCCCTGGCGAGGCCCGTCTCCCTCGATGCTTCCTGCGTGACTTCGCCGACTACATCCCAGGGTGCTTTCAGGTCTGGAAGTTTGTCTACTGGAATCCCAAGTTCGTCACAAAGCCTTGACGACCAGCGTCTTCGGTCTCTCGTTTCGAACAGTAGCGTGAAGGAAGCATTAGTCCAGTCCATGCTGAACTGGCCCGTCAGGTAGCTTTCGATGAACCCGTTCCCATGCAGAAACTTGAATGTCTCGTCGAAGACCTTGGGGCGTTTCCGCTTCAACCATAGCATCATGGGTGCCGAGAAGGCGGAGTGGGCGATCCGGTTGCCGGCGATCGAGAAGAACTTCCTAGTACCAATCGTCTCTTCCATCAGATTGGCTTCGTCTATGCTTCTTCGATCCATGAAGAACATAGAGTTCGTGAGGGGGGCATTGCTTCGGTTGACAGGAATCAGTGAGGGGCACAGACAGTCGACAGAGATTGCTGCTATGTCGGTAGCAGCGATGCCGCGTAATTTCAGAACTGAGTGAACCAAAGTCCTGAACGAGGCTAACCAGTTCTTCGCGTCGTGTTCCGCTGCTAGCGGGGCGGGATGCAGAATCGGGTACTCCGCGTACCTCAGGGCGACTTGTCGGCCTTCAGTGTCGAAGACCCCAGCTTTCATTCGTGTTGAGCCAATATCGACGCTCAACAGCAGCTGCTTCGACAAATCTAGCTCTTCGCTGCGCTCGCTATCAGACCAGTGTATATTGCGGCTCTCGCCGCGTCTTCGGCCCAGTCCACGAAGTTGAACGCCTCGAATATCGTCCTGCCTGCAGCGACGAGGCCATGCCCTTGCATGAGCACCACCCTGATCGATTCATCGGAAAACGCCTCGATCACAGCGTTCGCGAGTTGCTCCGAACCAGACGGCAGAGCTGGAACCATCAGGACTTTCTTCAGCCAAACCTTGGATGGCGCGGTGACCAAAGGGAAGACAGTTCCTGCTATGGCCCAGGAAGTGGCAAAGGGCGGGTGGGCGTGGATGATGCCTGTGACCTCGGGCCGCTTGGAGTAGATCCCAAGGTGAAAACGGTATTCCTTCGACGGCTTGCCGATCCCCGACAGGACGTTTCCACTACCATCCATCTTCAGGATTTCTTCGGGCCGTGTCCAGGCCATGCTCTCTCCGGTAGCCTTGATGAGAAAGCTGTTGGCTCCGGGGATTCTCACGCTGGTATTCCCACTGCTCCCTGGTGCCCAACCTCTATCAGCAACTTTCCTCGTGACTGACACGAGGTCTTCCCTAAGCTTAGCTTCGTCCATCCCACTCACCCTTGCCCGTCGCGCTTCGACCCTTTTTTAGTGCTCGCCTGCCCTAACTGCCCGATCTGAAACTCCACTGAAGATTCGAAACTGCCGTGCCCTGATAGACTAGAGCAGTGACCCTGTCTTATGGCAGTGGCAAGGTCGAAGGGATAGCTTGTGCTAGGTTCTATGACAGCGGTTCTGTGACCTCTCCATCCACCGTAGGCCAGGAAGAGCCAGACGCTGTTCATTTTTTCTCGGTCGAAGCGAATCGTCGATAGCAGGCCGTTGTGCTGGTCGATGAACCTGACGACTCCCTTGCTGAGCCCCGTGACGTAGTGGAGTGTGCAGTCGTTCCTCGAAAGGTCGACGTCGCTGATGTCGACCTTCTTCCCGTTCTTCGAGCGGACCGCGGGCCATGGATACCTGACCTGCGAGAAGTGTCTCGCATACCTTGAGTCAACAATCCCGATTTTCGCCGGAATCTCGATTCTGCAGCGTTCGTTTATCTCAAAAGCCGGATGTATCTTCCAGAGGAACTTGATCTCGTTCGGTGATAGGTTCCTGATTTGGTAGTGACAGACGAACCCGGGCTCACCGTTCTTCAGTGTGATTTTCCGCTTGATCTCTACGGGCGATATAGGTGTCATGACCTTCGTCGTGAGGGCAACGAAGTCCCCCCGATTCTCGACGCTGTATTCCCACTCGAGTGCCCAAGCCTCCCCCATATCTGGAAAGTGCTCGGAGTCCACTAAGGACTCCGCGTCGTTGGGGAATATCTCGTCCCACCCCCCGCTCCAAACATCGTCGAACCTTGAGCCAAACGGAACCCTCCTTGGACGGATTCGCGGGTTGTGCCAGAGTACGTTCCTTCCTGTCCCCTTATGGACGATGTCGTAGATCTTCGCTCCGAGTTCGGGAAGGACCGTCAGCCGGAGACATTCGTTTTCGACCACAACTGCCCGGCAGTCGCCTACGAGCGCGCGGTCGTCCCACCTGAGGGGCACAGGGCGGGGCGATGACCACCTTGCTATTTCTCTTTGGTTCCTGACCGATGTAAGCAGAGGGTCAGGTCGTCTGCCCAGCGTGTCCCTAGGGTTTTCCGGGAATGGGCCCGCAATCTCCTCTGTCTGCACCCTTTCTGCAAACCCTTATAACACGCTCAGAGCGCAAAATGCTCTGCGCTTGCGGTCCCTGTCGAAGAGACTTGGCGTTGTCGTTACTATCCTGCTAATAGGAACCGTAGGGGTGCTGATTGTTCCGGCAGTCGCAAGTTCCCCCGTCAGTCAGAGCGGAACTCTGACCCTAGCCGAACCTAACTGCATCGACAGTTTCACCCAGTTCACAACGACGTGCAATCCGCCGTGGTACTACCTCTCTGTGCTGTACCCGGAGGATGGAATCCCTACGGTGAGCGGGGTCTATCATGAGCCAGTTGAGTCTTATTGGTCCAGTCCGAACGGCACCGTGTGGTACTTCCGCGTGACGCCGGGGATGACATGGTCAGATGGCGTCCCGGCCAATGCGACCGACCTCGCCTGGGACATCCAGCAGATGTACGCGAGCTACTCATGGGGAGCAGGCAGCCTTTCCGGGTATGCCAACCTATTGGACGGCACTCCGCAACAGGCTGTCTGGGCAGTCAACGCGAGCGTAGCCGCAGTAAAGCTCAATGCGCCGTTCAGCCTCCTGGGCGACATCATCGGGACAGAGAACACGCCGAACTTCACGCCCGAACACATTTGGAATGCCTGGATCAACGGGACCACGGCCCCAGGTTCTCTCTTCGGGAGGACGCTTGTGGGGGTCGGGCCATATTACCTGGAACCGTTCACCCAGGGAGACCAGCAGGTCGTCATGAAAGCCAATCCCTACCCGACACCGTGGGGCGACCCGGCGAACGATGGACAGCCTTACTTCAGTGAAATTGTGACGCAGCTGGTCCCATCGAGCTCGAGCCTCGCCGAGCTCCTCCTCGGAGGGCAGATCGACGCGGCGCCGGTGGCCCCCTCCGATGTGGCCGGACTGCTGAGCAATCCCAGCATCAAGGTCCAGGCAACCCCCGGAACAGGCCTGTGGTACATCGAGTTCCCGTCGGGCCACTACCCGTACAACGACACGGCGTTCAGGCACGCCATGGCCTACGCAATAAACACCCAAGCCCTTGTCCAGAGCGCTCTGGCAGGCTACGGGACGGCGGCCAACGCAGCATTCATCCCTTCAGGCTCGCCCGAGTTCAACAGCAGCGTCCCCAGTTACGCTTACAATGTGAACATGTCCAAGGCCCTGCTGGCAACGACAGGTCTTGTGTTGGGCTCTAATGGATTCTACAACTTCCCCAACGGGACGGCGTTTACCCCGAGCGTGTACGTCCCTGCTGAACAGATTCCCATAGTTCTCGCGGGCACCCTCGTTGTTCAGGACCTTCAGGCTGTGGGGATAGACGCTCAGCTTAGAACTATAGCAGGGGCCTCGATGTCCTCGGTCTGGTACCAGGGGGAGAACATGTACTTCGAAGAGCAGAATTTCGGCTATCCGAACTCTGAGCTGCTTACAGACCAGAGCTTCTACTCCTTCTTCCTGTCCGCGGGCCCCGAGCCGGGGCAGCAGTCGTTCGCGCAGACGAGCGTCGCGGCCGAGTACAACTCCACGGTGGCAGCGCTGGAGGCCTCGACGAGCCCACAGCAGGTTCTGTCCTACGAGCAGAAGATCCAGGGGATTGTGGCCGACTACCTGCCTTCGATACCTCTCTTCTACCCTGATTTCATCTGGGCGTACAATTCCCAGAAGGTGGCTGACTGGCCGACTGCGCCAAGTTCTTTCGAACTCCCTGGTCTGGTTTGGAACCTCACGGCCCTCGCCTACCTCCGCCCCGCCAGTCTGAGCATCACCAATACCACAACATCAACCACTTCGACTTCCCCTTCAACGTCGACCACTACCACTTCCAGTTCAACTAACTACACAGTCTATGCGCTAGCCGCCGTTGTAGTGGTGCTCTTGGTGGCCGTGGTCGCCC